>Ga0105245_10000344_pt1 | contig 43617 bp, 34 predicted proteins | sample KBSM54metaG_FD_81523 | JGI IMG/M metagenome (GOLD analysis project Ga0105245, IMG submission 81523) | Miscanthus rhizosphere microbial communities from Kellogg Biological Station, Michigan, USA - KBS M5-4 metaG | ecosystem: Host-associated > Plants > Roots > Rhizosphere > Soil | place...
CGAACCATACCGTCGGGGCTCGGGTTGTCGAGCCGATCCATGGGCATCTACTTCAGCGCCGCGAACCGCGCGATCGTCTCGGCGCGGGTGCTCGTGCGCAGCTTGCGGGCGGCGCGATGAAACAGCACGCGGACGGTCGCGTGCGAGAGCCCGAGCTCGTAAGCAATCTCCTTGTTCGAGTGGCCGAGGCTCGCCTGGGTCAGCACGTGATGCTCGCGCTCGCTCAGCGCGCCCTGGTGCGCGCGCGTGGGCGGCGCGTTGTCGACGGCGACGACGAAGCGCTTGCCGTCGGTATCGAACTCGTCTAGCAGCGACCAGCTCGATGCGACGAGCGGGCGCCAGCGCCGGGTCGCCAGCTCGCTGTCGCGGCGAGCGTCGCGGGTGCGCGCCTTGTCGAACGCCGACACCGCATGACGAAGCTCGTCGCGTTGCCGCGCCGCCGCCTTGTCGTTCGCGTGGAGCAGCGCGCCGTTCGCGCCGAGGATCGCCGCTGGCGAGCGCTTCCCAGCGCGGCGCAAGCGCGAAGCCGCCGTGAGGTGAGCGGAGAGTCGCGAGAGCAGCGTCATGTGCTGGGTCGTCGCGCGCTTCGTCGACTTCATCGGCGCACCGATCCACAGGCCGCGCCCGTCGGCGTCGAGCGCGTTGACCGCGAGCGTGTCGCGCGCGCCGCCGATCTTCGCGAACGCGGGAAGCAAGTGGCGCATCCCGGGAACCGCGCTCGCCTGGCCGCAGCTCATGTGGCTCCACGTGGCGAATCCCGACGGTTGGTTCGCAGCGCCATCGTGGCCGCGCGATTCGAGCGCGGCGTAGAACGGCGGCAGCCACGCGGGGTCGAAGCGATCCGAGACCGCGAAGTGATCGATGATCGGCTTCGCCGGATCGCGCGCGTCGTACGTGTACGCGATCACGCCGAGCCCTGCGTCGAGCAGGCCGGCGGCCGCGCTGGCGAGGTTGCGAACGTAGTCGTCGGCTTCGAGATCGAGCCGATAGCCCGCGGCAAGGCAATCCAGGACCGATGCTGCATCCTTCATGCGCCCATCACCGTAAACCCGAATGGCTCGACTTGGGGCGAACTGGTGCGCGCTCGGGGCAGAGGTAAGCGTTTTGCCGCCTAGACCTCAACCCGCACATTCTGCGGCCGAAATCCGAGGTACGCGATGCTCGAGCCCCGTCAGTTGTACCGAATCCTCGAAGCGCAGCAGGGGATGCTGGGGTTGTTCGACGTGGACGTTGCGCTGACTCACGCGACCACATGCGCGATGGAGGTCACCGGCGCTTCGGGCGCGGTGATCGAGCTCGCCGAGGGATCGGAGATGGTCTACCAATCGGTCGCCGGGACGCTCGCGCCTCATCGAGGCGTGCGCCTGCGCCGGAGCGGGAGCATGTCGGGGGCATGCATCGAGGCGGGTCACCCGATGCGCTCCGATCACACGGCCGACGATCCGCGCGTCGATCGCGCCGCGTGCCGCCGACTCGGCGTCGCCTCGCTGGTGTGCGTGCCGCTCGGTGGCCAGGTCCCCGGCGTGCTGAAGGTCGTGTCGACGATACCGGCCGCGTTCGACGCGCAGACCGAAGAGAGCCTCGAGCTGTTCGCACGCGCGGTCTCGATCAAGCTCGATCGCGCGCGCCGGCGCGAAGTCCCGGCCAGCGTGCCGCCCCAACTCGCGGCTGCCGACAGCGGCATGCTCGACGCGATCCTCGGTGCGATGCAGGAGTCCGTGGTCGTGATCGATACGACGGGCCGGGTGATCCTCACGAACGCGATCGGAAGCGAGCTCGCGAAGGTCGGCGAGCACGTCGGCCAGACCGACGCGCGCACGTTCGATCAGGAGACGCTCGTCGACGTGCCGGAGCGGCCGATCATGCGCGCGCTCCGCGGCGAGACCGTGCGGGAGCACGAGATCGCGGTGCGGTTCGCCGATGGCGCCGCGCGGTGGTTCAGCGTCAACAGCAGTCCGTTGCGCGAGAACGGCGTGATCCGCGGCGCCGTCAGCGTCGCGCGCGACGTCACCGAGCTCCGGATCGCGCGCGATGCGATCGAGACCGCAGCGGTCCAGGACGAGATGACCGGCCTACTCAACCGGCGCGGTTTTCTCGAGCGCGCGGCCTCGTCGCTCCGCCTCGCAGACCGGACGAAGCGCTCGCTCGCGCTGGTCTACATGGATCTCAACGGCTTGAAGTCGATCAACGATCGGCTGGGCCACGCCGTCGGCGATCGCGCACTCGTCGAATTCGCGGACGTGCTCTGCGGCGTCACGCGGTCGACCGATCACGTCGCGCGGCTCGGCGGCGACGAGTACGTGGTGCTCGCGCTGGATTGTCCTACCGAAGCCGACGTGAAGATGGTCCAGCGCCGGATCTTGTCAGCGGTCGCGAAGCGGACCGGGATGCCAGATCGCACGTACGCCCTGTCGGTCAGCGTGGGCGCGATCCGTTATCAGCCGGAGCAGCGGCAGGCCACGATCGACCAGTTGCTCTTCGAGGCCGATGCAAAGATGTACGAAGCCAAGCAGTTACGTCGCCACAACGGGACTCAGCGGCTGGCGGTCATCTGAGCCGCTGTACGCGTTTTTCCGACATCGATCCCTCTCGAAAAACTGCGACTGCGACCGATGTACCAAGTATGCGTTGGCTCGCGATCCTGGTCTGGCTAACGGCCAGCATCGCGCACGCCGATCCGCCGAGCCGGTTCACGTTCCGCAGCTACGGTAGCGAGCAAGGTCTGTCGAACCTGTCGATCAACGCGATCGAGCAGAGCGACGATGGCCTGTTGTGGGTCGCCACCGAGGACGGCCTGTTCGGGTTCGACGGCGCGCACTTTCGCCGGATGGATCCGGACGACAGCCTGCCGTCGACCTGGATCTTCTCGCTGCTCGCCGACGACGGTGGAATGTGGGTCGGCACCGCGCGAGGCCTGCGGTGGATCGCGCGCGATCGAGTCGAGCTCGGTCGCGCTCGCGGTGCACCCGATGCGCAGGTCAACGCGCTGGCCGCTGGACCCGATCATCGGATCTGGGCCGCGACCGATGCGGGTCTCGTCGTCGGGCGCGACGGCGCATTCGCGGCCGTCAAGGGCTGGCCCGGCGGTGCGAGCGGCGCGGTGTGGGTCGATCGCGATGGCAGCGTCGTCGCGGGTCACGGTACCGAGCTCGCCACGTACGACGTTCACGGTCGGTGGACTGTCCGCGAGCTCGGCAAGGATCGCATCGATCAGATCACGCGGACTCCCGACGGCACGCTGTGGGTCCGCTCCGCGCGGATGCTGTGGGCGTGCGAGGGCGTCGCCACCGCGCTCGCGTGTCGCGACGTCTCGGCGCAGCTGCCGGACGTCGGCGAAGCGGGCCGCATGTTGATCGCTCACGACGGCTCGCTGTGGGTCGCGACGCGCAGCGGACTCGCGCATCGCATCGCGGAGGGCACGTGGGACTTGCTCGGTGCGAAGGACGGCCTACCGGCGCGTTCGGTGTTGATGGCGTATCAGGACCGCGAGGACTCGATCTGGCTCGTCGCCGATCAGCTCTACCAGCAGCTCGGCCGCGGCCAGTGGCGCGCGTATGCCGCGGATACCGGGTTTCCCGCCGACACGGTCTGGTCGATCGCGCGCGATGCGAAGGGCGCACTCCTCGTCGGAACGAACAAGGGTGTGCTCGAAGCGCGCGACGCAGGCTGGGTCACCTTCCCGGGTACGGAGGACTCGACGATCAAGGCGGTCGCAGACGCGGGCGACGTGATCTACGCGGGCGGGCTCGATGGCCGCCTCCTCGTCCTCGATCGCGCGAAGCGCACGACGACGACGATCGAGCGACTCGATGGCGAGAACATCGTCGACCTCGTGCTCGATCACGGCGATCTGTGGATCGCCACGCGCAAGGCCGGCCTGTGGCGAAAGACCGGCGGCGTGCTCGAGCGCGAGGTTCTGCCTGGCGAGCTGCCGCGCGAGGACATCGATCAGGTCGCGCTCGATCCACGCGGTTGGGTTTGGGCTGCGGGTTCGGGCGGTCTCGCCGTGCGGCGCAATGGCGTCTGGCGGCGCTACACCGAACGCGACGGCCTCGCTGCGCGAGAGACGTCGTACGTCCTCGTGCGCGCATCGGGCGAGGTCTGTGTCGCATACGCGGAAGCGCACGGCGCGAGCTGCTTTCAGATCGCGCCGGACGGCAGCCTCGCGAAGGTCCATCACCTCACGCATGCGTCGGGACTCGCCAGCAACAAGCTGTACGTGCTCGGCGAGGACCACGCCGGTCACCTCTACATCGGCAGCGGCGTCGGTGTCGACATCATCGAGGGCGACAACCTCGAACACTACTCGACGACGAACGGCCTCGTCGGCGACGACTGTGTCGCACGCGCGTTCTTGGCCGATCCGGACGGCTCGGTGATGATCGGCACGACCCGCGGCATCGCCCGGTTCGCGTCCGCGCAGTTTCGCAGCGTTGGTCCGCCGCCGCCGCCGGTCGTGATGGGCGTCCTGCTCGATGGCACGCGCGTCCACGCGGTCCGCGGTGCGATCGGCGCGCCTCACGACGGTGCGGCATCGCTCTCGGTCGACTTCGCGACACCGACGTTCGTCGATCGCGAGCAGCTCGAATACCAGGTCCGGTTGCGCCCGCTCGAGACCGAGTGGCATGTCGCGTCCGTCGAGCAATCGCGCTACGCACAGCTCGCGCCCGGCACGTATCACTTCGAGGTTCGCTCGCGGTTCGTCCCCGGCAACTTCGGCCCGACGACCGCATTCGAGCTCGTGATCCCTCCGGCGTGGTGGCAGACGCTGTGGTTCCGCCTGCTGCTCGCGGTCGTCATCGCGGGCGTGCTCGCGCTCGTGATCGCGTGGCGGATGCGGGTGATCGCGACCCGTGCGCGACTCCGCATCGTCGAGCGATCCGAAGCGAGCTTCCGCGCGTTGATCGTGCAATCACCCGACTGCGTGCTCGTGCATCGCGACGGCGTCGTGATCTACGCGAACGCCCGCGCGATCGCGTTGCTCGGTTCGGAGGAGGGATTGATCGGTGGCCGGCTCGACGCGCTCGTCGACGCTGGTGACGACGTCGCTTCGTTGATCGATCCCGGCGACGCCTCTCCGTCGCGCGAGGTCCGGATGCGCACCGCGAGTGGCGCGGTCGTGCTGCTCGAGGTCAGCGCGTTGCGGATCGACTTCGACGGTGCGCCTGCGGTCCTGACCAGCGGTCGCGATGTCACCGCGCGCAAGGCGGTCGAGGCGCGCTTGATGTTTACCGATCGAATGGCGTCGATCGGCACGCTCGCCGCGGGCATCGCGCACGAGATCAACAACCCGCTCGCATACGTCCAGAGCAACCTCGCCCTGATCGGCGACTCGGTCGGGCCCGACGCATCGCCTTCGCTCCGCGAGGCGATCGCGGATGCGAAGGATGGCGCGCTGCGCATCCAGCACATCGTGCGAGGCGTGAAGACGTTCTCGCGCAGCGACGACGATGCGCGCACGCCGATCCGGATCCGCGACGCCGTCGAATCGGCGCTCAGGATGACGGCGAACGAGCTGCGTCATCGCTGCGTGATCGTGAAAGACCTCGGCGACGTCCCGAACGTCCTCGGCAACGAAGCGCGCCTCGGCCAGGTGTTCATCAACCTCCTCGTCAACGCGGCGCAGGCGATGCCCGAGCGCTCCGTCGACGCCAATCAGATCCGGATCGCGACGTTTACCGCGGCGAATGGCGACGCGGTGATCGAGATCTCGGACAACGCTCAGGGGATGACGCCGCAGGTCGCGCGCCGGATCTTCGAACCGTTCTTCACGACGAAGGACATCGGCCAAGGCACCGGCCTCGGCCTCTCGGTGTGCCACGGCATCATCACGCGCTTCGGCGGCCAGATCACGGTCGACAGCGTGGTCGGCACCGGCACGACGTTCCGGATCTCGCTTCCGGCGACGGCCCAGCGCATTCCCCCAGAGCGCGCGGTGACGAACCGTGTAGCGATGCCCGATCACGCTCGCCTGCGGGTGTTGCTGATCGACGACGACGCGGTGCTGCTCAAGTCGATCGCACGGCAACTCGGGCGCGACCACGAGGTCGTCGCTTGCAGCTCCGCTACCGAAGCGCTCGAGCGCCTGCGCGGCAACGCGACGTTCGAGGTCATCCTGTGCGACCTGATGATGCCGGGCTTCACCGGCATGGAGCTCCACGCGGAGCTCGAGAACCTGCACCCCGAGCTCGTCGGACGCATGCTGTTCATGACGGGTGGTGCGTTCACTCCGGAAGCGCAGGCCTTCCTCGAGGATCCGAGGATCCGCTCGATCGAAAAGCCGTTCCCCGCATCCGATCTGCGTGAGAGATTGCTGGAGATCATCGCGAGCGACTCGCTCGTAGGCGCGGCGTGACGGGTAAAAATGCCCCATGAGGACCGACGTTGTCCCGCAGGCAATTGACCGCGCGCGCGATACGTCGCAACACGTGAGTGGGGTGTCGGCACGAGGCATGAGGCACGAGACGTTCGATCTCGACGATCGGAGCGCCGCGACGGAGCTCCACGGCCTGACGACGCTCGCCGCCGACATCTGCGCCGCGACGAGCGCGATCGTGTTGCTCGGGGATGCGGAGCGGCAAGTCCTCGCGTCGGTCTACGGCGTCGACGAGACAGCGATTCCCCTCGACGGATCGCTGAGCGCACGACCGCCGATCGGCGATTCGTTCGACGTCGTCATCGACATGGCGAGCGACGCTAGGTTCGAGCGCCATCCGCTCGTCATCCGCAGTCCGTTCATGCGGTTCTTCGCGGCCGTCTCGCTGAATGCCTCGAATGGCGCCAGCTTCGGCTGGCTGTGCGTGCTCGACCCGGCACCGCGCCGACTCTCGCCCGTCCAGCGCCGAGGGCTCGTGACATTGAAGAAGCAGATCGAGCTGCACTTCGAGCTGAGGCGACAGCGCGTCCACGCGCGAGCTCGCGCCGAGGACATGCGCGCACGTGCGATCGACGAGCGCGATCGTGCGGTGGACGAACGCGATCGGTTCTTCGACCTGTCGCTCGATCCGATGTGCGTCGTCGACGCGACCGGCTTCTTCGTCCGCGTCAACCGCGCGTTCTACGCGATGCTCGGCTTCGCACGCGACGTCGAGATGACCGGCCTGCGCAGCCTCGACTTCGTCCATCCCGACGATCGAGCGCGCACGATCGAGTCGGCGAAATCGCTCCGCGAGCTCGCGGGAGAGCCGCAGCGCATGGAGGTGCGCTATCGCCACCGCGACGGCACCTACCGCTGCTTGAGCTGGACGGCGATCGCGGACCCCGCGATGCGCCACATCTACGCGATCGCCCGCGACCTCACGGACTCTCGCCGGATCGAAGCCGAGAACATGCACGCGCAGAAGATGGAGGCGGTCGGGCGCGTCGCGAGCGGCGTCGCGCACGACTTCAACAACCTGCTCGCGATCATCATGGCGGCGTCGGCGACGATCGAGACCTACTTGCCCGAGGGCAACCCGGCGCGCGAGGAGCTGACCTCGATCTTCGAGGCGAGCGAGCACGCCGCCACGCTGACGCGCCAGCTGCTCGGGTTCGTGCGCAAGCCGATCGAGCTGCGCCTCGAGCCTACAAACCTCGTCTCGACGGTCGAAGGCGTCGTGCGCCTCGTGCGGCGCACGCTCGGAACCGGGATCGACCTCGTCGTCGACGTCCGCGAACCGAACGCGAAGATCCGGGGGGACGTCTCGCAGCTCCAGCAGGTGCTCATGAACCTGGTGTTGAACGCGCGCGACGCGCTGCCGCATGGTGGTTGGATCGAGGTCGCGGTCGAGCGCTCGAGCCGCGACGGCAAAGACCTCGTGCGCCTGATCGTTCGCGACAATGGAACCGGCATGGACGAGGTGACGCGCGCGCGGATCTTCGAGCCGTTCTTCACGACGAAACCGCCGGAGCGCGGCACCGGGTTGGGCCTCTCCACGGTGTTCGGCATCGTCTCGCAGCACCGCGCGGCGATCAGCGTCGATTCTCAGCCCGGCAACGGGACCGCGTTCACGATCGAGTTCCCGGCCGCGTAGTCACGCCGGGATGGTGAACCTGAACGTCGTGCCCTCACCGACGATCGAGCTCGCCGTCACGGTGCCGCCGTGGTGGCGGATGATCCGCTGAACCGTCGCGAGCCCGAGCCCGAGGCCCTCGAAGTCGCTGCCGGAGTGGAGGCGCTGAAACGGCGCGAACAAGCGATCGGCGTGCTGCATGTCGAAGCCCACCCCGGTGTCCGAGACGAAGAACGCCGTTTGAGCGAAGCCAAAGCGAATCTTGGGCTGCTCGGCTCGCGCGGTGAACTTCCACGCGTTGCCGAGGAGGTTCTCGAGCACGATCCGGACCAGCCGGGCGTCTCCGCGAGCCGTCAGCTCGCGTTGCACGCCGATGTCGACGACGCGATCCGGGTCGCGACGGCGGAGCTCTTCGACGACCTCTGTCGCGATCGCCGACAGATCGACGATCGTTCGCCGCAACGGCATCCGGCTGATCCGCGCGAGATCGAGCAGCGCCTCGGTCAGCTCGTTCATCCGCTTCGCGCCGGCGAGGATCCGCGAGGTGTAGTGCCGCCCGGTCTCGTCGAGGACTTGCTCGTAGTCGGTCGCGAGCGCGCCGGCGAAGTTGCCGATCGCGCGGAGCGGCGCCCGCAGATCGTGCGACACGGAATAGCTGAACGATTCGAGCTCGCGATTCGCGGCCTCGAGCTCCGCCGTGCGTTCGCTGACGCGGCGTTCGAGCGTCGCGACGAGCATCGCGTTGTCGAGCGCGAGTCCCGCGCGATCCGCGAGCGCGCTAGCGAGCTGGACATCGTCGGCGTCGTACGGCGCCTCGGACTCGATCCGGAACAGGCTGACCACGCCGATCGTGCGGCCGCGCGCGATCAGCGGCACCGACAGCGCGCTCTTGATCGGGAGCGCGTCGAGCGTCGCCCGAAACTCTTCCGGCGCGAGCTCGCCGAACGGCCCTGCGAGGCGGGGCACGAGGACCGGGCCATGACTCGCGACGGCACGCCCGGCAAGCCCCTCGCCGACGCGCTGGCGCTTCCCGCTCAGCACGGTCCGCACCGCGGCCTGGATCTCGGGGTTCGGGTGAAAGAAGCTCGAGCTGGTCTCGATCCATTCGCCGTCTTCGTTCAAACACCGCGCCCCACACCCGTCGCCGATGATCTCCGCGAGGCGACGCGCGACGAGTGCGAGCACCGCTTCCGGATCGCCGGAAGCACTCGCGAACTCGTGCGACGTCGTCGAGATGATCCGCAGGCGCTGCGCGGTGCGCTCGAGCTCCGCGCGCCCCTCGAGGATCGCTTCCTCGAGCTTCCGCCGCTGATCGATATCGATGACGGTCGACACCCGCACCGGGCGCGATTCGATCTCGACGGTGCTCGTCGACACCAGCACGAGCAGGCTCGCGCCGTCCTTGCGGCGCAACGCCATCTCGTAGGTGTGCGCGCCGTGCTCGTTGACGAGCTTCGCGAGGCGCGCGGTGCTGGCGCGGCTCTCCTCTGCGACCAGCTGCTGCCCGGACCGACCGACGAGCTCGTCCGGACGGTAGCCGAGCATCGCCGCGTACGTGCTGTTGACCGAGTGGAGCACGCCGTCGTTCACCGACGAGATCGCGATGCCGAACTGCGCGTGATCGAGCGCGTGTTGCCACACCGCGACCGAAGCCTCCGCCTGCTTGCGCTCGGTCAGGTCGCGCACGAACCCGGTGAAATACCGCTCGCCATCGACCCGCGTCGCGACGATCGACAGCTCGACCGGAAACTCCTCGCCGCTCGCGCGGATCGCGACGAGCTCGGTGCGCCGCCCGGCCATGTGAAACGCGCCGCTCGCAGCTCGCGCCAACCCCGCCGCATGCGCGGCGCGCAACCGCTCGGGGATGATCACCTCGGCGAGCGTTCGCCCGAGCACCTGGTCGCGCGCGTGGCCGAACATCTTCTCCGCCGACTCGTTGAACTCCGTGATCGCGCCGTGCGCGTCGATCGTGATCACCGCGTCGATCGCCGCGTCGAGTACTTGTGCGCTGCGCTCGCGCGCCTCGCGCACGACCGCGGCCCGGGTGTCGTGATACGCGCGCTCGATCAGCGAGAGCGACTGCCGCATATACTCGCCGAGCACGAGCAACGCGGCGCCGACCCGCTCTGGCTCACCGCTCCACGCTCGTGCGATCCGCGGCGCGAGTGTCTCGTAGAACCGATCGACGACGCGATACCAGTCCTCGAACGGGAGCCCTTCTCGCGCGAACCGCTCGCCGAGTGCTCGCAGGTGAGTCTCGAACGGCGCCCAATCGCCACCGCGTGCCGCGACGTGCCTCGCGCGCGCTTCGGTGAGTCGCTCCGCGACCGAATCGATCGCGCCCGCGCGGATTCGGTTCAGCTCGCGCGCGCTTGCCTCGTGCGCATCGAAGCTCGAGTCGCACGCCTCGAAGAAGTCCGCGATGGCTTCAGTGGAATGTCCCCTGAACCAAGTCCCCACCCGGCCACTCTAGCAACAGGTCGCGGTGTTCGTACGCTGTACCCAAACGCCCCACCTCGATTTCGTGCGACTCGGGTTCTCCAACCGGCTCGATCCAGGTGCGCCTGATCCTGATGGCCGTCGTCGCGTGCGGCTCCGCTTCACGACCTCCTACCGTCCGCAACGCCGCGCCGGCGGGAGCCCCGCTCTCCCTCGTCGGGAGCTGGCGAGTGATCGGCTGCGAGACCAGCCCGATGGATCCGGCCGACTGCGGGCGCGGCCAGATCGTGTTCACCCAAGACCATGTCACGATCGACGTGCCCGCGGCCGATCAGAAGTCGCACGCGTACACGCCGCTGTCGGCTTCGCCGAAGGTCATCGCCGTGCAGATCGATGGCGAGGTCACGAACATCACGATCGACGCCGAAGGCCAGGCCCACTGGCGCGCTCCTGGGTTCGATGGTCGCGTCGGCGAGCTGCTCTTCGTACGCATGCGCTAGACGCAGTCTTCGTAGCGGTCCTCACGCGGAATTATCGGATAGCGCTCTCTCATCTTCGACGAGGACATGTCGTTCTCGTGCGCACGTCGAACCTCTGTCTCGATGTTGATACCGTGAAGGCATGGCGACGAGCTTTCGATGGATCGCAGTGCTGACGATCCTGTTCGGCTGCGGCGGCAAGAACGGAACCGGAACCGCCGACGCGCCGGCCATGTTCGACACACCGCAGAGCGGAGGCGCGGGCTCCGGTGCACCCACGACGTGCATCGTCGGAACCCAAGGCTGCCTGTGCGACTCGACAGGAGGTTGCGAACCGAACCTCACGTGCACCCCTCAGCCTTCACCGCGACCCAACCTCTGTTGCAACGGCTCGGACTGCTCGAGCGTCGGCGGGACCGTCGGCGGAACCTGCAACGCCACGACCGGCGCCCCGTCGTGCACCCCGGGCATCACGATTCCACCGGCGACCGGTGGCAACGATAGCTGTGGCTATCCGGCGTCGACCTTCGTCGAGAGCACGACGATCGTCGGCATCAACGCGGTCGGTGGCGGCTCGTCGCCCGCGATCATCCAAGTCTTCTACAACGACGAGCACGCGCTCACGCTCGGCTGCGCGACCGCGAGCGATCCGGTCACCGCGCTGTCTCCGGATCCGGCTGCTGTTCACTACCCGCAGACCGGCGATCCCGCGTGCACGGACGTGGTCGGACGCCCGTTGCGTCCGGTCGTGTTCATCACCGATCTGTCGGTCGATCCGAGCTGCAGGGCAGGCGACATGCAGATGGGCGGCCCGGCCTACGACCCGGTCGCGATCTTCGGCTCGTGGAAGAGCGCGACCGAAGACACGAGCCACATCGGTACACCCGCGACGATGGACCCCGCGGCCAACAAGTGGAACCTCACCTCGCAGGCCGACCCGGTCCCGGCGAGTGCGATGGCCGCGGGCAAAGAGAACTACGGTGCCGAAATGCGCTTCGAAGTCGGCCTGATCTCCGGCCACTCGTACCGCATTCAAGTCGTCGCCCACGATGGCGATCAGAACAAGGGCGGCGACTCCGGCGAGGCGTGCGCGACGTTCTGCGCGGGAACCGGAACGCTGTGCGACCCCGGCGTGATGGAGTGCGTCGACAACCCCGATGGCGCGAGCTGCCCTGCGAACACGGCCTGCGTCCAGGGCTGCTGCTTGCCGGTGATCCAGTAGCAAGCGTTCTCGTTAGCCACCGCGGGCGACCTCGAGAACGGCGTCCGCGAAGGCCGCTGGTGCTTCCTGCGGGACGTCGTGGCCGATGCCGCGAAGCCGGCGGTGCGAGTGCCGGCCCGTGAACTTCCCGGCGTAGGCCGCCCCGTCGGCACGCGCGCCGTCGAAGTCGCTGCCGATCGTGATCGACGGCACCCCGATCGTCGGACCGACTGCGAGCTTCGCTTCGATCTCGTCGTAGCGGCGCTCGCCATCGGCGAGGCTGAGCCTCCACCGGTAGTTGTGGATGACGATCGCGACGTGGTCGGGATTGTCGAACGCCACTGCGCTCCGCTCGAACGTGGCGTCGTCGAACGCCCAGCTCGGCGACGCGAGCTTCCAGATCAGCTTCGCAAACTCGTGAGTGTTGGCGGCGTAGCCGCGACGACCGCGCTCGGTCGCGAAGTAGTACTGGTACCACCAGCCGAGCTCGGCCGCGGGCGGCAGCGGTTCGAGGTTCGCTTTCAGGTCCGCGATCAAGTAACCGCTGACGGCCACCATCGCGGTACACCGCTCCGGCCACAACGCGGCCACGATGTTTGCGGTGCGCGCGCCCCAATCGAAGCCGGCGACGACCGCCTTCTCGATGCGAAGCGCGTCCATCAGCGCGATCACGTCCACCGCCACTGCCGCCTGCTGGCCGTTGCGGACGGTGCTGCGCGAGTGGAACCTCGTCGAGCCGAAGCCGCGCAGGTACGGCACGATCACCCGGTGGCCCTTCGCGACGAGGAGCGGAATGACCTCGTCGAAGCTGTGGATGTCGTACGGCCAGCCGTGGAGGAGGATCACCGCGGGGCCGGAGCCCTCGTCGACGTAACCGACATCGAGCACGCCTGCGGCGATCTGTTTGACGACGTAGTCGTGTCGGGGCGCGGCGCTAGCGATGCGAGGCAGGCTGGCGAGGGCGAGAGTACCGGCGGCGAGTCCGAGGAAGCCGCGGCGCGTCGGGTCGAAGGTCGTCATGGCCGTCTCCTTTCAGCGAACCGTCTTGAACGTGGCGCGCAGGTCGGCGACGAGCGCATCGGGTTGCTCCCACGCCGTGAAGTGACCGCCGACGGGGTGCTTCGCGTAGAACACCAGGTTCGGATACGCCTTCTCGGCCCAGCTCTTCGGCGCCTGATAGAGCTCCGTCGGGAACGCACTCACGCCGACCGGGATCTTGATGCCCTTCGGTGCGAAGAACGCGAGCTTGCTCTCCCAGTACAGGCGCGCCGACGACACGGCGGTCTTGGTCAGCCAGTAGAGCGTGACGTTGTCGAGCACATCATCGCGGGTGAGGCCCTCGGTCTTGCCGTCGAACACGCGCGAGATCAGCGCGAGGCTGTCTCCGTCGTGATCGAGCATCCACGCGGCGAGACCGACCGGCGAATCGTCCATCGCGTACAGCGTCTGCGGCCGATGCGCCATCTCCTGCGCGTAGCCGAGCCCGTGCGCGTAGAAGTAGGCGAGCTGGTCGTACGCGTGCTTCTCGTCGGCTGATAGGCCGGCCGGTGCGGGCGCGTTTGCCAGCGCCGCCTGATCGATCGCGGGCGGCACCGTCGCCGGCATGTTCGTGTGGATGCCGACGAGCTCCGGCGCACCGAGCAGCGCCATCTGCTCCGTCACCGCGTTGCCCCAATCGCCGCCCTGCGCGACGAAGCGGGTGTAGCCGAGGCGCTTCATCAAGACGACCCAGGCCTTCGAGATCCGGATCGGATCCCAGCCGAGTCCTGTGGGCGTCCCCGAGAACCCGTGGCCCGGGAGCGACGGGATCACGACATCGAACGCGTCCTCGGCGCGGCCACCGTGAGCCGTCGGGTTGACGAGCGGATCGATGATCTTCAGCTGCTCGATGATCGAGCCGGGCCAGCCGTGCGTGATGATCATCGGCATCGCGTTCGGATGCTTCGACTTCACGTGGATGAAGTGAATGTCGACGCCGTCGATCTGGGTGACGAACTGCGGCACCGCGTTGAGCCGCGCCTCGACCTTGCGCCAGTCGTATTTCGTTCCCCAGTACGTCGCCAGCTTCTGGATGGTCGTGAGCTGCACGCCCTGCGACTGATCGTCGACGGTCTCCTTGGCCGGGAAGCGCGTCGCGTTGATCCGGCGCTTGAGATCGGCGAGCTCGGCATCCGAGAAGTGGACGTGGAACGGACGGATCGAGTCGTTGGTGTTCGGCATGGTCTTGGGTTGCATGGGCTGGAGCTCTTTCTGGATGGAGGGGGTGGCGAGGGCGAGGCTGGTGACGAACGGGAGTGCGAAGAGGCTGGTGCGAAGACGCATGGGAAGCTCCTTGTCGAGGTGGACGCGTGGCGACACACCGCGGAAGCGCGGTTCCCATCGGGGCGCCGATCGAAGTGATCAGCGCGTCGTCATGCCGGGAAGTGCAGGTCCCGGCCTCGCCGTTACAAAGAAACTTTTAGCGCCAGTCGTGCACGACGACGAAGTCGCCGATCGTGCGGCGCACACCGGCCTCGATCGCGTGGACGCGAAAGACCGGATCGCCCGGGAACATGCCTTCGAAGTGGCGCTGGCAGGCGATCAAGACCTCGCCGGCGGTGCGATCGAACGGGACGTTCTCGAGGAGCGCTCCCGGCTCGCCGTTCGGGCCGCGGACATCGACGTCGACTCGGTCAACCTTCGCGAGATCCATCTGGAGCGCGTGGACCAGGAGGTCGACGTCCGCCGAGAACAGCGCATGCGGCGCGGTCGAGAGCGGGACGTTGGTGACGCGCACGCGGGAGCCCGCAGCAACGAGCCGGTCCCGCTGCGCGTGCGAGATCACGAACGGGATCACCTCGCGCAGGCCCTCGATCAGCCGGGCGACGCGCTCGAACTCGCGGGCGCAGCGGTCACAGCCGAACGCGTGCGCGCTGATCTCGTTGGCCTCTTGCTCGGACAGCTCGTGCGAGAACAGCGCGTGGAACATCTCCGTCGTGATCGGGCAGGTCACGCGGACGCTCCCTGCTCGACACAGCCCTGGAGCTTGGTCAGGGCGCGGTGCCGGATCACCCGTACATTGCCGAGCGTGAGCTGGAGCGCGCTCGCGATCTCGTCGGGCTCTTTCTCTTCGAGGTAGGTCGCGAGCACGACCGCGCGGTCGCGAGACTCGAGGAGCAGCAGGCAGTGCTCGAGCCGCTTGCGATCGAGCGAGCGCCACGACGGCTCGTAGTCCGTCGGCATCGTCTTTGCGACCGCGTCCGCGATCTTGTCCTGGCGTGTCGTGCCGCGGCGCATCGCCATCACGGTGTTGTGCGCGGTGCCGAACACGTAGTGCTCGATGTGGTCGGGATCCTCGATCCGGGCCTCGCGAAGGGCGACCACGACCGCGACGAGCACGTGCTGGACCAGGTCGTCCGCGGCGCTGCGATCGCGGAGGTGCAGCACCCCGTAGGCCCGGATTCGATTCGCGAATCGAGCACAGATCGCCTCCTCGTCACCCTGGCTGGCCACCACCTGTAGCGCGTATATCATGCAAGCGGGACTCACCGAGATGCAGTGACGCTCGCGAACCGAGCGTTACAGACCTTCGGGCGATTCCTTCAATCCGGAGACCCGAAGAGATCAGGTCTGCGCCTCGGCGACCGACATCACCGGCGCGACTGCATCTGCCTTGCCCTCGACCGGCGCGATGCCGTGAATCGTGCCGGTCTGCTCGGGATACGCGGAGCCGCCGTGCTCGTGGAGATCGAGGCCCTCGAGCTCGGCCTGCTTCGAGACGCGCAGCGTACCGGTCGCCTTGACCGCGTACATCAACAGCATGGCGACCGCGAACGTCGCGAGCGTGACCGCAGCACTGCCCTTCGCCTGCGCGACGAGTTGGTCCCAACCCCCGCCGTAGAACAGGCCCTTGACGGTCGACGAGACATCGGCGCCGGTCGGGCCTGGTGCTCCGAACTCGCCGGTCGCGAACAGGCCGAGCGAGAGCGTGCCGAAGATTCCGCAGATGCCGTGGACCGGCACGGCACCGACCGGGTCATCGACGCGCAGCCACTCGACGAGGTCGACGCCGAGCACGACGATCACACCGGCGGCCGCGCCGATCACGATCGAGCCGAGCGGCGAGACCCAATAGCAGGGGCACGTGATCGCGACGAGGCCCGCGAGGAAGCCATTGATGGTCATGCCGGCGTCCCACACCTTGTGGCGCGGGTAGACGAAGAACAATGCGGAGAGTCCGGCTGCGCACGCGGCGAGCGTCGTGTTGGTCGCTACGCGCGCGCAGCCGTCGAGGTCCATCGCCGACAGCGTGGAGCCCGGGTTGAAGCCGTACCATCCGAACCACAGGATCACTCCACCGACCGCGGCGAGCGTCATGTTGTGGCCCGGCGGTGGTGCACCGCCGTCGCGCTTGAACTTGCGGCCGAGGCGAGGCCCCAGCGCGATCGCACCGGCGAGCGCGACGAAGCCGCCGATCGTATGGACGACCGTCGAGCCAGCGAAGTCGTGGAATGCGGCGGGCGAGATCGTGTTGAGCCAGCCATCGGGGCCCCAGGCCCAGTGACCGATGATCGGGTAGATGAACCCGCTGACGCCGAGCGAGTACAGCAAGTCACCGACGAAGCCGGTGCGGCCGACCATCGCACCCGACGTGATCGTGGAGCACGTGTCCGCGAACGCGAACTGGAACAGGAAGAACGCGAGCATCGGTACGCCGGTCGTCCCGTAGGTTGCGGGTGCGCCGTGCAAGAAGAAGTACTCGGTGCCGATCAGCTTGTTCCCGGAGCCGAACATGAAGCCGAAGCCGAACGCCCAGAACAGGAGTCCGCACAAGCAGGTGTCGACGATGCCCTCGAGGAGGATGTTGACGGTCTCGCGCGTGCGCGAGAATCCCGCCTCGAGCATCATGAAGCCGGCCTGCATGAAGAACACGAGGAACGCGGCGAGTAGCGTCCACATCGTGTTGAGCGGATTGATCAGATCGGCGGCGGTCGGCGTTGGCGCGCCGGTGTCGGCGTGCGCTTCGCCACCGAAGTACCAGGTCACACCGGCGATACCGCCGATCAAGATCAGCGCGCCGAGCATCTTTCCGCCGACGATGGCGGCAAACACACGTCGCGATCCAGGCTCCTTCATTCGTTCGATAAATCGCTTCAGCATGGGCTCCTCTCCTCTCGCTGTGGGAATCAGAACGCGGCGACCGCGCCAAAAATCATCGTGACCTGGTGTGCCGACGACATCGCGGTGCCCGCTTTGTCGGTGAACGGCTTGAACTCGCCGAACCCGTGGTCGAGGCGCGCCTCGGCACGCAGCAGTAGCCCGTTCGACGGTGCGTACGAGAACGTGCCGGTGCCCTCCGCGACGTTGCCCTTCATCGGCAGCAAGATGCCGAGCGTCGGTGACGCGTTGTCGTGGAAGATCTCGGCTCGACCCGAGAGCGCGATCTTGTCGTTCGCGTGCCAGCGGCAGTACGCGGCGGCGCCGGCGAGCAGCGCGTCGCTCCACAGTGTCGCGTCGTAGGCGACATCGGTGTTGAGGCCGAGCTCGAGCTCCGGAATCGGCGCGTACGTCGCGACCGTGTCGAACAGATAGACCGCGTTGTCGAAGCGCGTGAGCCCACCGGCATCGCCGGGTTGCTCGTTGAACGCGCTGAAGTTCTGGATCAGCGTGAGCTCCGGCGCTGGCTTGTAGCTCACCTGCGCGCCGGGACTCTTGAACGCGTTGCCCTCGAAGGTGTTGTTCAGCCCGTTGACCACGAACAGCGTCAGCTCGAGCTCGTCGCTGGCGACCCAGTCGACCGCGATGCCGGTCTGGGTGAACGGAATCGCATACGAGAACAACAGCGAGTGCGTGTAGTTCCAGTTCGATTGCGACTCGATCACCTCCATCCCGTGATGCGTGACCATCTTTCCGACCTTGAACGTCAGGCTCGGCGTCGCCGCCCACGAGATGTAGGCCTGCTCGAGGTTGCGCATGACGTCGTGGCCCATCCCGGCAGCGGCATCGGTCGCGTTGACGATGTCGATCGTCTCGCCGAAGCCAACGTCGAGGCGAAAGCCGACCGGTGCGGCCTTGCGCTCGAGTGCGATCTTCGCGAGCGACACCGAAGCGCCATTCGCTTGCGTCTCGAACACGTAGAGGTCGTTCGGCGCGGGGTTCGTCGCCGTGCGCGCCGGGTTGATCGTCGCGTAGGCATCGAGCAGGCCCGAGATCGTGATCCCCGCGAACGTCAGAGAGCCCGGCGCGGGCTGGTCGGGTGGCGCGGTGGCCTCCGCGATGGGCGCCGCAGGGGCCGGCTGCGCACCGGCCAAGTGACTCGCGCAGAACAACACCACGACCCCGAGCACGATCCTTCTCATCTGCTCCTCCTCGACGAGGAGCCACACTACGCGGGCGATGTTTCCAGTTCGTATCCCGGCCGTTAATTGCGCGGTGCGTCAATTGAAGGCGATGCAGGGTTTTCCGGATCCGTGAACGAGATCGAGACGAAGCGGAATTCAGATGCAGCGAAAAAAAATGCTCGACGCGGAGGTATGCGGGGGCTCGGCGCCAACACGGGCGGCTCCGCGAACGGCGTGTTCACTGCGAAGCCTGGCGTGCTATCGAACGACTTCTTCGTCGAGCTGCTCGACATGTCGACGAAGAGCTTCGCGCGGTCGCAGAGGTCTATGCCGAGTCCGACGGCAAGGAGCGGTTCGTTCGCGACTTCGTCAGGGTCTGGGCCAAGGTCTCGAACCTCGATCGCTTCGACGTGAAGTAGCGATCACCTACCGGCCCGCGGTCACGGCCTACTCGATCGGGTTGATGATCTTGACGTCGCTGCCACCCACGAACGCATAGCTGCCGTGAACGTAGTAGCCGTAGACCGACAAGCCGATCGGCTGATCGCCCGAGACCGTATGGTGGCCTTCGGTCGCCGGGCACGTGACCTGCTGGTACGTCACGGCCATCACGTCGCCGATCGGGCCCGTATAGCAACCGGGGAGCGATCCGATCGGCGCGCCATCGACCATCACGGCCGCGGTCGTGGGCATCGCCACGACGATGTAGTTGGTCGTGAACGAGCCGGGCACGAGGAACACGTAGTCTTTGCGGAACTGCTCGGCGGCCGGCATGAGGAGCTGCGACGGATCCCCGATCCAACCCTGGGTGACGAAGTCGTTCGGCACCAGGTAGGTCGACACCTCGACCGGATTGTTCGCCGACATCGTGAAGCCCGTCGTCGATGCGAACGTCTTCTGCTGATTGCGCGAGAGCGTGATCGCGTCGTACGGCGCCGGCAGGTTCGTCGTGACGACGGTGTTGTCCACGGTCGCGAGCACGCGGACGATGTCCGGCTCCTTCCACGCCGGATTGGTGGAGCGAATCGGGCTCCGCGCGATCGCGAACTCGTGGCCGAGTGCGGTGACCGGGAACAGCTGCTCTTCGAGGTGATCGGTGCAACAGATGGAGCTCGCGTTGTCACCCGATGCGACCCAGTCTGGGGGATAGACGACGTTGTCGGCGCCCCCGAAGCCGATCGCGCGCTCCGCGCTCGTGAACACCGCGACCGGCTTGTCGGCGTGCACCGTCGAGCCCGTAAAGTCGCCATCGTTCGTCGCGCACGAGCCGATGTCACCCGGTTGGTACGATTCGAGGTTCGCGACGTCGTAGCGAGACAGCGTCAGATTCAACGCCTGGCCCTTGGGGGTCATCGGAATCGCGATCCCGGTATCTCCACCGGCGGCCGCGATCGGATGGTTCGGCACGATCGTGACGTGCGTGTCGTCCTGCGTCGGGATCACCGTGATCGAGGTGTGATCCGGGATGCTCGGATCGACCGGGACCGGCGCGCACGGGTTCGCGGTCGGGAAGCCGATGATCGCGTAGTCGGCGCCCATCGCCTGGAGCGGGATCAGCGTCGAGGCGTCGTTCGAAAAGTCCTGGATGATCGGGTTGAACTGATAGACGACGACCGGGTCCGACGACACTACGTGGAACGCGTGCGGCGACACGAACGTACCGGTGCCGCTGTTCATCACGTAGCTGCCGTTCTGGCCCATCGAGCCATCGACCTCGCGCTGCGGGAGATCGATCCGCTGCGCAGTGCGCGGCGGCACGGACACGGTCATCACGACGGCCTCGTTCACCGGGGCACCGACCCGCGCGAGGTTCTGCGTGACGGTGACGGTGACGGGCCCATCGTTATTGTTCGCCGCGACGATCGCGAACTGCTCCTTCGCTGCGTTCGAGATCGTGGTCGCCTCGTTGTCGAGATCGACCGCCCAGAACTCGCAGCCGAGATTCGAAGGGTTTTGCATCGCCTGCTGACACAACGTGCCGGGCGCAGCCGCATCGGCTTGGCCGCTCCCGTCGTCGCCGCCGGAGCCATCGCGATGCGGCGAGCACGCCATCACGAGCACGACTGGAACCAAATAGTGAGCCCTCATCGCGCGCGAGAATATTCGGCTGATAGCGCCGCGCAACGTACGAAGCGTGCGCAGTTCGCGCAGCCCCAACGGTCCGACCTATCGCCAGCGCGCCGCGCCGACGCTGTTCTTGCAAGGGGAGGACACCGCGAGTCCCGCTTCTTCGTCGACGAAGAGGCGAGCACCGGACTCAGATCCTAGGCATCTGCCCGAGACGGGGGAGGTTTCAATCCGTACTTCTCCATCTTGTAGATCAGCGCGCGCCTCGATAACCCGAGTCGCCGCGCCGCTCGGGTCTGATTCTGGCCTTCGGTCTCGAGCGCGGCGACGATCGCGGCGCGCTCGACCTCGGCGAGATGACCGCGCATGTCGGCGGCACTCGCGACCGGCCGCACGCGTTGGGCGGCGTCGCGCAGCTTCTCGGGGAGATCCGCGGCTTCGATCACGTCACCGCACAACACGAGCGCGCGCTCGACGGCGTTGCGGAGCTCGCGGACGTTACCGGGCCACGCGTAGCCGGTCAGCGCGTCGCGCGCGGACTCGCCGATCGCGGGCGCGGGGCGGCCCTGCTCGGCGGCGGTGGTGCGCGCGAAGTGCTCGGCGAGCGGCACGATCTCGGCAGCGCGATCGCGGAGCGGCGGCACGACGAGCGTGAAGCCGCCGATCCGGAACATGAGGTCCTGGCGAAACCTTCCAGCGCGAACTTCGGCTTCGAGATCGCGGTGGGTCGCCGCGATCAGGCGCGCGTTCGTCGCGACTTCGGTCGTGCCGCCGACGCGGGTGATCACCTTGCGCTCGAGGACGCGCAACAGCTTCGCCTGCAAGGCGAGCGGCATCTCGCCGATCTCGTCGAGGAACAGCGTGCCGCCATCGGCGGCCTCGAAGAAGCCGACCTTGCGGCGCTCGGCGCCGGTGAATGCGCCGCGCTCGTAGCCGAACAGCTCGGACTCGAGCAGCGTCTCGGGGAGGGCGGCGCAGTTGAGCTTGATCAGCGGCTTGTCGCGGCGCGCGGAGCGCTTGTGGATCGCTTCGGCGACGAGCTCCTTGCCGACGCCGGTCTCGCCGAGGATCAGGCAGGTCATCGCGGTGTCGGCGATCCGCTCGACGAGCGAGTAGACGCGGCGCATCGCCGGGTCGAGGACGATCGGTTGGCCGGGCGCGACTTCGGTGGTCGCGGTCGAGGCGCGCGCGCGGCTGCCGCTACGGAGGCGAGAGCGGAGCTCGCTGATCAGCGTCTCGACGGTCGTGCCGTCGTCGGGGCAGACGGCGAGCGCGGACATCACGGGCGTGTTGGCCGCGCGCGCGAAGTCGAGCAGGCGTTCGAGCGCGGTCTCGCCGTTCGCGCGATCGAGCTCGGGCAGGATGACGAGGTAGTCGTCGCCGGCGTCCTCGGCGAGGAGGTCCATCGGCCGGAGCGAGCGCGCCATCGCGTCGATCACGGATTCGCTCGGCACGCGCACGATCGCGACCGCGAGCGGACGGTGATAGCGAACCGAACGATCAACTTCGGCGAGGAGGCGAGCTTCACCCGCTGCGTCATCGGCGATCGGGCTGGCGGCGCGCAGGCTGCTCGCGAGGCCGACGACCGCGGAGATCGATCCGATCTGGAGCTCGTCGCCGTTCTCGAGCTTGCGCGCGCCTTCGATCTTGTCCCCGTTGACGCGCGTGCCGTTCTTCGAGCCGAGGTCCTCGACCTCGATAACGTCGCCGGTTCGCCGCACCTTCGCGTGCATGCGCGAGACCTTCTCGCTGTCGACGTGGACGGTCGCGCCGCGGGAGCGGCCGAACGTGACGTCTACCCCATCGGGAAGGTCGACGACGCGCGAGCCACCCTCTTCGACGTGGACCACGAGGAACGCGTGGGGCGCGCTCTTGGTCGCCAGGAAAGTCCCAGCTTCTTGAGTAAGTGGCTCGTCTACCATGCGGTTGTACGAATCGTGCACACTAGTCGAACCATGCGCACGTGGTCGTGCCGGGAATTCGCGATCTTGGATGTTGTTCTCGCTGGTCCCCTCATTGCACGATGGGGTCGCATGCAGGCTGTGGTCCGAACGCTCATCCTCCTCGGAGGGATCGTTGCGTGCCACGCGTCCTCGCCGAACACGAATCCCGATGCCGCGCCGCCGACCGGCGATGGCTCGAACGCTGGCCACGAGGGCCTCGAGGTCCGGTGGTCCGCGCCGATTCCGGGCTCGGTCACGAGCGACGTCTCGGTGTCGACGCTGGTATTTCGCGTCGCGAGCCTGCGCGTGATCGGCGACGCCGGCCCGGGCGACAATCGGACCTCGGCCGATACGTTCAAGGTGTCGTGGACGCAGGGCTCGACGCCGGATCCGCTGGAGTTCGCGGACGCGCCGACCGGCCTGTATTCGCACGTCGCATTCCTCGCCGACGGCAACCTGATCGACTACTCGTACGAGATCCAGGGCATGGCGAAGCTCAACGGCAACCCGACGCCGTTCTACATCCACGATCGCTCGCCGCTGCCCGTCAGCATGGACACGAGCGCGACGCTCGACCCGAATCAGATCACTTCGATCGCGATCCACATCGCGCTCGATCAGGCACTGCAGTCGGTCGACTGGGGCCACCTCGATAACAACAACGGCACGCTGACGCTCGATACGTTCGACAACGGCATGAACGATTTCCGCGGCAAGATGATCAACTCGGTGTTCTCGACCGATCATCCCGACGGCCGCATCGACACGCACTAAGCGAGCGCGACCAGGTCTTCGAACGCGCTGTAGTAGGCGCGGCGGAACGCGGCGAGCGTCGCGGCGCCGGCACTCGCGCGGTGAGTGACGAGGTTGCGCACCGCGGCCAGCGTGTGGAGGCGATGCGCGAGCGCGATCGTGCGCTCGTTCGACTTCGCCGAAAGCTTGAACAAGTTGCGAAACCCGCTCTGCGGATGATCGACCGCGAACAGCACGAGCATGCGCGCCCACTCGGTCACGCTGAGCGGCGAGTCGAGCCGCTTGCGACGATGCTCCTGGAGCTCGCGCACGGCGTTCGGGATCGCGCGGAGCGGAATCTCGACCTTCGCACCGCCGACCTCGGCAGGGTCGCGCCACTTCGGTTCGATCCAGCGCGAGAACCCGCCCCAGCTGCCGCCGATCACGCGATCGACGTAGTCGTAGAGCGAGGACGGATCGCGCTGGAGCCCGGCGAGCCGCGGGCCGAGCCACGCGTGGACGTAGTTCTCGAGCACCTTCATCCACAGCGTGATCGGCGGCGACAGATCGCTGTCGCTCTGCGCGGCGGTCGTGTGAAACAGCGACTCGGCCGTGCGCAGCGAGCGGACGAGCGTGTCGAACCCGGCGAGCTTCGTCAGCTGCGCGAAGCTCGGGAACGCCTGGACGATCTCGTGATCGACATCGATCGTAGGCGCCGCCGCGCTGCCGTGCGCGAAGCTGGCGAGCTTCAAGTGGACGAGCGCTTCGAATGCGGCGTCGTCGGCGCCGACCTTGTTGAGCGCCGCTTCGATCACCGGTGCGAGCTGTGCCGCGTGCGCCGGCGGGATCTGGATCGCCGAGGCGATCGTGCCGCGCGCGGCCGCGTCACCGTCGCCGGCGACGAACGCGATCGCCTGGGCGAGCGCGTCGGGCGTGCCGAGCCGCAAGAGGCCCGCGGCGGCGCGCTCGTGGACCGTCGCGTCGTCATCGCGAAACGCGGAGAGCAACGCCGCTTCGCTCGCCGGATCCGCGAGCTTGCCGAGCGCCCACACCGCGGCACCGCGCACGGTCGCTGCATCGTCGGCGGCGAGCGGGACGAGCTGGGCGGCGGGCACGGCGCCGGCGAGGAGGCCGGCGATCTCGGCACCGGCTTCGCGCATCCGTGGATCGGGTGCGGTCAGGAGCTGTGCCGCGCGGCCCGCGAGCGGGGCGAGCGCATCGGCGCTCGGCTGCGACGCGATCAGCGCGTTCGAAGCGGCGCCGAGCACGCGCGGATCGTCCTCGCGCCGGACCGCCGCGACGACCTCGGTGATCACGCCGGGCATCGCGAGCTCGCCGAGCGCGACGTACCCGGCGAGCCGGAGATCCGCGGGCTCGCTCGCCGCGATCAGCTTCGCGAGGGCGGGCGCCAGCTTGTCGAGGCCGAGGTTGCCGGCGACGTACGCCGCGCGGCGGCGGACCATCGGGTCGGAATCCGCGAGCAAGGGGCCGACGAGCTTCGCGATCGCGGCGGAATCTCCATGATCGTTCGGCCGGCGTGCGAGCTGCAGCGCCCACAACAGGGCACCGCGGATCGCCGGCGAGCTCGCGGTCGCGAGCGTTCCGACCCGGTCGAGCAATTCGCTCGCGGTCGTGAACGCGCCCATCGCCTGGACCGCGGCAGCGCGCAGTTGATCATCTCCACCATTCGTCGCGAGCTTGACGAGCTCGTCGCGCTCCCACGCTTGATCCGCCTCGATCGCGCCGATCGCACGCGCGCGGATCTCTGCAGAGAGGTCCTCTCTCGCCGCGAGCGCGAGCAGGTAGCGCGTGATCTCTGGCTCGCGGACCTCGCCGAGGATCTGGACGACGCCGGCGGCGTCCTCGCCGAGTAGGACCTCGGCTTGTTCGAGAACGCTCGCGACCGGAATCGTCCGCAACCGGCGCGCGAGCTGCGCGCGCACCGCACGATCCGGCTCGCTCAACGCGACGAGGAACCGCTCCGCCGGATCGCGATCGCGCTCCGCCTTCAACGCGCGCGACGCGAGGCTCGCTGCGATCCGGATCTCCGCGAGATCGCTGCGCGCCAACCGGCGCAGCACCGGCAACACCTCGAGCGCGCCGAGCTCCGCGAGATAGCGGACCGCCGCGATCTGGACCTCGGGCTCGAGCGCACCGCCGAGCATGCCGAGCACCGCCGTGCGCGCGGCCGGCGAGCGAATCTCGGTGAGCGCCGCGAGTGCGCCTTCCGCTTCATCGGGATCGTGGAGCGCGATCGCGACCAACCGATCGACCGCACTCGCCGCGCCCATCCGGCCGAGCGCGCCGATCGCCGCGCGGCGCAGTGCCGGTGGATTGCCCTCGCCGGTGTACGCCGCCACCGCTTCCTCGAGCGCCGGGAAGCCGAGGCCGCCTGCCGCGTGGAGCGCCGCTGCGGCGATCGATTCGTCGCGATCCGAGAGCCGGCGATGGACGAACGGCAACAGCCAGATGTTGCGAAACCCGCGGCCCATCGCCGCGATCACGCCGCGCCGATCCGCGGCCGTATCGGCGACGCGCGCCGCCTCGAGCAACGCGAATGCGGCGCGCTCCGCGACGTCCCACTCGGCGCCGAGCGCACGCCCGGCTAGATCGCCGAGCAGCTCGCACGCATCGAGCCGCGCGGCGCGGGTCGGCGCATCGAGCGCCGCGACCGCGAGCACACCCACGACCTCCGCCGGTGAGGCCGCCCCATGCTCCAGCTTCGATCGCAGCGTGCGCGCGCTGTCATCACCCATCCTCGAACAGTATCATCGCGGCGCCGTGCGCTTCACCTTGCCCATCCAGGTCACGTCCGCTGATATCGACGAGCTCGGCCACGTGTCGAACCAGGTCTACCTGCGCTGGGTGCTCGAGATCGCGATGGCGCACTCGTCGCACGTCGGCTGGAACCACGCGCAGTACAAGGAGCTCGGCGGCATCTTCATCGTCCGCCGCCACGAGCTCGACTATCTCGCGCAGGTCCGGCTCGGCGACGAGGTTCGCGCCGAGACCTGGGTACCGGCGTGGAAGCTCGCGTCGTGCGTGCGCGCGACCGAGATCTTCCTCGGCGATCGCGTCGTGCTGCGCGCGCAGACCACGTGGGCGTTCATGGCGCTCGCGACCCAGCGGCCGATCAAGATCCCCGATCAGCTGCGCGCGCTATTCAGCTAGGACCCGAACGCAGCGCGCGATCGCGGCCGCGAGTCGCTCGGGTTGCTCCAGCGTCGGATCGTGGCCCGAGTCCTGGATGCTCTCGAAGTGCTTCGCCGGCAGGCCCTGGGCGATCGCGGTGTACTTCGCGTCGTCGGCACCTGCGACCAGCGCGATCCGATCGCGATGCGCGGGGATCACGGACCAGTAGTCCGGCATCGCGCCGAGGCCCATCTGCTCGAGGCTCTGCGCGAGCTGCTCGGGATCGAGCTGCTGGCGGCGCGCGTGACGCTCGGCGCGGCGGGCGGCATCGACCTTGGCCTGGGTCGCGAACAGCGGCTGGCGCTCCCACGCGGCGATGAACGTCTCGAGCCCCTCCTCGCGGAGCATGCGCGCCCACTTCGCATCGAACTCGCGACGATCTGCGCGCTCGGCATCCGCGATGCCCGGGTTGACGCCGATCAGCACGCCGAAAGCGGCCCGGCCGGTCGCGACCAGGCCGAGCGCGACGCGCGCGCCGAGCGAGTAGCCGACGACGATGTCGCATCCCACGCACGCGTGCGCGACGGTCGCGATGTTCGTGTCCCAGCTTTCGAGCACCGGGCCGCCGGCGCGGTGGCCCGGTAGAGAGATCGCGATCGGCTCCTGGGAGAGCCCCCAATGATCCACTACTTCGTCCCAGTTGGCGGGGTCGCCGGTGAAGCCGTGGATCAGGGCGCAGCGCATCAGGTGATCGGGAGCATAGGCGCGACGACGAGCTTGATAAACTCCTGACGCGTGGACTCGTGCTCGAGAAACACGCCGCGGACGCCGCTGGTGACAAGGCGGGCTTCATGTGCTCCGACGCCGCGCGCCGCCATGCACATGTGGAGGCCCTCGATGTAGACGGCCGAGCCCTGGCTCTGGAGCTGCTCGTGCAGGATATCGGCGAGCTCGTGAGTGAGGTCTTCCTGGAGCCGCGGGCCGCGCGCGATCATCCGGGCCAGCCGCGACAGCTTCGACAGGCCGAGCACCTTCTCCGTCGGGATGTACGCGAGCGAGATCGTGTAGATCACCGGCAAGAGGTGGTGCGGGCACACTCCGAAGCACGTGTTGTGCTTCGAGATCACCATCTCGTTGTACTTCGCTGGGAACGTCTTCGCGAGCAGCTCCTCGATCGCGGGCTTTACCTGCTTTTGATCGTGGACGAGCTCGTGGAAGCCCTTCGCCGCGCGCGCCGCGGTGTCGCGGAAGTTGTCGTCTTCGGTGTCGAAGCCGAGCCGGTGGAGCCCCTGGAGGATCTTGTCGTAGCCCTGCGTGAAGAGGGCGAGTGCTTCGGGGTCGAGCTCGATGGCCATGGCGTGTCCTCGTACTTGCTCAGGATCGCGGAGGTCGCCGCTGCAAATGCGAGGCGTTCACCGACCGCTAGCGTTGCGAATGCTTCGTAGCCCGGAAGCTCGACGCCGACAAGACTCGCGGGCACGCCGGCGCGATAGACGCGCACGCGCAAGCGACGGTGAGTCAGCGTCTGATCGTGATACGCGACCGGCGTCCGTTCTGCTGTAACGCCGAGCGCACGGGCGACCTCTAACGCCGAATCGCCCTGCGGTAGCTCCCACAACCCGCCGAACAGGCCGTGCGGTACGCGGCGCGCGAGCACGAGCCCGCGGTGATCGTGCATCCACAGCGCTTCGCGCGCGAGCAGCGGCAGCTCGCTCTCCTTCTTGCGCGGCGGGACGACCGGTAGCTCGGCCTGGCGGCCGGTCTTCGCCGCGACGCACGCCTTCGCGATCGGACAGACCAGGCACTTCGGCGAGGTCGGCGAGCACAGCGTCGCACCGAGCTCCATCAGGCCCTGGTTGAGATCGCCGGGCGCGCGGCCCGCCGGCAACGCGACGACGAGCTCGCCGGCGCGTTCCCACAGCGCGCGCTGGCCGGCGGTCGACTTGATGTCCTCGGTCATCCCGTAGACCCGCGCGAGCACGCGCGCGACGTTGCCGTCGACGAGTGGCGCGCGCTCGCCGAACGCGATCGACGCGATCGCACCGGCGGTGTACGGCCCGATGCCGGGAACCTCGCGCAAGTCGCTGGCGCGTTGCGGTAGCGCGCCGGCCCACCGCGCGGTCACGGCTTCGGCGCCCTTCTTGAGGTTGCGCGCGCGCGAGTAGTAGCCGAGCCCGGCCCACGCGGCGAGCACGTCGTCGAGCGGTGCCTCGGCGAGCGCACGCACCGTCGGGAACTTCTGCATCCAACGCTCCCAGTACGGGAGCACGGTCTGGACGCGGGTCTGCTGCAACATGATCTCGCTGACCCAGATCGCGTACGGATCGCGCGAGCGCCGCCAGGGCAGGTCGCGCTTCACGGTCGCGTAGTGCGCGACGATCGCGGCACCGAGCTCGGCAGGAGTCATCCCGCCGGTGGTGATACCTCAGTTGTAGAGGTGGAGCATCATGAGGATCTCCGGATCGAACTGGACCGCGAACGTCGTCGAGCTCGTCTTCGTCGAGTCGGTGTCGGCCGGCCCGGTCTCGGTCTTGACGCCCGTGTAGGTGAGCAGCGGGTTCGTCGCCGACGCGCTGAGCTGCCAGTGCGGGCTGAACCAGTAGCCGATGCCGATGCCCCAACCGAGGCCGAACGTCGTCGTCGTCTTGGTGTTGTAGTCGCCGGTCGGGTTGTCCTTGACGACATCGAACGCGAGCGAGCCGAGGATCTCGAAGTCGTAACGGCCGTGGCGGATCACCGGGAACCTCACGAGCGAACCGAGATCGAGCTCGGTGATCGCCTCCGTGTTGTCGGTGCCACCCGTCGACATGTCGTTCGACGTGTTCGCGATCGCGACGATCGGCTCGAACGTGATGCCGCTGATCAGGCGCAAGCGTACGCTCGCGACGTTCGGCTTTTGCAGATCGAACGATCCGCCGGCGGGACGCGCGTAGCCGATACCGATCGCGAACGCGAGGTCGGTCGGATGAAACCCGTCGCCGTGCGCGGGCTCCATCACGATCTCGTGCTGTGGCGTCGGTTGCGGCGGAGGCGGCGTCGGTTGCGGCGGAGGTGTCGGCTGTGGCGGCGGAGTCGGGCTCACGTCGGTGGTACCGGGGCCCGGCTCGGTCGGTTGTGCGGCGGCGATTCCTCCGAGCCAGCCGAGCGCGGCGATGACTGTCGTTACCCTCATAGCGTTCCTTTCGTATCCGGCGTCGCCTGCGGAAAGCACTCGGTCTCGCAGGTCGCGGTCAAGCTCGTGCAACTCGCCTCGAAGCTATCGACGCACTGCGTGCACGAGTCGGTCACGGTCGTGACGAGCTGCTTGCACTGGCCGACGCACGTCGCGATCGTCGTCGGCGTCGAGGCGTTGCAGTCGCAGAACGCGTTGCACACGTCGTCGACCGCTTGTTCGGGCGAGGTCGTGCACCCCACCGCGAACGCGAGCACCAGCCACCGCATCGGTAAATTTTCGAATGGCCTCGGGCCGAGACGCAACTATTCGACGGTGACAGGCCAGACCTGCCAGGCCGTGCCACCTGCGCCATCGCGCTCGACGACGACCAGCTCGCCCGAACACGAGGAACCGCTATGGAGGACCGCATCGGCCTCGTCGCTGGCGTCGAGCGTGCCGCACGAGGTCAGCCAGCGGGTCGTGGCGCCACCCGCGTGGAGCGCGATGTCGGCATCGCGTGCGAGCGTGAGACTCGTGCCCGGTGGCTGACCCGCGATCGTGATCGCGCCGAGATCCGGGTTGTCGGCGTGTGCGCCGAGCAGGACCTGCTTCACGGTGAGGAACTCGAACCGCTCGAAGTCGCAATCGACCTCGAGTGGAACGAGCGCGCCGGGTGCGAGCCCGAGCTGGACGCGAGCGTCGGCGAGCGTCGCTTCGTCGGGCGCGACCAGCTCGTAGTGATCGAACAGGAAGTTGACGACGGTGAACAGCGGCGAGTGCGGTGCGATCAACACCGATGCCGATTCGACCGTCGTCGGGCCATCGGCGTGCGCGATCAACGCGTCGACGAGCGCGTGCTCGTTGGCGGCGAGCGAAGGTGGCGTCACGCGCACCGCGACCGCGCGATCTTGATCGAGCTGCCACGCCTCGGGCTCGACGGGCGTCGGCGTCGCGCACGCCGCGAGGAGGAGGCTCAGGCGCTTCACAGCTCGCCTCGGATCCCGAGCGTCGGCGCGATCGCGGGTGTGGTGACCGCGCGGCGCTCGGTGAAGTTGAAGTTGTAGTCCCAGCCGATCGTCGCGCGCGCGTCGTAGACGTTCGCGATGTCGACGTACGCGCGCAGGTGGTTGCCGAGCGCCCGATCGACCCGCAGGTCGAGCTGGTGTTGCCACGGGAACCGCTCCGCGTAGAGCGTCGCGAAGTCGGGCAGGTAGACGTCGCGATCGGCGTCGTAGTGCGCGCCGGCGACGCGCGTGTACGGCAGGCCTTCGCGCAGCGCCCAGTGGGCTGCGAATTGCCACGGGCCGAGGAAGCGCGTGACGCGCAGATCGAGCCGCATGGGCTGAGCGTATTCGAACGGGCGCGCGCGGGTCGTCGGTGTGACTTGGCGGTCGGAGTGCTCGACGACGAGGTTCGCGAGCGCGAACCAGTGATGCGCGTAGTAGCCGGCGCTCGCGCTCGCTCCGTACGTCGTGCCGCGACCGGTGTTCGCGAGCTTGCCGGTTCCGTCGTCTTCGACGAGGTTCGTGCGATCGACATAGTAGAAGCCGACCGTGCCGAACGTGCCGCGGCCGAGCGCGTCGGTACGGCGCTCGACATCGAACGCGATCCGCGACGTGCGCTCGGGGTGGAGCTCGGAATGCTCGAGCTCGTCGGCGTACGTCGGAGCGCGGCGGTAGGCGCCCGCGGACAGCGAGGCCACGTGGCGAGCATCGAGGTCGACGTCGAGCGAGCCGCGCGGCTGCAGCGCGAAGTCGGTGCCGAACAGATCGGCGCGAAGGCCCGTGATCGCGTGGAGGTTCGGCGCGAGCTGGGTCGTGGCCGAGGTCCACGCGCCGACGTCGCTCGTCCAGATCGTGCCCTCGAACACGTGGGACAGGTCGTCGGGTGCGACGATGCCGGTCGTCGGCACGTTCTCGTGGGGATCGATCGCGTACGCGATGTCGAGGACGTGCGCGGTGACCTGGGCCTCGGCGCCGGCCGCGAGATCGAGCTTCGCGAGGCCGGCGACGCCGCTCAGCGCACGGCGGAGCTCGTTGCGCGCAGCGAAGCTCGTCTGCCCTTCATCGCGGCGCTGGAGATCGCCGCGCTCCACAACGTCGGTCGCAGACAGCACGGACTGCGCGAACGTGCCGCTCCAGGGGCCGCGCGCGTACAGCTCTTCGAGCGTGAGGCGGAACGCAGAGCGAAACAGCGTGAGGTGCTGATCGGGATGGGCGACGGGCTCGGCATCGTAGTGCTGGCTGTCGACGGTCCCATAGCCGTTGGCGCGCACGAGGAGGTGGCGCGTCGACGCGATCACCTGGCTGTATTGCGCGTCGAGTGCAGGCACGGTGTGGACGCGCGTCAGGTGCGGCCCGGGCGCGTCCTCCAGCGGCCACCAGATCCGCCCGACGCCGCGGCGATCGGGCGCGTTGACCGCGAGCTGCGCGTCGACGGTCGTCGCGGTCACCGGCACCGACCACCATGGCTTCGGCGACTGGGTCACCACATCGACCTGCCCGACGCCGTTACCCCATTGCACGCCGGGCGCGTGCTCGATCGCCAGCGTGCTGCCCCACCAGCTCACCGCGGATCGGCGGTCGAGGTGAAACATCGGCGTCTCGAATCCGTCGACGAGCGTGCGGACCTCGAACGGCATCGCGCCGTCGATCGACAGACCTTCGGGAGTCACCACCGCGAGCTCCGTCTGCGCCAACGTCGCAACCGGATCTCCGACGGTTCCCGGTGCGCGTTCGAGCGCATCGCGAAGCTCGTCGGCGTGGGTTGCACGCGCGAGGAGCATCAGAAATAGGACCGACCAGCGCAGTGAGGGCAGAGTAAGACATCGGGCACATCGAGTGCAGGTTGGGGAAGGCGTGTCGCCGAAGGTCCTCGTGCTGTGGTTCTGCGCTGCCTGCTACAGCCCCGATGTGCCGGAATGCGCGCTGGCCTGCACGGTGGATACGGACTGCATATCCGGTCAGGCATGTACGAAGGATGGGCTGTGCGCCGCGTCGGCCGAGACGAAGTGCGCCGAGAAATCAGCTCCGGTGGACGGCAGCATTCCAAGCATCGACGCCGGAAGCGGCTCGGGGTCCGGATCCGGCTCGGGCTCGACGACGGTCAGCGTTCACGTCACGGTCGACGGGCCGGGCAAAGTCTCTTCGAGCTCGGGCCAGGTCTGCACGAGCGATTGCACGTTCGACGTCGCCAAGGCGATGCCGATCACGTTCACCGCGACGGCGAGCTCCGAGAACCAGCACTTCGTCGGCTGGACGGGCGCGTGCCTCGCGCAACCCGCGGTGTGTCACGCAACGCCGATCACCGCGATCAGCGTCGGTGCGAAGTTCATGGGTGGCGGCTAGAGCGACGCGATCCAGCTGCGCACTGCCGGCTCGATACTCGCGACGTTCGTGCGAACGTCTGCGTGCTCGCGCAGAAACCTCACGCCGTTCGTGGTCTCGACATGGCGGAGCAGCCAGCCGATGTCTTTCAGCTGCGGCGTCACGCCGAGCAACTGAAAATCATCCCGGCCGTGAACGAACACGATGTCGGTGACCCGAATCCGCGACGACCTACCGGCGTGGCAGAAGAACACGCCCCACTCTTCGAGATAGATATCGAGATGGAAGCGCGACGACGATGCTTCGTCGAACTCGCTCGGTGCGCGGCGAGGGACGACGTCCATCGCGACCTCGACGTGCCAGCGCTCGAGCGTCGGTGCGCTGCCACCGCGCGCGCTCAACCAGTTCGCTGCTGCAAGACTACCGAGCGTCGGCACTCGACCGCCCGCCGCGTGCATCTCGACAGGCGTCAGCCGCGCCGAAGAAAATCGGGCGCGCGTCATGTAAACATCACCCAACCGTTGGCAATGCAAAGTACGAGCCTCTGACAGGCAACGAATGCGGCGTCTGAACGCAGGTGGGGCAACTTTCTTCCGTAGCTGATGCGCACGCCGTGCGGAAACGCTACGGAACGCACCGATCGCAAAGCTTGCAAGCTCTTCGCAGAGGTCTCACGGTGAGGTGGTGACCGCCGCCGCGCAGCATGGCCGGCCGATCTTGGTCGTCGACGATGTACCCGCGAACCTCGTCGCCGTGCAGGTCGCGCTCGAGCCGCTAGAGCGCACGGTGATCACCGCGACGTCAGGCGCGCAAGCGCTGGCTTGCTTGCTCGAAGAGGACTTCGCGCTGGTGCTGCTCGATGTCGAGATGCCCGACATGGACGGCTACGAGACGGCGCAGTGGATCCGCGCGCGCGAGCGATCGAAGCACGTGCCGGTGATCTTCCTCACGTCGACCGATCGCGACGATGCGTCGTCGCTGCGCGCGTACGAGCTCGGCGTCGTCGACTTCATCGTCAAGCCGATCGTGCCGGAGGTGCTGCGCGCGAAGGCGCAGGTGCTGGTCAGCTTGCAGCAACACGCCGAAGCGCTCGCGCGCGAACGGATCGAGCGCAAGCTCGAGGAGCGCCGGCGCGACTACGAGACCGCGGCGCTGCGCCGCGAGCGCGATCGAGAGCTCGCCGCAAACCAGGAGCTCGCTCGGCTCCACGCGGCACTCGCGGAGAGCGACCGCCATAAGGATGCGTTCATCTCGATCCTCGCGCACGAGCTGCGCAACCCGCTCGCGCCGACGCGCAGCGCGATCGACCTGTTGCGCGGTGGTGCACCTTTGACCGAGCACCTGATCGACATCCTCGATCGCCAGGTCGGTGCGCTCGCTCGGCTCGTCGACGACCTGCTCGTCGTCGCGCGGATCAACGCGAACAAGATCGCCGTGAGCAGCGATCGCGTCGATCTCGTCGGCATCGTCGAGCAGACGCTCGCGGTGTCCGCGCCCGCGATCCAGCAGCGCGGTCACGCGGTCGTGCTCGAGGTCAGCTCGGCGCCCATTGCGGTCGCCGGCGATGCCGATCGTCTCGGTCAGGTGATCTCGACGCTCGTCACGAACGCGACCCGCTACACGTCGCCGGGTGGTCGGATCGAAGTCGCGTGCTTCGCTGAAGGTGAGTCTGCAGTCGTCCGCGTGCGCGATAACGGCATGGGCATTCCGCCCGAGCTCCAGGCCTCGCTGTTCGACATGTTCGTGCAAGAGCGGATCGGTCCCGATGGTTCCGGTGGGCTCGGACTTGGCCTCGCGCTCGCGCACCGGCTCGTCGAGCTTCACGGCGGAACGCTGACCGCGCACAGCGAAGGCCGCGGCTGCGGCAGCACGTTCGAGATCCGGTTGAAGCTGGTGAAGCCGGTCGAGACCCACGCACCGCCACCGCAGAAGGTCGAAGTCGCCAGTCGGATCAAGACGATCGTGATCGACGATAACGACGACGCGCGCGAGCTGATCGCCGCGCTGCTCGAGGGCAAGGGCTACGAGGTGCTCGCCGCGGCGGATGGCCACGCCGGGCTCGCGCTGATTCGCGATCACGCGCCGCACGTCGCGATCGTCGATCTCGCGCTGCCGGGGCTCGACGGTTTCGACCTCGCCGCCGCACTGCGCGCGCAGTTCCCGCAGGTCAAGACCCGGTTGATCGCGTTGACCGGCCATGGTGCTGCCGAGGATCGCGAGCGTACCCAACGCGCAGGATTCGACGCGCATCTCGTCAAGCCGGCATCGGCGGCCGCGATCATCGCGTGCATCGCCGATCAGCTCAGAGCGCGGTGATCCAGGCGCGGATCGCGGGCTCGATCGCCGGCACGTTCGAGCAGATTGCGACGTGCTCGCGAGCGAAATGGATCGCGTGCGCACTCTCGAGCCTGTGGACCAGCATGCCGATCTCGCGCAGTCGAGGCATCACCGAGAGCAGCTGATAATCATCTCGGCCGAGGATGCGAACCGCATCGCTGCACACGATCCGCGACGACCGGCCGCGATGGCAGAACCACACGCACCACTCCTCGCGATAGATATCGAGGTGAAACCGCGTCGCGGTGGTCTCGTCGAAGTCGTACGCCGCCGGCGCCGAGATCACGTCGAGCGCGCTCTCGACGTACCAGCGATCGCTCGACGTCGCGTGTGGATCGCGTTCGCGTAACCACGCGAGCGCTTCGAGTGCGCCGTTGTCGTGTGGCGTCACAGCAAACCTCGCTGTGCGCGCCGAGCCGCCACAGCGCGCGCGAGTACGACAGGCGGTTCTCGGCCCGCGCCGTGCACAAACCAGAGACCATGGCCCCCGCCACCGCGACCCCACGGATCCTCGTGATCCGCGCCTGGACGGAGCCGCTCGCGCGGTTTCGCGAGGCACTGCGAGAAGCGGGCGTCGTCGTGCGGATCACGCGCGTCGACATCGAGCCCGCGCTCAATGCGGCGCTCGCGCGCAACGCGTACGACATCGTGGTGTGGGATCCGGAGTCCACGATCACGCGCGACGTCGTCGAGATGCGCCTGCGCGAGCACGGGCGCACTGCCTCGATCATCGAGCTCGGAGATATCGCTGTGACGGTCGAGAACATCGCGCATACGTTGACCGCTCGGTTCAACTGACGGCGTGCAAGCCACACACCGCCTCCGAGCGAGCGCATGCGCACAGACGGACGTGAGAGTCCTCACGAGCTTCGCAGCGCTTGATGGAATGTGGCGCGCGCTTTACCGTTGGCGTGTTGGAGGCGACGCAGTCCGACGGCGCAGTCGCGATCCCGCACGAGGAGGTCGACACCCGACCCGTCGCGGGGGTCCGGCAGATCCTCGTCGTCGACGATGCTCCGGCGGCACGCGAGGCGTTGCGCGCGGCGCTCGAACCGCTCGATCGCCCCATCGTGATGGCGGAGTCCGGTAGCGATGCGCTGCGCATGCTGCTCGAGAGCGACTACGCACTCGCGCTGATCGCCCTCGAGCTCCCCGGGATGGGTGGGTTCGAGGTCGCCGAGCTCGCGCGCGGCCGCGAGCGCACGCAGCACCTGCCGATCGTGTTCACGACGAACCACCGCCCCGACGACGCGACGGTGCTGCGCGCATATCAGCTCGGCGCCGTCGATCTGCTGACGAAGCCGGTGTTGCCGACCGTGCTGCGCGCGAAGGTCGCGGTGTTCATCGATCTCCAGCGCCACAGCGAAGAGCTCGCGAAGGAGCGGATCGAGCGCGAGTTCGACAACCGCCGGCGCGACTTCGAGACCACCGCGCTGCGCCGCGAACGCGATCGCGAGCAAGCCGCGAATCAAGAGCTCGCGCGCCTCAACGAAGCGCTCGCCGAGAGCGATCGCCTGAAGGACAGCTTCATCGCGATCCTCGCGCACGAGCTGCGCAACCCGCTCGCGCCGGTCCGGACGTGCGTCGACCTGCTGCGCGCCGAGCCGAAGCTGACTCCCAAGATGCTCGAGATCCTCGATCGCCAGACCAACGTGCTCGCGCGGCTCGTCGAGGATCTGCTCGATCTCTCGCGGATCAAGGCCGACAAGATCGGCCTGCGCCCCGAGAAGATTCCGCTCGCCGATGTGATCGAGATGGCGATCGTCACGAGCAAGCCCGTGGTCGACGAGCGCGGCCACTCGCTCGTATTCGAGCCGGGCAGCGAGCGCGTCGTCGTGGTCGCCGATCCGATCCGGCTCGCCCAGGTCGTCTCGAACCTCGTCAACAACGCGGCTCGCTACACGGAGCGCGGAGGTCACATCGTGATCAGCTGCGGCGAGGTCGGCGAGTTGGGGTTCATCCGGGTCGTCGACGACGGCATCGGCATTCCGCCCGACCTCCAGGCGACGATCTTCCAGATGTTCGTCCAGGAGCGCGTCGCCGCGGATGGCTCGGGTGGGCTCGGCCTCGGGCTCGCGCTGTCGCAGCGCCTGATCGAGCTCCATCGCGGCACGCTCTCGGTGTGGAGCGCCGGGCGCGGCAAGGGCAGCACGTTCGAGCTGCGCATCCCGCTCGCGCGTTCCGAGATCGCGCTGCCCATCGATCGCCGGACCAGCGAGCTCCAGCCGCTGCAGCGGCCGGTCGATGACCGCGGGCTGCGGATCGCGATCGTCGACGACAACGAGGATGCGCTCGAGTTGCTCGGCGCGCTGCTCGAGGCCCAGGGCTACGAGGTGCTCCAGGCGCGCGACGGCCTCGCGGGGCTCGCACTGATCCGCGACCACCGACCGCACCTCGCGTTCATCGACCTCAGCCTTCCCGAGCTCGACGGGATCGGCCTCGTCAAGAAGCTGTACGCCGAGGAAGCCAGTGTTCCTACGAGGTTGATCGCGCTGACCGGCTACGGCGAGGACTCCGATCGCGAGCTCACCAAGCAGGCCGGATTTCACGCTCACCTCGTCAAACCAGCCACCGTGAACAAGATCCTGACCTGCATCACAGAGCAGCTCGCCGCGGCCACCTGATATCGTCGGCGCATGCGCTGGCTCGGGTTCGTCGCGTTCGCTGCCGCGTGTGGAAGCGATGCTCCAACCACGACGCCGCTCGCGTCGGATGGCACGCATCTGCGCGACGCGGAGGGCCGGATCGCGCTGCTCCACGGCGTCAACGCGCGGATCGCCGGCGTGTTCGACGTGACGTTCGACGACGGCCGGACCGCGCTCGAGCCGATTCCGGCGCTGACCGACGACGATTGCACGCGGATGCGCGCGCTCGGCTTCGACTTCCTGCGGCTGCCGATCAACTGGAGCGGCATCGAGCCGGTCGAGGGGACGTACGACGAGGGCTACCTCGCGAACGTCGATGCTGCGGTCCAATGCGCCGCGCGCGCGGGCATCTACGTGATGATCGATCTGCACGAGGACGCGTACTCGAAGGAGATCGGCGAGGATGGCGCACCGCTGTGGGCGATCCAGCCGTCGCCCATGCAGCTCTTACAAGGTCCGCTCGACGACCTCGGCTCGCGCCGGACCTCCGCGCAGGTCACCGCGGCGTTCAACACGTTCTTCGATCGCGCCGATCCTGCGGCCGTGCGCGCGAAGTTCCTCGCGATGCTCGATCGCGTCGCGGCGCGCTGGGCCACCGACCCGGCGGTGATCGGCTTCGAGCTGTTCAACGAGCCACCGGTCGGCGACACGCTCGTTACTCCGTTCTCGTTCGAGGCCGCGGCTCGCGTCCGCGCGGCGGCGCCCGCCAAGCTCGTGATGTTCGAACCGAGCGCGACCCGCAACCTGTTCGACTTCGCGCCGAAGTCGATGGTCGCGTTCCCGACGCGCGATGCGGTCTACGCGCCGCACATCTACACGTACGTGTTCCAGAGCGATCCGACCCAGCTGATGAACCTCACGGCCGATGCGCTCGAGCCGAGCGTGCAGGCCGCGCGGGTCGAGGCGACCGCGTGGAACACGCCGCTGATGATCGGCGAGTACGGCATCGGCCCCGATCAGGCGAACGCGGATCTGTGGATGGGCGTCCAGCAGACGCTGCACGACCGCTACTTCGCGAGCGACGCGTTCTGGGTGTGGAAGGAAGAGAGCCAGGCCTCGTGGGGGCTCTACGATCACAACGCCGACGACACCTGGACCGAGCGGCCGCGGATCGTCGCGTGGGTCTCGCGGATCCGCGCCGCGCGGATCGCCGGCACCGTGACCGCGAACGAGTACGACTACACGACGGGCGCGCTCCACCTCGAGGCGTACGGCGGCAGCGCGCCGCACGAGATCTACATCCCGGAGCGCTCGGCGACGACGTTCGCGGCGACGTGCGACGGCGCTGCGTTGTCCGCGACGCGCGACGCGGCGACCGGGCTGGTCGCGCTGACCTGCGACGGCATGCTCGACGTCACGCCGTAGTAATTGCGCCCTATTGTGCAGAGATCGGCCAGACGTTCCACGCCACGCCACCCGCTTCGTCGCGAACCTCGAGCACGAGCTCGCCGCTCTGCTTATCCGCGGGCAGCACGTGGATGTACGACGCGTGGAGATCGAAGTCGTGCATCGTGCCGCACGACGTCAGCCAGTCGACGAGCTCGGTCGTGTCGTCGGCATCGACCGACATGTGAACATCGGTATCGGCCGGCACCGTGATCATCTGTCCCGCGGCCGGTGCAGGCGCGCCGCCGATCGTGATGTTCGTCAGTGCGGGGTTGTCACGCGAATCGCCGAGGAACACCGCCTTCGTCGCGGTGAGCGAGCCCCACGCGATACCGAGCTGGAGCGGCACCGGCGTGCCCGGCATCAGGCCGAGCTCGGTGCGCGCGGCCGCGAGCTGATCTTCACTCGGCGCGGTGACGGTCGTGCCCGACAGCGCGCCGGCGAGCGACATCGGCGACACGACGATCACGGCATCCGGCGAGGGCGTCGAGGTCGTGGCGCCCTTCGTCGCGGCGAGGATGTCGATCTGCGACGTCGCGCCCGCCGGGATGTGCGGCGGGGTCGCGCGGACCGCGATGATCCGCGTGTGATCGAGCTGCCACTCGGGATCGATGTCGCCGAGGCAACCGGTCAACAACAACAACCAGAGGTACTTCACAGCACACCTCGCAGGCCAATCGACGGGATGATCGGCAGCGACTTGAACGCGGCCGATTGCGAGTAGTCGTAGCCGTAGAAGTAGCCGACGACGCTCTCGTTCAGGTAGACGTTCTGGACGTCGAGGAACCACGTGAGGTCCATCGCGCCGACCTTCCACGTCCGATCGATTCGGATGTCGAGCTGGTGGTGGAGCGGTGCACGCGCCGAGTTCACCTCGTCGTAGATCGGGATGTAGAGGTTGCGGTCGCTGTCGAACACCGCGGACTTCACCGGCGTGTAGGGCAGGCCGGAGTACAGCTGGAACCGACCGCCGAGCTGCCACTTGCCGTGCTTCCACGACAGCGCCGCGTTCAGCGAGTGCGGCTGGTCGTACGTGAACAACCGCTCGGGGTCACCCGGATGATCGACGCGCGTCGAGTGCGAGTACGAATACGACAGCCACCCGAACCACGGGCCCTGGCGATACGTCGCGAGCAGCTCCGCGCCGACCGTCGTGCCGCGGCCGTCGTTGCCGAGCGTGCCGTCGGGCATCGTCACGATCAGGTGCGTCCGATCGGTGTAGTACGTCGACGCCTGGATCCGCGTGCCGGGGTTCGGCTCGTACGACAGGCCGAGGATCGACTGGGTCGAGCGTTCGAAGTCGAGGTTCGACTGCAGCGTCTCGCTCTGGTACTCGGGCGGCCGGCGATACGCACCTGCGGTCAGGCGCGCGGTCACCGTCGGCGTCAGCTTGATCTCGAGCTTGCCGCGCGGTTGGAGCGCGAACGTCTCGTTGCGACCGAGCTCGTCGACGCGGAGGCCACCGGTGAACCGGATCCGCGGATCGAGGTTCGCGGCGACCGAGCCCCACTGCGCGAAGTCCGGTTGCCAGAACGCGCCGTGGAACTGCTCGGTGACGTCGTGCGGATCGTACGCACCCATCGTCTCGCCTTCGCGCTGCTCGTGCGGAAGGGCGAGCGTGAGGTAGCTCTTGCCGATCTGCGCCTCGCTGCCGAGGCGCCATTCGACGTTCGTCAGGCCGAGCGCTTCCTTGTCGGTGTGGATGATCTCGGCGCGCGGCGTGACCGCCGGCTGGGTCACGTGGATCTGCTGGAACTCGCCGATCTCGAAGATGAACTGCGGCAGGATCCCCGACAGCGCGAGGTTCGCGGTCCACGGACCGTCGTGATACTTCGCCGCGGCGGTGAGGCGCGCGAACGCGGTGCGGTTGAAGAACCGCTTCGTCTTCGCGTCGGTGTCCTTCGTCGCGTAGAGCTCGAACGTGTCGATCGTGCCGACGCTCGACAGCGTCAGGTTCCACTGATCGTTCAGGCGATGATCGATCCGGAACTGCTCGTCGTAGTAGCTCGGCACCGTCGTCAGCGATAGGTCGACGCTCGCCGGGATGATCGCCGGCAAGATCAGATCGATCAGCGAGCGGCGGAACCCGAACATGTATTTCGTGTTGCCGGACTTGCCCTGAACGAGCAGGCCGCCGTCGATCACCGAGATCTCGGCTTGCTCGCTCGCCTTGTCGTCGCCCGGGCGGGTCGTCAGCTCGATGATGCCGGACGACGCGCGGCCGTACTGGACGTCGAAGCCGCCGGGGATGTACTCGAGCGTGTCGATCGATTCGGCCGGCAAGATCGCGCGGAAGCCGATGTTGTGGAACAGCACCGGAATCTCGAAGTCGTCGACGAGGACCTTCGAATCCTGCGGAGAGCTTCCGCGGATCACGACGCCGGAGTAGCCGAGCGGCAGCTGCTGATTGACGACGCCGGGCATCGCCGACAGCGCCTTCACGACATCGCCGCCGGTGCCCGGGACGCGCTGGAGCTCGCTGCGATCGATCACCGCGGCGCCTGGCGCATCGACCGGTGCGGAGCCCTGGATCTCGATCTGCTCGCCGACCGTGTCGAGATCGAGCAGCACGATGTCGTCGAGGATCTGACCGGTGACGATCGCGAGACCGACCTCGAGGCCGCCCTTCTCGACGACGAGCGTCGAGTTCACCGGTGCCTTCGTCGTGAACCGGCCACCGCGATCGGTCTTGACCTGATCCTCGCTACCTTCGACGCCGACCTTCGCGTTGCGGATCGGTTGACCGAGCTTGTCGATCACGCGGCCCGAGACGGTGATCACGTTTTCCGGCGCCGCGGGTGGTGCGTCGGGTGGTACGGCGGCGCTCCCGCTGCCGGTATCGCTGCCGCTGCCAGTGCCAGCATCTGCCGGCGTCTCGCTCGGCTGTGCGAGCGCGACCATCGGCACGACCACCAACCCGAGCGCGACGAACTTCAAGATAGGCAAAGCGGAGGCCCTTGCAGCAACTCGCGTGCCCGAACGGGTAGGCGAAATAGCTGACAACGCGAGGGTTTATTGCACGGATCTCCGACAGGTGTCGGGGTGCCTCACCGAAAACGAAAACAGGCCGGCGGTGAAGCCGACCTGTTTCTCTCTCGTGACGGAGCTACGACTTACTCGAAGTCGTGGCCGTGACCTTCATGGCCACCGCCCGACGGAGCCGAATCCTTCTTCGGCTTCTCGGCGATCAGCGTCTCGGTCGTCAGCATCAGGCCCGACACCGAGGCCGCGTTCTGGAGCGCGGTACGCACGACCTTCGTCGGGTCGATCACGCCGGCCTTGACGAGATCTTCGTACTCGAGCTTCGCAGCGTTGAAGCCGAAGCCGTCCTTGCCTTCCTTGACCTTCGCCGCGACGATCGAACCGTCGACACCGGCGTTGCCCGCGATCTGGCGCAGCGGCTCCTCGAGCGCGCGGCGAACGATGTTGACGCCGTAGCGGCGGTCGTCATCGAACGTCAGCTTGTCGAGCGCCTTGATGCCGCGGATCAGTGCGACGCCGCCGCCGGGGACGATGCCCTCTTCGACAGCCGCGCGCGTCGCGTACATCGCGTCTTCCACGCGCGCCTTCTTCTCCTTCATCTCGACCTCGGTCGCCGCGCCGACGCGGATGACCGCGACGCCGCCGACGAGCTTGGCGAGGCGCTCCTGGAGCTTCTCGCGGTCGTAGTCCGACGTGGTCTCCTCGACTTCACGGCGGATCGTCTTCACGCGAGCGTCGATGTCGTCCTTCTTACCGGCGCCCTCGATGATCGTCGTGTTGTCCTTGTCGATCTGGACCTTCTTCGCGCGACCCAGGTCCTTGAGCTCGAGGCCTTCGAGCTTGAGGCCGAGATCCTCGGTCACCGCCTGGCCGCCCGTGAGCGCCGCGATGTCCTGGAGCATCGCCTTGCGGCGATCGCCGAAGCCCGGCGCCTTGACGGCGGCGACCTGCAGCGTGCCACGCAGCTTGTTGACGACGAGCGTCGCGAGCGCCTCACCATCGACGTCCTCGGCGATGATCACGAGCGGCTTGCCCTGCTTCGCGACCTGCTCGAGCACCGGGAGGAGCTCCTTCATGTTCGAGATCTTCTTCTCGTGGATGAGGATGTAGGCGTCGTTCATGACGCACTCCATGCGCTCGCTATCCGTGACGAAGTACGCCGACAGATAGCCACGGTCGAACTGCATACCCTCGACGACGTCGAGCTCGGAGGTCATCGTCTTCGCCTCTTCGACGGTGATGACGCCTTCCTTGCCGACCTTCTTCATCGCCTCGGCGATCATCTCGCCGATCTCGGCATCGCCGTTCGCGCTGATCGTGCCGACCTGCGCGATGTCTTCCTTGCCCTTGGTGGGCGTCGACATCTTCTTGATCTCTTCGATCACCGCCGCGACCGACGCGTCGATACCGCGCTTGAGGTCCATCGGGTTGAGACCGGCGGCGACGAGCTTCGCGCCCTCGTTGTAGATCGCCTGCGCGAGCA
>Ga0105245_10000345_pt1 | contig 43597 bp, 42 predicted proteins | sample KBSM54metaG_FD_81523 | JGI IMG/M metagenome (GOLD analysis project Ga0105245, IMG submission 81523) | Miscanthus rhizosphere microbial communities from Kellogg Biological Station, Michigan, USA - KBS M5-4 metaG | ecosystem: Host-associated > Plants > Roots > Rhizosphere > Soil | place...
CCGATGGATCACCGGAACCCGACCATCTCGACCAAGTGCTGCTCGAGGAATGCGTCGGGCGACCGGAAGACCTCAGCTATGCTTTCTGGAGGACGCCCGGAATCCTCATCATCAAAGTGAGCGGTGGCCCCTCGATCCGTGCGTTCCTCTCGCACCCGCATTCCCTCAGGGCCATCCGCAACTTCAACCTGACGCACATGAACCGCGGCCGGAATGCCTATCAGGCGAGCCATTCCTACAGCGTCGCGGACTATATGCTCGGGGAAGAGTAGCCTGGCGCGCCCGGCAGGAGTCGAACCTGCGACCTCATGCTTAGAAGGCACGTGCTCTATCCAACTGAGCTACGGGCGCGCGTCGAGGCGTCCTAACCGCAATTGACGCGGCAAGGAACCGCACTACGCCTCACTCCATGCCGGGAGAAAAGCTGAAGCATGTCGAGGCGCGCACGATGCACGATGTGCGCTTTCGCTATTTCGATTTCGTCATGGTGGCGTTCGTTGTGGTGCTGCTGTTGTCGAACGTGGTCGGCGCCGAGAAGCGTTCGTTCGTCAATTTGCCGGGTATCGGCGCATGGCCATTCGGCGCAGGCATACTGTTCTTCCCGATCTCCTACGTCATCGATGACGTCCTGACCGAGGTGTACGGCTTCGCCCGCGCTCGCCGAGCGATCTGGGCGGGCTTCGCCGCGATGTTGTTCATGGCGGTGATGGAGTGGACGGTGGTTCACTTGCCGGTTGGCGAGGGCTGGACCGGACAGGATGCGTACGAAAGGGTGTTCGGGTCGGGATGGCGGATCATCTTCGCGTCGATGGCGGCGTTCTTCGCCGGCGATTTCCTGAACTCGGTCGTGCTCGCCAAGATGAAGATCTGGACGCAAGGCAAATACCTTTGGACCCGGACAATCGGCAGCACGATCATTGGCGAAGGTGCCGACAGCCTGATCTTCTACCCGCTCGCCTTCTATGGAATGGCCGACTGGCCGGTGGCGACCCTTGGCGCAGTGATGCTCAGCCAGTTCGTCCTCAAAGTCAGCTGGGAAGTGCTGCTGACTCCGGTGACTTACGCCGTGGTTGGTTGGCTGAAGCGCAAGGAAGGCGTCGATGTCTACGATGTCGGCACCGACTTCACGCCGTTCACCGTCGACGCATGAACATTCGTTCATTATCGGTTCAATGGCGCGGGCTGAGAGGAAAGGCAGGGGGACGTTGATGCGATTGGTTCGTTTCGTACTCGGCATTGCCATCCTGGGATCGGCTGCTGCCGCGCAGGCGACGACCGTCGTCATCTATGTCGAGCCAATGACCCTCGATCGCTACGTCCGGATAATCGATACTAAGGGTCCCGACCGGGTCCTGATGTGCATGGCGCCTCCCGCGACGAGCGGCTGCACCGACGTCACCTCAAAGGTCCACCGCGCAACTAGCTGACGGTTTCGAGAATTCCTTCGAACAGGCGGCGGCCGTCGGTCCCGCCGTGCGCCTTTTCGACCACTCGCTCCGGATGCGGCATCAGGCCGAGAACGTTGCCGGCGTCGTTGAGGATCCCCGCAATGTGCCGAGCCGAGCCGTTGACCTCTTCGAGATAACGAAAGGCAACGCGGCCTTCGTCTTCGAGCCGGTCGAGCGTCGCTTCGTCGGCCTGGAAATTGCCGTCGTGGTGAGCGACCGGAATGACGATCTCTTCGTTTGAATTGTAGCTGCTGGTGAAAAGGCTCTGGCTGTTCTCGACCTTGAGGCGAACGGGGCGGCAGACGAAGCTGAGCCCCGCGTTGCGCATCAACGCGCCGGGGAGGAGGCCGGTTTCGGTCAGTACCTGGAAACCGTTGCAGATGCCGATCACCGGCACGCCGCGGTTCGCGGCTTCGGTGACCGAGCGCATGATCGGCGAGCGTGCGGCCATGGCGCCAGAGCGGAGGTAGTCTCCGTAGGAGAAGCCGCCGGGGAGAGCGATGAAGTCGGTGCCTTCGGGAAGCTCGCTGTCGCGATGCCAGACCATTGCGGGCTTGCGGTCGGTGACGTCCTCCAGTGCGACGGCGATGTCGCGGTCGCAATTGGATCCCGGAAAGACGATGACCGCGCTCTTCATTTTCGATGCTCCTAGCTGACCGCTGCTTACCCGCGAAATATGCGGGAAACGTGGCAGGTCATGCGTCCTGAAGGCGCTCGACGCGGAAGTTCTCGATCACCGTATTGGCTAGGAGCTTGCGGCACATGTCCTCGATGTCGCAGTCGCTGGTGCCGTCGGCGAGATCGAGCTCGATCAATTTGCCGGCGCGGACGTCGTTGACGCCGCCGAAGCCGAGCCCCTCCAGCGCATGGTGGATGGCCTTTCCCTGCGGGTCGAGCACTCCGGGTTTCAGGGTGACGAAAACGCGCGCTTTCATGGGGTTTACCTCGGCCTGAATGGTAGTGCGCCGGCCTATGGAAGCACGGCGAAATAACGGCAAGCTTTCACTCATTATTTACCTTGATGGGCGCATCATCGCCGACCTGCCCGGGCGTAATTTCCGGCACTTGGAAAGGTGTAATATGGTCGTAGGCATCGCAGTCGCCATGTTCGTGGGCCTTTTCGGCTGGGGCGCGACCTACTTTGGCTGGAGCGATCCCGATGGGAAGGTTCAGCTGGCAATGGCGACCAGCTTCATCCTCGGCATCATCGGCGGCTATCGCGCCAAGGGCTAGTAGCAGCTGAGCCCCGCCACCCGGTTGCGGTGGTAGTAAACATCGCCGAACAGCTCACCCAGCACCGCCTCGCGCTTGAGGTAGAGGCCGATGTCATGCTCGTCGGTCATGCCGATCCCGCCATGCATTTGAATTCCCTCGCGCGCTGCGAGCGAGGCGACGTCGGCGGCTTTTGCCTTGGCGACGGAGACCCAGAGGTCGGCGCGATCGTCGCCTGAGCCGAGCATTTGTGCGGCTTTGAGAACCGCGGCGCGAGCTATCTCGATTTCGCCGTAGAGGTGAGCGGCGCGGTGCTGGAGGGCCTGGAACTCGCCGATCAGCTTGCCGAACTGCTTGCGGGTGCGGAGATAGTCGAAGGTCATTGCGGCAGCGCCCGCGGCAACTCCGGCGAGCTCCGCGGCTGCTCCGGCGCGGCCGACGTTGAGCGCGCGAGACAGCGGCGCCCAGCCGCCGTCGACCTCACCGATGACTGCATCGGCATCGAGCTCGACATTGTCGAAGGTGATGCGGCCCGCCTTCGAGCTGTCCGCGAGGTTCACGTTGTCGATCGCGGCTGCATCACGCGGGACAGCGAACAGCGTGATGCCATTGCTGTCGCCCGGTGAGCCTGAGGTGCGAGCGGCGGTGACGATTATGTCGGCCGAAGCGGCCTGGACGGCGAATTGCTTATGGCCGTTGAGGATGAAGCCGTTTCCCTGGCGCTTGGCGTCAAGCGCAGTCTGGTCGGGCGCGTGGCGCGGACCTTCATCGACCGCGAGCGCCAACACCGCCTCTCCCGACAGGATGCCGGGATACCAGCGATCGGCGTGAGCGGTGCCCTCGATCGCCTTGGCCGCGACGATCCCGGTAGTGAGGAATGGGGAGGGTGTCAGGTTGCGTCCGATCTCCTCCAGCACCAAAGCCGCCTCGGTCGCGCCGAGGCCGAGGCCGCCGTGGCTTTCGGGAATGGCGATGCCGGTCAGGCCGAGTTCGCCGAACTGCTTCCACAAAGCGTGGCCGAAGCCGTCCTCGCAATGAGTGTCGCGCCAGTGGCGATATTGCTTCGCGATGCTGCCCTCGTCGGCGAGGAAATTCGCCGCGGTCTCCTGAAGCATTTTCTGGTCGTCGGTCAGCAGCATCACGCGCCTGGCAGCCGGAGGATGTGCTTGGCGACGATGTTGAGCTGGACCTCGCTGGTGCCGCCCTCGATTGAATTACCCTTGGAGCGGAGCCAGTCGCGCGGCTGCTTCGCGACCCATTCGAGCGCTTCGCTCCCGCCCGCTGCCATCATCAGTTCGTTGCGGCGCTTGTTCAGCTCGGTCCCGGCATATTTCATCATCGACGGGCTGGCGGGATGCGCCTCGCCAGCTTTCCACAGGGAGGTGAAACGCTCGCTCATCGCCTGGAAGGCAAGAGCGTCGACGTCGAAGGCGGCGATCGCGGCGCGGAGCATCGGATCTGCGGGCTTCATCGCGGCGCCGAGCGATCCGCCGCCCCCAAGGCCCATGCCGCTGATCATCTCGCGCTCGTGGCCGAGCAGGTATTTGGCCACGTCCCAGCCCTTGTTCACCTCGCCGACGACCTGGTCCTTGGGGACTTTCACATCGTCGAAGAAAGTCTCGCAGAAGGGCGAATTGCCGCTGATTAGGAGAATCGGCCTGGTCGAAACGCCGGGCGTTTTCATATCGAATAGGAGGAAGCTGATGCCGCCCTGCTTGGACTCGGTCGAGGTGCGGGTGAGGCAGAAGATCCAGTCGGCCTTGTCGGCATAGCTGGTCCAGACCTTTTGGCCGTTGACCAGCCAGTGATCACCTTTGTCTTCCGCCTTGGTTTGCAGGCCCGCGAGGTCGGATCCCGCGCCGGGTTCCGAATAGCCCTGACACCAGCGAATTTCGCCGCCGGCGATCTGCGGGAGATAGTGGCACTTCTGCTCTTCGGTGCCGAACTTGAGCAAAGCGGGGCCGAGCATCGAGATGCCGAAGCTGTAGAGCGGCTGACGAGCGCCGATGCGCGCTATTTCCTCCTTGAGGACGATTGCCTGCTCCGGCGTCAGCCCGCCGCCGCCATAGTCTTTGGGCCAGTCGGGAACGGTCCAGCCACGCTCCGCCATGACTTCGAGCCAATGCCGCTGCGCGTCCGACTGGAAGGTCCAGTCGCGCCCGCCCCAGCACATGTCGGCTTCGGAGCGCATCGGCTGGCGCATCTCGGCCGGGCAATTGGCTTCGAGCCAGGCGCGGGTTTCGGCGCGGAAGGCGCCCAAATCGGTCATTTCAGCTTCAATTCCGTGCGCGCCATTGGGCGAGTCCAAGCACGGCAGTTCGAATTATGAAAGTAGTTTCGGTGGTTGGCGACCCCAACATCTCTTCAACACCGCGTTGTAAATCCACGTTCGCTTGAGAGACCCCGTCGAGGCGCATAATGATACGCCTGGGAAGGGTGGACATCATGCGAGCAACTCCGGCGATTAGGCGAGCGACCAAGACGCGGTCCAACATCGACGGACGCTCATGAACCTCGATGACCAGATCCGTCGTTATTTCGGCGCGTCAGACATTGCGTCGGTGCCTCCCGAAGCGCTCGCGGCGGGCATCGAGCATATGCAGGTCGACCTCGGCCTGACCAAGGATCGCGGGGAGCGGTTCGCGCTGTGGGCGCTGCTGCATATCCTCGGGTCGGCGCCCGACCTGGATGTCGCCTTCAAGAGCGAGGAAGACCGCGAGGCCGCGCGGAACTTCATGGACCTGTTTGCGGGATCGGGCGGCGCGTAAGACTGGCGGCGGGCGCGCTGAGTTGGCTACAGAGGCCTCATGCCAGTTTCTACAGTCGCCATGCTTACCGCGGGCGGGCTCGCGCCTTGCCTCTCCTCCGCCGTCGGCGGGCTGATCGAGCGCTATAGCGAGCTCGCGCCGAGCGTCCGGATCATTGCCTACAAGAATGGTTATGCCGGGCTGCTGACTGGCGACAGCGCCGAGGTGACACCTGAAGTTCGGGCCAACGCGCACCTGCTTCACAATTTCGGCGGGACCCCCATCGGCAACAGCCGGGTGAAGCTGACCAACATCAAGGATTGCGTGAAGCGCGGGCTGGTCAGGGAGGGGCAGGATCCGCTGCATGTCGCGGCCGAGCAATTGACGCGCGACGGAGTCAGCGTGCTGCATACGATCGGCGGCGACGACACCAACGGTACGGCCGCCGATCTCGCCGCTTACCTCAAGGGCAACGGCTATGACCTCACCGTGGTCGGGCTACCCAAGACGATCGACAATGACGTGATCCCGATCCGGCAGTCGCTCGGCGCCTGGACTGCGGCGGAGCAGGGCGCGATCTATGCGCGCAACATCATCGCCGAACATTCGTCCAACCCCCGGATGCTGATCGTGCACGAGGTGATGGGCCGGAACTGCGGCTGGCTGACGGCGGCGACCGCGCTCAATCATCACTGCTGGGTGCGGGAGGCGAAGTTTGCCGAGTGGCTCGATAACTCGGCCGCCAGCTGGGACGTCCACGCGGTCTTCATTCCGGAGCGGCCGTTCGACCTCGCGGTGGAGGCCAAAAGGCTGCGAGCGATCATGGACGCTGAGGATTGCGTGAACCTGTTCATCTCCGAAGGCGCGGGCGTGAGCGAGATCGTCGCGGCGATGGAGGCGGCGGGCGAAGACGTCCCGCGCGACCCGTTCGGTCATGTCCAGCTCGACAAGATCAACCCCGGGCAATGGTTCGCGAAGCAGTTCGCGGCCGCGGTCGGCGCCGACAAGGTGCTGGTGCAGAAGAGCGGTTACTTCTCGCGCTCGGCGGCCGCGAACGAGGCCGACCTGAAGCTGATCCGGCAATGCACCGACTACGCCGTCGATGCGGCACTCCGCGGCGAGTCCGGGGTGGTCGGCCAAGACGAGGAGCGCGGCGACGAGCTTCGCGCGATCGAGTTCGACCGGATCAAGGGCGGCAAGAAGTTCGACGCCTCGGTGCCGTGGTTCACGCAGCTGCTGAGCGAGCTCGGGCAGGCTTGAGCGACGCTGTCGCGCGCACTTGCACAGCTGTGAGCAGCAGCCTAGCGCCCATCGTCGGAGAGCCGACATGGATGATGTAATGGACAAGCCGACGACCAGTCCGATTTCGACCCGCAAGCATGGCGATGTGCTGATCGTGCTGTCGAACAATCCACCGGTGAATGCGCTGTCGACCGCGGTCCGGCAGGGGCTGGTCGATGCGATCGAGCAGGCCGAGTGTGACGACAGCGTCCATGCGGTCGTGATCGCGTGCGAGGGTAATACGTTCTTCGCGGGCGCTGACATCACTGAGTTCGGAAAGCCGCCGCAGCAGCCGTGGCTGCCGGCGGTGGTGGACCGGATCGAAGCGTGCACCAAACCGGTGGTCGCGGCGATCCATGGGACGGCGCTGGGCGGCGGGCTCGAGGTTGCGCTGGCCTGTCATTATCGCGTGGCTGTGCCGTCGGCGAAGCTGGGGACGCCGGAGGTGAAGCTCGGCCTGCTTCCGGGTGCAGGCGGGACGCAGCGACTGCCGCGCGTCGCCGGCGTTCGCAAGGCGCTGGAGATGTGTTCGACCGGCAACCCGATCGGCGTCAAGGAAGCCTTCGACTGCGGGCTGATCGATCGGCTGATCGAAGACGACCTGATCCCGCATGCCGTCGGCTATGCTGAAGAAGTGCGCGACGTCCGGCCGCTGCCGAAGAGCAGCGAGCGCGACTATAAGATCAACGAGTGCGACTCGTCGGTGTTCGACGACTTCCTGAAGGAAAATGCGCGCAAATTCCGCGGGTTCGAAGCGCCGCTGAAGAATGTCGAGGCGGTGCGGTTCGCCTGCTCGAAGCCCTATGCCGAGGGCGCCATCGAAGAGCGCAAATTGTTCATGGAGCTGATGACCGGCCAGCAATCGGCGGCGCAGCGATACTTCTTCTTCGCCGAGCGCAAGGCCAACAAGATCGAAGGGCTACCCGAGAATACCGAGCCGCGGCCGATCCACCGGGTGGGTGTGATCGGCGCCGGGACCATGGGCGGCGGAATTTCTATGAACTTCCTGTCGGCCGGCATTCCGGTGACGATCGTCGAGATGGGGCAGGAAGCGCTTGACCGCGGCGCCGGCCTAATGCGCAAGAATTACGAAGCGACGGCGTCGAAGGGTCGGATGACTGGCGAGCAGGTCGAGAAAGCGATGGGTCTGCTCAACCCCACGCTCGATTTCGCGGCGCTCGCTGACTGCGACCTTATCATTGAGGCGGTCTACGAAAATATGGACGTGAAGAAGGAAGTGTTTGGCCGGCTCGACAAGATCGCCAAGCCTGGTGCGATCCTCGCATCCAACACGAGCTACCTGAACATCAACGAGATTGCGGCGAGCATCTCGCGGCCGGCAGACGTCGTCGGAATGCACTTCTTCTCGCCGGCCAACGTTATGAAGCTGCTGGAGGTGGTGCGGGGCGACGAGACAGCGCCCGACGTGCTTCTGACTGCGATGGGGATCGGCAAGAAGATCCGCAAAGTGCCGGTGGTTGCGGGCGTGTGCCACGGCTTCATCGGCAACCGCATGCTGATGCCGCGGCAGATTGAGGCGACCAAGCTGCTGCTCGAAGGAGCGACGCCGGAACAGGTCGACCGCGTCCATGTCGAGTTCGGAATGCCGATGGGGCCGTTCCAGATGGCCGACCTCGCCGGTGTCGACATCGGCTGGCACCGCGACCCAAACCGCGTCGAGAATGTGCGCGACGCGCTGTGCGCGATCGACCGCTGGGGCCAGAAGAAGGCCGCGGGGTTCTACGATTATGACGAAAAGCGCCGGCCGACACCGTCGCCGGTCGTGCAGCAGATTATCGAGGACTTCGCTAAGAAACAGGGGGTCGAGCGGCGCGAGATCAGCGACCAGGAAATCGTCGAGCGCACGCTCTACACAATGGTCAACGAGGGCGCGAAGATCCTTGAGGAGGGCATCGCCCAGCGCGCGTCCGACATCGATGTGGTGTGGGTCTATGGATATGGCTGGCCAGTCTACCGCGGCGGGCCGATGTTCTGGGCGGACAGCGAGGGTCTCGCCAAGATCGTCGAGGGCCTGAGACGGCAGGAAGCCCGCATGGGAAGCGACTTCATCTTCTCCAAACTGTTGTTAAATAAGGCGGAAAACAAGGAGAAATTCACGGCCTAGGACGTTGCCCGTCTGTTAAAAGACGGGAGAATGTCATGGCGAGTGATCCGGACTTCGACAGGGGCGGGGTGCTGCGGCGCTACTCCAATGTCGCGGTGACGCTCCATTGGCTCATTGTCTTGCTGTTGTTGCTGCAGGTGTGGCTCGGCTTCACGTTCGCGGACATGCCGAAGGGGCCGGACCGGATGGCCTTCTTCACCTGGCACAGGACAGTCGGTGCGACGATCCTCGTCCTGACGCTCATCAGGCTTGGCTATCGCCTCGCCAATCCGCCGCCGCCTTATCCGGCCGAAATGCCTGCGTGGAGGCGCACGGCGGCTCTCTGGAGCCACCGGTTGCTCTATTTCCTGCTGATCACCCTGCCGTTGACGGGACTGATTGCGGTTTCCGGTCACACCAAGACCTGGTTCACGCCTCTGATCGGCGGAATTCCGCTCCCCGTCGTTCCCGGTATCGACGAAGCCACTGGGGAGTTGTCGGGTGGAGTCCACGAGTTCCTGGTCTGGACGACGATCGCGCTTCTCGTGCTCCATATCGGAGCCGCGCTGTACGAGCAGTTCATCGCTTCGTGTGGCGTTGCTTATCGAATGCCGCCGCTACGCCCGCGCCGCGATGCCGAGGTTGTTATCGGACAGGGCGGGGATCGTTAGGCGGTAGCAACAACAGCATCGCTGCGGCGAGCGCGGCGAGGCCGGCGCTGGCGATAAAGGTCGCGCTGCTGCCGTCACGGTCCCACAACATTCCGGCGCCGAGGCTGGCGAGGAGTCCGGCGATCCCGGTCACAAACCAGAACGCGCCGAAGCTAGTGGCGCGCAATTCCTCCGGAGCGCTGTCGGCGATCATCCGCGAGAAGATGCCCTGAGTCAGCGCCATGTGCGCCCCCCACAGAGTCACGCCGACGATCACCAAAGTGAACGTTGTGCTGTAGGCTAGGACGAGGTTGCCGGCGATCAGCGCGGCAATGCCAGCGAATAGCAGGGCGCGGGGGCTCACGCGGTCGCTGAGCGCTCCTGCAGGGTAGGCGAGCGCGACATAGGCCAGGTTGAATACGGAGAGCGTCAGCGGCGACCAGGTTTCGCTCAAACCGACTTCGATACCCTTGAGGATCAGGAACGCTTCGGAAAAGCGCGCCATGCCGAACAGGAAGCCGACGGCAAGCAGGCGCTTGGTTTCGGGCGCGAGCTCCCGGAAGCCGGAGAAAAGGGGGGAGCGCTTGGCTGGAGCGAGGCTCTGCTCGGGTTCGCGCAGGGCGATCAAAGCCAGCAACGCCGACAGCCCGGCCGGGATTACGGCAATCCAGAAGACGCTGCGGATATTGTCAGCCAGCAGCATCATCAGTCCGATGGCGACGATGGGCGCGAGAAGTGCTCCGACCGTGTCCATCGTTTGTCTGAGGCCGAACGCGCGGCCGCGGATCTCGGGCGGAGTTTCGTCGGCGATCATCGCGTCGCGCGGCGAGCCGCGGAGGCCCTTGGCAACGCGGTCCGCGAAGCGGGCTACCAGGACGGCAGGGGCGCTCGCGGCGAGGGGGAACAGAGGCTTGGACAGAGCTGCGAGGCCGTAGCCTGCGACGACCCAAGGCTTGCGCTTGCGGCTACGGTCGGACAGCTGGCCGGAGAAGAGCTTTGCAAAATTCGCCGTCGATTCCGCGACTCCATCGATGGCTCCGAGCGCTGTCGCCGGAAGGCCCAACACCACAGTGATGAACGCCGGCAGCAGCGCGTGATAGATCTCGCTCGACAGGTCCATCAGCAGGCTGACGAAGCCGAGGATCCAGACGTTGCGGGGGAGGCTAGGACGCGTGCTCACTGGCGTGTCATTGCGACGGCTCGTCGATAAGGCAACTGCGACAATGGCAGTTTAACAACAGCAATATTGAAGTGCCGCGAATATTTGTTACGCTGCAATCATGTTTGGGGGAGGTACACCGGCGGCGCTCGCCGATCGTTTCGCGAAGCTGGTCGAGCTTCATGGCGGCGACATGGCCGCGGCCAAGGCGCTGGGGCAGCAGCGGGCATTGCTCGCGGCCGTTGGCCAACTGCAACCGGCAACGCTCAACCAAGTGGCGGCGCGAGTGAAGCGTGGTGCTCCGGCGATCAGCCGGGCGATCGATGTGCTGGTTCGTGCCGGCCTGGTTGACCGCCAGCCCGATCCGGACAATCGCCGACGGCTGGCGCTCACCCTGACTGAGGAAGGCCGTCAGGCGGTGCAAAGCCCGCCCGTGGCGGACGCCTCGTTGGAAGGCCGTCTCGCGCGCCTTGCGCACAGCGAGCTTCGGGCGCTCGAGCGCGGGTTCGAAATTCTCGAGCGGCTACCGAAGTAGCTCAGCCATTGCCGCGGCGGCGCCGGGTTTCCCAGCCCTTCTTGGCGGCGGCACTGCGGCTCGACGACCGGCCATGTCCTGAGTTCTTACCGCCCTTGTCCTGCTTGTTGACGGTGGCCCATGCCCGGCTTTCGGCTTCCTTCTTCGAAACGCCGCGCTTTTCGTAGCCTTTTTCAATGTGCTCGGCCTTGCGGTCCTGCTTGGCTGTGTACGCGCCACGGGGCATTACTCATCTCCTTGATTTTGCCTGCCGTCCTAAACGCACAGGAGGGACTCGTGTTTCGATGCTGCATTGCAACATAAGGCATTTGCAACTATGTGGCCGCCACACTCTTCTTTCCGGAAAAATCAGATGAACCTGCGTAACGTCGCGATCATCGCGCACGTCGATCACGGCAAGACGACCCTTGTCGACCAGCTCTTCCGCCAGTCGGGCACCTTCCGCGACAACCAGCGCGTCGAAGAGCGCGCGATGGACTCCAACGACCTCGAGAAGGAGCGGGGGATCACCATTCTCGCCAAGTGCACCTCGGTCGAATGGAACGGGACGCACGTCAATATCGTCGACACGCCGGGCCACGCCGACTTTGGCGCCGAGGTCGAGCGCATCCTCAGCATGGTCGACGGCGTGATCCTGCTGGTCGACGCCGCCGAGGGCCCGATGCCGCAGACCAAGTTCGTCACCGGCAAGGCGCTTTCGCTCGGTCTTCGCCCGATCGTCGTCGTTAACAAGATCGACCGTCCGGACGCGCGTCCGGCCGAAGTGCTCGACGAAGTGTTCGAGCTATTCCTCAACCTCGAAGCCAGTGATGAGCAACTCGATTTCCCGACGCTCTACGCTAGCGGCCGGGCCGGATATGCGGGAACCGACGATACCGTCCGCGAGGGCGATTTGACTCCGCTGTTCCAGGCGATCGTCGATCATGTCCCGGCCCCGGCGCTGGATCCCGCGGGCGAGTTCAAGATGCTCGCGACTTTGCTCGATCGTGACAACTTTCTCGGCCGTATCCTGACCGGGCGCATCGAGAGCGGCACGCTCAACATCAACGACCCCATCCGCGCGATGGACGTGAACGGCAACGTCGTTGAAGACGGCCGAGTCACCAAGCTGTTCGCGTTCCAGGGGCTGGAGCGCGTTCCGGTCGAGTCCGCCAAGGCGGGTGACATCGTCGCTATCGCGGGCCTGGTGAAGGCCACTGTCTCGAACACCATCGGGACGCCGGAGATCACCGAGCCCCTTCATGCGCGCGAAATCGATCCGCCGACGCTGAGCATGACCTTCGCGGTGAATGACAGCCCGTTTGCCGGCAAGGACGGCGACAAGGTGCAGAGTCGCGTGATCCGCGACCGCTTGCTCCGCGAAGCCGAGGGCAATGTGGCGATCCGCGTAACCGAGACGATTGGCGGCGAAGCCTATGAGGTCGCGGGCCGCGGTGAGCTTCAGCTCGGCGTGCTCATCGAGACTCTGCGCCGTGAAGGCTTCGAGCTCGGCATCAGCCGCCCGCGCGTGCTGTTCCGCGACGGCCCGAATGGCCGCGAGGAGCCGTACGAGACGGTGGTCGTCGACGTCGACGACGAGTTCAGCGGGACGGTCATCGACAAGATGGCGTTGCGCAAGGCGGAGATGACCGACATGCGCCCGTCGGGTGGCGGCAAGACGCGCCTGACCTTCAGCGCGCCGTCACGCGGCCTCATCGGCTATCATGGCGAGTTCCTCTCGGACACGCGCGGGACCGGAATCATGAACCGGCTGTTCGAGAAGTATGGCCCGTTCAAGGGACCGATCGCGGGCCGTCAGAACGGCGTCCTCATCTCGATGGAGCAGGGGGGGGCAGTCGCCTACGCCCTGAACGCGCTGGAAGAGCGCGGCATCCTGTTCGTCTCGCCCGGCGAGCTGCTCTACGAGGGCATGGTCATCGGCGAGAATGCGAAGCCGCAGGATCTCGAGGTCAATCCGCTGAAGTCGAAGCAGCTCACCAACTTCCGCGCGAGCGGCAAGGACGAAGGAATCCGCCTGACGCCGCCGAAGCGCATGAGCCTGGAGCAGGCTATCGCCTACATCCAGGACGACGAGCTGGTCGAAGTGACGCCCAAGGCGATCCGCATCCGCAAACGCTACCTCGACCCGCACGAGCGCAAGCGCGAGGCACGCAAGCTCGAAGCGGCCTAGCGCTTCCTCCGCGCCTCCGCGTTCGATTTCTCAAGCGCACGAATGAGGCTCGGCTCATCACCTGCTGATACATCGGCAATGCGCCAGCCGAGCTTGGTCCGGATGAGGCTTAATCTGACGCGGGTCGGTGTGTTGTCGGGATAATCGAGGATGACCTCTGCAGTTGCACGTTCGCGGCCTATAGAACTCATTCGGGCGATCCTGGCGTGCAGCCCCGACGCGTCCTGGCACTGGCAGAGCGGATCTCCGTCAAGATAGCCGACCTCGCCGTTGGCGAGGCGCGAATCTTCGGTGATTGCGGCTACGAGCCTTGGCGCGAAGTAGCGACCCGGATGGGCGAAGGGACTGAAGTCGGACTGCCGGTAACTGGCGTAGACCGAATCGAGGAAGCGACGCGGCGTGTCGGCCGGTTGCGCCGCTGCAGCTGCGAGAGTCATTAGGATCATGTCAGGCTCGGCACCGGGCCAGGAAGTCGGCGAACATTTTCTGATCCGCTGCTTCAAGCGAGACAGCCGCGGTGAATCCTGTTGTGAACAGCGACATCATTTCGCTCTTCGTTAGGACGTCGAGTTGCTTGTCGCGCTTCGCCAGCTTGATGGTGAGGTCCCAGCCCATTTTCCGATTTGGCGCGTAGCTTGCCGGAAGGAATTTCGGATCGCCTTTGCCACCGTAGAGCGCCATCACCGCGGCTCCCTCAGGCATTGTCGAGCCAGGCGCATCGCCGACCTTGCCTCCACCTCCACGAATGTCGAGCAGACCAGTCACGCCGGTCTCGCTGATCAGCACCGCGTCCGGCGCGCATTCGAATGAATAGGAATGTCCATCGTCCATTGCGAGCGACAGGGTCTCACCGTGACCATTTGCGGCGCCCACGGCCTTCCATGCTGAAGCCCCGGCGGTGCTGGCCGAAACCAAAAGCGCCGCGGCCAACCAAGATTTCCTGTTCAAGCCCACTGGTTCCCCCAAACTGGTCGAGCCCAGGCAGGCTAGCCCGACTTTTTCTCCATCTCCAGAACTTTGGCCCACTCCTCGTCGCGGACGGGCGCGACCGACAGGCGCGACTGGCGGATCAACTCCATCTTGGCGAGACTCGGTTCGGCCTTGATTTGGGCGAGGGTAACGGGACGCTCCAGCTTGCAGACGGGCTCGACCCGGACCCGGACCCAATCCGGGGCCTTTGGATCGGACTCCGCTTCGCGCGTGACCTTCATGATGCCGACGACGGCCTTGTCGGACATGCTGTGGTAAAAGAAGGCTTCGTCGCCCTTCTTCATCGCCTTGAGATGCAGTCGGGCGGCATTGTTGCGAACACCGTCCCATTCGGTCGCGCCGTCGCGGGCAAGATCGTCCCAGCTGTAGCTTTCTGGTTCAGATTTCATCAGCCAATGCGCCATCGTGGGACAACTCCTGCTCCAAACCTCGTTACCCTGCCGACGAGCCGTTCGAAAGTGCCGTTGAGTCGAGCCAAGACCCAGAGAAAACTGAACAATTTGAAAGTGTTCCGGATTCCATCGCAGGACTCCAACGGTTTACCGCTCGGTGGTTGGACACTCGTTTAAGTTAACTTATCTGGCCTTCAGCGATTGAGAGCGAGTGAGCCCAGAGGCGCTGTGACGCCGGGCTCCAGGGCAAGACGGGAGGGTCTTCCGGCACCGCGAACAAGCGAAGCGCTATTACGGCGCTGCCGGAAGACCCGTCCCGCCAGGCAGAGGGAATTCAAAAGTTGGTAAAGCTTATGGGCGGACGCGCTGCGTCCGCGGTCATCGGTCTGTTCATGCTTGCGATCGGCTCAAGCGAGGCGAGCGCGCAGAACCTTGCGTCGAACCTCAACGTGCCGGCTGCGGTGCGCGCGCTGGACGTCGACCAGAGCGCCAGGGCGCTTGGCACGGCCGCTGTGTCGACGCAGGCGAGCCTGACCTCGGCGGTTATTTCGACCGTCAAGCAGCCGGCGCAGACCGTGTCCGCTTCGCTTCCGGCCTCGATCAACGCGGAAGCGGCCTGGCTCTATAAGGCCGGCTGGCCGCTCTACGCGCTGGTCGACCGGTACAGCACCGGGGCGGCGCTTAGCGAGGAAGCCAATTGCATCGCGACTGCGGTTTACTTCGAAGCGCGCGGCGAAGGGCTCGAGGGCCAGCTCGCCGTTGCGCGAGTGATCATGAACCGCGCCGCATCGGGCCAGTACCCATCGAGCTGGTGTTCGGTGGTCAAGCAGCCGGCCCAATTCTCGTTCGTTCGTCACGGCCAGTTCCCGACCATCAACACGGCGTCGGCGGCCTGGGCGAAAGCGCAAGGTGTCACCCGCCTCGCCATGTCCAACGTCATTCCGAGCCTGTCGGACGACGTGCTCTGGTACCACGCCGATTATGTGAACCCGTCGTGGGGTCACCGCCTCAGCATGGCGCAAAAGATCGGCGCGCACATTTTCTACCGCTAAACACGTACATCTCGTTGGGGAGAGTGGGGCGTTCCGGGCAACCGGGACGCCCTTTTTCATTTTGCTCCATCGCTTCGGCGCTTGTTCCACGCGGTTCGCCGTTAACTCCGTTCATGGGGGATTCGCAGCGGACTCAATCCGAGCGAGCATGCAACTCACGGATTTTCGGGGAAGAATTTTCTTCTCGCCGAGTAGGGGAGGCTCGCGGGTGCTCAGGATCCTTGTCGTCGAAGACGACCATCAGCTGGCAAGTACGCTCAAGTTCCTGGTCGAGGACAATCCGCGTTACCGGGTGGTCGGGACGGCCGATGATGCGGAGAGCGCGATCGCTGCGGCTGAGGAGCACGACCCCGACATCGTCCTTCTCGACCTACACCTCGCTCATGGCTCGACCGGTTTCCCGGTTGCGGTGCGGCTGAACGCCATGGGCATTGCCTGCCTTTTCGTCAGCGGGAAGGCGCCGCACTTCGCGATGCCGGATCTCGCAATCGGCTGCCTGATGAAGCCGTTCACGGCCGAGGATGTTCACCGGTCACTGGGCATGGCCGAGGATCTGCTGCGCGGCCGCGAGACTCTCCGCCCCAAGGTTCCGCACAACCTGACGCTCTATGAAGCTGAAGATGCTCCAGCGGCACCGTTGCCCGAGCCAGGATTCATTCCGTCGAAACTGTCGCTGAGGACTCGGCTGGAGCACTGGATTTCCGGGCACCAGCGGCTCGCAAGCTAGAGCTTCATGTAGCCGCGGCGTGGCTCGCGCAGGCCAAGCGTCTCGCCGGTCAGCGGAGCACCCGCGTCGAGCAGGGCCTGGCGGCGGTGCTTGATCTCCGCGCTGCGCTGGACGTCTTCGAAGGGCAATAGCGACGCAATCGAGGGATCGGCGAGCGCTCGCTGCACGAACGCGGTGGTAACCGGCCAGCGCGCCGGATCGGGGTGGAAGCCCGCGTAAGCGCCGTTGCGGAAGAAGCTGGCGATCGCGATGTCGGCTAAGCCGATTTCACCGAACAGGAAGCCATCGGATGGTAGCTCGCGCTCGAGATAGTCGAGAGCCTGCGGAATTTCGTTGGCGAGGGTTCTCGCCACCCGCTCGTTGTCGGTGGGCTCTCCCCAGACGGCCGGGCGAACGACCTTTTGGTAAAAGAGGCCCCAGATGAACACGTCGCCGAGGCGAGTGTCGGCAAACTCCTCGAACCAACGCGCCCTGGCGCGATCCTTCGGGCTGTCCGGTAGCAGCGGCCGGTCCGGATAAGCATCATCGAGATAGGCGCAGATCACCGACGAATCGCAGATCGAAACATCGCCATCGATGAAAACCGGGATTCGTCGCAACGGGCTGATTCGCTCATATTCGTCGTTGCCGAAGAAGGGCGTGATCGGATCGACCTCATACTCGAGGCCCTTGAGGTTCATGCACGCCAGCACCTTGCGGACGTAAGGGCTGACGAAGCTGCCAATGATGCGGATCATGGGTGGTGGAATGCGCTCGAACGGCCGCTCCGACAAGGTTCTGGACAGGGCCACTCCTGCCCGCTACAAATGTAGCGCACATCCTCGAGACCAAAGGGCATCAGTTCATGCGTTACTTGCTTTCATCCGTGCTCGTCGCGCTTGCGGCTTCCGTGCCGGCGATCGCCGCTGAAAATGTTCCCGTCCCAGCGTTCCGGAATATCGAGCTTAATGGCGGCGGTGAGGTAACGCTGGTACCGGGTGCGACGCAGCGCGTGACGATCGTCGACGGCAGTTCGGCTTTCACCCGCATGCGTGTCGATCGCGCCGGCAGGCTTAGAATCGACGCGTGCAACCAACGCTGCCCGCCGCACTACAACCTTCGTATCGAAATCCAGACGCCGAACATTCCGGGTGTCGGCATCAACGGTGGCGGCAGCATTCACGCGGCGGGCGGCTTTGCCGAGCAGGACCAGATTGCGGCGGGCGTTTCGGGCGGCGGAGTCATCGACCTGCGCACAGTGCGCGGTGGCAACGTCGCGGTCGGCGTGAATGGCGGCGGGAAAGTCTTCGTCAATGCGCGTTCCACCCTGGCGGCGGGCGTGAACGGTGGTGGCGAAGTTCGCTATCTCGGCAAGCCGCAGGTGACGTCGGCAATCGACGGCGGCGGAACGGTCCGGCCAGTCTCCTAAAGCTCGACGATTTCGACGTTGTCACGGCTGAACCTCATTCCGACGGTCAACAGCGCGCGAAAGGCATTGTAGCCCCCCGTGCCCGGGTGGAAGGCGTGGAAGAAGAGCTGTGGCCTGTCGTCCGGCCCTGGTGCGACCGAGGCGTGGCCAGGCGCTGTCCAGTCAGTCGTCGAGCGCAGCAAAGGCTCGGGCTGCTTTACGAACGGCCCGAGCGGATGGTCGGCGACCGCGACGCCGATGCCGTAGGACGGCGTCGAGAAGTCATTGCCGGCATAGAATAGCCAATAGCGGCCCTCCTGTTTCGTCAGGAACGGTCCTTCAATCAGGTGTCCCTCCCAGTCGAGATCGTTGCAGAGGACAATGGTATCGTCGCCGAGGAGTGTGCGGCCGTCCGGAGCGATTCGCTGGGCGTGAACAGGGGTGGTCATGGCCTCGAGAATGGTTGCCGCGAGGCCGTATTCGACGAGCGCCTTTCGGACTCGGTCCCAATTGGCGAGTGCCGCCTCGATGAAGGGGTGCATCAGGAAGAAGCGCTCCATTGGGCGGCGATGGTTGGCCCAGGGCACGATGGCTGCCGAGAATTCAGCCGTGCGGCGGTCCTCGTCACTCGCAAACAGGCGCTCGATGAGATGCGGTTGCTCGCGCAGGAGCATGGCCAGCGGCCGCGGCCAGATGCTGTTCCGGTCGTCCTTCCAGAACAGGTAGGTCGTGCCGTCGTCGTCGACGAACAGATGGCTGTCGATCACGCCGCCGCTGACCGCTGCATTGGCGATACCGGTCGTGTCGACGGGCATTCCTGTGATCAAGGGAGCGCCATTGTCGGTCCAGGGGCCGGCCGGGTGAGGCGCCCGGGCGAGGCCGATGGCGAGCGCGTTGGAGCGCTGACGAGCGGTGAAGACCGTCCAATATTCGTCGCCGACCCTCGCCATCTCCGGCGCCCAGAAATCGGCGAGGCTGCGGCCCTTCGCGGCCCACGCCGGCTGCTCGCTGCTCTCCGGGAAGATGAAGCCGCGCGGTTCCCAATGGTCGAGGTCGGCGGAATGGAGGATGGGGAAGGCGTCAGGCGCGTCGTTCGAAGTCGCGATCAACCACCATCCGTCATCCGCCTTCAGGACTGCTGGATCGCCATAGCCGACAAGGATCTGCGGATGGACGTTTTCGGTCAGGAGTGGGTGCCAGCGGACGGTCGGCGCCGGATGCTCAACGGCTTCGGCAAAGACGTGCGGCAGCCGCGTTCCGAAGTCGCTCGCCAGATCGCGGAAGAATTCGGAATATTGCTGCTGCTCATTTCCCGGCAGTTCGTAGATGCGGCGCGCATCGCCCGACGAGACGATGATCAGTCGCGCTTCGTCATGCTCGCTGGCTTCGACCTGAAAACTTGCTGAGCCCACGTCCGTCAGAACCCCTTCCGGCGCAGAACGCTGCATCTTATGGTCGCTTGCGTGGGGGCAGCCGATCACATTCTGGCGATCGATCAGGGGACGACCTCGACGCGCGCCATCTTGTTCGATGCCAACGCGCGAGCGATGGCGGTCGCGCAGCGCGAACTTCTCCAGCATTATCCGCAACCGGGCTGGGTCGAGCACGGCCCCGAAGACATCTGGCGCGATACGTTGGCGGTCGTCAGTGACGTACTTGGCAACATCAATACGAGCCGCGTAGCGGGGATCGGAATCACCAACCAGCGCGAGACGGCGGTAGTTTGGGACCGTGCGACGGGCGAGCCAATCCATCGGGCGATCGTCTGGCAGGACCGACGCACGGCGGAGCGCTGCTCTGAACTGAAGGAGCAAGGGGCTGAGGAATTAGTCCGTGAGAAGTCTGGGCTGCTGCTCGACCCCTATTTTTCGGCGACCAAGGTGGCGTGGATCCTCGATCATGTGCCCGGCGCGCGAGCGAGAGCGGAGCGCGGCGAGCTCGCCTTCGGGACGGTCGACAGCTTCCTATTGTGGCGGCTGACCGGGGGAGCGGTTCACGCGACCGATATCACCAATGCGAGCCGAACTTCGCTACTGGATATCCACAGGGGGGAATGGGATCCGCAGCTGTGCGAACTGTTCCGGATTCCGCAGGAAATTCTGCCCGAAGTGCGCGAAAACAGCCGTGTCTTCGGTACAACCTCGCTCTTCGGTGGTGAAATCCCGATCGCGGGGATGGCGGGCGACCAGCATGCGGCGTTGTTTGGGCAGGCCTGCTTCGAGCCGGGAATGGTGAAATCCACCTACGGTACCGGCTGCTTCATGTTGCTCAACACGGGAGAGAAAGCGGTCCGGTCGGAGCACCGCCTGCTGACGACGCCCGCATGGCGGATCGGCGGCAAGACGACCTACGCGCTCGAAGGGTCGATCTTCGTCGCCGGGGCGGCGATCAAATGGCTCCGCGACGGCATCGGCGTGATTGCCAACGCGTCGGAGACCGACAGCCTCGCGACACGCGTGCCGGATAGCCACGGGGTCTACCTGGTCCCCGCATTCGTCGGATTGGGAGCGCCGCACTGGGACGCCGAGGCGCGCGGAGCGATATACGGCCTAACGCTGGGCACGACCGGCGCCCACCTCGCTCGGGCGGCGCTGGAAGCCGTCGCCTACCAGACGCTCGACCTTATCGAGGCGATGAGAGCGGATGGAGCGTCGCCGCCAGCGGCGATCCGGCTCGACGGCGGCATGGCTGCGAACGCGTGGCTCTGCCAGTTCCTCGCCGATATCCTTAACGTGCCGGTCGAGCGGCCCCGGAATTTGGAAACGACGGCGCTCGGCGCGGCGCTGCTCGCAGGCCTCGCGACCGGAATCTGGCCCGATCTGGCGGCTTTGGCGCAGCTTTGGGTAAAGAAGGACGCGTTCCAGCCGCAAATGGTCGCGGAAACGCGGAGCAGTCTCATCGCGGGATGGCAGCGAGCGATCGAGAAGACTCTTACGCATCCGTTCTGATATGATGCCCCAGCGGGGGCGACAAATGGAGCTCAAACAGGACGCGTTGCTTGCGGGCGCGATGCGGGCGTCGTTCGATTGCATCATCGTCATCGACGAAGCCGGGCTGGTCGTCGATTGGAACCCCGCGTCGGAACACACCTTTGGTTTTTCAAAAGAAGAAGCGATCGGCCGATCCGTTGCCGAGCTGATCATCCCTCCAGAGCATCATGACGCTCATCGCTCTGGCTTGAAGCGCTACGTCGCAGGTGGCGAATCCAGGATACTCAACCAGCGCATGCGACTGGAAGCGTGCCGGTCGGACGGGTCCAGGCTACCCGTTGAAATAGCGGTCACCGAAGTCGACGTCGACGGGCAGCGCATGTTCATGGCCTGGCTTCGCGACCACACCGAGTTGCACCGGACCATTGCGGCGCTCGAGGAAAGCGAGGCCAAGCTGTCGGCCTTCTTCGAGCACGCGCCGGCGAGCATGTTCATCAAGGGCCGCGACGGCCGCTATGAAAATGTGAACGCCTTCACGGGCTCACTGATGGGCCGGCCGGTCGACGAGATCATCGGGCGGACGGTTGAGGATGTGTTCCCGGCGCAGACGGTCGAGGCGGCCGAGGCATTGGATCGCGCCGTGCTCGAAACCGGCGAGGCGCAGGTCGTCGAGCAGACCTACGATGTTGGCGACATTCGCCACACCGTCACCGTTCGCTTCCCGATCCGGGCGCCCGACGGCAGCATTACGCACATCGGCGTCGTCATCGTCGATATCTCTGACCGCGTCGAAGCCGAAAAAAAGCTTCGCGACAGCGAAGCGCGGCTAAGCGCGCTGCTCGATCACGCCCCCGTGACTATGTATCTGAAAGACCGCGACGGCCATTATTGCGTGGTCAATCGCTTCATGGCCGAGCAGGTCGGACTGACCATTGAGCAGTTGCTCAAGCTGAGTCCGCAAGAGCTGTTGCCGGCTGCCTCGGCAGAAGAGGCCGCAGCGGTCGACAAGATCATCGTCGAGACGCGGCAGCCCGATATTCGCGAAAGCGAGTTCATGACCGTCGAAGGGATCAAGAGCGCGATGACCGTGCGCTTCCCCGTCTTCGACGAAAATGACGAGATCAATTACATCGGCGGCATCTTCCTCGACACCAGTCCGCAGCGCCGGGCGCAGCGGAAGTTCCGCGCGCTGAGCGAGCACCATCCGGTGGCAATGCTGATTGCGCGGGCCGAGGATCACCGAATCCTGCTTGCCAACCCCGCCTTCTTCAAATTGATCGGCCTGCCCGAGGACAGCGAAGTCGGCATGGTCAGCCAATTCCACTGGCTCGACGATCCGGAGGAAGACCGGCGCTTTCGCGAGATGCTGTGCGAGCACGAGGAGTTCGACAATTATGAGTGCCAGATGCGGCGCGTCGAGGGCGCCGTCTGGTGCTCGATCAGCTGGCGCCACATCGATTTCGACGGGGAGCGGGCGCTCGTTTTCAGCGCGCTGAACATCGCCGACAAGAAGGATGCGGAAGCCGAGCTCGAGCGAAGCCGCGAGGCACTTCACCAATCGGAAAAAATGAATGCGTTGGGATCGTTGCTGGCGGGCGTGAGCCACGAGCTCAACAACCCGCTGGCCGTCGTCGTCGGCGAGGCCATCCTGCTCGAAGAGGAAGCGGAGGGTACCCCGATGGCCGGCAGCGCAGCACGGATCAAGCGCGCTGCCGAGCGTTGCAGCCGGATTGTGCAGACCTTCCTCGCTATGGCCCGGCAGAAGGCGCCGGAGCGCAAGCTCTGCGCTATCAACGAATTGATTGGCGGGACCCTCGAACTTGCCGATTACGGCCTTCGGAGCAACGGGATTGAGGTTGTACGGCGGCTGGGCGCGGACCTGCCGCCATTGTGGGCCGACCCCGATCAGATCACGCAGGTCCTGCTGAACCTCATCATCAACGCTCAACAGGCTTTGCAGACCCTCACCGGCCAGCGCTATTTGACGGTTGAAAGCCGTCTCGCCGGCGACGGTCTGGTCGCTATTACCATCAGCGATAATGGCCCCGGAGTGCCGGCCGAGGTTGCGCGGCGGATTTTCGATCCCTTCTTTACGACGAAACCGCAGGGCAGCGGCACCGGAATCGGGCTCTCGTTCAGCCTCGGCATCGCGGAAGCGCACGGCGGCTCCCTTCGATTGGCTCCCTCTGAGGCAGGCGCTTCATTCGAATTGCTCCTGCGTAGCGCACCCGAGGAAAGGCCCGCGGCAGAGCCTCAAGAAACCGCAACGGCGCCGGTCCCCTGTGACACGAAACGCCGCGCACTGGTGGTCGATGATGAGCCCGAGCTTGCCGAAACGCTTGCTAGATTGCTCCGGAAGGAAGGATTCGACGTCGAAGTGGCCGTTGGCGGTGAAGCTGCCATCGAACAGCTAAAGGAATCGGCGTTCGACCTGATCCTGTCCGACTTGCGGATGCCGGGCGTCGATGGACCTCAGCTATTTGCGTGGATTCGCGCGGAAAAGCCCGACCTGGCCAGCAGGATCGGCTTCGTGACCGGCGACACGCTTGGACCGGCGGCCGTCCATTTCCTCAAGGAAGCGGGCCGACCCTACATCGAAAAGCCGTTCTCGCGTCAGGCAATCCGCTCGCTCGTTGGCGAGTTGAGCGGTGGAAGCGCGGTGGGGGATACGGATTAAGCCGCTGAGGCCTGCCCAGAAAAGCGGCCCCAGATCTCCACCAAGCCCGTGAAGTCGATCGCGACCGCGCAAATGAACCAGAGGACCAGCGCTACCGGTAGAATCAGGAGCGCAAGCAAGACCTGGATCAGCCCTTTGGCGTACGACAGGCCGCCCGCCTCTTGAAGCATCGCCGCTGCATAATCGCGATCGGAAGCAATCTTGGCGAAACTGCGTTGCCCGGCCTTCTGAGTAGATATCACGGTGAATTCCCTCTTTTGTTGTCGCTGTTTTCGGCCGCCGGTGTCGCAAGCTGATGTCGCGGCGCGCGGACTATTGTTTCAATTGTTACGGAGGCGCATGTTGCCGAGATGGGCAATGCGCACATCGTCGTTGTCGATGATGAGCCGGATCTTCGGGACCTGGTGCAGTCCTACCTGACGAAGCACGGAATGGCGGTAAGCGTCGCCAGCGGCGGTAAGGAGCTTCGCGCCCTGATGGCCGAGCGTCCGGTCGACCTTGCGATCCTCGACGTAAACATGCCAGGCGAAGACGGAATCAAGCTTGCGCACGACCTTCGCCGCTGTGGCTCGATCGGGATCATCATGCTGACCGCCAATACCGATACCGTCGATCGGATCGTCGGGCTCGAGGTCGGCGCGGATGACTATATCACCAAGCCGTTCGACCCGCGCGAGTTGCTTGCCAGAGTCCGCACGGTCTTGCGGCGCATCGCGCCCGAGGCCGAGGCCAGCACCGCCACGATGGGGCGCGAGGTGCGAATCGGCCAATGTCAGCTGAATCTCGACAGTCGCAAGCTCTATCAGGCCGATGGAACGGAACTGCCGTTGACGGCGATGGAGTTCGATCTTCTTCAGACCTTCATCCGGCATCCCAATCGCGTCCTAACTCGCGACCAGTTGCTCGATCTTGCTCATGACAAGGAAGGGGATGTGTTCGATAGGTCGATCGACACACGCATCGTGCGCTTGCGGCAGAAAATCGAAGCCGATCCACGGCATCCGCAGGCCATCAAGACCATGCGCGGCGCCGGCTACATGTTCGTATCACGCGCGGGAAACTGACTACCGGACGATACTGACGGGCGTATCCGCAACCGCTGCAGGCGACCTCGCCAGCACCGGCGCAGCGACTGCGATGGCGGCAGCGACGCACAGTGATGCAAACACAAAGGCGGTCTGTCGCAGGTTGCTCAGCTTGATCGAAGACGATTCCATTGCCCAATCCGGTCCCGTTCGAGGGGTCGGCCCCTAGTTCAGGGGACGGCAATGAGCGCGAGCCGTTGCAGCAATATGTCGCACGGTCAGGAGAATTGTGTCGATTGTTTCAGCGCCGAAGAGGCGGATGGCTTGGATGCCCCGCGTGGATTCGAACCACGATTGACGGAGTCAGAGTCCGTAGTCTTACCATTAGACGACGGGGCAACGCCTGTTTTGGCGGAGCGCGCGAGATAGAAATGGAGCCTTGCGCTGTCAACGCTTGTGCCCCCGCAAACTTGCTCTTGCACCCCTATCTGTGGTTTAACCCGCATCAAGTCAGCCGCGTAATTCGCGCGGTGCAGAAGAACGGGCGTTACGATGGCGCAGGGTGTCGCCAGTGCGCCGGCCCTCCACCATGTGGCTGAGGGCGGGCCATCAGATCCAAGACCCGCAGGGAAGCGGGACTCCCACCGTCATACCTATGGCGCGATCGATCTCGGCACGAACAATTGCCGGCTGCTGATCGCTCGCCCGAACGAGGGCGCTTTCACCGTCATTGACGCCTTCTCGCGCATCGTCCGGCTCGGCGAGGGCCTGTCGCAGACCGGGCGGCTGTCGCAGGCGGCGATGGACCGCGCCGTCGCGGCGCTGGGAGTGTGCGCTGACAAGTTGCGGCGCCGCAATGTCTCACTGTCGCGCTCGGTAGCGACCGAAGCCTGCCGCCGCGCCTCCAATGGCGAGAAATTCGCCGATCGCGTCCGCAACGAGACGGGCATCGTCCTCGATATCATCGAGCCGGCCGAAGAAGCGCGGCTTGCGGTCCTGGGCTGCCATAAATTGCTCGAGCCTGGCGACGGGCCGGCTTTGATCTTCGATATCGGCGGCGGTTCGACGGAACTGGTGCTGGTCGACCAGAGCGACAGCGGCCCCAAGATCAAGGCGTGGTGGAGCGCTCCGTGGGGCGTGGTGTCGCTGACCGAAAGCGAGGGCAAGGAAGCGCTCGAGGGGCCGGATCGCCTCAAGGCCTATCTCCGCATGCGCGAGCGGGCGCGCCGGTCATTCGCCAATTTCTCTACCATGCTGCCCGAGGGCAGGGATGGAATCCGGCTTCTCGGAACCAGTGGGACCGTGACGACGCTGGCGAGCGTCCACCTCGCCCTTCCAGCCTACGATCGGCGGGCGGTCGACGGCCTCCATGTGCCGATCGAGGCGATGCAGAAGATCAGCTCGATGATCGCCGGAATGGACTATGACGAGCGTTCCAGCCTGCCATGCATCGGCAACGAGCGCGCGGACCTGGTGGTCGCCGGCTGCGCAATCCTTGAAGCGATCATTGAAATTTGGCCAGCGAAGAACCTCGGCGTTGCCGACCGCGGCATCCGCGAGGGCATCCTGCGTTCGCTGATGGCCCGCGACGGCCACCATCTGTGAAGCGGGTCAAGACTGCCAAGGGCCGCAAAGTCTCGTCGACCCGCTGGCTCGAACGGCAACTGAACGACCCCTACGTCAAGCGTGCCAAGGCCGAGAATTACCGCAGCCGCGCGGCATATAAGCTGATCGAGCTGGACGAGCGCTTCGGGCTTCTGCGGGGCGTGAAGGCGGTCGTCGACCTCGGCATCGCTCCTGGTGGCTGGAGTCAGGTGGTTCGGCGCAAAACGCCGCAGGCGAGCATCGTCGGCATTGATTTGCTGCCGACCGACCCGATCGCCGGGGTCGCCATCCTGCAGATGGATTTCATGGCCGAGGATGCGCCGGACAAGCTGAAAGAGGAACTCGGCGGGTCGGCCGACCTCGTCATGTCAGACATGGCCGCGAACACCGTCGGGCATCAGCAGACCGACCATCTGCGGACGATGGCGTTGGTCGAGGCGGGGCTGGAGTTCGCGACCGAAGTGCTTCGTCCGGGCGGGACCTATGTTGCCAAGGTATTGGCCGGTGGCGCCGACAACCAGTTGGTCGCCGAAATGAAGCGACACTTCACCACCGTGAAGCACGCCAAGCCGCCGGCCAGCCGCAAGGATTCGAGCGAGTGGTACGTGGTGGCGCAGGGCTTTAAGGGAGGCCAAACCTGAGCGAAGACGCCGACAAGAAGGAGGAGAGCTTCCTCGCGCGGCTCGGGCCGGGGCTAGTCACCGGCGCGGCCGACGATGACCCCAGCGGCATCGGCACCTACAGCCAGGTCGGCGCTCAATTCGGGTACGGCCTGTCATGGAGCCTGCTGTTCTGCCTGCCATTCATGACGGTAATCCAGAACGTCGCCGCGCAGATCGGGTCGGTCACCGGTCGAGGCATCGCGGCGAACCTGCGGCGTCATTATCCCAAGCCGCTGCTGTGGGTGGCGGTGGCGCTGCTGCTGGTCGCGAACGTGATCAATTTGGGCGCCGATTTGAGCGCGATGGGCGCGGCGATGGACATGCTGATGCCGGGGCCGATCCTCGCCTACACTCTGGGCTTCGGGCTGCTGTGCATGCTGCTGGAGATCTTCCTCAGCTACGAGCGTTATGCTGCGGTCCTCAAGTTCACCACGCTCAGCTTATTCGCCTACGTCGCGGTGGTGTTCACGGTTCATATTCCGTGGGGCGAAGCGATCCGCTCGCTATTGATCCCGCGCGTCGAGTGGACTGGGGCGTTCGCGACCGGCTTTGTCGCAATCCTCGGCACCACCATCAGCCCCTATCTCTTCTTCTGGCAGGCGGCGCAGGAGATTGAGGAGGAGAAGCGCCACCACGCCAAGCCGCTCTACGTCTCTCCGAGGGAAGCCGGACCGGAAATGAAGCGCATCCGGCAGGACACCCTGGTCGGCATGGTGTTCAGCAATGTGGTGTCGATCTTCATCGTGTTCGCGGCAGCGGCCACGCTCCATGCCAATGGGGTGACCACCATCCAGACGGCGTCGCAGGCAGCGCAGGCACTCCAGCCCGTTGCTGGACGCTTCGCTTTCCTGCTGTTCGCTATCGGCATCATCGGGACGGGCCTGCTAGCCGTGCCGGTGCTCGCTGGGTCGGCTGCTTACGGCGTGTCGGAGATGCTCGGGCGGCCCGCCAGCCTCGATGCGAAGCCAGCGCGGGCCAAGCTATTTTATGGGACGATCGTCGTCACAACGCTCGCGGGCGCGCTGCTGCAGTTCATCGGCGTGAACCCAGTTCGGGCGCTTTACTGGAGCGCCGTCATCAATGGCGTGCTGGCTGCGCCGCTGATGGCGATCATGATGCTGATCGTGGCCAACCCCAAAGCGATGGGGCACCTGACGCTCGGCCGCATCGGGACGGCCCTCGGCTGGGCTGCGACTGCGATTATGGCCGTCGCGACGATATTGTTCTTCGTGACCTTGTGAGGATCAGCTTCGCGCGCGGGCGATTTCGATCGACTTCTTGAGGCCTTCGTAGCCGACCGCGGTGTTCATTACCCGGTTGCCGACCACGAACAAAGGCGTGCCCGTAGCGCCGAGCTGGCCAGCGAGCTGGAAATTCCGCTTGAGCTCGGCCTCGATTGCCGGATCGCTGGGCGGCTGAGTGGCGATTGCGGCAGCTTGCGCGGCGACCGAGTTCGCTTCGGGAGACGGCCGCCCGGTGGCCCAAAGCGTGTCGTGGAACCTGGCGAAGCGGCCGGCCTTGGAAGCGGCCAGCGAAAGTCGGGCCGCCGAAACGCTGTCGGGCCCGAGGATGGGCAGCTCGCGATAGACCACGCGAAGGCCCTTATCCTCTCGCAGCAACCGGTCGACGACCGGATTGCTCGCCTTGCAATAAGGGCAGGCGTAATCGAAGAATTCGACCAGAGTCACGTCCGGCTTTTCGGCGCCCTTCCACGAGCTTCCGAACGGCGTCTCGATCTCTTTCCGGTTGGCATTGAGCACCGGAATATATTGCGCGTCGCGCAGCGCATCGGCCGTGTCGGGAAGGATCTGCGGGTCGGCCAGCATGCCCTGCCTGACAATGCGCTTCGCGACGTACTGCGGCGCGGCATACAGCAAGACGCCGGCGGTCAGGGCTGACCCGATGATGCCGCCGATGATCGCTGTCCAGATCGATCCGCCGCGTGGGCCGAAGGTTACGCTCCCCGGCATACGAGATCCGTCGGAGAGAATTTGTCCGCGACCTTGCCGCCAGTCTTCACGCCGAACATTCCCCCCTGCTGTCGATCATCATCGTCGGACCTTCTGTTCTTCCTGTTCGCGAGCTCACCGCGTGCGGCCATAACGATGTCCTGCGCGCGGAGGCAATCTGGCGTTCCCGGCTTGATCCCCGCAATCGCAGTACGCGCGCTTTGCATCGCCTGGCGTGGATTGCCTTCGAGGCTGAAGCGCTCGGCACTGGCGAGCGAGGCGCGGGCCTGGTCGCCTTCACGGTCGTAGATAATGCCAAGCTGGTACCAGGCGAACGGGTTCTCATTGTCGCGGCTGACGGCGACTTTCAGTACCTGCTTGGCCTCGGCGAAATTCTTGGGGTCCTCCGTCGCGACCAGGGCGTGCCCCAGCATCGCAGCGATCAGCGGCATGTCGCCCGATCGCTGAGTTGCTTCGCGCAAAGGAGCGATCGCGTCCTTGGGCTTGCCGCCCTCGAGCAGGATCTGGCCTTTCAATTCGAGAAAGAACGGATCGTGCGGATTGGTTGCGAGCAGCGCTTCAGCCTCGCTCTCGGCTTTATCGGGGTAGCCGCCGATATGGTACGCATAGGCGCGGGCGTAGTGCGCAGGGACGCTCTCGTCGCTCTCCGGATATTTGATGACTGCGTGCTTCGGGTCGATGAAGCCGATGAGCTTGGCTTTGACGCGTTCGAAGCGCGCCTCGAGCGCCGGGTCGACAAGCTTGTTCCAGGCCGGGTCTTTCGTAAGCGCCTGGTCGAGCGCCTGAATGCGCTCCGACGACAGGGGGTGGGTCCGACCGTAACTGTCGGTCGCGTAGATCGCGAGCCGGTATTCTTGGTTCTGCAGCTTCTTGAAGAAGTCGAGGAAGCCCTTGCCACTGATGCCCGCGCCGCCAAGTGCCCTCACCGCGAACTGGTCGGCACTGCTTTCGGTGGCCCTGCTGAATGCAAGGAACTTGCCCGTTGCGGCCTGCTGCCCAGCCATCATGATGCCCATTCCGGCATCGCCCCCGGCGCCGGCGGCGATGGCGAGCGCCCCGAGCACCATCGTCGCGATCGAAATCCCGGTCGCTTCTTTCGCGCCCTGCGCCGAGCGAATGGAATCGCCACCCGCGACGTGACCGAGCTCGTGAGCGATGACGCCCTGGAGCTGGTTCACGTTGTCGGCAGCCTGCATCAGGCCGGACTGGATGTAGACGGTCTGGCCAGTCGCCACGAAGGCGTTGATCTCCGGATCGTTGAGCAAGACGACGCGGACGCTGTTCGGATCGAGCCCGCCCGCCACAATCAATGGCTTCGAGATGTCCTTGAAGAGCAACTCGGTCTCGCTGTCGCGAAGGACCGAGGGGCCGCTATCGTCATCATCCTGAGCCAGTACCGGCTGCCACGCGGTCGACGCCAGAACCAGCGCAAGCATCAGCAGCCGCATTAAGCGGGACATCAGCGAGTTCATGGCCGGCCGCTTAACATGGCCGGCGCTGAACCTCCCATGAAATCTAGCCGAACGTCCGCTGCCACCAGCCGCTGCGCCGGGGCTCGCCGTCTTCGTCCGTCTCGGCCTCGTCATTGGAGGCGGCAGGGGACGGGGTGGGCGTAGTTTCAGTCTCGGCGGGCGCCTTATCGGCGGCCTTGGTGCGTCGCTTGCGCGCCGGCTTGGCCGGTGGCGTCGCATCGTCCGCGGTCTCGGCAGGCGGGGCCTCGGCCGGGGCTGGCTCGCTCACAGCGATTTCCTCGGCAGGAGCGACCTTCTTGCGGCTGCGCTTCTTGGGCTTGGCTTCTTCGGCGGCTTCCGTCGCAGCGATCGGCGACTCTTCGTTGGTCGGAGTTTCGACCATCGGTGAGCTTTCCGGATCGATTTCGAGCGGGGCCTCGGTGGCCTCGGCGGCCGTCTCGGAAACAACTCCGCCCGTACGGCCGCGGCGGCGACGGCGGCGCTTGACGCTGTCGGGGGCTGATTCCTCGGGGATTTCGCCTGGGAGGGCTTCTTCCGCGACGGTATCTTCTTCCTCAGCCGGCTTTTCCGCGGTTTCAATTGCGCCTTCCTGGTCGCGGCGGCCACGCCCGCGTCCACCACGGCGACGGCGGCGGCGACGACGGCCCGGCCGCTCGCCCTCGTCACGAGCTTCGGCCTCATCTTCCTCGTCTTCCTCTTCCTCGATGCCAAGCGCCGCATCGATCTCTTCGTCCTCGTCTTCGACGACCGGAGCCTGCACCGGACGCTCCGGAGCGATCGGGCGCGGGCCCGAGCTCTCGACGGTCATGCGAGCGCCTTCGAAGGTCTCGTCGATCGCAATTTCGATCATGACACCATAGCGCTGCTCGATATCGGCAAGCTCGGTGCGCTTCTTGTTGAGCACGTAGACGGCGGCATCGCGGCCGGCGCGGAGCAGGATGCGCTCGCCGCGGCCACGGGCGGCCTCGTCCTCCAGCATGCGCAGCGCCGACAGGCCCGCCGACGAAGCGGTGCGCATCAGGCCCGTGCCTTCGCAATGCGGGCAGGGCTTGGTTGAGGCCTCGAGAACGCCGGTGCGAAGCCGCTGACGGCTCATTTCCATCAGGCCAAAGGCCGAGATGCGGCCGACCTGGATCCGGGCGCGGTCGTTCTTCAGCGCCTCCTTCATCGCCTTTTCGACCTTACGGACGTGGCTGTTCTGTTCCATGTCGATGAAGTCGATGACGACGAGGCCCGCCATGTCGCGCAACCTTAGCTGGCGCGCAATTTCCTGCGCCGCTTCGAGGTTCGTGTTGTAGGCAGTCTGCTCGATATTGTGCTCGCGCGTGGCGCGGCCCGAGTTGATGTCGATCGAGACCAGGGCTTCGGTCGGGTTGATCACCAGGTATCCGCCCGACTTCAGCTGTACGAGCGGCTGGTACATCGCCGATAGCTGGTCCTCGACGCCGTAGCGCTGGAAGAGCGGTGTCGTCTCGGTGTGCTGCTTCACCCGGCGAACGTGGCTCGGCATCAAGAGCTTCATGAAGCCGCGCGCGGCCTTATAGCCCTCGTCCCCCTCGACGATCACCTCATCGATGTCGCGGTGGTAGAGGTCGCGGATCGCGCGCTTGATGAGGTCGCTGTCGCGATAAATCAGTGCCGGAGCGGTGCTACCGAGCGTGCGCTCGCGGATCTCGTCCCACAAGCGGGCGAGATAGTCGAAGTCGCGTTTGATCTCGGTCTTGGTCCGCGACAGGCCGGCAGTGCGGACGATCAGGCCCATCGTTTGCGGCAGCTTGAGGTCCGTCATGACCTGCTTCAGGCGCTTGCGGTCGGCGCCGTTCGAAATCTTGCGCGAAATGCCGCCACCGTGGCTGGTGTTCGGCATGAGCACGCAATAGCGGCCGGCGAGCGACAGGTAGGTAGTGAGGGCCGCGCCCTTGTTGCCGCGCTCTTCCTTCACGACCTGGACGAGCAGCACCTGGCGGCGCTGGATGACGTCCTGGATCTTGTAGCGGCGGCGCAGGTTCTGGCGCTTGCGGCGAAGCTCGTCCGCGGCGGACTCATCGACCGGCGAGCGATTGGCGCCGGTTCCGACTTCGGCTGACTCGTCGCCGTTGCCGTTTTCATCGGCGGTGACTTCCTCGTCCTCCACCGAAACTTCGTCATCCTCGTCGTAGGACGCTGCTTCGGCTTCACGCAGCCGCTCTTCCTCGGCGGCATGCTCGGCTTCCTCGCGGAGCAGGGCTTCGCGGTCGGCCTTGGGGATCTGGTAATAATCGGGGTGGATTTCGCTGAAGGCTAGGAAGCCGTGACGGTTTCCGCCGTAGTCGACGAACGCTGCCTGGAGCGACGGTTCGACCCTGGTAACCTTGGCTAGATAGATATTGCCTTTGAGCTGCTTGTGCTCAGCGGATTCGAAGTCAAACTCCTCGATCCGGTTTCCCTTGGCGACTGCGACCCGGGTCTCTTCCGGGTGGCGCGCGTCGATCAGCATGCGCATGGACATTGAAAATTCTCCGGGCGCGCCATCCAGCTGTAAAACCGGAGCGCGCCATGACTAGGGCCACGCCTGGCGGGTGTGAGCCGCGGGCCATGGCTGGATTGGTGAAATGTGCCTCTGCTGCATGCGCCATCCCGCGTCCTGGCGCGGAAGCAACGCCGGTCGCCTCGACAAATCGCGCGGCGGGGGCGTTCGATGACATCATGCGAGCGTCAACCTCGTGAACCGCAGCCGACTGGGCGCGGTGAAAACTCGCCGGCAGACGCCGGAGATGAACCGCGGTTAGCATTGTGGCCCTAGAGCCGCAACCGCTGCACAAGTGAAAGCCTCACACAAAAGTGGATAATTTCCTCTTAACCATATCTAGGTGATATATTGCGTCATTCACTCAAGGGCTTGCGGGAACATTGACTTTTAACTGGACGAAGAAGAGCGCGATGGCGGGCGCGGGATTGGCCGCAGCCGCAGCGATGCTGCTCGTCCTCGGCGGGGCCCGCAGCGGCGCTGCCGCCGACGGCAAGCAAGGCAGCGTGAGCGTCGAGCTTCCGGATGTCGGGAATGACCATATCTATGCTGCGCCTGGCACTTCGGGACGGCCGATCGTCGTCATCGACGCGGGTCACGGCGGCACCGATCCGGGCGCGGTCAGCGTATCGGGGCAGGTTTCCGAAAAGCAGCTGACTTTGGCGCTGGCGACCGAGCTTCGCGACCTCTTGGTCGAACGCGGGCGCGTGCGGGTCGCAATGACGCGGACCGACGACCGCTATCTGACGCTGGAGGACCGTGCGGCGGTCGCCAGGCGGCTCAATGCGAGCCTGTTCATGTCACTGCATATGGACAGCGCTCCGAACCCGCTTGCGCGCGGCGCCAGCGTCTATTCGCTGTCGGACGTAGCGTCGGACGAGGAAGCAGCCCGCATGGCGGCGGCCGAGAACCGCGGATCGTCGAGCGATGCCGAGGATGGCTCCACCAAGACCCTCCTGTCTGACCTCGCGATGCGCGACCAGATGGATGATTCCGCGGCCTTCGCAACTCGCTTGGTTGGCAAGTCAGCGGGCAGGTTCGAGTTGCGGCCGGAGCCGCATCGGTTTGCCGCTTTTCACGTTCTTCGCCGAGCCGGAACTCCCGCGGTCCTGTTTGAGGCCGGCTACGTCAGCAATGCCGACGACGAAGTGCTCCTGCGCGACCCGGATCACCGCAAAGCGGTTGCGCTAGCGCTCGCCCAGGCGATTGAAGCGGACGTCGCAACGCGCTCGCAGCGCTAATCGTAACTTCCGAACACGGTTCAAAGCCGCTAGACGCTGGCGCGAATGAAGTTCGAGCGTCTGAACGTCCCCAACTGGGAACTCCCCGATCTCGTCGCCTTTAACGCGCGGGTTCACGAGCGCGTTGATCCCTATTGGGAGAGGGTGTGGGTCCGCCGGATAACCTGGGCGGGCCTTGCGGCTTTCATCCTCTTCGGTGCCGTCTGGCTCTATTTTGCGACGGGGCTGCCGTCGTCGGAAAAGCTGCTTGCCTATGAGCCGCCGCTGCCGACCAACGTTCGCGGTTATGACGGCGACCCCGTACAGACCTTCGCCCGCGAGCGGCGCGTCGAGCTGTCGTACGACGAATTCCCGCCAATGCTGGTCCAGGCCTTCATCTCGGCCGAGGACAAGACCTTCTTCAAGCATCACGGCATCGATTACACGGGCCTGATTGGCGCGGTCGGCGATTATGCCGCCAAATCGATCACTGGGGGCGGTCGCGCCCGCGGTGGCTCGACCATCACCCAGCAGGTTGCAAAGTACCTGCTGAAGGATTCGAGCTACAATGTCGGGCGCAAGGTTCGCGAGGCGATCCTAGCCTTCCGGCTCGAATCCACGCTCAGTAAGGAGCAGATCCTCGAGCTCTACCTGAACTCGATCTTCCTTGGCCGGAACGCTTACGGCGTGCAGGCCTCGTCGCGGGCCTATTTCGACAAGGACGTGAACGAGCTGACGCTTCCGGAAGCAGCCTATTTGGCGGTGCTTCCCAAAGCACCGGCGAATTATGACCCCGAGCGCGCGACCCAGAAGGCGCTTAACCGCCGCAACTACGTGCTCAAGGAGATGTACAATAACGGGTACATCACCGAAGAGCAGTGGAAGCAGGCCGCGGCCACGCCGCTCGGCACCATCCGCTACGGCAGCAACGAGAAATTCCATCAGCAGGGCGGCTACTTCATGGAGGAAGTCCGCCGCCAGCTGATCAAGACGCTGAAGTTCGGCGAAAATTCCGACGATGGGCCGAACAGCGTTTACGGCGGCGGCCTTTGGGTCCGCACGTCGATGGTTCCGAAGATGCAGGACGCTGCCGCTCAGTCGCTCCGTGACGGGCTCACCCGGTTCGATGGCGGCCGCGGCTGGCGCGACCTCGGCATGAGCGTCGATCTCGACAAGGGTGATTGGGCGGGGCAGCTCGACCGCGCGCCGGTCGGCGTCGGTTATCCCGACTGGCGTAAGGCCGTGGTGCTCTCGAAGTCGGACGGCGTCGCCAGCATCGGCTTCTCCAACGGCTCGACGGCGTCGCTCCCGGCGTCAGGCGCTTCGATGCCGGTGCGCGGCCAAGGCGGCGCGGCGTTCGATGCGCTGAAGCCGGGGATGGTCATCATCGTGAAGCAGGGCGATGGCGGTGCATATGCGCTGAGGTCGGTCCCCGAGGTTTCCGGCGGCATGGTCGCGGAAGAAGTCCACACCGGTCGCGTTCTTGCCATGCAGGGCGGCTTCGACGTGGTTGGATCCAGCTACAACCGGGCCACGCAGGCGCTCCGCCAGCCGGGATCGGCGTTCAAGCCGATTACCTATGTCACCGCGCTCGAGAACGGGTTCACCCCCGCAACGATCGTCGTCGATTCTCCGTTCTGCGTGTGGCAAGGCGCGGGTCTGGGCAACAAATGCTTCGTCAATTTCGACAAGCGTTATTCCGGACCTCACACGATGCGCTGGGGTGTTGAACAGTCCCGTAACCTCATGGCGATCCGTGTCGCGTCCGAGACCGGAATGCCAAAGATTATCGACACTGCGAAGAAGCTCGGCGTCGGCGAGTTTCCCAATTATCTGTCAGTCGCGATTGGCGCGGGCGATACAACCGTGTCACGCTTGGTGAACGCCTATGCGATCCTCGCCAACCAGGGGCGCTCGGTGAGGGCGACGCTCATCGACTTCGTCCAGGACAGGCACGGCAAGGTCATCTTCCGGACCGACAATCGATGCGCAGTCATGGGCAATTGCAACGCCGCCGACTGGGACGGGAAGGCAATGCCGCGGCCGCCGAGCCGGACGCGCCAACTCCTCGAGCCGATGGCCGCATTCCAAATGGTGCACATCATGGAAGGGGTGATCCAGCGCGGGACGGCGGTCGTGCTGCGCGATCTGGACCGGCCCTTGTTCGGCAAGACGGGCACGACGTCCGGTCCGACCAACGTCTGGTTCGTCGGCGGCACGCCGGACATCGTTGCCGGGGTCTATATCGGTTACGACCAGCCGCGCAGCCTTGGCGGCGCAGCCCAGGGTGGCCGCATCTCAGCACCGATCTTCAAGCAGTGGGCCCAGATCGCACTCGTCGACCAGCCCAAGGTGCCCTTCGTCGCTCCGAACGGAATCCGCTGGGTTCGTGTCGACCGCGCGACCGGCAAGCGGGTCTACGGTATGTTCCCGATGGTCGAGGATCCGAAGGCGCCGGTCATCTGGGAAGCCTTCCAGCCGCAGACCGAGCCGCGGCGCTCGTATCGCGGCGCGCAGGGCGACCCATATGGCGATCAGAATCAGCAGGCGGCGGCAAGAGCACGCCTCGCGGCTCAGCAACGCGCGCAGGCCGATAAGCAGGGCGCCGACCAGGGTGACGGCTTGCAATCGCCCGACGGCACCTATTAGTCCGCTCTAACGCTATTCTTTCGAAGGTTTCCCGACGATGCGCGCCGAAGCGCAGGCTCATATCGATCAGATCAATGCCGCGACCGAGCTGCTGCGCCGGTTCCTGGACTGGGACCGGGCGATCAAGCGCCTGGACGAGCTGAACGCAAAGGTCGAGGATTCCGCGCTGTGGAACGACCCCAAGGCCGCGCAGGAGGTCATGCGCGAGCGGCGGCGGCTGGATGAGGCAATCAACGCCACGCGCGCGATCGAGACCGAAGTTGCCGACACGGCCGAACTGATTGAGATGGCCGAAAGCGAAGGCGACCAGGCGCTGGTCGACGACGCCGTAAAAAGTCTCGCTGAGCTCGCCGAGCGCGCCGAGCGCGATAAGGTGGCGGCCCTGCTCGCGGGCGAGGCCGACGCGAACAGCAGCTACGTCGAAGTGAACGCCGGCGCCGGCGGCACCGAAAGCCAGGATTGGGCCGAGATGCTGCTGCGCATGTATACCCGCTGGGGCGAACGGCACGGTTACAAAGTCGAGATGATCGACCACCATTCGGGAGAGCAGGCCGGCATCAAATCGGCGACGATCCTGATCAAGGGCGAGAATGCCTATGGGAACCTCAAGGTCGAGAGCGGAGTCCACCGGCTGGTGCGGATCAGTCCGTACGATTCCAACGCGCGCCGCCACACCAGCTTTTCGAGCGTGTGGGTCTACCCCGAGGTCGACGACGACATCGACATCGAGATCAATGAATCCGAGCTCCGTATCGACACTTATCGAGCGAGCGGCGCAGGCGGGCAACACGTCAACACCACCGACAGCGCGGTGCGCATCACGCACTTGCCGACGGGCATCGTGGTCGCCTGCCAGAACGAGAGATCGCAGCACAAGAACCGCGCGTCGGCGTTCAAGCAGCTGAAGGCGCGCCTATACGAGGCCGAGCTTCAGAAGCGTGAGGCCGAGGCCAACGCCGCCAACGCGGCCAAGACCGACATCGGGTGGGGGCACCAGATCCGATCCTACGTCCTCCAGCCGTACCAGCTGGTGAAGGACCTCAGGACCGGTGTGACCTCGACGGCGCCGAGCGACGTGCTCGACGGCGATCTCGACCGGTTCATGGCCGCGGCACTGTCGCAGCGGGTTACCGGCGAGACGGTCGAGGTCGAGGATGTCGACTAGGGCATTCACCCTTGCGGTGGTGCTGGCGCTGGCATCCTGCCGTGCCCAGCCGGCCGAGCCGCAGTTCCCCAAAGCGCACCGGACGGTCGCTCCGATCGTCGGCGATACGTTCTCGACTGAAGACGCGCGCGATCGGCTGGGCGAGGCCGAGGAAGTGATGAAGTTGGCCGGCGTGAAGCCCGGCATGTCGGTCGCCGACGTCGGCGCCGGCGGTGGTTATTACACGGTGCGCCTCGCGCGGATCGTCGGAGCGAAGGGCAGGGTGCTCGCCGAGGACATCGTCGCGGAAACGCGCGATCGCTTGAGCGACCGCATCCAGCGCGAGAACCTGGACAATGTCGCAGTCAAGCTGGGCACCGCCGACAACCCGATGCTTCCGCACGCGTCATTCGACCGGATTTTCCTCGTGCACATGTACCACGAGGTACAGTCGCCCTATGCGTTCCTGTGGCACTTGCGCGATGCGGTGAAGCCGGGCGGGCTGGTAATCGTCGTCGATTCCAACCGGCCGGTTCAGCGGCATGGTATTCCGCCGGCGCAGCTGAAGTGTGAGCTTGCGGCGCTGGCGCTGGCGCCGGTGAAGGCGCAGTTTCTCACCGGCGGCGAAGTATATTTGATGGCATTCAAGGTAGCGGGGCCGCGCCCGGAGCCCGGTAAAATCAAGGCGTGCGCCAGCTAGAGCCAGCCGGTCTTGCGGAAGCGGTCGTATAGCCACCCGCAAATGGCGACGATGAGCGCCAGGATGACGAAATAGCCGTACCGGAAGCGCAGCTCGGGCATGTTCTGGAAGTTCATGCCATAGATACCGGCAATGGCTGTCGGAACCGCGAGAATGGCGGCCCAGGCGGCAAGCTGGCGGGTGATCTCTCCCACTCGCTGCTGCTCGAGCAGGGAGCTCAGCTGGAACACTGAGTTCAGCGCGTCCCGCAAGCCGTCGACGCGCGACTGGACTCGGCGGACATGGTCCTCGACGTCGCTGAAATAGGCGCGTGCCTCTTCATCGATGCACGGGAGGTCCTGCCGCGCCAGCTTGTGAGCGACTTCGCCCATCGGGCCGAGGATGCGCTGGAGGCGACTGAGCTCGCGTCTCAGCGTGAAGATGTGGTTGACCTGCTCGCGGTCCAGGAATCCTTCCGCGGCCTGGCCTTCCATCTCGAGGACCTCCTCCTCGATGTCGTCAACCAAAGGTGCGTAGCCGTCGACGATGTAGTCCAGCACAGCGTGAAGCAAGTAATCAGTCCCATGCATGAGCAACTTCGGGCGTTTTTCGAGCTGTTCGCGGAGCGCAGTATGGGCGCGCTCGGAACCGTGTCGGACGGTGATAATGTGGCCGAGGCCGACGAAGATCGCAGTTTCGCCATATTCGATGGTTTCGCCATGAAGGCGCGCCGTCCGAGCCACAACGAACAATTGATCGTCGTAGACGTCGATCTTGGGGAGCTGATCGGCGGTGATGGCATCTTCGATCGCGAGCGGGTGAAGGTCGTAGCAATTGGCGAGGGAGCGCATCTCGTCCTGTGTCGGATCGACGAGGCCAATCCACACGAACTCGCTCTTGATGTCGCGACAATCGACAGGTTCGTCGATGGCAATCGAGCGGACGCGATGTCCGTCACGATAGAGAAATGACGCGACGACCCCCATCGTGCCTCCGTCTCAGACGAGGCGGTTCTAGCAGCAGTGCGGCAACAAGTCTGTGACTCTTAAAGCAGCCCCATCGACCGGAGGCTCATGCAGTCGTCGCCGGCGAAAATCAGGTGATCGACGATGGTGCAGTCGAGCGCCTCGGCCGCCGATGCGAGCCGCCGAGTTGCGCGGCAGTCCGACTCGCTTGGCTTGGGATCGCCGCTCGGGTGGTTGTGGGCAAGGACAATGCCCGCGCTGCGGTGCTCGGCAGCATCGGCGATGATATCCCTCAACGGAAAAGCAGCGGCGCCCTCGTCACCGTCGTGCCGGGTGAGATGGATGCAGCGCGCGCCGTCGTCGACATGGGCGACCCACAGGCTTTCCCTGGTGGGATCGCATTCCGCGAAGCAGCTGCCGAAGAAGGCTTTGGCAGCCTTCAGTCCGTCGATCTTCAGCGGGAGTTCGGCACGCTGATACCGCATGCCAAACAGGTACGCAGTGACCGATCCAATCGCGAACGGAAGCGAATCCGGACCGAACAGGACTTAATCCAGAACGGAGTCGATTAAGGCTCTTGGACGCTGACTTAGCGACAGTTAGGATATTTGCATGCGGCAATATCTCGACCTGATGCAGACGATTCTCGACAACGGAGTCGAGCAGGAAGACCGCACCGGGACCGGTACGCTCTCCTGGTTCGGGGCGCAGATGCGGTTCGACCTCGCCGACGGCTTCCCGCTGCTGACGACCAAGAAGCTGCACCTCCGTTCCATCATCGTCGAATTGCTCTGGTTCCTGCGCGGCGACACCAACATCAATTGGCTGAAGGAACGCAACGTCCGCATCTGGGATGAGTGGGCCGATGAGAGCGGCGACCTCGGGCCGGTCTACGGCAAGCAGTGGCGGGACTGGAAGTCTGCCGATGGCGGTCACATCGACCAGATAGCCAGCCTGGTCGAGCTGATCCGCAAAGACCCCTACTCGCGGCGCCAGATCGTGACCGCCTGGAACCCAGGCGAAATCCACAGGATGGCGCTGGCGCCGTGTCACTGCCTGTTCCAGACGCAGGTCGCGGCGGGACGACTCAACCTCCAGCTGTACCAGCGCAGCGCCGACATTTTCCTTGGCGTCCCCTTCAACATCGCCAGTTACGCGCTGCTGACGCACATGCTGGCACGCGAATGCGGGCTGGAGCCGGGGACATTCGTGTGGACTGGCGGCGATTGCCACCTCTACTCCAACCATCTCGAGCAGGCGCAACTGCAGCTGATCCGCGAACCGCGGCCGCTGCCCAAGCTGGTGATCAAGGATCGCGGCCAAAGCCTGTTTGACTACGAGTCCGACGACTTCGTGTTCGAAGCCTACGATCCGCACCCGCATATCTCGGCGCCCGTCGCCGTTTGAGACCGCTCCGCCGCTAACTGCAAAGGGCATTCCGAACGCGCAATGGAGCCGTTCGCTCTGAACGGCGTTAGTCACGCCATCAGACAGGAGGACAGACAATGTTCCAGAAGGTTCTTACGGTCGCGCTTGTCGGTGCGGCTCTTACCACCGCGGCTTGTAATACCGTCCGGGGCGCCGCCCGCGACGTGAATTCGGTCGCGAACTGCACGGAGAATGCGATCAACGGCCAGCGCGCCTGCTAATCGTTCAGCCTCTGGACAAACAGCAGTTCGTAGGCATGATCGTTTCACAAGCTAAACAAAGGGAGCGGTCATGGGTCAGAAGATTGCGGTCGTCGTTCTAGTTGCGTGCGGGCTCGCCCTTGCGGCCTGCAACACGGTGCGTGGCGCAGCGGCGGACGTGAATTCCGCAGCGAGCTGTACCGAGAACGCGATGCATGGAGGCAAGTGCTGACGCACTGACCTTCCTGCCGACGACAAAAAATAGCCCCGCCGGATCGTTCCGGCGGGGCTTCATTTTTGACTAGCAGGCGAGACGATCAGTCCTTGAGGTAATCGCCCGCGTCTGCGTCGAGGCCGTGGCCCGACGGTGCCACGTCGGCGAGCGGATCCGAGTGGATCGCCGCTTCGGGGCCCTGGGCCAGCTCGGCCGCATGCTCTTCGGCGGCGCTGTTCGGAAGGATCAGCGACTCCTGCAACTTGCGGTGAGCGGCACGAAGCGCCGTATCGCGCGATGTCGCGGCGACACGCAGGCGGTTCATGCCCGCGCCCGTGCCGGCCGGGATGAGACGTCCGACGATGACGTTCTCCTTGAGGCCCATCAGGTCGTCCTTCTTGCCCTGGACGGCCGCTTCGGTGAGCACTCGCGTAGTCTCCTGGAACGAGGCCGCCGAGATGAAGCTGCGGGTCTGCAGGCTCGCCTTCGTGATGCCCAGGAGCACCGGCTTGCCTTCGGCCTTCTTCTGCTTCTTTTCGAGCTTGGAGTTGATCTCATCCATCTCCTCGCGATCAACCTGTTCGCCCGGAAGCAGAGTGGTGTCGCCGCTTTCGGTGATCTCGACCTTCTGCAGCATCTGGCGAACGATCACCTCAATGTGCTTGTCGTTGATCTTCACGCCCTGCAGTCGGTAGACTTCCTGGATCTCGCTCACGAGATACTCGGCGAGCGCCTCTACACCGAGGACTTCCAGGATGTCGTGCGGATCGGGCGAACCGCCGACGAGATTGTCGCCGCGCTTCACGAAGTCGCCTTCCTGGACTTCGATCATCTTCGACTTCGGCACGAGATACTCGACCGGCTCCGACCCGTCGTCGGGGACGATCGCGATCTTACGCTTGGCCTTGTAGTCGCGCATGAAGGTGACCTTGCCCGACGCCTTGGCGATGATCGCATTCTCCTTCGGCTTGCGGGCCTCGAAGAGCTCGGCGACGCGCGGCAGACCGCCGGTGATGTCACGCGTACGAGCGGCTTCCCGCGGCATACGGGCGAGCACTTCGCCCGCTTCGACCTGCTGGCCGTCCTCGACAGCAACGATCGCACCAGCCGCAAGACGATAGACGCCCGCTTCCTTCGCCTTGTCGCCCGTGAGGGTGAGGCGCGGGTGCGGCGTGTCCTTTTTCGACTTGGCGAGATCGTCGGTGACCACACGCTGGGTGATGCCGGTCGATTCGTCGACCTGCTCGGTCATCGTCCGGTTCTCGATCAGGTCCTGGTACTTAACGGTACCGGCCTTCTCGGTGATGACCGGGCTGAACGACGGATCCCACTCGGCGATACGGTCGCCGCGGCTGACGATGTGGCCGCTCTCGCACAGCAAGTGAGCGCCGTACGGGACGCGGTGCGTCGAAAGCTCACGACCGTCCATGTCGAGAATCGCAATCTCACCCGAACGCGACAGCGACAGGTGGCGGCCGCGCGGGTCGACGATTGTCGGCATGTCGCGAAGCTCGACCGTGCCGTCGACCGGGGACTCCAAGTTCGACTGCTCGTTGAGCTGCGCGGCGCCGCCGATGTGGAAGGTCCGCATCGTCAGCTGCGTGCCGGGTTCACCGATCGACTGGGCGGCAATGACGCCGACCGCCTCACCGATGTTCACCGGCGTACCGCGGGCGAGGTCACGGCCGTAGCAGGTCGCGCAAACACCCTGCTTCGACGCGCACACCAGCGGCGAGCGGATCTTCACGCCCTGGACGCCGATTTCCTCGATCTTCGCGACCATCGCCTCGTCGAGCAGAGCGCCCTCGGCAATGACCACCTCGTTGGTCTTCGGATCGACAATGTCTTCCGCCGTTGAACGACCAAGGATACGCTCCGCCAGCGACGCGATCGTCGCGCCGCCCTGGACGATCGCCCGCATTTCGAGCGCGCGGTCGGTACCGCAATCGTCCTCGATGATGACGGCGTCCTGCGACACGTCGACGAGACGACGGGTCAGGTAGCCCGAGTTCGCCGTCTTGAGCGCGGTGTCGGCGAGGCCCTTACGAGCACCGTGGGTCGAGTTGAAATACTCGAGAACGGTGAGGCCTTCCTTGAAGTTCGAGATGATCGGCGTTTCGATGATCTCGCCCGACGGCTTGGCCATGAGGCCGCGCATGCCGGCCAGCTGCTTGATCTGGGCCTGCGAACCACGAGCGCCCGAGTGGGCCATCATGTAGATCGAGTTCAGGTCAGCCTGGCGTCCGCTTTCGAGCTTCGGGGTCGCTTGGATTTCCTTCATCATGGCCGACGCGACCTGGTCGCCGCAGCGGCTCCAGGCGTCGATCACCTTGTTGTACTTTTCCTGCTGGGTGATCAGGCCGTCCTGATACTGCTGCTCGTAATCCTTCACGAGCG
>Ga0105245_10000348_pt1 | contig 43230 bp, 40 predicted proteins | sample KBSM54metaG_FD_81523 | JGI IMG/M metagenome (GOLD analysis project Ga0105245, IMG submission 81523) | Miscanthus rhizosphere microbial communities from Kellogg Biological Station, Michigan, USA - KBS M5-4 metaG | ecosystem: Host-associated > Plants > Roots > Rhizosphere > Soil | place...
GCGCGTCTTCCCTCTGCTGTTGCTGCGCCGCACGCGATGCCAGCACCAACTGAAATTCCACTGCCTGCTCATGGCTCGACGCATTCAGCACCGCCTCCTGCGCCCCAGCTGCAAACGCCGCAAACTGCGTCCGAATCACATACCGCCCGTTCGTAGAAATCGACAGCGACCACGCGCCGGTCACATCCGTTGTAGTGGAGTAGCGCTTTCCCGTCAGCGTGTTCTGCGCGGTGACGGTAACGCCAGGCAGCGGAACCGTCCCGCTCTTCACATGCCCGCGTAGCGTTCCCCCTGTCACTGCCGCGCCAGTTTCAGGCGTCGCCGACACCGATCCTGCCGGACTCGATTCTGTCCCCGGCGCAGCCACCTGCGCCCACCCGATCAGGCAAGACACCGCACACCAAGCCACACCCACAGCCACTCGCAGTGTCCAGCGCTTCATCCATGCTCCCAAGTCGAACCCTTACTCAAACAGACGGAAAGCAGCGCTCGAAGGTTTACGACAGTTCCGCCATAAGGCCGCCTCTGCCACTCAGGAACGAACAGCTCCAAATTAGCTAAGATCTGTAAAAGGTCCGAGTGGACGGTGACACACTCGCGACCCCAGCTGAACGGGCGTTCCGCGTCCGTGGTAGCTTACATTTCGGGGGATTGCCTCGCATGGCACGATTCACCGTGTTCTACAATTCGATTCCGATCGGACATTCCGAGCTTGAAAGCGGAGACCCACCGATGGGTGTGGCGAGTGGCAAGTTCGTTCCCCTACCTTCATATCAAGAAGCGCAACCTCTGGTCATTGCCGCTCGGGACACTTCCCAGGTTCACCTTGCGCTGATCGTTCGAACGACTGAGGATCGGGTGCTTCCTGCCCAAGGGGGAGTCCAAATTGTCGATTATTCTCCGGAACTCGGAACCGACGGCATAGAGCTTCACGTTTTAGGTATTGGTTATCCCTTATATGAAGAGCTGTTCCCAGGCCGCCACGCAGCGTATGTCGCAGCATTCTCAAACGGCAGATCGAAGCAGCAAAAATGAGTAAGGGAAGTGTGGGCGGTCATACGTCCGCGACTAGGCTGCACGCCCGTTCAGGCACGCAAATGATGGTGCTTTCGCAGCCGATCCATCAAGACTCTGGCCATTAGTCCGACACAGAATGATGCTAGCCCTAGTGATCCACCGAAGATCAGCATGATTGGCCCCTCGTTATTGAGCAACGACCAGAATGCAACACCGCCGAGCGGCTGAGTTGCGCAGGCGATAAGAGTGATTGCGACTGGAACCATCCAACCAAACCGACGGCGTGAGAAACCAGCCAGCAGCGATGCTCCGGCAAGCCAACAGACGAACACCATGGAGCGGGTTGCATATGCCGCATCGTTGCGGCCCCATGGATTTGGGTAATCGCAATCAAAACAGTCTGCAAGCGGAAATAAGATGAGAGCGCAAAACGAAATTGCAATCAGCACAAGGACCAAGTGACGACGTAGATATCCGGCGAACCGGACCGGTGCGCGGCGATTATTGGCGACTGATTCCACGTTTCTATTATGTGAGACGATGATTTCGCTCAAAAGGCCATAGTGCCCGAGTTCTGGCCCACTCGAACCTTTGACGAATCTACGAATACTGGTCCAGACAGCTTGGATCGTATGACCTGACATCCCGTTCGTTTTATCCGGTCCCCATCGCGACGCGAGCTCGCAGCTCTAATCCATCACTTCGGAATCCTGAAGTCGTACACTCTTCCCGAAGCGGCCCCACCCGATCGCGCTCCACCCGAGGAACCGCCCGCCATGGTTGACTGCTGGCCGGTACCCATGAAGAAGGCGTACTCTCCCGGCTTCATGTCGGCGGCAAGTTTCAGCCTGTAGGTCCTGATTCCTGCATGCTCAGCGGTGAAGGCGATCACTTTGTCGCGCTTGATGCCCGATTTGCCGCCAGTGATGCCACCGAAGCTTCCGATCTGGAACTCGCGCCGGTTTCCCTTCCTTTCAAGACTGATCAGCGAGAAGTCCGCGGCGCTGCCACCATCAGGCACGTAGATGTAGAAGACCGGCATAGAGTCGCGGACATCGTTTTTCGACTCCGGACCATCGAGAAACGCATCCCAATGTTCGTTCCGCATACCGTAGGTGAACATGCTGCCCGCCTTGCCTCCAACCTTGGTCTGGCTGATGGCTTGTCCTTCGATGCGCGTAAACGCGGAGCCATTCTTCCAGTAAACGCCAACCTCTGGCGGAGGCAGGTTAGGGTCGTTCGACATGGGCGCAGCCGCAACCACGATGGGCCCGGCAGGAGGCGCAGGATTGATCATCACTTTAATGACATCATCGGAGACCTTGGCAGCCTTGAGTTCCTTCAAACCGCCAACGCTGGTGTTGAACTGCAGGGTTCCGCCTGCACTGGCAGCGCGAATTTTCGTGATGATGACGTCGTCCGAGAGGCCGAGGCCCACCATGTCGATGACGTCCTGGTTGGTGATCCTCGAGGAAAGTTGCTGGCTCCGGGTGATGGAAGAAAGAAGGAGCAACAGAATTGCTGTCAAAACGGTTTGCCGTCTCATGAGACCTCCTCGATTTTGCTGAGGTTGCGTCCTGTCTGCTGCCACTGAATGGGGACGTGAGAAATCTAGCACGACAAACAGACAAGTGCCACCGGCCTATGAAATGCAAATCCTTCGCGGCCGCCAGACCATGAATCGTCCCCTTCACCCCTGAAAGCCGTAACGAACCCTGTTTACCATTTGGTTTACATCGTGGTTACTCCCGATGTCGCGTACCCGGTTTTCCGCTTGCGCGCGAATCTTGCCATGTTTACTCTTACGCCAATACCTCAGTGGTAGCTACCGTGGGGGCGGTTCCAGGCACGGGGAGCGGAAAGGTCACTACCTTGATGAAGATCGGCACCACCATCCGTGCGCACCGCCTGCAAAAGGGGCTATCGCAAGGCGACATCGAAAAGAAGACAGGGCTGCTCAGGTGTTATCTCTCGCGCGTTGAGAACGGACACACTGTTCCCTCGCTCGACACCCTCTCCAAAATTGCCCTCGCGCTCGATCTTCCCATCGCTCAGTTCTTCGCAGAAGATTCCCTCAACGGCAACATGAACGGCCACCACCTCAGCGACGAAGAACTCCGGTTCCTCACCCAGATTCGCCGCTACTCCACCAACCTCAACGACAGCGATCGCAAGCTGCTGCTCGCCATGGTCAAGAAGTTCGCGTCAACTGCAGTGGTTCGATAAGAATTCGTTTCAGGCCTGAGCGGGGGCTTGGTCATTGGAGGCCAGTGACAAAATAACCCGCTTCAGGGACGTCCCTACTCATCGAAAACATTGGGCGAGATCGAAAAACTCTGTCCAAGACTCAGAACCCACCGATGTGTCTCGAAGCCAGAATGAACGCTCAGGGCACCACTTACAGCTTGCTCAAGAACTCGCTATTCATCGCAGTTTTGAAAGGGCACGGATTTATCCGTGCCGCAAGGTGTCCCAATAATGAGCGCGGCTTTAGCCGCTGAGGGATGATCTGAAGTGTCCGGCACTAATGAACAACATCTTTCAGCAAGCGGTTTCGTCGTGCCCTGTCCCACCCGAGACGGGGTTCGGCTTTAGCCGCTGCCGAATTCGAAAACCCTAAACATCATTCCCCAGATGGAAAATCGGCTCCGCTCCATGCGCCCCCGCCAGTAGCGCCTGCTCCTCGTGCGACTCCAGCGGCTTGTAATTCTGCGCCACATCCATCGCCAGCCTGAAGTAGCGCTCGTCTCCCGGCGGAATCGCTGCCGTAATTGGATGGTTCAGCGTCCACCGCAGTCCCATCGACGCCTCATCCGGAAACGCCGCCGGCTTGTACCAGCACTTCGGCTCCGGATGATCCTTTTTCTGGTCCTCCGGCCATACCGACTTCGCCATCCCCTTCAGCGCCAGGATGCCCATCTTCTTCTCCTGCGCCTTCTTCAAGATCTGCGGCCCGAACCCGGCCTGCGTGTACAAAACGAAATTCAGCGGAAACAGAATCGTATCGAAGTTGTACCGGTCCATCGCCGCCACCGCCGTCTCCGCCGAGTGCACTGAGAACCCGATGTAGCGGATCTTCCCTTCCTTCTTCGCCGCTTCCATCGTCTCCATCGCGCCGCCGGGTCCCAGGACCTTATCGAGGTCAGACATCTTCGTCAGCGCATGGAACTGGTACAGATCCACGTGATCGGTCTGCAGCAGTTTCAACGACTCCTCAAGCTGCTTGCGCGAGTCATCCTTCATGCGACCCTCGGTCTTGCAAGCCAGAAAGCAATTCTTCCGGTACGGCGCCAATGCCGGCCCCAGCATCTCCTGCGCATTGCCATAGCTCGGAGCTACATCGAAGTAATTGATCCCACGATCGACGGCCTCGGCCACAATATTCTTCGAGTCGCCCGTGCTCTCGTCCATCACCACGATCCCGCCAAACGCGATGATCGAAAGCTGCTCCCCCGTCCGTCCGAGAGTGCGTTTTGCAATTGGATTGTTAGGTGTCTTCGCTTGCATCTGGCTCGAAGCCGCCACTGCCGCGGCGGTCACCGCAGCCTGTTTCAGAAATTCACGACGCTCCATGGTCAAGCTCCTTCAGAGAAGTGGATTGACGATCCGCGTTCAACAGGATTCTCGCACATTTCATCTGGTCGCGTGATGAAGTTGGTCGAGCTCAACTCGTCGCGATAGTGACAAAGAATCCAAACAGCACCAGGATTCCAACGATCATGCCCACAGCGATCTGCAATCGCGTTCGAAACACCGAGCGCGGATTCCCGATGCGTGGCACCATCGGCGCTGCAAACAGCAAACCGCAGAGTACTCCGCCGAGGTGCGCAGAATTATCAATACTGATCCCCGTGCGCGAAGAAAGCACAGGTAAGCTGATCGTCAATCCGATCACCAGATTAATCGCCGCGAAGTAGATCACCGACTTCCGCAGTCGCTTCAGCTCATCCGGCGGTACCGGCAGCCTGGGCGACTTCAACAGAACGATCAACGCCCCCGCAATGCCGAAAACCGCACCCGAAGCTCCCGCACCCGGCGGGAAATACGCCAGCGCTTCGAATCCCTGATGGGGCACATGAGCCACGTTATATTGCACTCCATTCCAGAGCACCGACAGAAGATTGCCAGCCGCTCCCGTCAGCACATATACCGCAACAACACCAAACGAGCCCATGAGCGGCTCAGCCAGTAACCCCAGGTTCCACAAGCACCACATGTTCGTAGCGAGATGAATGATCCCCACGTGAACAAACATCGCCGTCACGATACGCCACCACTCGCCCTGCACCAGAACGGAACCGGCGTTGTTTGCTCCCCACTGCATCAGCTGTTCTGGTGTCGGACTCAACCCGCTCACATGCCTCAGCAGCATCAGCACAAATATCGCAACGTTGATACCCACCAGTACATAGGTCGCTGGAGCCGTGGCCCAGAACGATCGCTGCCTTCTCACCACCGGCTGCGGCGTCGGCACATACCCCGGATCCGGCCGCAGAATCTCGGGCTCCAGCCCATAATCCTCGGGGCCAGATGGCGGTGGAACACTGCTCATGTTCCAACTTTAATTCATTCGCACTCTTCGCATTGTTCGCATGCACCCGCACCAGAACGGTGCAAATCCCCGCACAAATCGAGCCATCCCTTCGATGTAGCCTATTCCTTGGTGTTCTTTTTCGCTTTCATCTGGCTGAACAACCGCGCATCCAACATCCACCAAATGCCAACTTCCACCCAAATGAAGGAGCCTTTCGTGAGTACATCGTCGACAGCAGGCCTTAAGCCAATCCGCCGCGCGCTGCTCAGCGTTACAGACAAAGCCGGCCTCGTCGACTTCGCCCGAGCGCTCGCCGGCTTCGGCATCGAGCTCATCTCCACCGGCGGCACTGCGCGCGCTCTCCGCGAAGCCGGCCTCGCTGTCAAGGACATCAGCGACCTCACCGGCTTCCCCGAAATGCTCGACGGCCGCGTCAAAACGCTGCATCCCCGCGTCCACGGCGGACTTCTCTACATCCGCGGCAACGCCGAGCATGAATCCGCGGTCGCTGCTCACAACATTCAGCCCATCGACATGGTTGTCGTCAACCTCTACGCCTTCGAGAAGACCGCCGCTCAGCCTGGCGTCGCCTTCGGTCATCTCATTGAAAACATCGACATCGGCGGCCCCTCCATGGTCCGTTCCGCCGCCAAGAACTTTGAAGACGTCGCCATCGTCACCCGCGTCTCTGACTATCCCGCACTCACTGAAGAACTGAAGGCCAACAACGGAGCCCTCACGCGAGCAACACGCTGGCATCTTGCCAGGCAAGCGTTCGCCACCACCTCCGCCTACGATTCCGCCATCGCCAACACGCTCGACAAGATTGCCGAAGCCCCCGAGCTCACTCAGCCCATCGCTCCAAAGGAGCAATCAGCCGCACCGCAGGTGCTTCCGTCCACTCTGCGCATCAACATGCCCCTCGCGCAGTCGCTCCGTTACGGCGAAAACCCCCACCAGCGCGCCGCCCTCTACTCCGACAGCTCAGGCCTCGGCGTCGCCGGAGCCACCCAACTTCAGGGCAAAGAGCTCAGCTACAACAACCTCGTCGACCTCGATGCCTGCTGGGAGCTCGCGCAGGAGTTCGACGATCCTGCCGTCATCATCGTCAAGCACACCAACCCCTGTGGCGCAGCCACAGGCCACTCCGTCCTCGAGGCCTACCAGAAAGCTCTCGCCTGCGATCCCATCTCAGCCTTCGGCGGAGTCATCGGCATCAATCGCCCCGTAGACGCCGAAGCCGCAGCTGACATCGCCAAGCTCTTCGTCGAAGCCATCGCCGCTCCCTCCTTCACCCCCGAAGCACGGGAGCGTTTCTCGGCCAGAAGAAACCTCCGCTTGGTCGAGGTCCGCCCCGCTGCGCCGCGCCCTGTCGTCAAGAACATCTCAGGCGGGCTGCTCCTCCAGGACGCCGACACCGGCCGCATCACCGAAGACGAACTCAAGGTCGTCACCTGGCGTCCGCCATCACCAGAAGAGCTCCGCGCCCTCATCTTTGCCTGGCGCGTCTGCAAGCACGTAAAGTCCAACGCCATCGTCTACGCACGCGACGGCCAGACTGCCGGGATTGGCGCCGGCCAGACGAGCCGCGTTGACGCTGCCAAATTCGGCGCACAGAAAGCCGTGCTTCCTCTTCAGGGCACAGTGGCCGCATCCGACGCATATTTCCCATTTCCCGACGGACTCGAAGCCGTCGCCGCGGCCGGTGCTACCGCCGTCATTCAGCCCGGCGGATCGGTGAAGGACGATGAGGTCATCGCCGCTGCCGACCGCCTCGGCCTCGCCATGGTATTCACCGGAATTCGCCATTTCCGCCACTAAAGTGCCGAAGCTGAGGAGGTTGTTCACGGCAGATCGTTGAGAATGACCACCCGCAGTCCTTTGGCCAGCACTCGAACTTTGTTACCTGCACCGGCTCAAAACGCTTGACACCCCTGCCTCTTTGCGACTAAACCCGGGTAAAATCGTCTTTAAGATTAGGCAGGTTGCGCCCGCGCACCGTCCGCATCAAAGCTTTCAACCGGGCTGGCGAGAGAGATTCACGTCCGTCTCAGACGAAAGTCACTGGATCCCCGAGGATCATGAGAATAAAGAGATTAGCTTCATCGTTGTGGTTACCCTTCGCCGCCTCGCTCCTTGCGGCGCCGGCGCTGTATGCGCAATCACAAAGCGCCCCGACAGCGCCTGCGGCTACCCCGCCCACCGGCTCCTCGGCTCCAGTTGCTCCGAAGCCGCCCCAACCAACAGCCAATTCGGCGAATCCCGAGCCCGCTCGCGCCCAGTCCTACTATCACGCCGCGCTCGCTGAAATCTACGAAGAGCAGGCCATCGCCACCGGCCGGCCCGAGTTCATGCGCCATGCAGTCGAGGAGTACAAGACGGCGTTGAGTGCCGACCCTAATTCTCCGCAGCTCAACGACGAACTGGCCGACCTCTACTTCCGCACCGGACAGATTCGCGAAGCAGAAGCTACCGCCCGAGGGTTGCTCAAGACCTCGCCCAACGACATCGACGCCCATCGCCTCCTCGGCCGCTTGTACCTCCGCCAGCTTAGCGAAGCCCAGAATGCCGTCTCCTCCTCCTCGCCCACTGGCAATACCCTCGACCAGGCCATCGGCGAATTCCAGAAGATCATCACCCTCGATCCCAGAAGTATTGAAGACCGCATGGTCCTCGGTCAGCTCTTCACCGTGAAGCACCAGACTGAGAAAGCTGAAGAGCAATTCAAAGCGGCCCAGAATCTCGATCCCGACTCGGAAGAAGTCGTTCTCAATCTCTCGCGCCTCTACGCTGAGAACGGCGACATGGCGCACGCCACCAAAGTCATTGAAAACGTGCCAGAATCCGAACGCACGACCAAAATGGAGTTCGCTCTCGGCGCGGTCTATGACCAGATGAAGCGACCCAAGGATGCCATCGGAGCTTACAAGCGCGCTGCCGACATGGATCCTGAAGATGCGCGAACCCTTGGCGCTCTGGCTCAGGCGCTTCTCAACGACGGCCAGCTCGACGAATCCCTGAAAGTCTACAAGCAGATTGCCGCCGCCGATCCTGAAGACGCCGGCAACCTCGTTCACATCGGCGAAATCCTTCGCCGCCAGGGCAAGTACGAAGAAGCACTCACCACAGTAAAAAAAGCCGTCAAGAAAGATCCCGATTCCCTCGAAGCCGGCTACAACGAGGGCCTGCTGCTCGATGTCCTCGGGCGCTACGACGAATCCGCTCAGGTCTACGAGCACATGGTCGACTTGACCTCGCATGCCAACGGCGCCTACACCGCCGACGAAAAAAACAATCGCGCCATCTTCCTTGAGCGTCTTGGCTCCGTCTACCACGAGCAAAACAAAGTTGACGAGTCGATCGCCACATATCAAAAGCTGATCGATCTTGGCGGAGAGAACGCCCTTCGCGGCTATCAGAGCGAAGTCGAGGTCTACCGCGATGCACGCATGTACGACAAAGCCATCGCGGTCTCACGTAAAGCCGTCGAGGCCGATCCGAAGAACCGTGACCTCAAGTTGATGCTCGCCGGCGAACTCGTCGACGAGGGCAAAGACGAGGACGGCATCAGCATGGCCAAAGGCATGCTCACAAACTCCAACCAGGATCGTGAAGTGTGGATCGCTCTCGGCCAGATCTACACCCGTCTCCACCGTTGGAAGGACGGAGAAGAGGCCCTCACCAAAGCCACTTCCCTCACCAGCAAGAAAGAAGACAATCTATATCTTCTCTTCTTGAAAGGCAGCCTCGCTGAGCGGCAGAAACACTTCGAGCCCGCCGAACAGTATTTCCGCCAGGCGCTTCAAGTCGATCCCAACAACGCAATGGTTCTCAACTATCTCGGCTACATGCTTGCGGACAAAGGCTCTCGCGTGACTGAAGCCTTGAAGATGATCCGCAAGGCAGTCGAGGCTGAGCCCATGAACGGCGCCTATCTCGACTCACTCGGCTGGGCTTATTTCAAGCTCGGCCAGTACGAGCAAGCCGAAACCAACCTTCGCCAGGCCGTTGAGCGCAGCCAGACAGATCCCACTGTTCACGACCATCTCGGCGACCTCTACGAAAAAACCGGACGCATTCGTCTTGCTGCAGCGCAATGGGAGATTTCAGTAAACCAGTTCTCCAAATCCGCTTCCGCCGACATTGAACCTGCTGAAGTCGCAAAGGTGCAGAAGAAGCTCGACTCAGCTCGCGTTCGCCTCGCCAGGCAGGACAACGCCACAGGCACCAACAAACCGGAATAGCCAGGCTCTCAATCCAGAAACATCAAGGGCGGCCAGTAACTGGCCGCCCTTGATGCGTGACCGCCTTTGGGCTGAGGAAGCCCGGCACACGCTATGCCACTTGCGCAAAGTGGGCCGTTTCGCTGGTGGGCAATGTTTCAGCCGCTGGCGGGATCGTTTTGTGAGGCAACGACCGCTTCACAATAAACACTTCGTCGAGATAAAGCCGAGCATTTCCGTCCAGATCGAGAAATCCAATATTGTTGTTCCGGCAGAGCGTCTGCGCTTCCTCTGACATTGTTGGAGCAATCAGGATCGGCATCACCACCACTCCGCGCTCCTTCTCAACCTGCTGCAACTCATGCACCGCCCGCTCCAGATGCGGTATATCGCATGTGCATACAACTTTGCAGGCCAGCAGATGCGAGTGAAGAAAAATCTCAATATGGCCAAGAATCGTTCTGTCCCCACGAGGGCCGTGCCGGTCGAGACCGATCTCTTTTATCTTGATCACCGAAATCTGCTGTAGCGTCTCCCGCAGAGCTTCGAGTGCTGCATATTCGAGATGCATTTTCATGGATTTCCGCCTTTCCCCGCACCTGGCACACCAGTCCTCAGGAATGCAGTTCTATAGGCAACTAAAGGCGGCTCGACACCGCCAAATGAGAAATCCTGCCGCCTCTCGCAACACCACTCGCTTCCCGGGTCGATCTGCTCGGGAATCCGATTCGAGCCGCGGTTGTGACTTCCATCCCGAACGGATATTCCGTCGGAACCTCCGAACGAAGTCGAAAAACGCTTTTGCCCGCAGGCATCATCGCCAGCTTCACTTGCTTCCGTTCTCCGGTTCGATGATTCACCTTGAAGTCCAGCCACTCGCAAAGCCGTGGATCGTGAATCTCAGGCCGTCCACTCCAGAACTCCGGAGACAAACCGCACTGAATCTGCAAATGATCCAGTTGCAGTTCAATGACGCGAATTTCCCTGGGAAAATAACGACGCACATTCCTGGCGCCGATATGCAGTCCTGTGACTTCGCTACCTCGGAGCTGCGTCTTTACTACCATCGCTCGTCCTGGATTTCTGTGAAGAATTCAGCCAGCCGAGCCGAATCGCGTCCTCATGCTGCTCACAACGTACAGCACGGCTCTTCACCTGCTTGAACAGCCCTGATGCTGCTTATGTTGTACCCCTTTTTGCACAGCGTCAAGTGGCGAATGACAACTAATTGGAGGAATTCGCCGGAATCGATTTACTGCACCGTTTACACATTCGAACAAGAATGCCTCTCTTGCCGGCGACCAAAAGAAATACGGCAGCTTCCACTGCGTGAAGCTGCCGCCCATGTTGCTTTGAAGCGTTCAAAATCTCGCGAAGCGTTTACTGGTGACTTTGCGCAGACTCGATGAACGCATCCACGTTGTGCTTATCCACCAGCGACGTGCCCGTATCGATGAACACCGGGAACGGCGAAAATGCATCCTGGCTGTAATCCTTGGCAAGCGATGACGGCGGATTGTGGAAGATTCCGTCCAATTGCTTCAACCCCACATAGCCCATCGAGAATGGCTTCTGCGCAATCGTCGCGTTAATCGATCCGCCCTTGATGCCATCCAGCGTGTCCTGGTTCACGTCCCAGGCAACGACCATGCGATCAGTTCCGTTCGCCCGCTTCACCGCATCCGACACCATCTTGCCCGATGCCGACTCAAGGCAGACAAATGCATTGATCTTTTTCGGTCCAGTCTGCGCCAGCAGTTCCTGAGTCTTATCGAACGCCGCACGCGCATCGCTCTTGATGTCGATCACATCCGCAATGTGTACATTCGGCCGGCTGTCCAGCACGTCCTTGAAACCCTTCAGTCGGTCTTCCATGTTCGGCTGCCCTGAGAGCGTGAAGAACACCACGTTCCCAGAACCGCCCAGCTGCTCCACAACCCGGTGACCACCCATCCGGCCCGCCTCCAGATTGTTTGTACCGATAAAGAACAGCCTCTTCGTACCGGGTGCGTCCGAGTCGATTGTGACCACCGGAACTCCCGCGGCGATCGCCGAATCAATCGCCGATCCCAGCACCGATACATCCGCGACCGAAATTAGAATCCCGGCCGGCTTCGCCGCGACTGCCTTCTGCATCTCCGCCAGTTCAGCCTGCGGATCGTAGTTCTCCGGCCCCGCCACCTTCGCCGTCACCATATATTGCGCAGCGGCCTGGTTGAATCCCTTTGCTACCGTCTGCCAGTACGGCAATGACATGTTCACCCCGACAAGGTAGAACACCTCTTTCTTCGAATGCCTCTCGCAGCCAGTTGTGAACGCAACTCCGATGAGCAACAACGCCAATCCAACAGATTTCATCGTTTTCATTCTTGCCTCCGGTCCGAACGTGACAAATCTTTCCGAATGCGCGCGAAATTCAACACACAGCCCGCGCACCTGATAAAAACGGCAGGATGGTACTCCCGAACGCGGGCAATTGTCCATTCTGTCGCACCAAGAATTTATAGCACCCCGCACTGGGCACTTTGGTGATTCGCGACACGTTCGCGGAACATTAATGGGCAAATACCGCAGAGCCATTCGCGTGCGTTCAAGCGTTCCGCTGGGTTATAACCACACCTGAGGGACTTCATCGACCAAGGATGAGCCAGCCAGTTCACCCGAGCTTTACCCTGCCCCCTGATATCGCTGTGAAGAGCGAGGGAGAGCTCACGTCGAGGCAGTACCCCGACCCTGAACATCCCTACCGGTCCTCCTTCGCTCGCGACCGTGCCCGCATCCTGCATGCGCGCTCCTTCCGCCGTCTTGCCGGAAAGACCCAGGTCTTCTCGCGACTTGCCGGCGACCACCCTGGCGATCACTTCCGCAGCCGCCTGACGCACACACTCGAAGTCGCGCAGATCTCCCGTACCATCGCCTCCGCCCTCTGCCTCAACCACGAACTCGCCGAGGCCCTGGCGCTCGCTCACGACATAGGCCATCCGCCCTTTGGCCACGCCGGCGAAAAGGCACTCGACGAAGCTTTGCGCCGTTACGGGCTCGGCTTCGATCACAACCTCCATGCCCTGCGCATCGTCACCTGGTTCGAGGAGCGCTATCCTGCGTTTCGCGGGCTCAATCTCACTCTCGCAATGCGCGAGGGCATCGTGAAGCATTCACGCGACTACACCACCGCTTTCCATCCCGAGCTCGCCGGCTACTTCCTCGACCTCCGTCCACCCCTCGAAGCGCAGCTCATCGACCTCGCCGACGAAATCGCCTACCTCACCGCTGACTTCGACGACGGCCTCGACTCCGGCATCCTCAAAGTCGACGACGTATGCAACCACGTTCCGCTCTTCCGCCGATTTCACAGCGAAGTCACGAGCGAGTATCCCAATGCTCCAGCCAAGCAGACCGTCTATGAAACGCTCAATCGCATTCTGAACGCGCTCGTAACGGACTTGATTGAAGAAATCCATCGCCGTGTCACTGAAATCGGCGCAACCACGCTCGATCACATTCGGCACGCGCCTCAGCGGATCGCAACGCTGAGCCCGGAAATGGAATCCGAACGTGCCGCCGCCAAGCTCTATCTCTATCGCAACTTCTACAACTCACCCGGCATGGAAGAAGAACACGAGCGCGCCGCTTGCGTGGTGAATGAAATCTTCTCAGCCCTCATCGCTGACCCCCGCCTGCTCCCCGCCGATCACCAGGTCCAGATCCCCACCGAGGGCCTCGCTCGCACCGTTGCCGACTACATCGCCGGCATGACCGACACCTACATCGAGCAACTCTGGCTGCGTACTTGCCCGCAATAGCAATCCGCCGACGTCGAAAATCAATGCGTCAATACTTCAGTTCAATGCGTATGGCGTGAGCCGGGGCCTTGCCGGCGTTCTTTACGGTATGAACCGTGGCTTCGCTCCAGAGAGCCGTGCCTTCTTTGCGTCGAGTCACAGTCTTCTTGTCGGCCTGCGCGGTTTCATACGTGCTGGCGGTCAGGTATATGACGACGCCGTGCCGGTGCCGGTGCAGTGGCTCGGTGACACCAGCCGGAATCTGGTCATCGATGACGCGCACAAACTCGTTCTCAAAGATGAGCTTCTGCGTGGCAGCGCAAACCTTCAGCGAATCGAGTGAGTCGGAGTTGGACTGGGGCATCGCCAGGAGCGCGACGGCGACAAAGGCTGTGGTCAAGATCGCGAAGCAGAAGGCTTTCGTCATTGGCAGATTCTACGCGCTAGACTCCGCCGAAATTTTCCGACCGCATCGACTTTCTGAGAGTCATGTCCGGGTTGACGGTGATTAGACCATAACCCTTGTCTCGGCGGTACAATCCATTGATTCGATCCCTTGAAGGTCCGCAGATGATCCAGTCTTTGTTGGCTTCGTTAGAGCCAAATGCACAAGACTTGCTTTCGGATATTTCGAAGCACATAGACGATGACATGCTTGCCGAAATTGCGTCGGCCGACTACGGCCAAGATCAGGAACAGCATCTTGCGGCACTGCGCCACCTGCGCGATACCGGTTCCTTTATTGAACCGATGTATTGGTACCCGTGTGAGGTGCTCGAATTGGTGCGCCATTCCCCAGAAGGTTCAATCGATATTCAGGGCCACTGGATTCGAGCATTCGCATGCGCCGCACTACTTAGAGCGAATGAGGAGCCATGGAATTATAGCTGTAGCTCAGCAACCTACAATCTCATCCTACTGATCAAAAGCATTCAGGTTTTGCCAATAAATTTTACTCCCCAAGCAGTCCGCATGTTGGCTTACACGATGTTGCGCCTTGACCTTGAGGGGCCCGACGAACGGGTCATTTATTGTGGTGTCGGGCTGCTCTGGTTGGCGTTGCATCTCGAGATATCGCCCCCAGATGAAAATCTCATTGAACTCTCAGCTTGGATCGTAAGGCGAGAAGCAGAAATTCATAAGACTCGCAGTTGGGCATTTGATCGCTGGCTCCTGGGAATAGGGCACGATCCACCACCAAGCCCATGGGAGTCTCTGGGGCAGGACCTGTCCGAACTGGAACTTAGCCATCATCAGCAGCGAGCTGCAGGACTGGGTGAAACTCATCGGTGCCGAACTTTCTGGCGAAGGTTCGGAGCGTAGCGGAAGCTGATGGATTCGTCTGAGTCAATGGTGGACAAGCCGGACATAACGCAGTTTTTCGAAAGACTTGGTTTGGCGGCCATATGCTCAGCGATGCGGACAGCCTGGCCAGCAGCACGGTCTCCGCATCCCCTCTTTGAGCTCCGAGCAAACTCTTTCGACATGCTGCCGCCGTGTCTCCTCTTTCTTGACTGAGATGGTCCAGCAGATCCACTCATTCCGCGCGAGCGGTGTTATGTCTTCCCAGGCAGCCAGTGCATTCGCATCAGACGCGAGCGCCTCTCGGAGATCCGTCGGAACGTCATGCACGACGCCTCTGGAGATTCGAACAGTTGTCATAGGATTTTCCCGCAGGCTGAAGGATCAAGCATATGACCCGAGAGGTCAACTCGGATTCCGATGCTATCGTGGCCAATCCAGACGTAACCCATTCTCTGCTCGCCTTCCATCACATTTAACCCCGCAGCGGTTGACACCAGCCGCCTTACGTTGATATCAACGAATCTGCTTTCCACACGGGCTCGATACAGGGTCCTACAAAACCAGACAGGAGAATCCCCCATGTTTTCCCCAAAAGGCAAATTCGGCTGGTACGAACTCATGACCAGCGATCCCAAAGCCGCCGGCAAATTCTATTCCGACGTTGTCGGTTGGACCACTCGCGAAATGCCCAGCGGCGATATGCCATACACCACATTCAATCTCGGTGAGGTGGGCATCGCCGGCATGCTCACCATCCCCGGCCACACCGCATGGATCGGCTACATCTCGGTCGATGATGTCGACGCGCACATCGAGAAGATCGTCGAGGCCGGCGGCAAGCTCTGGAAACCTGCCACCGACGTTCCCGGCATGCTTCGGTTCGCGGTTATGTCCGATCCCCAGGGCGCAGCCATCGTCGTCTTCACTCCCAATCCCGCCATGCCCAGTCCGAAACGCCCCGAGCCGCCTGCGCCCGGCACCATCAGCTGGCACGAGCTCTACACCACAGATGTCGAAGCTGGTTTCGATTTCTACAACAAGCTCTTCGGCTGGACCAAGCTCACCGACATGGACATGGGACCGATGGGCATCTATCGACTCTTCGATGAAGGCGATCACAAACCGATGGGCGACGGCGGCATGATGACCAAGGCTCCGCACATCCCCGTTGCGTGCTGGAACTTTTACTTTCAGGTCGATTCCATCAAGGCAGCCGTCGAACGCGTCAAAGCCGGCGGCGGCAGCGTCCTCAACGGCCCCATGCAAGTCCCCGGCGGTGGCTGGATCATCAACGGCCAGGACCCCCAGGGCGCCATGTTCTCGCTCGTCAGCAGCAAGGAATAGCGATCAGCCATCTATCCACTCCCCGTGGGCGCAACCTCGGGGAGTGCTCTTTATCTCTTTGTCCCTGTCCCCTCGTTCCCTTGTCCCCTGTCCCCTCGTTCCCTTGTCCCTTGTCCCCTGTCCCCTTGTTCCCTCGTCCCCTGCTCTACTGCACCGTCCCCTGCGGCCTCAATCTCCGCAGATCGATCGCGCAATCCACTGCGTTCTGCGCCTGCAGCCTCAAATTGTCTGAAGCCGCCCACAACCACAGCCGCGTCGACTCGTTCGCATTTCGCGCGCCCGGCTCCAGACGCAACCGCACCAGCACATCGTTCTGACCCGTAGCTGCCAGATTCGAAGGCGAGTCAGTCTCCTCCAGCACCAGGTCCACATGATCCCCGCCCAGCGCTTCTTCCAGCGCCGCCAGATCAACCGGCCGTTCCAGCTCAACAAAGATCGAGAATGCGTGCCCGTGAAACACCGGCGCGCTGATCGTCTGGATCGCCAGAGCCGGCAGTCTTCTTCCCGCCAGCGCGTTGTACTGCCGGCGAATTCGGGAGTCCAGCTTCTCAATCGTTGTCTTTGCATTCTCCCCAAACCCGCTCAGCAGGTTATAAGCGGACTGCGCATCGAATGTCGCCTTCGGCAGTGATTGGAAACTCAAAAGATTCACCGTCTGCTGATGCAGCTCATCCATTGCCGCGCGCCCAAACTCGCTTGCCGGCAGCAGAACAGTCGCGGCCGCCTGTCGCACCGGAGCAGCCTGCTGCACGCGCTCCATCAGCAGCCCGAGCGCCAGCGCCGCCGGATGCGCCGGCTCTACTGCCGGGGTAAACAGGTCCGCCGTCACCTCCTGCGTAGCCACCCACGGCGAACGCACCAGAACACCAGTCTCCGCATCCAGCGCACCGGAGAGATCCAGCACCGTCGATCCCGCGCGCAGCGCCTCGCGCCAGTACTTCTGCGTCTGCGCTTCCTTTCCACAGAAGAACGTGAAGTCCACGTGCTCAAACCCATCCGAGCTGATCGCCTTCACAAACGTGACCTCATCGCCAACCTGGTCCAGTTGACCAAGCCCCTCATCTTCATCCATCAGCGAAAGGTCAGCAGCCGCCAACGATGATTCTGCCAGCGCATCTTTCAGTTCTTTGCCCAGCAGCGTCGAAGCTCCAACAATTGCAATCTTGTACACAGCGTTCCTTTATTTGATTTCAGCCCAGCTCGAGCCCGCTCCTCTGAACCGTATTTCTTGAGCTAGAAGCTAACAGCTAATAGCTAGAAGCTTACGTATGATGCAACGGATCTGGATCGGGGGTCTGATTCTCCTGCAACGGCTCCACTCCACCCCGCAGCCCTCTCCGCCTTCTGCGCGACCATCCATATGCCGCGCGCGCCCAGATCCCCGAAAACATATACATCAGCGCAATCGGAAAAAGTACCCCATGCGAATACCGGATAACGACGTACAGCACAATTGCCATCACCAGCAGCAGCCGGAACGGATGAGCCTTGCTCAGGTCGATCTCCTTGCCCGACCAGAACCGCCACGTGCTCACCATCAGAAACCCAGCCATTCCGACTAGGATCATCCACGGAATCGCAACCCACCACTCCGTCACTGGATATCCCCCGAAAAAATGAACGGTGCTCGCCAGCAGCGCGGCCGCCGCGGGAATCGGCATCCCCACGAAATATTTCCGGTCCGGTCGTCCCGGATTGCGCGGCTTCGGATCGTGGCTGATATTGAACCGCGCCAGCCTAGACGCCCCGCCAATCACAAACAGAAAACACAAGAAGGAACCCGCCTGTATGATGTGGTGCCGCACATCCGGATTCATCGTATCCGGCAGCGATCGAAACCCCCACACCCACGCCAGCAAACTCGGAGCCACGCCAAACGTGATCACATCCGCCAGCGAATCCAGCTCCCGCCCGAAATCGCTCGCCGTGTTCGTCATTCGCGCAATCCGTCCGTCCAGCGAATCAAAAGGAATCGCCAGCAGAATCGCGATCGCCGCCACATCAAGGTGAGTCAGCGAACCAATCGCGTTCAGATTATTCGTGATCGCATCCAGCGTCTGCGTGATCGCAAAGTAGCCCGCGCCGATATTCAGCGCCGTAAAGAATGACGGCAAAATGAACATCCCACGCCGGATGCGCGCGCGATTCCGAGTCTTCGCCAGCGCCGCATCCGCAGAATTCACGCGCCTTCTCCATCTGTCGTATCCGGCTTCACGCTGGCCCGCATCGCCCGTTTCGGCTCCCGCACTCCCGCCATCGTCTCCGATTCCGGCATCTCCGCGATGATCGACGCACCGCCCTTCACGCGCTGCCCCTTCTTTACCCGGATATCGGCGTCGGCCGGCAAAATCACATCGGTTCGCGAACCAAACTTGATCAGCCCCACGCGCTGTCCGCGCTCCACACGATCGCCCTCACCATAATTGAAGACAATTCGTCGCGCAATCAAACCGGCAATCTGCTTGAAGACGATCTCCATTCCCTCGCCTCGCACCGTCACAATATTCTGTTCGTTGCGCTCGGCGCACTCCTGGTTCATCGCATTCAGAAATTTCCCCGTCTGATACCGCACAGCCGTAATCTCGCCCGCAATCGGCGAGCGGTTCACATGCACATCAAACACGTTCAGAAAAATGCTGATTCGCTGCCTGGGGCCATCCGGCGTTTCGATCCGGGCCGTCTCCGTCACAACCCCGTCCGCAGGCGACACAATCACTCCTTCGCCCTTCGGAATTTCGCGTTGTGGATCGCGGAAGAACCACAGAAAGAACGCCGCCAGAAGAACCGGCACGATACTCCAGTACCAGTTGCCCGTGGCCCACGCCAGCACTCCCGCCACCGCCAGCAGACTCAAACCGTAGATGTAACCGTCACGAACCATTGTCCCTAACGATTATACGGTCGATTCCGACACCGGGGTGATTGCCGCCAGGACCCGGAGAGAGTCCCGCACTGCACAAGGCCTCGTCCGGGGCGCACCCGACGTAAGGCCATTCAAATCATCGTCCCCTTGAGCCTGAGTTGCCCGAAAACTAAGCAGTCACAGGAACCCGGTGCTCGAGAGCAAAAATCAGGTCCTTTGCATGCAGTTTCAGCTTCTTCAGGCGAACTTCTTCGAGTTCCTCATCTGCGGAAAGATAAGGCTTCTGAACCAGTTCCTCTAACCGCTGAGCGTAGCGACGATGTTCGGCCTGCAGACGACCAATTTCTTCGCTCAGCGTGGCGGCATTTATCTCATCCATCCAGCACCTCCGTGTGTTTCTTAGAGACTACATATAGTCCTCCGCCTGCTCCCTCCGCAAGCGGGAACGCAACAGAATTTTGCCACTTATTGTGGATTTTCTAACCTTGACTCAACTCGCGTGACCTTCATCACTAGGCGCCCCATTCCCAAACTGGGTGCCCCGTCCTACCTTGTCAGGGCGGAGTCCAAAACTGCCCCGGAATCACCAACGACGGAAAGCCGCATCCGTTCGGCGCCTTCTGCCGAATGCGTGGGATAGGACCAGCCTCACCTCAGGCTCACCCGCATCAGCACCGCATCCTCCACCGGGTCGACATAGTACCCCATCCTCCGCCCATCTTCCTTGAATCCCAGAAACCGGTAGAACCCCTGCGCTGAATGATTTGCCTCTCGTACTTCAAGCATCACTTCCCGCACTCCCTGCCTTCGCAACTCGGGCTTCAACACCGCAAACATCTCCCGTGCTACCCCTCTCCTCTGATGCGGAACCGCCGTAACAATACTCTCCAGCTCCGCCTCGCTACCCGGCAGAATCGCTGCAACCACAAACCCTGCGAGCGCCCTGCCATCCCGCTCCGCAACCAACGCCACACGCCGCGGCTGGTTCCCCGCATCGATCGCCGCCTCATACGCCGCCCGTCCCCACCGGGGCGCATGATCCGTCTTCGCCGCAATCTCCATTACCCCATCAATATCGCCCGCCTCCATCCGCCTGACGCGAACCCCTGCCCCCCTCTCGCTCTTCGACTGAGCAGCCTCCCCAAAAATCTCCGCATCCGACCGCCGCAAATAATGCCCATCCAGCAAAGCCAGATCCGCAAATTCGCCCGCCAGAATAGCCGGCACACAAAGCCGAATTGCGTCGAATGCAGTCGGCGCATCAACCTGCACCAGCCCTGCCCGAGGCCATGTAAGACCTAGAAGCGCAGCCGCACCCGCATCGCATACCGCGACTCTGGCGGGCGCGGGATCAATCTTCAGCAGTTCTTCGGCGCCCGCGAGCAACTGTCGGGAACTCCCATCCGCCGCTGATACTCGCAGAAACACCTCATGCCGATGCGCATCCAGCGCCGACAACCCCACCCCAGCCTTCGCCGCCAGCACCCCCAGCCTCGACACCGCCACCACCGGAATTTCCCCCGGCTCAGCCAGCCCCTTCACCGCGCTCACTCCCACGCGTATGCCAGTGAAGCTCCCCGGCCCATGCACCACAACAATCGCTCCAACCTCCGAGAGTTTCACACCGTATCGCGTCAGCAGCCCCTCGACACCTGACACCAGGGTTGCCGAATATGTCCTTCCTTCGAGTGTGACCTGTTCGAGGAGTTTGGCTAACAGCCCGAACTCCCACGCTGTCGATCTGGAAATCTCAGCGGAGGGACGCTCGATCTTTGCCAGCGCCACCGTCCCCGAAGGCCCGCAAGTATCCACCCCCAGAACCAGCACGCCTTCGCCGGCGCCGCGCCCCGCAACTGATTGACTCCCCGTCATCTCCCTCCCAGAATGACACACCGCCGAACAGCTCACACCAGCCACGCCAGGGCCAGATTTCCGGTAATCTTGTGAGTAGCACTTCCAAAGCACCAGCCCGCTCCCCACGGCGGCAAACATTCTGAAAGGATTCCCGCGTGGCCGCCGCCGCCGCTACCGCAGCGACAGCAGACTTTCACCAGACATGGCGTCCTCGCGCCAATCCGTGGGCCATTGCCATCACCGTTACGCTGGCCACCTTCATGGAGGCGCTCGACACCTCCATCGCCAACGTCGCCATGCCCCACATCGGCGGCAATCTCTCCGCCAGCGTCGAAGAGGCCACCTGGGTTCTCACCAGCTATCTGGTCGCCAACGCCATGGTCCTGCCCATCTCCGGCTGGATCGCCAACCGCATCGGGCGCAAGCGCTTCTACATGTCCTGCGTCTTCCTTTTCACCCTCACCTCGCTGCTCTGCGGACTCGCCCTCTCGCTCCCCATGCTCGTCTTCTTCCGCGTTCTCCAGGGAGCAGCCGGCGGAGGCCTCCAGCCCAGCGAGCAATCCATCCTCGCCGACACCTTCCCTCCGCAAAAACGCAGCATGGCCTTCGCCATGTACGGAGTCGCTGTCGTTACCGCACCCGTCCTCGGCCCCACTGTCGGCGGCTGGATCGTCGACAACTATTCCTGGCGCTGGATCTTCTTCCTCAACATCCCTGTCGGAATCATCTCGCTCATCCTCTCCAACCGCCTCGTTGAAGACCCGCCCTACCTCGCCGAAATTCGCAAGCGCAAAGAAGGCATCGATTACTGGGGACTCGGCCTCCTCATCGTCTCCATCGGAGCCCTCCAGATCATGCTCGACAAGGGCCAGGAAGACGACTGGTTCGGTTCGCGCTTCATCATCACCCTCTGCGTCGTCGCCATCGTCGGACTCACGCTCTTCTTCTGGCGCGAACTCTCCATCGAACATCCCGTTCTCGATCTGCGTCTCTTCGCGCGCCGCAACGTCGGCATGACCCAGCTCGTCATGTTCATGGTCGGTGTCGCTCTCTACTCATCCACCGTCCTCATCCCGCAATTCCTGCAGGAGATCATGGGCTACTCCGCGCGGCAGGCCGGCATGGCCGTCTCTTCAGGTGGATTGGTGCTCATGTTCCTCTTCCCCGTTGCCGGAGCACTCGCGCCGAGATTCGATCCGCGCAAGCTCGTCGCCCTTGGGTTCGTCATCACCACCTTCGGCCTCTGGCGCATGTCCACCATCAATCAGAACATCAGCTTTGGCATGGCTGTCAGCTGGCGCGTCTTCATCGCCCTGGGACTTCCGTTCCTCTTCATCCCCATCAACACGCTCTGTTACGCCGGCATCCCGCAGGAAAAATACAACGAGGTCAGCGGACTTACCGCGCTCATGCGCAATCTCGGCGGCTCCGTAGGCATAAGCTTCATCACCACGCTCCTCGCGCGACAAAGCCAGAAGCATCTCGCCATGCTCGTCCACAACACCACACCCGGCAATCCGCCTTATGACCGCATGCATGCAGGCCTCGCCGGAGCATGGCAGCGACTCGGCTCTTCCATGCCCGACGCCATGAACCACGCAGGCGCACAGATCTACGGCATGGCCCAGGTCCAGGCCCGCCTCCTCGCCTACGTCGACGTCATCTGGGTCATGGTCGCCGTAACCGCGATCCTGATCCCACTCCCCTTCCTCATGACCCGCCCCAAAAAACTAGCCCCCGCCCCCATGGGCCACTAACACAGAATGTCCCGCCCCAACACATCGGGTGCCCCGTCCCAACTCCCCGGGTGCCCCGTCCTAACTTGTTAGGGCGGGGTTGAACAGAGCTCCGGGTTGAAGAAATCCGGGAACATGTCAGGCGGGTTGGAAACATTCCAGGGTCCAACAGAATCCCGGGTACCCCGTCCTAACTTGTTAGGGCGGGGTTGAACAGAGCTCCGGGTTGAAGAAATCCGGGAACTTGTCAGGACGGGTTGAAAACATTCCAAGGTCCAACAGAATCCCGGGTGCCCCGTCCTAACTTGTTAGGGCGGGTTGAACAGAGTTCAAGCTTGAAGAAATCCGGGAACTTGTCAGGACGGGTTGAAAACATTCCAAGGTCCAAGAGAATCCCGGGTGCCCCGTCCTAACTTGTTAGGGCGGGGTTGAACAGAGTTCAAGCTTGAAGAAATCCGGGAACTTGTCAGGCGGGTTGGAAACATTCCAGGGTCCAAGAGAATCCCGGGTGCCCCGTCCTAACTTGTTAGGGCGGGGTTGAACAGAGCTCCCGGTTGAAGAAATCCGGGAACTTGTTAGGCGAGGTTGAACAATGTCGCCTCCATCACAGACCTCTCCGATCGAATCAGGAAGAATTCGTTCCGTGCCCTCTCGACTTCGCCGATACCAGCAGGCAAAGGACCTTCACTTCATCACCTTCAGTTGCTACGGCCGTAAACCGAAGCTAGGCACACCCGCGACACGCGATCTCTTCGAACGCTCATTGGAGAAGGTCCGCCAAAAGTATGGTCTGTATGTCACCGGCTATGTCTTGATGCCCGAGCATGTTCATTTGCTGATCAACGAGCCGCCGCGGATCCTGCTGGCTCAGTTTCTGAAAGCCGTCAAGCAGACCACTTCGCGCAGATTAAAGGGCGCACAGGAAAAGTTCTGGCAGGAACGTTACTACAACAGCAATGTGCGCGGGGAGGCGGCCCGCACCCAGGTGATCCGCTACATTCATCGCAACCGTTTCGCGAAGCCTGGTCGCGAAGCCTGAAGACTGGCCATGGTCGAGTTTCCGGCACTATGCGACAGGAATGCAGGGAACGGTCGAGATCGAGTCGCAATGGACTGCGTTCCAGCGTGGAAATCGGCTGCCGGAAGCAGTAAGTGGGAAAGCATCCACACGCCAGGAGTTCCCCTCCCGCTCATCGCAAACTGCGCGATGAACGGGGCACAGCCTGGGAGTTCTGTTGGAGGAGATCAAATCGATGACCGGGCCACCTGCCCACAACTCTTCAATGCTTTCGATAGCGAGCCTTAGAAGTACTGAGAAACTGAGCGAGCTCCTCATGTCCTCCAACAAGGGCTACATCTCTGGCACATTGACCTAGTTCATTCCTGAGTGTTGGATCGGCGCCAAGCTCAAGCAGCCTACTCGCGGCCGGAATATTTCCCTTCATGGCGGCGCCGTGCAGAGGGGTGTTGCCAATATCGCCGTCGGCATTCACCTCTGCTCCTGAGGCGACTAGCACATCGATATCTTCTGTCGAACCTCGCTCTGCGGCGAAATGCAGCATGGTATCGTTCATAGCCGCTCGCTGGTTCACTTCGATTATGTCAATTCCCATGAATTGCGGGTATCTCTGGTATCTCGCGATCACTGTCGCTAGATCTTTGTTGATTGACATTTCCCGGATCCCTTCTGCTATTTGCATTTATTTGTGCATTTTGAGTTGTGCCGGGTGCCGGGTGCCCCACATCTCGCTTCTGAGATGTGGGTTTATACCTACTTCTTCTCCACAGGCCCCGGCGTCTCAATACGCGGCAGCATCTCGCTCCGCGTCGCCGCGTTGTACGCAAACCACGCCTCGATCATCGCGCCCTGCATCACATCGCCCTTCTGCACTCGATCATAGAGATCCATATTCGAGTGATGCGTCCGCGTGCCGTACTCCAGCGGATCCTGCATGAACCCGATACCATCCAGCCCAATCCACGCGAAGCTCGTCGAATCCGTTCCGCCCGGCTCCTTCGTCGGACCGGCCGTCAGGCCCACGACCGAATCGATCCCCAAATCCTTGATCGGCGCAATCCACGACTGGAAGATCGCCGCCAGCTGCGCATTTCCCAGCGCCGACACCGCGCGGAACTTTCCAGAACCTGAATCATCGTTGAAATACACATCCAGCTTGTCGTATTCCGGCGTCTTCTTCATCGTGTCGCGCGGAGCGAAGTGCTGCTGCACATACGCGAGCGATCCAAACAGCCCCTCTTCTTCCCCGCCCCACAGCGCAACTCGAACTGTCCGCGCCATCGGCTTCTTCAGCGTCGCCAGAATCCGCACCGCCTCCATCGCGACAGACGAACCCGTGCCATTGTCCGTCGCGCCCGTCCCGCCCTGCCAGCTGTCGAAGTGTCCTCCCACCATCACCACCTCGTCGGACTTGCTCGTGCCCGGAATCTCCCCGATCACGTTAAAGCCCATCTGGTCGTCCTTCTGGTATTCGGTCTCGATATCGAACGTCAGCTTCGGCGCAATGCCATGCTGGATCAACCTGCAGATCCGGTTGTACTGCTCCGGCGTAATCGCGGCCATCGGCGGCCCGACCGGGTCCTTCGGATCCTGCGATCCGCCATACGAAGCAAACACCGTGCCGCCATCGCCGTTGTATCCCGGCGTCAACGCGACGGCTACACCCTCTTCCTTCAGAAACGCATTCACCTGGTTGCGCAACACCCGCCCCGTCGGAGCAGCCGTCGAAAGCGTAGAAGGCGTGTACTCACCCGGCCTCGGCGCCGCAGCTCCCGGCCGGCCTTGGAAAAATCCGGTTCGCGATGGATCCAATGTCTTCGTCCGCGCAGCAACTTCTTCGTCGGTCAGCCTGTGCGCCTCCGCCTCCATATGCAGCGCCAGCTCGCGCGGATCGAAGATCAGCACGATCTTCCCTTTCAGCTTGCCCTTGTATTTCGCGAAGTCCTCCTGCGAGTGCAGCGGCGCCAGCACAGCCTCAGCCGTCACCAGCCCGTTTGTCCCCGGCGTCCACGCCAGCGGAAACCCGATCAGCGCAGCATATGCCGGCGACTCCAGCGCGCCGTAATACTTCTTGATCTGCCATCCATCGCCGAACGGACCCCATTTTTCGAGATGAACATTCTGCAATCCCCAATCCTTCATCTGCTTCATCGCCCACTCAGCAGCGGCGCGATGATTGCGGCTGTTATTCACCCGCGGCCCATACACCTCGGAGATATAGAAAAGATTCTCCATCACCTGCGAGTGGTTGAAGGCCTCGTTCTTAATCTGCGTCAGCGCACCCAGATCCAACTTGTCGCCATCCTGTTCCTGCGCAGGCGCGAATCCTTGGCCAACCGAAGTAAAAAGCAATGCCACACCGCAAACAGCAGCCCACCGGAACGGACGCAGATTCACGCGATTCTCCTGAACTCAAGATGTCACCAACCTATTGAATCCGGGCCCACAATGCAACCCCGAGCACACCTCGCATTTCCGAGCTAAGAGCTAGAAGCTGGCGGCTAAACGGTGTACATTGAATCAGCCATCCTTCCAGAAACACCGTCATGATCAAGAAGCAACTGCTCCTCGCGCTTCTCCTGCTCCTGCTAATCCCCGCGGTCATGCTGGGCGGCGGATTCCTCTCCAACCTCATCAATCCTGAACTCGCCGCCGGCCACTCCAACTACGTTCGTAACTGGCACCTGCTCAGCTCGCTCAAAACAACGTTGCTCCTGGGCTCCTTCGTTGTTGCGGTCGCGCTCTACTTCCTCGGCAGTTTCCTCGTAATCCGATCCAAAAACCAATCTGACCTCTGGCTGCTCCTCGCACTTCTCGGACCCCTGGGCTTCGCCATCCTCTCCGCACTCAACGACCGCTCCCCATCGCAGACAGATCTCTACACCCGCTTCCTCCGCAACATGAACTGGTTCCTCCGCATCGGCTACGAACTCCTCTGCCTCTACGTCATCTGGGAACTGAGCTGGCAGCTCATGATTCTCAAGCGCAATCTGATGATCAGATATGAATCCACAACCACCGGCGTCACTTCCGCGCAAATCATCGCAACCCAGAACGCATCCTCCGGCATGTGGGCCTTCGGCGAGAGCCTCGAAGTCATGTTTTTCGTCATCGTCCTCTATCTGTTTCGCCCCATCCTCTTCAACCTCGTCGCCCGTGTCCTGGTGTCAAAGCCAGTGCCTGCCGGCACAACCTGAATCCCGGGTGCCCCGTCCTAACTTGTTAGGGCGGGATACAGAATTTACGCCGGAGAAGACTATGCCCTACCTCATCGGCCTCATCCTCGCACTCGCCGTCTGCATCTTCGCCTTGGTTACTGGATTCGATCGCGACCGCGCCTTCTACTCAACCGTCGTCATCGTCGTCGCCCACTACTACATCCTTTTCGCCGCCATTGGCGCTTCAAGCCCCGTCTTGCTCGCGGAGTGCGCTGGAGCAGCCGCATTCATCGTCCTCGCCGTCATCGGATTCAAAAAGAACCTCTGGATCGTCGCTGCCGCCCTTGCCGGCCACGGCGTCTTCGACTTCTTTCATCACATGTTCATCCACGATCCCGGCGTCCCCGTCTGGTGGCCCGGCTTCTGCATGTCCTTCGATGTTCTCGCTGGAGCATTCCTCGCCGTTCTCCTCATGCGCCGTTCCCCTTCCATAAAAATCTAGGCGAGCGGGTGCCCCCTTCCCGTTTCTGAGATGTGGGATCTCATTCGTCGTATCCTGAATTCTCCAATGAAAGAAGACATCCTACGCTTCAACGGCGCCGTCCCCCACGATCCCGCCATCGACGCCTGGTTCCAACAGCACCCCGGCCCACTCGGCTCCATCGCCTACCACTGGTTCCAACTCATGCGCAGCTGCGGCGACGAAGTCCGCGAGCTCATCCATGATGGCTGCCCCACCGCCTGCTTCGGAGACGCACCGTTCGCTTATGTCAACGTCTTCACGCAACACGTCAACGTAGGATTCTTCCACGGCGCATCATTGCGCGACCCGTCGCGCCTGCTCCAAGGCTCAGGCAAACGAATGCGCCACGTAAAACTAATGCCTGAAACCCCAACAGATTCCAGCGCACTCGCGAAGCTCATCGAGGCCGCCTGGGCCGACATCAAGTCCCGTATCGAAAACGGCTGAAACGCTCCGGAACTTCAACCAGCCGTCACTGTCTTCGGCCGCGTGTCCAGCCCGAAATCGCTCTGAATGCGCGCATACCAGGTGTCGTCGTCGCTCGAATACAGGTCCGCCCACTCCTCATCTGTCATCGAGTTGCGCCATCCAATAAATGGCACTGCATCTGGCCCCACCGGATGCCGAACCTGCCACGTCTCGCTCTGCACAATCTCCAGAATTTTCTGCGCTACCAGAGTCGCCGGCACCGGATTCCGTTCCACTGAAGCAGCAAACAAACTTGCGAACCGCTCCGCCTGTCGATACGGCGTCGCCTCCGCCGGCGCCCCGATTCGCCGCGCCATCGACGTATCAATAATGCCCGGCTCCACAATCGCCACTCTCACTTTGAAGTTCTTTAACTCTCCAGCCAGCCCTTCGCTCAGCGCCTCAAGCGCCCATTTCGAGGCCATATACGGCGTCAGAGGCGGGCTCGCGATTCGTCCGGCCACAGACGATACATTCACGATGCAGCCACTGCGGCGCTCGCGCATCTGTCCCACCACCGCCTGAATCGTCCGGATGCACCCAAAGTAATTCGTCTCCATCGTCGAGCGGAAAACAGAAAGCGGAAGCTCCTCCACCGCTCCGAACGCTTCTACGCCCGCATTGTTCACCAGCGCATCAAGCGGTCCGTGATCCGCAACAATCTTGCCGATCCCGCTCCGCACCGACTCGTCTGAGTCGACATCCAGCACCGAGATCGCAATCGGCAGATTCTCTTTCGCCGCCACCTCGCCAAGGTTCGACTGCGCCGGATTACGCATCGTGGCAAACACCTGGTGCCCGGCGCGCGCAAACATTAACGCCGTTTCATATCCGATTCCTTTGCTCGTTCCGGTAATGAGAACTGAAGACATGGATGACCTCCTGATTTGCTCTGGAAACTGACTAGGTACGCTTGCTTAGGGGCTGGGGGACAGTTGCTGGTACGGTAGCAGCGTCTCATGACCTCTGTCAGTCATAAAAATGGCCCTATATGCGCATCGCAGCATTGTCCGCCTCTGAAAACTACCAAGGGGGCCTGAGCCAGCCCAGCCTGGCCATCGGGGCGAACCGGCCCAATTGATTCTGGAATCCGGACATCCACGAATGTGCATCTCAATCGGTGCAGTCTCCCTGCGCAAACAATCAACAATCACCTACTCCGCATTCACAATGCGTTCAATATAGGTTTCTATATACCTTGAACTTCTACACGTTCAGGTGTATATGTAGAAGTCATAGGTATGAAGACCGAAAATAGATTCGACCTGCCTCAGGGCACTCTCGATTTGCTCATCATGAGGGTTGTCGCGCTTGCTCCCATTCACGGCTATGCCATCGCCCAACGAATTCAAAGATGTCTCGCGAAGCCCTGCAGGTCCAGCAGGGCTCGCTTTACCCCGCGCTTCATCGCCTTGAATACAAGAAGCTCTTAGTGGCCAAGTGGCAGCCAACCGAAACCGGCCGCGAAGCCAAGTACTATGAGCTCACTGCAAGAGGTCGGGCCTATCTGAAGGATGAAACCGAGAACTGGAAGCGACTCACTGACGTCGTCGGCCTCATCCTGAAGGGAACGGTGGAGGGAATTTCATGAGCTGGCTCCAGCGGCTGTTATCCCGCAAACAACTGGAGAGCGACCTCGACAAGGAACTGCGTTTCCATTTCGAAACGCAGGTCGCAGACAAGATTCGCTCCGGAATCCCCGAAAACGAAGCTCGCCGCCTCGCCCGCCTCGAGTTCGGCGGAATCGACCAAATCAAAGAAAACTGCCGCGAACGCCGTGGCACTCTCTGGTTCGAGTCGTTTCTGCAGGATGTCGGCTACGGCCTTCGTCAGCTTCGCAAGGCGCCGGGTTTTACGTTCACTGCAGTGCTGACACTGGCATTGGGAATTGGTGCAAACGCGGCCATCTTCACGCTTGTAAATGCAGTGCTGTTGAGAAACCTGCCAGTGGTCGATCCGAAATCGCTGGTGCGTCTGGGCGATCGCGCTGATTGTTGCCAGAACTCCGGTCCGAAATCGGACGGAAGCTACAGCATGTTTTCAACCCAAACCTACGAACAACTGAAGAGGACCACGCCCGAGTTTGAAGAGCTGGCAGCGATGCAGGCAGGGTTTGAGAATCGTGCCGTCGTAGTCAGGCGTGATGGGAGTCAAGAGGCTGCCAAGCCGCGGATGGGGGAATTCATCTCTGGAAACTACTTCGGCATGTTCGGTCTACAGCCCGCGAAGGGAAGGCTGATCTCCGATTCGGATGACGTTGCCGGCGCAACCCCTGTTGCAGCGATGAGCTTTGCGACCTGGAAGAACGTCTACGGCGAGAATGATTCAGTCGTCGGTGCAACCTTCTGGATGAATACGAAGCCGGTGACGGTGATCGGTGTGGCTCCTGAGGGTTTCTATGGCGATCGCATGTCGAGTACGCCACCGGATTTTTACCTGCCGATTGCAACGATGCCCGACGAAATGGGCGGAAAGGGCATGCGTGACCCCACGCAGAATTGGCTCGACCTGATTGGGCGCGTCAAGCCGGGGGTTGCGGTGGTTCCGCTGCAGCAGAAGCTGAGCGCGGAACTTAAGCGAATATATGCGCCGGATCCACATTTTTCAGCGGCGGATATCGCTAAGGTGCATTTGGTGCTGACTGCAGGCGGTGCCGGCACACAGTCAATGCAGGAGAATTATGCTTCGAACCTCAAGCTCCTGATGTGGATTGCAGGGCTCGTACTGATGATTGCTTGCGCAAACATCGCCAATCTTTTGCTGGTACGCGGCATGCAGCGTAAGGCGGAAATGAGCGTGCGGACTGCATTGGGCGCAATGCGCACCAGAATTGTTCGGCAGCTACTTACGGAAAGCTTGCTGCTTGCGGGAATTGGCGGCCTGGCGGCCCTGGCAGTCTCCTACGGCGGAGCGCGGATGTTGCTGATGCTGGCGTTTCCGGGCGATCAGCATCTGCCGATCAGCTCACGTCCTTCAATCGAGGTGCTGGGCTTCGCGGTGTGTGTGGCGCTCATCACAGGCGTGCTGTTCGGCGTAGCTCCGTCGTTCATTGGCGCCAAAGCCCCGCCGGCAGATGCCTTGCGCAACGGGACACGAGCGACAGCGGGCGGTGCTTCACTCCTGCAGCGCGGGCTGGTGGTGCTGCAGGCGGCGTTGTCAGTCGTCTTGCTGGTGGGTGCGGGGCTGTTTTCGCAAAGCCTGGGCAAGCTGCAGCATACCGACATGAAGCTTGAGTCAAAGAACCGCTATATCCTTCATATCAACGCACAGGCGGCCGGTTATAAGGATCAGCAGGTGAACGCGCTATACCGCACTCTTGAGGAACGCTTTCACGAAATTCCAGGGGTGGTAAAAGTCGGGGTGAGCACCTTTACGCCGATGGAAGGCAACGACGACGGCTACGGAGTCCACCTCGTTGGGCAGCCCGGCATACAAACCTCTGCTACCAACATCATTGTCAATGCAGAGTACTTCGATTCAGTTGGGACCCATGTGCTGATGGGACGTGGAATTACCGCGCACGACACGGCTACTTCGCCGCATGTTGCGGTGGTGAACGAGGATTTTGTCAAGGCTCTCTTCAAGCCCGGAGAGAGTCCGATAGGGCACCGCTTCAGTGCCGGAGACGAACCTGCTCAGCCTTACGAAATTGTAGGCGTGGTCGAAGGAACGTCTTACACCGATGTGCGCAGGAACGGGAAACGTCCCATGTACTTTGGCCCACTGACACAGCCGTCTGAGGCAGGGTACGCCGGTGCAATCGTGGTTGAGACTTCGCATCCGATGAGCGATATGGAGTCGACTGCACGGCGGACGTTGATGGAAATCAATTCAAATCTGGCGATACAGAAATTCGAGACTTTCGATGCGCAGATCGCAAGCCGATTCACGCACGAGCGGATGTTGTCGACCTTGATGAAGTTGTTCGGCGGGTTGGCGCTGCTGTTAGCGACGGTCGGTCTGTACGGGGTCACTTCCTACACGGTGGCGCGGAGGACGAGCGAGATTGGGATTCGCATGGCACTAGGTGCGGACCGCACCGGAGTGGTAGCGATGATCCTTCGCAGCGCCTTGTTGCAGACACTGTTCGGTCTGGTCATCGGAATTCCTGTGGCCTTCTATGGAGTCACGTTGGTGAAGTCACAGCTCTACGAGCTGACGACAGTAAGCAGTGATGCTCTGCTGATGGCCGTGGCAATGTTGCTGGCGGCAGCCTGCGTCGCGGGAGTGATTCCTGCGCGGGGCGCGGCATCGGTGGATCCGGTACGGGCATTAAGGTCGGAATGAGATTACCCAAGGCGTCTTCAAGATTCACCACGGCCGCACTGACTTTCGTCCGCGGATCGGTTGGTACGCCCGGTTTTTAGTGTCCTTGTTTCGATCACACCCGAGGCTCTGGCAGCTTTCAGTTTCATGGCGAAAGATGTCGAGATGACGGCGCCGAAGTAGGAACTCTCGATTGCGAATGCGGGATCCATTCATCCTTCAACTGAGAGCGATAAGGGATAAAGCTTGACGCTTGGGAATCGGCGAGCATGTCAGTCGTATTCAAACGGCTCAAGTGATTGTGAACCGTGCTTGCAGATCAGCGAAGAAGGTGACAGTGCGGTGTTGCTCTTAAATCCTGAGGTCGTCAACGCCGAGGGCAAATGGGAAACTTGGCTCTTCGCAAACTGGTTTCCCGGTGCACGACGTTACTCTTCGTTCTTTGCATATGTGGAGTCCGAACTCGAATCGATCAATCGCCTGCGTGCAGCGAGAAGCCAGAGCGAGGAAAGCAGCTTCTAAGAAGTTGCTGTCGGATCACCGTCAATGCCAAAGCTACCATTCTTCAACCTAGGTAAAACCCTAGGACAATTCCTTGCATCGTAAGCCGCATGCAGCCCTCCATCCACGTCCGAAACCTGCTTGAGACGGCCGTCCTGCACCTTCAGCATTCCCCGGACCTTAGCGAGGAAGAGGTTCGTTGGATTCAGGAATTCGCGGCGCACCTTATTACGGAATTCAGCGTGCTCAAGGAGGGGCGCGACATCCTGTATGCTCCGCTCGAAGATGGAACCACTTCTCTAGACAAAATCGGAGTCACTTCCGAATAACGCCCGGGCTGTTTGGACCAACGCTAATCGTTTTGCAGCCTGCTGTTTGCTGCTGCCGCAGGTCCCCATTTCGCTGTCAATAGCCGCCCCCTTTCACCCAACCCCCAACCCGAACCAGAACAATGCCTTCCGGCATTTCCCCGTTTGCATCCCATACCGGCCCTTTGATCCATAATCGGGTAGCAGGTGAATCACCTCGACCCTTTTTAGAGGCACCGCGAGACTGGTACCCGCATAACTCGTTCATTCACAAGATCATACGGATAAGCGTATTTGGAATGAGGAACTTACAAAAAGGGAGTGGTGGGATTGTCGAAAGCCGCTGAGGATATAGATCCCGCAGCGCGTCATTGAAACCGCTAACTTCTTTATTTTGGATTAAGTAAAGATAAGTCGTTTAGATTCTATTAAGTACGAAAAATGCCCTAAAAACTCGATTCGATCGTCATGGGCAGGACGGGCCACAGGGAAACTGGCTCGCCGATCCTAACTCGTTTGTTTTGTATTAAGTAAAAATAAGTGATTTAGAATCTATTAAGTACGAAAAAATGCCAGGAAAGGCTAGATCTCGATCCTTCCGGAACAGGATGCCGATGCCTATTGAACTGGCTCGCAATCTTAACTCCTGTGTTTTGCATTAAGTTGAGATAAACAATTTAGAATCTATTAGATAATAGAAACAGGGGTGGGTAGGGATCCGCCTCGAGCGAATGAAACTGCCCCAGACAAAAAACGGCCCCCGTTATTAACGGGGGCCAAGTTGCCTTGGTTCTCTCGTGTTGCGAGAGCTCTATTGGCGGCCTACGGCGGGGTAGCCGTCGGCGCGGAAGGGAGCCTCAGGGGGGTGGCTGTTCAGCACCTACTGGTGCTGCTCCGTGCCGGTCGAGGACGCCATACCATGGGGGGATGTGGTGCCCTGGGCCGCCAAACTGTTTTCCATCAACTTGATATGCACAACGCTCGGAACCCGCTCACGACGGTGGCTGGCTGGCTTCGGCGCGGTCTGATCTGCTGCCGGAGCGTTGCTCGCCACTTGAGTGGTGTCTTCGATGTGGGCGTTGCCGAGTGCTACTGCGTGCATACGGTAGACGGGAATCTCATGTTCAGTTACGAGGTAGCGCTTAACAGCCTCCGCCTCACGCTGCGAAGACGCGATACCTGTTGCCCCTGCTGCAGGCGAACGCGCTTCGATTTCGATAATGAAGCCCTGATGACCTTCCAGGCTCTTCGCCATGTCATCCAGCTTCGACTTTGCATCCTTCGACAGCACCGGGCTGCCGTTGCGGAAAGGAACCTCGACGTCGCTGATCGGCTTGTAGTTGTCGAGTCCGCTCACCGTGGTGTTGAGAGTATCGACGTGTCCTGATGCGGTCGTTGCGGTGTCGTTGGCCTTCTTCGCCTGGTCGCCGGCTTGTGTAGCTACCTGGTTCGCCGCATCGGCCGAGTCCTGGGCCTTCTTGATGCCGGCTGTTGCGCGGGCATCTACGTCCTTGATGTCGCCAGCGTTCTTTGCATTCACCTGGTCGAGCTCAGTCAGGCGATCGTTGATCGGATCGAGCCTCTTCTTCACCCACTTCTTACGCGCCATCGGATTGACGCGGCCCCAGAATCCCTCTTTCTGCTCCTGGATCGGTTGTGTCGCTGTTGCCGGAGGAGTCGAGGTTGGTGTCTGCTGCGCGGCTGCCGGAGCATTCTGGGAGTTGGCGTCTGGCTGCTGCGTCTGCTGAGCCATCGCGGGGATCGCGAAAGCTGAAGCCAGGGCGAGAACGGCTACCTGGCCTGGAACCATAATTCTTGCTCTAATGTCGTTCTTCATTTTTGTCTAACCCCTGATGATGCGGATGCCGCGTTCGTTTGCGGGTGAGCGGACCCTGCCGCTCGCCCTCCTTAGTGCATGGAGCGTGCCAAAGCGATGTGGCCTTGTGGAGAAACAATCAACTTGCATGTTCTGAACGGATTAACCAGAAACGGCTCTTTGAGAGCTTCCGGAATTCCCGATGGCGGGCAATTCATTGCAAAGTAATTTTTACAACGAGTGGTAAGTCTTACCCGGTAAATCAAGCGCTTTTAAGCTACTTAGCCTCTACACGAACGATCCGCATCTCGGGATAAACCCCGTTCCAGCCCCCGGTCACTGCATCGAAAATGAGCCGGAAATCCCGTCCTTCACCCGCCTTCAGCGGAGCCGCTGAAACAGGCTCAAGATCCACATAGGGATCACGAGTCCGAATCCATTTCACCGCCTGTGTCTCGTTCTGAGCCACCTCATTGGCGGCATTCCTGAACAAAACTTGCATCGAGATCCCGGTCACCGTCTTGTTGCCATTGTTCGTGATGCGTCCATCGATATACGTGACCTTCCCGCCGGCGAGATTGCTGCTCTCACTCATCTTCACGTCCGTGAGGGGAAGGCTCGCGGCATATGGATCAGCCTGGGCCGAGATTGGCGTCACGGCAGCCGGTCCCTTGCCGCGCTCCATTATGAAGATCACGACGGCGGCCACGACGACAATCACGCCTGCGGCAATCGCCAGGGGCATCCAGTTCCGCTCGCGCGGTTCAGTCGGGGGAGCAAGCTGAGGTCCGGTACTCACGAGCGGATTCTACACCTTATAGCCGCCAACTTCATTGAAACGAATGGTTCACACGCTGGCCTCATCGCGATACACTGACCGCCCGGGCGGTTTGGCAGTTATGAATCATCCGGCCACTTCAAATCGCATCACTTGGAGGAGTCATGCCCAAATATGTAATCGAGCGCGAGATTCCGGGAGCCGGGAAGCTCTCTCCCGACGAACTTCAGGCAATCTCTCAAACATCATGCGGAGTCCTTCGCAAACTCGGCCCAGAGATCCAGTGGGTTCACAGCTACGTAACTGGCGACAAGATCTATTGCATCTACAATGCGCCCAACGAAGAGATGATTCGCGAACACGCAAAGCAAGGCGGTTTCCCTGCCAATTCCGTCGCTAGAGTGAGCTCAATCATCGATCCCACTACATCCGAAGCCTGATCCTTGCTGCACCCTCACCAACAGTTCGCCGAATCTGGCCCCGCGGCTCGGCGAACAACAGTCTTATGCCTTTCGTAGTACTCCAGTAACTTGACCCCTAGCACTTTTGGTTGATTCACAACGAAGCACAAGTGAATCTAAATAGTCGATAACGTGCTCAAGGGTCCGGCAGCCGTATTGGCCGCGAGTTTTAGAAAGGCAAGACATGACTTCCTCCCCCTCTGCAATTTCGGTACGGCCATCTCGCAAGGAGGACCTGGTCTATCAGGTCGTCACGGTTGTAGCGATGGTCACGCTGGTCGCCAGCGTCTGGATCTTCTAACTCCGCGTCGAGCGCACACGCCAATTCGATGGCGATTCGCGCTGTCCTTAATCATTTCTGACGTATTCGGCCGTGGCTGCTGATTCCGCTCGTACCCGTGCGCCGCGGATGATCACGACCATGTAGATTCCGAGAGTCGCGAAGATCACCACCAGGAAGATCGGCACGATCGCCGGCGACAACCGAAACGCTCCGACGCGCGCCCCTTGAATAATCCCGCTCTGGATATAAACGAAAAGGCACAGCATCTCCGTCTTGATCCACGCAATCATTTCGCTCGTCTTCTCTTGAATAAGCGGCAGATTCGCTTGTGTAACCCGAACCGGTAGGTTGTAGCTCCGAAAGCGAACGCTCGCCAAGCCGGTAAATAAGAGGTAAAGACCCGCTCCAACCGCCGGCAGAACCCAGAGAATCGTCGGCGAGCCCCACGCATTCGGGTGCCCCGAAATGTCAAAGTGCGTTGGCACCCGGTCTGGCAGGCGATCCAGCCCGTTCAAAGCCCAGTAGGTGATCCAGGACAAATATCCCAGCACAATCAGCGCCAGCACTTCTATCGTCTTGCGCATGTCTAGCCTCGTTGCATGCCAGTTTAACCCTCGAACTCCCCATTCGCGTTATTACTAACGCGCTAAGTGGTATTCCCGTCAAGATTTTCAACGCCCTAGACTACAAGATGTTTGCCGGACCCCACGTTTCCCCGTGAATGTTCGGGGTCGGGCAACTGCTCCTGAACCAAGAGGTCACCGGCATATGCGATTGAGAAGCCTGCTTTTGCAATGTTGCATCTTCGCAAGTGCCGTTCATTTACCTGCCCAGGCGATCACCGGCAACATCGTGATCAAAACGAGGCTCACCAAACCCAGCGTCACTCCCAACGTGTCGGTCTACCAGAGAGGTACCGCTGTCAAGTTGGGAAAGGACCCCGATCAGGACCCGATCGCTTACGAGCGTTCGCGAGTCGTCATCTACCTTGAAAGCCCTGTTTCCGCTAGTCCGAAGCCGGCCGACTCAACAGCGGCGCCCCAGGTCCAGCAGCTCGATCGGCGATTCATGCCCGATCTGGTTGTTGTGCCCGTCGGATCCACGGTGACCTTCCCCAACATGGATCCCATCTTCCACAACATCTACTCCCTATCGAAACCCAGATCCTTCGATCTTGGAAACTACGACAAGGGGCAGACACGCAAGGTTACATTTCCCAAACCGGGCATCGTTGAAATCTACTGCCATCTCCACCCCAACATGCAGGCGACGGTCGTTGTAACGCCAAACCGCTGGTTCGCTCGTCCCGATCGCACCGGACAATATCGCATCGCCGATGTCCCACCCGGCCAATACACGCTCGTGGCATGGCATAAGACCGCTGGCTTCTTCCGGAAGACCATCGTCGTCGACAACGAGCACGACGCGGCGGCTGATTTTTTCATCCCGCTCGATATCGATTCGAAGGATGAAGCGCAACAGGCTCGCGACCTCGAACACAACGGCGGATCGCGATGAAAACTCATCTTCGAACCCGCGCATTCATCCTCTGCTTTTTGCCTTTCGCTATCCTGCTGACTACCAGCTTCTGGATGATTCAACGATTCGTCCAGGCGACGGTTCGCGATGGCCTGCACACGTCGCTCCGCGATAGCCAGATTGCCATCGCGAACATCCACGCCAAGGGTGACCTGCGCAACAGCCGCTTCCTGCGCATCGCCGGCGAGAACACCGCTCTCAAAGCGGGTCTCGAACTGGCGCGCCAGAATCCGAAAAGCTCCGATGCGCGCAGCACCGTCGAAGATCAGCTCCGCGAACTCGGCGAGCACATGGGATTCGATTTCATGCTCGTCACTGCGTCCAACGGGAGCCCGCTCGCCGGTGTGGCACGTCAGGGATCCCAACTCGTTCCGCTGAACCTGTCCAACCTCGATCGCAACCGCTCTGGGTTCCTGCTGCTTGACGGCCGGATATTCCAGGTCGCCTCAGTTCCGGTTGACGTCAACAACGAAAACATCGGATCGCTCACTGTTGGGGAGTTCTTCGACTTCTCCGATCTCACAACTCTCGTCGTACTCGTCCGCAACGGCACCGTCATTCAGGCGAATAGCCCCACGGATCCAGCACACGACCTTCAAACCGCGCTCGCAGCATGCAAAACCCATACCGAGTGCGATCTGCATCTGAACGGAACAAACTGGATTTCTCTGCCGATGGAGTCCTACGGCAACGGTTATACCCTGCTCAGCCTCGACAACATCGACCAGGCGACACGCCCGATTCAGGCGAAATTGCACAAGCTGTTTCTTCAACTCGCATTCGCCAGCGTACTTGTTGCCTTGCTCTGCAGCCTTGGCTCCTCCACTTCCATAGTCAATCCCATCGCCACGGTCGTTTCGCATTTACGCAAGGCTGTCAACACCGGCCGTCTCGGCGAAATCGAGTCACAGCGCTCATCCATCGTTGAGATTCAGGAACTTGCGCAGATCTATAACGAGGCTGCCGTCTCGGTGCACGCGGCCGGCGAGCGCCTCTCATCTGCGTATCTCGAGTTCGTCGGATCCCTTGCCAGCGCTCTTGATGCCCGCGATCAATACACCGCCGGGCACAGCCGTCGCGTCAGCGAGCTTTCGTGCGCTCTTGCAACCGCGATGCAACTACCAGACCAGGAAGTGGAGCGCATCCGAATCGGCGCCCTTCTGCACGACATCGGCAAGATCGGTGTTTCCGATAGTGTGCTTCAAAAACCCGGACGTCTCACTGACGAAGAATTTGACCAGGTAAAGCAACATCCGGTGATTGGCCGCAGAATCCTCGAAGGCGTGCACGGCTTCGCTGAATATCTGCCCGCTGTTGAACTGCATCATGAGAACTGGAACGGGACCGGCTATCCGCACGGCCAGCGCAAGACGGAGACTCCTATCGACCCGCGGATTATTCACGTCGCGGACGCGTATGACGCGATGACCACCGACCGTTCTTACCGCCAGGGCATGACCCACGAAAAGGCGCTCTCAATCCTCGTCGATAATGCTGGAATCCAGTTCGATCCCGAAATCGTCGCCACATTCCTGATGCTTCCGCGCGAAGTCCTCACGGGACACTCTGCTCCCGCTAAATCGGAAATGGAACTCGAGGAGCTCGACCAGGTCGCAGTCGGATGAAGACCGTTCGCCATCTCGGGTTTCTCCTGCTCGTCCTCGCACCAACTTATCTGCGCGGGCAGGAGGCGAACTCGGGCATCGACCTTCGCGCCACCCTGACCGCCCAACTGATGGGTTCGAACCAGCTCACAGCTGAACCCCGCTCGGGCTCGCCCGTTATCGCCGGCTCTCGCACCATCGCGTACCCCACGCTCAAATTCAGCGAGCACTGGTTTGCAACCGGCGCCGTTCAACTCGTCACGCGCCCTTACTACACCTCCGACCTTTCCACCGAAGGATACGGCGCAAAGGGATCCGTTTTGCAATCCACGCTGAACTACTCGCGCGTCTCGCGTCGCGGATCGTTGCTCGTTCGCGGCGGGGAAATGTCTTCAGCATTCGGTTCGTTTCTGTTGCGTTACGACGATGCCGATAACGCGCTCATCGATCTGCCGCCGCAATACGGCTACTACTATGCGCCCGTCTCGTTCCTCGCCGTGGCCGCTGCTCAGGTCGACGCCACCCGCGGCAAGTGGGACGGCCGCCTTCAATTCGCAAACTCCTCGCCCGCAAATCCTCGCAGCATCTTCGCGCATGACCAATACGGCAACTGGGCAGCTGGCGCGGGCTACACGGTCCACCAGGGATTTCGCATCGGCGTCTCAGGCTATCGTGGACCATACCTCGATAGGAAATACGCCTACTATTACCCTGGCGAAGCGAAGCCCAGCACGCTACCCGCACACGCCATCGGAGTCGACGCCAACTGGGCTCATCGCCACACCTCTGCTTACTTGGAAGTTCAGCGATTAGTGATGTCCTATACGCTGTTTCCGGATTTCCGCGATTCGGCGGGCTACGCTGAGCTCCGCCAGGTCCTGAGCCCTCGATGGTCCATCGCCGGCCGCTATTCGCTGACAAGCATCAACGTGACAGGCAGGACCAACATCGTCGAGACCACCGGTTCCTACCGCCCGAATCGTTTCCAACTACTGAAATTCGGCTACGAGCTTCGTCACGCGAGCACCGGCTCCGAGAGAAACAATAATATCGTCGCCGTTCAGTACATAACGACTTTCCACAAATCCGCCGCCCTGTAAGGTCAGCAGATATCAGCCGATGGCCGTCTGCACTAGCAGCCATGCATTCGCGCACGCAATCAGTACAGCCGTGCTCCAGGCCAGCGTTTTCAGCCACATCGCGTTCACAAACTCGCCCATCTTCGCGCGATTGCCTGTAAACATCACCAGTGGGATCACCGCGAAACTCAGTTGCAGCGACAGTATCACCTGGCTCAGGATCAGCAGCTTCTCCGTCCCGCGTTCACCGTTGAACCACACGACGATGATCGTTGGGATGATCGCCAGCCCGCGCGTAATCAGCCGGCGCAGCCACGGCGATACCTTCAGGTGAATGAATCCCTCCATCACGATCTGCCCTGCAAGGGTTCCCGTGATTGATGAATTCTGCCCCGATGCAAGCAGCGCAATCGCAAACAGCGTACTCGCGAAGCCCGCGCCTACCAGCGGACTCAGCATCTTGTATGCATCTTCAATTGCCGCGACCTCAAAGTGCCCGCTGCGATGAAACACCGCAGCCGCCACGATCAGGATTCCTGCGTTCACAAACAGTGCGAGCGTCAGCGCCATCGCCGAATCCACATTCGCCATGTGGATCGCTTCACGCTTCCCTTCCGCCGTGCGCTTGTACTTTCGGCTCTGCACGATCGATGAATGCAGATAGAGGTTGTGCGGCATTACCGTCGCACCCAGAATTCCAATCGCGATATACAACATCGCCGGGTTGGTAATGATCTGCGATGACGGAATGACCAGGCTTCTCAGCGCGATCAGGTGCTCCGGCCGCGAAAGAAAAACCTGTACACCGAACATCGCCAGAATCGTCCCGATCAGCACAATCACCAGCGCCTCGACGTACCGGAATCCGAATCTCTGCAGCAGCAAAATTACCAGCACATCAACGCCCGTAATCAGCACGCCGTAGAACAGCGGAATATGAAACAGCAGTTGTAGTGCGATCGCCGATCCAATCACCTCAGCCAGATCGCACGCCGCAATCGCAATCTCCGCTCCCACCCAAAGAAAGAAGCTCGCTCTTTTCCCGAAGCTCTCGTGGCACAGTTGCGCCAGATCGCGTTCCGTCGCGACGCCCAGTTTGAGCGCCAGGCTCTGCAGCAGGATCGCCATCAGGTTCGACAGCATAACCACGAACAGCAGCGTGTACCCGAATCGCGAGCCGCCCGCAATGTCCGTTGCCCAGTTCCCGGGGTCCATGTACCCCACCGCAATCAGGAACCCTGGACCGATAAATCCCAGCAGCCGTCTCCAGTACACGCGCGATTGCGATATCCGTACACTCGCGTGCACTTCAGGTAAGGAGGGCTCGTGGAGTCCAACCGGGTTTGTGATTTTGGTAGCCATCTAGGAAAAAGAGGGGACAGCCGACACTACTCAACTCGAGTATGCCATAAGTTAATCATAGTTAACATAAAAATATTATTGCTAATTACCTAGCTCACTCCAGCCTCAGCCAAACCGCCTCTGCTGCCGGCCTCCCTAAAATCGATTTACCCGTAGACAACTCAATCGAAACGGTTTGATCATAATTTTGGCTCACCACTCGAATGCTCTTGTCCGGCCCAATTCCCATACGATGCAGAAATAACAGCAGTTGGGAGTCTCGTTCCTGCAGGCTGCTGACCCGGTAGCGTTCACCCGCCTTCGCCTCGGAAAGTCGCACCTCTCCGCGCTTCTTTCGCTCCGCGGGCTGCTCCGGAAGCACCGCATTCCCATGCGGGCACGCGCCGCCTTCCCCCAGTTTCTCCTTCAGTTTTGCCTCAAAGGCGGGAGACACTGCATGTTCCAGCCGCTCCGCCTCATCGTGTATCTCGTACCACTCCATCCCGAAGATCTCTTTCAGCATTCGCTCGATAAGGTGGTGTCGCAGAGCCGTCCGATAAGCCGTCTCTCGCCCTGCCTGGGTCAGCCGGACAATCCCGTCATCACTCATTTCCACGTACCCGTCCCGGCGCAGTCGCTTCAACGCCATCGTCACCGCGGGTGCCGACACCTCAAGCCAGTGCGCCAGCGTAGCCGGGATCACCTGGTGCCCCTCAGCCTCCGCTTCAAGAACGGCCTTGAGATAATTTTCCTTCGATACCTGAATCGCGTCTTTCATCGTCGTCCCATCCACTCTAATGCTTTTTCCCGGCCTGAGAGGCGACGCTCCAAGCTAAGAACGGGGGCAAAACAAAACCAGCTCTCCGAGTGTCTCGAAGAGCTGGTGCAGAACTGACAACTGAATACTGGCAAGCCTGGCTGCGTTACTTCACTCTCACCTTCGGCTCAACCGACAATCCCGGTCGTAGCGCATGGTTCGCGTCTTCCTTATTCAGATCGTCGAAGTCGATACGCACCGGAACGCGCTGCACTACCTTTACGTAGTTGCCCGTCGCATTCTCTGGCGGGAAGAGCGATAGCACCGAACCAGTCGCGCCACCGATCTGCGTCACGTGCGCATCATATTTTTTCCCCGTGGCGTCCACGCTGATCTCCACCGCCTGCTTCGCCGACATGTGTTTCAATTGCGTCTCTTTGAAGTTCGCCGTAACCCAGAGATCTTCGAGCGAAACCAGCGTCAGCATGTTCTGTCCCGTCGACACGTTCTGGTTGATCTCGACGCTCTTGCGCGTCACGATGCCGGCCGCCGGAGCCACGATCTTCGTATAACTCAGGTTCAGATTCGCCTGGTCGAGCTGCGCCTGTGCCTTTTGCACCTCGGCTTCAGCCTGCCTGTAACGTGCATTCTGGGCCGCGACCTGCTGCGGAC
>Ga0105245_10000349_pt1 | contig 43123 bp, 43 predicted proteins | sample KBSM54metaG_FD_81523 | JGI IMG/M metagenome (GOLD analysis project Ga0105245, IMG submission 81523) | Miscanthus rhizosphere microbial communities from Kellogg Biological Station, Michigan, USA - KBS M5-4 metaG | ecosystem: Host-associated > Plants > Roots > Rhizosphere > Soil | place...
AGGCTCACCCCTGAACGAGCCGGCCAGCGCATCGGTCTCGCCGGTGAGCAGGCCCGCGTAGTACGGCACGATCACTCGCTCCTCGCGGTGTTCGTCCTCGTATCGCGCCACCACCGGCGCTGTGAACAGCTCGGAAACCCAGGGCATGCGATAAGCGTCCCACACCAGCCCGCGCTTGGGTTCGAGCGCGCCGGGCTTATTGGAGCCGTCGAGTCAAGGAGGAACCATGGCCAGCGAAACCAGCGCAACGCCGACGAGCCGCGAGCCCGAGCTCCGCGGGCAGACCGTTGTCCTCCTCGGCGGCAGCGCCGGGATCGGCCTCGAGACAGCGAGACGCGCCCACGGGGAGGGGGCCGAGGTCATCCTCGTGGGCCGCAACCCCGAGCGGCTCGAGGCGGCGGCGGCCGAGGTCGGCGCGAAGAGCACCGCGGCCTTCGACGCCGCCGATCCCACCGTGCTGGAGAGCTTCTTCCGGGGCTTGGAGGCGCCCATCGACCACGTGTTGGTCACGGCCGGCCGGCCCCGATACGGGCCGCTGGCCGACATGAGCTTCGAGGAGATGCGCGATGGACTCGACGACCACCTCATGCAGACTCTGTACGTGGCCCGCGCTGCCGGCGACATGGTTCGACCGGGAGGCACCCTGCTGTTCATGGGCGGGACCGGCGCCCGCCGCCCCCGTCCCGGCCTCGCGCTCGCATCGACCCAGACGGTGGCATCGCCGGCTCTCATCGCCAGCCTGGCGCTTGAGCTTGCTCCGGTACGGGTGAACCTGATCGCCGCCGGCTTCGTTGATACGCCGCTGTCCGCATCGCTGCTGGGCGATCAGCTCGAAGCGCGCCGTCAGGAGCTTCGCGAGAAGCTTCCGATCGGGCGCGTCGTCGGCCCCGAGGATGTCGCTGCGCTGGCCGTGCACATCATGTCCAACACCGCTCTGACCGGCGCCACGTTTGACATCGACGGCGGGCAACAGCTCGTCTAGATCGGCTCGCGCATGAGCCGCGACAGGGAGCAGGCGGAGTTTCTGCCGATCGCCGACTACGGGCTGCTCGCCGACTGCAACTCGGCCGCACTGGTCAGCAGGGAGGGCTCGATCGACTGGCTGTGCGCGCCCCGCTACGACAGCCCGGCGGTCTTTGCGCGGATTCTGGATCCGGGGGCCGGGCACTGGTCGATTCGGCCCTCCGGCCCGTTCGAGGCCGAGCGCCGTTACGTCCCGGGCACGCTCGTGATGGAGACGACGTTCAGCACCGCGACCGGCACCGTGCGCCTGCGCGACGCGATGGCATTCGCCGACGGGCAGCGCGGACACGATCTCGGCCTCGACGTCCCCCACGAGGTCCTGCGCTCCGTGGAGGGAGTCGCGGGACGGGTCGAGCTCGAGATGGAGCTGGCGCCGCGACCGGAGTACGGGCTAGTGAAGCCGCTCTTCCGGCAGGAGGAGAACGGCGGTCGGACCTTCGGCGGGCCCAATCGCATTGCCGTGCGCTCCGGAGTGCCCGTCGAGATGACGGACTCGACTATGAGCGCGTCGTTCGAGGTCGGCGACGGGGAGGCCCTGGGCTTCGCGATGCGCTGGGTGCCGACGAAGGACGCCAAGCCGTTCCCGCCAACGGACCCCGATCGCGTCACCGAGCGGATCGCGGACGCGATCGAGGCATGGCGCTCGTGGGAGGCGGCACACGACATCTACGAGGGGCCGCACAGGGATCTGGTGCGGTTGAGCTCCAGGGTCCTGAAGGGCCTCAGCTACCGACCCACCGGTGCGATCGTGGCGGCGCCGACGACCTCGCTCCCGGAGTCCGTCGGCGGCGAGCGCAACTGGGACTACCGGTTTGCATGGATCCGAGACTCCAGCCTCACACTGGAGGCGCTCTACATCGGTGCCTGCCCCGAGGAGGCCGAGGACTTCGTCTCGTTCATGACCAGCTCCGCCGGCGGCCGCGCGGGGGAGGGGTCGCTTCAGATCATGTACGGGGTCGGCGGCGAGCACGACCTCTCGGAGCGCGCGCTGGACCACCTTCGCGGGTGGCGGGACTCCGCCCCGGTCCGGGTTGGCAACGGCGCGTGGGATCAGGTCCAGCTCGACGTCTACGGGGAGCTCCTCAACTCGCTCCATCTCTACCGCGAGCGCCTCGGCGTGCTCCATCCCGAGATCCAGGCGTTCGTCGCGGACCTCGCCGACACCGCGGCGCGCCGCTGGAGGGAGGCCGACGCCGGAATGTGGGAGATGCGGGGCGAGCCGCGCCATCACCTCTCGTCGAAGGTGCTGTGCTGGACGGCGCTCGATCGCGCGATCAAGCTCGCGCCCGAGCTGGGCGAGCACGCGAAAGTGGAGGAGTGGACGGCGGCGCGCAACGAGATCCGCGAGGCCGTCCTCGATCGGGGCTGGAGCGAGCAGCTCCAGTGCTTCGCGCAGTCGTTCGACTCCGACGAGCTCGACGCGGCGCAGCTCCTCATGCCGATCGTCGGCTTTCTGCCGGCGAGCGACGCGCGGATGCGCTCGACGATCGAGACGATCGCCCGCGACTTGACGAAGGACGGGCTTGTGCTGCGCTACCTGAACGAGGAGGGGCTGAACGCCGACGGCCTCGAGGGCGAGGAGGGCACCTTCGTGATCTGCTCGTTCTGGCTCTCGTCATGCCTCGCACAGGCCGGCGAGGTCGAGCGGGCCCAGGAGCTCTTCGACCGGCTCACCGCGTACGCCAACGATCTCGGCCTACTGGCGGAGGAGATCGACACCGACACGGGCGAGCAGCTCGGCAACTTCCCGCAGGCCTTCAGTCACGTCGGCCTGATCATCGCCGCGTACGCGATCGACGCCGCGTCGGGGAGGATGGAGAAGGGCACTGAGAACGAGATTGGAGAGGAGGTCGCAAAGTGAGCAGCGACTACGACGTCATCGTCATCGGAGGCGGCTCCCCGGGTGAGCATTGCGTCGGCGAGTTCGCCGGTAGCGGACTGCGGGTTGCACTGGTCGAGCGCGAGCTGGTCGGCGGCGAGTGTTCCTACTACGCCTGCATTCCCTCGAAGACGCTCCTGCGCCCGGGGGAGGCCGTGCACGCGGCGCGCGAAGCGGCCGCGAGCGCGGATGTCGACGTCCAGTCCGCGCTGGCCTGGCGTGACTTCATGGTTTCCAACTACTCCGACTCGGGCCAGGAGCGCTGGCTGGCGGACAACGGGATCGACCTGCTGCGCGGCACCGGGCGGCTCGCTGGGACGGGGGTGGTCGAGGTCGACGGTGTCCAGCACACTGCCGACCACATCGTGCTGGCGGCCGGCGCCGACCCGTTCGTACCGCCGGTCCCCGGCCTTCGCGAGCTCGAAGGCATATGGACCAACCGCGAGGTCACCGGCATGAAGGCCGTTCCACGCCGTCTCCTCATCCTGGGCGGCGGGCCGGTCGGCGTCGAGATGGCCCAGGCGGTGCGCCGCCTCGGCGGCGAGGTGGCGCTCGTCGAGGGCGCCGACCAACTGCTCTCGCGCGAAGCCGCGCCATTGGGTCAGGCGCTCGCCGAGGTCCTGCGCGGTGAGGAGATCGAACTACACCTCGGGGTTCAGGCAACCGCGGCGCGCCACGAGGGCGACGAGTACGTCCTCGAGTTGGACGACGGCGGTGAGCTTCGCGGCGACCACCTGCTCGTCGCCACGGGCCGGCGACCGCGCGTGGCGGATATCGGCCTGGAGACCGTGGGAATCGAGACGGGTGGCCGCGGGGTCCCCGTCGACGAACGGCTCCGCGCCGGAGAGCGCCTGTGGGCGATCGGCGACATCACCGGCATCTGGCAGCTGACCCATGTCGGCAAGTACCAGGGCGAGGTCGTAGCGGCCAACATCCTCGGGGAGGAGCGCGAGGCCAACTACGAGGCCGTGCCGCGCGTGACGTTCACCGACCCGCAGGCGGCCGCCGCGGGAGGGACGGACGGCCGGTTCAGCGCGACCACGCCCGTGTCCGGAGTGTCGAAAACCGAGACCTACACTCGCGCGTACGCCGAGAGCAATGGGTTCCTGACCCTACTCAGCGACGGCGAGAGGCTGACCGGGGCGTACGCGCTCGGCCCGGAGGCCGGCGAGTGGCTCCAGCAGGCCACGCTGGCGATCCGCGCCCGCGTGCCGGTGGCGGTGCTCAGGGACACGATCCAGCCCTTCCCGACGTTCTCGGAGATCTACGTGCCGGCCCTGAAGAAGCTCTTGGGAGCGATCGCCGAGGGCCGGTCCTAGCCGCTTCGAGCTCAGCGGATGGGGTCGCTCTCGGCGCTCGCCGCGAGGTCAGGATCCCAGCCGCACGCGGCGCACGCGTGGCGAAATGCCGACCGCGCGAACTCGAGGGCGAGGGCGTGCGGATCGGCACCGGCCCGCGCGTCGTCCCAGTCGAGGATGAACTCGCCCAGCTCCTCGCTCCAGTGCGCGGCGTCGGGGTCGATCTGGCCCTCGGCGAATCCAGCGGGCGTCGGATACGCGAAGGCGAAGAACGCCGCCCTTCCGTACTTGGGATCGCCGGGCCACCAGCCGATTTCGATCTGCTGTGCGTCGCCCGCGTTCCGCATGATGAACTCGTCCGACGGTGGATCCGCCGGCCTGCCCGAGTAGAGGTGGGCGGCGAGGTCGAAGGTTCCCCACCAGGCGTTGACCGGGGACATGCGCCCGCGGTAGGGGGCCCTGAACTCCGCGAGCACGAGCGCGGCCTGCGTCGCCGCGGCGAAGTACGTCTCGACCTGCTCCGTCTCGTAGGTGGCGTGCTCGGTGTCCCGGTCGAGCGGCATCTCCCAGGGCACCTCCTGAGGGGCCGGGTTGATCTCGACCTCCCCGGCCAGGCTCCGCACCGCCTCCAGCACGTCACGCGTCACGTCCGCGACGGGCCGGTTCGGAGTCAGCGGAATCCGCGTCTCGCCTCCGTTCGAGTGCTCCACGACCGCCTCATGGGTGCGCAGGTCCAGCGCCACCACGATGGCCCCCGACCCGTCGGGGGCCGGCAGTGTGGGCGTCTCCCAGCCCCGCGCCGTCAAGCGCAGCGCGGCGTGCTGAAGCTGCGCCTCGGGGGGTGCCAGCTCGACCGCGAGCTTGCCGAGGACCTGGGTGTGCGCGTGGAGCGTGTCGCAGGTGGCGCTCCAGGCCTCGTACGTGATCGCGGGCCATGCCATCAGGCGAGTGCCTCGAGCAACGAGTCGACGTCGTAGCCACCCCGATGGACGGCCCCATCGATGAAGAGAGTCGGCGTCCCGCGAACCTCGCCCGACGCCTCGCCGCTGGAGACGTCTCGCCGAATGCGATTCAGGACCGGGTCGCTGATCCGGTCGGCTTCGAAGCGCGCAACGTCGAGCCCCAGCTCGGCCGCATAGCGCCCCAAGTCGTCGTCCTCGAGGGCCGATTGGTGGTGAAAGAGCAGGTCGTGAGTCTCCCAGAAGCGCCCCTGCGCGGCGCCCGCCTCGGCCGCGCCGGAGGCCGCGAGGGCGTGCGGATGGATCTCGGTCAGCGGGAAGTGCCGGAAGGCGAACCGAACGCCTCCATCGATTCGCCGCTCGACGAGCTCGATCGCGCGGGACGCCTGTCTCGAGTACGGGCACTCGTAATCGCCGTACTCGAGGATCACCCGCGCCCCCATGGGCCCGCGGACGTGGTCGACCCCCTCTTCGAGCGGTTCAAGGCTCATCGAATGCAGGGTGTCAAACGCGTCAAGCCCTGCGGCCCGAGTCGTCATCTCCGCTCAGCTGATGGAGGCCCCACGGCGGGTTCGCATTGACCACGCGGCCCTTCCGGCACGTGGCCACGAAGCTCGAGAAGCGCTTGCTGGGGTGCTGCGCTCTGACCCTGTACGTGCCGCTGGGGACCTCGGTCCAGATCACCCCGCCGTCCGTCGACGTCTCGGTGAGCGACGGATCGGGGATCACGTTGTCGTTGAAGTAGATGGGATCGCCCAGCCCCGGGCTCGTGGCCGCCGTGGCGCCGGGGACGCCATGGGCGCCGTAGGCGACGAAGTCCAGGAAGCTCAGATCGCTGATCGCCTTTGTACTCACGGTGGACACGATGGCGCAGCGCCGCAGATCGCCGTTGGGATCGAGTCTGACGTGCAGGAGCGCGGCCAGCGCGAAGTAGGTGCGCTCGGTCGGGACCTGAAAATTCACCTTCCGCAGGGTGCGGCGGTGGGTGGCGAGCGTCTGCAGAAAGATCCCGTGGTAGCCCTCAGCCTGGATGAACGGCGTCACCTTGCGCCCTGCCGGGACCTCCAGTCGGTAGTGGCCACGCGAGTCGCTCGTCGTGACCGCCCCGGGAGCGCCGCGCGCTTCGACCGTCGCGCCGGCGATCGGCATCTGGGTATCGAACGAGTACGCCGTGCCCTTGATCAAGACCCGGTGGCTCGCATGGGTGGCAGCGAGGCTCTGAGCAGCGCCGAACCCGAGGACGGCGAGGAGGAGCGAGATGACGAGGACGGCGGCAGCTCGGCCATTTAACGGCGATTGGGAGCGCTTCATCTCGTTCCTTCTCAGGCGGGGGCTCAGACGCTATGCCCGTTCAGCGTGACTTGCAACTCGTCGCAGCAATCGCTTGGGCCCTAGGCTGGCTCCATGGACCTCGGCCTGACCGGCAAGCGGGCCCTCGTGACCGGCGCGAGCAAAGGCATCGGCCTCGCGATAACGAGCGCGCTCGTTGCCGAGGGCGCACACGTCGTGGCCGGTTCGCGAAGCGTCAGCGACGGCCTCCGCGAACTGATCGGCGGAGGCCAGGTGCGGCAGGTGAGCGTCGACCTATCGACCGCAGACGGCCCGGCGGAGCTCGTTGCGTCGGCGCTCGAGGACGGTCCGCTCGACGTGCTCGTCAACAACGTCGGCGCCGTGACACCGCGACTCGATGGATTTCTGTCGGTCACGGATGACCAGTGGCTGCAGTCGCTCACGCTGGGCTTCATGGCCGCCGTTCGCACGACCCGGGCCGCCCTGCCGTCCATGCTCGAGGCGAGCCAGGGGACGATCATCAACACCTGCTCGGTGAACGCGTTTCTGCCCGACCCGGCCGTGATCGATTACAGCGCCGCCAAGGCCGCACTGGCCAACTTCTCGAAGGCTCTGTCAAAGGAAGTCGGCCCGCACGGCATACGCGTCAACACCGTCAGCCCCGGCCCGGTCTCGACCGGACTCTGGCTCGGAGACCGCGGCGTCGCTGCCACGGTCGCGAAGGCGCAGGGCGTCGATCCAGCGGCCGTGGCCAAGCACCAGGCCGAGGAGGCCCCGACCGGACGCTTCACCGAGCCCGAGCAGGTCGCCGACCTAGTCGTGCTGCTCGCCGGCGAACGCGCCGGCAACGTGACCGGGGCCGACTTCGTGATCGACGGCGGCCTCGTGCAGACTCTCTGAACGCGGAGTAGCCGGCGGAGTAATCTTCCCCGCCGTGACGCGACGGCAGGTGGGAATCTTGATCGCAATCGCCGGAGTCTTGGCGTGCGTGCTCGTGGCGCTCGCCGATCCGCTGGGCCTCGGTCACGATGGACTCGGGCCGAAGAAGGATGCGCTGCTCGCGATCGGCGTCTTGCTGATCGTCATTGGACTGGTGGTCGCGCTGCGCTCCCGGCACACGAAGCAGCTCGAAGAGATGCACCACATGCGCGGATAGCGCGCTGCCAATGGAGCAGCGGCTAGACGTCCAGCGTTAGCGCATCGCCGGCGGGGGCGCTCTCTGCCGCGGCGACCGGTGCGCCGTCGGTGCGCACGAGGCCGGCGGCGCCCACTCCGAGGAGCCGCACAGGGGCGTCCAGCTCGAAGTCGGCCAGGAGCCTGCGGGCGATCGCCCGGATCACGGCGGGGTCGCTCGTGTGCTCGTCGATCGTCCGCCGTCGCGTGTGGGTGCGGAACGGGCGCAGCCGGATCTTCAGCGTGATCGTGCGCCCGGCGTGCCCGCCCTCGGAGAGCCCACGCGCGACCGAGTCGGCGAGCTCGTCCACGGTGGCCTCGAGCGTCGCGCGATCTGAGATGTCCTGCGCGAAGGTGGTCTCGCGGCTCTCCGACTTCTGTTCGCGTTCGGTCACGACGGGACGATCGTCCCGGCCGCGGGCGCGGTCGCGGAGCTCGTTGCCGAGGCGGGGGCCGAAGGCGCGCTCCAGCACACCGTCGGGAGCCGACGCGAGCTCGGCCACAGTGCGGATGCCCATCCCGGTGAGGCGCTCCGAGGTCCGCGGGCCGACGCCTGGGATGAGCTTGGCGGGCCGGTCACCCACCGCTTCGAGCATCCGCTCGGGCTCGAGCACGCAGAGGCCGTCGGGCTTGTCGAGGTCGGAGGCGATCTTGGCGCACAGCTTGTTGGGCGCGATCCCGACGGAGCAGACGAGGCGGACCTCGTCGCGCATCCGCTGCTTCATCTGCCGCGCGCGTGCCTTCGGCGCCGGGCACTCCGAGAGGTCAAGATAGGCCTCGTCGAGGCCGGCGACCTCCACGCGATCGCTGAATCCCCGCAGCACCTCCATCACCTTGGCCGAGGCGCGGCGGTAGAACGCCATGTCGCGCGGGATCAGGACGGCCTGTGGACAGCGGCGATGGGCGATCGCGAGGGGGAGGGCGGAATGCACGCCGAACTCCCGAGCCTCGTATGACGCCGCCATCACGACCCCGCGGGAGGCCGCGTCGCCGCCGGTCGCCACGATCACGGGCCTGCCGCGCAACTGGGGCCGGCGCACCAGCTCGACCGACACGAAGAATGCATCCATGTCCACGTGGGCGATGGTCCGCGGCATTGTCCGATCGTAGGTGCGGGGCAGGACGGCCAGGGCGCTAGATTGCGCATGTGAGCGGCGCGGAGCCCAAGAACCTCGAGGCGATCTCGCGGGCGATCGACCAGCACAACGCCAACTGCCCGTTTCCCGCCTCGGAGGTGCACATGAACCCCTTCGAGATCGAGCGGCTGGGCTGGGAGGAGATCCGCGGCCTCCCGATCATCGGCGACCCCGAGCTCGGCACCGGCCGCTTCCGGATCGTCTGCTCGCGCGACTCCGAGGGCGGCGAGCTCGAGGAGGTCGAGGCGGTTGGAACGCCGGTCGAGGTCGGGCTCCCGGAGCCGAGCCCCAACTGAGATCGCGACCTAGGGGTTGATCCCCAGGTCGCTGGTCCACTTCTGGGCCTGGATGTTCAGGTCCGTGAAGCCCCCCGTGAGGATGAGGATTCCCATCGCGATCAGGATCCCGCCGCCGATCCCCATGATCAGCGCGTAGTGGCGCTTGACGACCGCAAACGCGGTGGTCGCGCGTGAGAAGGCGAGCGCGGTGACCAGGAACGGGATTCCCAGGCCGGCGGAGTAGAAAGCGAGCAGCAGCGCCCCGTGCGCTGCCGTGCCCGAGACCGATGCGGCGGTCAGGATCGCGCCGAGGGTCGGGCCGATGCACGGTGTCCAGGCGATCGCGAACGCGGCGCCGGCGACCACAGGGCCGCCCTTTCCGGCCCTGGCCATGAGCGCCTCCACGTGCCACTCCTTGTTCAGCCGGACGATGAAGAGGCTCGCGACGAAGTAGACGCCGAGCACGATGATCATGATGCCCGCGATCGTCTCCAGCAGCGCCTGGTGCTGGTTCAGCGTCTGTCCAAGGCCGGTCGCCGTGAGACCGAGGAGGATGAAGAGGGCCGAGAAGCTCCCGACGAAGATCAGGCTGGGAGCCAGGACCTTGCGCCAGCTCACGTCGTCGAGCTCCGCTACCGAGACCCCGGTCACCGCCGACAGGTATCCCGGCACAAGGGGAAGCACGCACGGCGACAGAAAGGACACGATTCCCGCGCCGAGCGCGGCAAATACCCCCGGTAGCGATGACGGATCGCCCTGCATCCGCCTAAACGGTACGCCGCGCGGGCAACGACTCCTTAAAGGAAGCTAAGTGAGCGCGGCGGCCAGGCGGCGGCGGTGCTCGCGAGCTAGGGGGTGGTCGGCGCCGAGCTCGGTGAAGATCGCGACCATGACCCGCCTCAGGAGGTCGCGGCGCTCGGGGTCGTTGGCCTCGCCGACCACGGTCTGCAGGCCCTCGAGTGCGCCCTCCAGATCGCCCTCGTCCCACGCGGTGAACGCTTGCGTGAGGGTGCCCGCTCCGTCGGTCCGGTCCTCGCCGAGGTCCGCGAGGAGCCGCGCTCTCGCAGCCAGCCCCTCGGCCTCGAAGTCGCCCGGGAAACGGTCCAGCAGCTCGAGCGCCTCATCGGTCTCGCCACGCTGGAGGAGCAGCCGGCCCAGCTTGCGGCCGGCCGTCGCGTTCCGGGGGTCGAGCTCGAGCGCTTCATGCAGCGAGGCCTCGTCGCCCGACTCGGCGAGCTTGTCGGCGGGGGAAGGGACGATCTGGTCGAGGAACTTCTCGATCTGGGCGGGCGGGATGGCGCCCGTGAACTCGGCGACCACCTGACCGTTCTTGAACGCCTTGACCGCGGGAATCCCCTGGATCTCGAAGCTTGCCGCGAGGGACTGGTTCGCGTCGGTGTCCACCTTGGCAAGCTCGACGTCGCCCTCTCGCTTGGCCACCGCCGCCTCGAGTGCGGGCCCGAGGGTCCGGCACGGGCCGCACCACTCGGCCCAGAAATCGACCACCACGGGTACCTCGCGGGAGCGCTCGACAACAAGCTCCATGAAGTCCTGCTCGGTGACGTTGAAAGCCATGAATCGAGCTTAGCTACGCGGCTGCGCGAGAATGGAACCGATGGAGGAATCCCTTCGCGGTCAGCTTCTCGTCGCCTCACCCGCGCTGGTGGACCCGAACTTCGCGCGGACCGTCGTCTTCATCACCGAGCACAGCGACGAGGGCGCGATGGGAATCGTTCTCGACCGCCCCTCCGAGACCGCGGTGGAGGCGTTGGTCCCGCAGCTTGCCGAGATCGCAGGCGGCGAGCCCGTGTACGTCGGCGGGCCCGTGCAGCCCGAGGCGATCGTGCTGCTGGCCGAGTTCTCCGATCTGGAGGCGGCGGCCTGGATCGTCGTCGCGGACGTGGGCCTTGCCTCGGCGGACGTCGACCTCGACGAGCTCGCGGCGGCGGTCCGGCGCGGGCGCGTCTACGCCGGCTATTCGGGATGGGGGCCCGGACAGCTCGAGGCCGAGATGGAGATCGACTCCTGGATCGTCGAGGCGCCCCTGCCGAAGGAGCTCTTCCCCGACGACCCCGCCACGCTCTGGAGCGACGTTCTGGCGCGGAAGGGCGGGCAGTACGCGCTGATCGCGCGGATGCCCGCGGATCCGTCGCAGAACTGACGGTGTGAGGACCGGGGGGACGTGAGCCGGCCATGCACGACATAGTCGAGTTCCTGTCGCGTCACGAGCCGTTCGACGCCCTGCCGGAGGACGGGCTGGAGGACCTCTCGACCTCCGTGGAGGTCGAGTTCTTCGGAGCCGGCGAGACGGTCTTTCGCCAGGGAGAGGGGCCGCTGCAGCACGTGTGGGTGGTTCGCCGAGGGCAGATCGAGCTCACCGACTCAGAGCGAGTCCTGGATGTGCTGGGGGAGGGGGAGCTGTTCGGGCATCGCTGGACGCTCGCCGGGCTACCCATCGGCATCGAGGCGCGGGCAGCCGAGGACACGCTGCTCTATCGGCTGCCGGCCGACAGGGTGATGACAGCGTTGGCGAGGCCGGCGGGGTTGCGTTACCTGGCCGAGACCATGCACGGGCGCTCGGCGCCGGGGGTGTCCACCGGAGTGGCCCTCGACCCCGTTCATCAGCCCGTGGCGCAGCTCGTCAACGGCAGTCCGATCATCGGCGACCCCGATTGGACGGTTCGCGAGACCGCGCAGCGCATGGACGCCGCCGGCGACAGCGCCGCGCTCGTCCGAGTCTCCGACCAGGAGCTCGGCATCGTCACCGATAGCGACCTGCGGGCGCGGGTCGTGGCGGGAGGGGTGGCGCCCGATGCGCCGGTGACCGAGGTGATGAGCTCCCCGGCCTTCACCGTGACACCGGAGCGCTACGGCGCCGACGTGATGCTCGAGATGCTGGACCGGAACATCCGGCACATCCCCGTCGTCTGGCCCCACGGCGAGGTCGTCGGCATCCTCAGTGACCGCGATCTGCTCGTCACCGAAAGCAGGTCGGCGTTCGTCCTCCGTCGCGCGATCGAGGAGGCCGCCAGCCCCGAGGAGCTGCGACGAGCCGCGGCGCAGCTGCGACCGGCGATCATCGGCCTCCATCACGCGCGGATCTCGCCGGCCGAGATCGCATCGGTCATCGCCGTCGTCGTCGATGCGCTGACGCGGCGATTGATCCAGCTGCAGGTCGGGGAGCTCGGGCCCCCGCCGCGCCCGCTCATGTGGCTCGCGCTCGGGAGCCTCGGACGGCGCGAGGCGGTGCTGTCGTCCGACCTGGACTCGGGCCTGGTCTGGGAGGGTGAGGCGGAGGACGCCGAGTCGCCGCCGCCGTACTTCCTCGCGCTGGGACGCGGCGTCCTGGCCGAGATGGCCGCGTGCGGCTTCTCCGCCGACTCCCACGGCGCGAATCCCGGTCAGGCCCTGTTCAACAGCTCGGCCGGCTCCTGGCGGCTCTCGATTCGCGACGCCGTCAACGATCCGGAACAGGGCCGGGCGCTCGTCTTCCTATCGCTGATGTTCGACGGACGCCTGGTTCACGGGATCGGCGAGGTCCGGAACCCGCTCGAGGAGCTACGGCAGATCTGGCATCACCGCACCGTTCTGCGGCTGATGTTGCGCCTGGCGTTGTCACGCAGGCCCCCGACGGGCTTTCAGCGGCTTCGAGACCCTCCGCGGGAGTTCGTGGTCGAGCACTCGGGTGAGCATCAGGGCCGCCTCAACATCAAGCAGCATGGGTTGATCCCGATCGAGGCCATCGCCCGCTACGTGAGCCTCAGGGCGCACGTGCACACCCTGTCCACCAAGGTCCGCCTCGATGCGGCGGCGACTGCCGGGGTGATCCCGGCTAAGAACGCCCTGGCGCTGACCGAGGCACACGACCTCTTCTGGGAGCTGCGGCTCGAGCACCAGGTGGGGCAGTTGTCGCGCGGAGAGGATCCGGACGACTACATCGACGTCAAGACCATGGATCCGGCGAACCGCCGCCATACGCGAGACGCGTTTCGCGCCGTCAGCGCAGTCCAGCGCTCGCTCCGGGGCGAGCTGAGCCTGCCGCCATGAGGCTTCGGCGGCCGCCGAAGTCACCTGCTGCACGCGCCTACGACGAGGCGGCAATCGCGCCGGCTGAGACGCCGTGGCGCGAAGCCGCCTATGCGGTCGTGGATCTCGAGACCACCGGGCTCGACCCGAAGGAGGACGAGATCATCTCCTTCGCCGCTGTGCCGATCGATGCCGGGCGGATCAAGGTGGGGGCGGCGTCGACGCTCATGATCAGACCGCGCCGGATGCCGGAAGCGGAAACGATCCGTATCCACGGGCTCCGGCCACAGGACCTCGCGGAGGCACCGGAGCTCCGCGCCGTCCTCGACAGCGTCCTCGAGGCGCTCACCGGCCGGGTGCTGGTGGCTCACGCGGCCTGGGTGGAACGCGGATTTCTCAGCAAGGCCCTGGAAGAGGCGGGGGTCCGCCTCCGCCGGCCCGTGGTCGACACCGTCGCGCTCTTTCGGCGCGCGCAGGGCCAGAGCGCCGTGGACGACGAGGCAATCGTGCCGCTCTCCGATGCAGCGCGTGAGCTCGGGCTGCCGGTCCACCGCCCGCATCACGCGGACGGCGACGCGCTCACGACCGCCCAGCTCTTCCTGGCGCTCGCGACTCGCCTGGACGCGCGTGAGCCTCAGACCGTTGGCTCCCTCGCGCGACGGTAGGCCGCGCCGACAATGTTTTGTCGCCTGAGGTACGCGCCGCGTCCCCGGCGCTACAAAACCTTCCCGGCCCGGTCGTCAGGTCGGGCGGGCTTCGCCGACCACGAGCGGTCGCACGATCGGCGGTGCTTTGGGCAGCTGGTCGTGCTCGAGGTCCGCGATCTCGAGATCCGACTCGGTGATCATCGCCACGGTGTCGCGGTTTGGATGGCAGCCGCGCCCAAACCATCCCCATGGCCGCTCGAGGCGGTCCTGCCAGCGGGCCGCACCGGCGTCCTCGGAGCGCACGTGCTCGAGGAAGAGGAGCCGCCCGTCCGGCTTCAACACCCGTGAGATCTCCTTGAGCGCCTTACGCGGTGCGGGGATCGTGCAGAGGACGAGCGTGGCAACCACGGTGTCAAAGCTCGAATCAGGAAACGGGAGGCGTTCGGCTTCCGCCGCGACGATCTCCGCGTTCGGGCACTCCGACGCGACCTTGCCCTCGAGCCGCGCGCGCATGTGAGCATCCGGCTCCGTGAGCACGAGCTCTGTCACTCGGCCGGGATAGAGGCCCAGGTTCGCTCCGGTGCCGGAGCCCAGCTCCAGTGTGCGTCCGCGCGCCCGGGCGAGGAGCTCGCGGCGCTTCTCCCGCAGGCCGGCGTCCTCGGCCCCCTTGGACATCCGGTCGTAGCCGCGCGCGAAGAGCGGGCCCCAGAGCCGATCGGAGAGCTTGCCGGGCACGGCGTCAGAACCTACACCTAGACCACCGTGGCCTGGAGCACGGCGCCGATCGCGCCGCCGCCGAGGACGACGTAGAGCACCGTCAGCTTGCTGTGGAAGCGGACCAGGATCGCGAACGCCGCGATCGCGATCAGCGCCGTGTAGACGTCGACGACGCTCGTCTTGACGATCTGCACGGTGACGGCCGCTATCAACCCCACGACTGCCGCCGCAACCCCCAGAAGGAAGGGGCGCAGCCGCTCGTTCTCGGCCAGGGCAACCAGGTAGCGGTGCAGGAAGATCGGGAAGACGAAGGCCGGCAGGAATATGCCCACGGTCATCGCGAACGCTCCACCGAGGCCGCCGGCCAGGTAGCCGACGAAGGTCGAGAAGATGATCAGCGGGGCGGGGAGGACCCCGGAGAGAGCCAGGCCGTCAACGAACTGCGAGCCGGTGAGCCAATGGTGGCCGCTGACCGCGCTCTCGCGCAGGAAGGGGATCACCGTGTACGCGCCGCCGAACGTGAGCAGTCCGGCCTTGAGCCCCTCGAGGAAGATCTGCCCGGTCAGCGACACGGTGATCGCTCCGACAACAACGACGACGCCGGCGAACGCGGGGGAGAGGGAGTTGGCGCGCCGGAGCCAGCGGTCGCCGTTGACCCACAGCTCGTACGCGAGACCGGCACCGAGCAGAACGAGCACAAAGCTGGCTCCCAGGGAGAGCGTCAGGGCGAAGGCCGCCACGGCGAGGATCGCGAGCGGGACGCCGGTGATGAACGTCTCGGCGAACCTGAGCAGCGCCCGCGCCACCAGTCCGGCGACGGCGGCGGTCGCCCCATAGAAGACCGTGTCCAGGTTGCCCGCCAGGCTCGCCTTGACGTAGACGATCGAGAGGGCGAGCATGAGAACGAAGCCGGGCAGCATGAACCCGAGGCCGGCGAGGAACCCACCGAGCTTGCCGCCGCGCAGGCGGCCGAAGTACACACAGAGCTCGTGCGCCTCAGGCCCCGGCAGCACCTGGTAGACGGCCAGAAGCTTCCTGAAGCTCTCCTCAGAGATCCAGTGCTCCTCATCGACGCACTCGCGCTTGATCATCGCGATCTGCGCGGCCGGCCCGCCCCAGGCGAGCGCGCCGAACTTCAGGAAGCGCACGAAGATCGACCCAAGCGAATCCTCGCGGGCTGTGGGGGAGGCCTCGATCGCCAAGCCGCGGCATTGTGGCCGACAGCGGGATGGCGAAGCGAACAGGCCCGCTGCACTAGGCGACCCGCCCGGGGGGAACTGGAGCGCGGGAGCGCGTCGCCTGCTACAAAGGGCAGCCTGATGAGGGCAGGCTGGGCTCTGGAAGACCCACGGCGACTGCGCTTCGTGCTCGGATCCGCGGCACTGAGCTGCGCGGTGCTTGCGTTGCTGCTGGCAACGGCCCCTGGCTCGGCTGCCGCGGCCGGCCCCGGGTTCAGCGCGCACGGCAGCGTGGGGCAGGTCTACGTGACCGGCCTGAGCCCGAAGCAGCCGATGACGCTCGTCAACAGCAGCGGCCAGGTGGTCTCTACCCGGCCGGCGGACGCGCAGGGCGGATTGCTGTTCCGGAACGTCAACCCAGGCGCTGGCTACCGCGTCCGGCCTGCGGGCGGAGGGCCGACGTCCGGGCCGCTCAGGGTCCTCTCGACGCGACCGGCGCCGCCGAGCACCGACGTCTACAACCAGTCGATCAAGCCGCAGGGCTATCAATACCTGACGACCCGCGACGGGACCAAGCTTGCGATCGACGTCCACCCGCCGCAGGACGTGAGCAATGCCGGCAGCGTCACCGCCCCGGCGGCTCCGAGCGGGCCGACCCCGACGCTGATCGAGTACTCGGGCTACGGCTACGCCAATCCCGCTGGTCCCACGAACGGGATCGCGATCCTGGCGAACCTCATGGGGTTCACGGTCGTTGACGTGAACATGCGCGGCACAGGCTGCTCAGGCGGCGCGTTCGACTTCTTCGAGCCGCTGCAGAACCTCGACGGCTACGACGTGATCGAGACGATCGCCCGCCAGCCGTGGGTACTGCACCACAAGGTGGGGATGATGGGAATCTCCTACGGCGGCATCAGCCAGCTCTTCACCGCGCAGCTCGACCCGCCGCACCTGGCCGCGATCTCCCCGCTCTCCGTCCTCGACCAGACGCAGACCACCCTCTATCCGGGTGGGATCCTGAACACCGGCTTCGCGGTGAACTGGGCGAAGGAGCGACAGTACGAGGCCAGGCCGGCCTCGCCCCACGGCGGGCAGGAGTGGGCCTACCAGCAGATCCAGAACGGCGACCAGACCTGCAAGGCGAACCAGGCACTGCACGGCGAGGCGGCAAACCTGATCCAGAAGATCCGGGCGAACAACCACTACAACCCGAAGGTGGCCGACCCGCTGTCGCCGATCACCTTCGTCCACAAGATCCACGTCCCCGTGTTCATGGCCTGCCAGTGGACCGACGAGCAGACCGGCGGGCACTGCCCGACCCTGGCGGAGCACATGACCGGGACCAGCCGGAAGTGGTTCACCTTCACCAACGGCACCCACGTGGACTCGCTCGACCCGACGACGTTCAACCGCTGGTACGACTTCTTACAGCTGTACGTGGCCCATCAGGCGCCGATCACGAAATCGGCGGCAATCCATGCCGCGAGCCCGGTGATCTACCAGGAGGCGATGGGCATCTCCGGCGTGACCATGCCCTCCGACCCGGTCCAGCAGCAGCCGACCTACGCGGGCGCCCTGAAGAAGTTCGAGAGCTTCCCGCCGATCCGAGTCCTTTTCGACAACGGCGCGGGCGGCACGCAGCCCGGCCAGCCTCAGCCCGGCTTCGAGCACTCGTACAGCAAGTTCCCGATCCCCGGCACCAAGGGCCGTTCCTGGTATCTGTCGAACAACGGCGGCCTGAGCGACCAGCCACCCGCCCGAGCAGGCGCGAACTCGTTCGACTGGGACGCCCACGCGACCCCACTGACGGACTTCACGGGCGACACCGCGGCGGGCAACGGCGGCCTCTGGACCGCCACGCCGCCCTACCACTGGGCACAGGACCCACCCGGGAGTGCCGTCTCCTACCTGACCAAGCCGCTGAAGAGCGACACGACCGCGATCGGCGCCGGCGCCGTGCGCCTGTGGGTGAAGTCCTCGACGCCGAACGTCGACCTCCAGGCCACGGTGAGCGAGGTCAGGCCCGACGGCCACGAGGTCTTCGTGCAGGGCGGATGGGTCCGCGCGAACGAGCGCAAGCTGGATCCGAACAAGAGCACTCCGCTCGAGCCTGTCCTCTCACTCAGGCAGTCCGACGTGCAGCCGATGCCCAAGGGCCGCTACGTCCAGGTCACGATCCCCATGTACTACGAGGGACACGTGTACCGGGCGGGCTCGCGCATCCGGGTCACGATCTCCGCCCCCAACGGCGACCAGCCCATCTGGTCGTTCGGCGAGACGCAGCCCACAGGGCACGCGAACGTCTCGATTGCCTACTCGAAGCGCATGCCGTCGCGGCTGACGCTGCCCACGGTTCCGGGCATCAACGTCCCGACCGGGTTGCCGCCGTGCCCGGGCCTGCGGGGCGAGCCGTGCCGCCAGTACCAGCCGCTGAAGAACCTTCAGGCGAAGCACTAGAGCCCGGCGCCGTCGGCGAAGCCCGCCGCGATCCTGGCCTCGGTCCTCAGTCTCTGATCGCCTCCAGCGCGTCGGCCTTCGTGCGGTAGGCGTGCATCGTCGCAACCTTGCCGTCGCGGAACGTGACCAGAGTGGCGCTCTCCCTCATCACCACCACGACCTGACCCTCGGTGACCTCGGTCACCTCCGTCAGCTTGCCGATCGCGCGCTGGCCCATTCGCTCGCGGATGAGGGCCATCGCCTCGTCACGGCTGTGGCAATCCCACGGCCCGTGCTCCCACCAGTGCCAGGTGAGATCGGGGGCCATGAGGTCTTCGACCACCTCGGCCTCGCCGCGCATAAGAGCCTCGTAGCCGTCGCGGGCCAGCTGTTCGTTCCTCGTCATCGTCGTCTCCTTGTCCGTTCGTCTCCAATCCGGGCGGTCGGTGATCGACCGGCCTGGGGGAGCTCGAGCGCCGCCGCCGAGGAACTCCGGGGCGGTGCGCTCATGCGGACGGGGCTCAAGCGAGCGGACACGACCGCCCGAGACCGGTGAGGTGGAAAGGGAGGGGGCTGTCTAGCGTCAGCCAGGCACCGACCAAGGGTACGCCCGGCCGGCGCCCGGTTCAAGCCTGCGCCGCTCCGGCCCCGTCGTTCCGGGCTTCGACCGCCTTGACGAACTTTTCGAACGCGCCTGACAAGCGGCCCTTGCCGACGGTTCCCAGCACGATCCCGATAAATCGGCCCTTGAGGTTCTTGCCATTGCGGACGACGACGTAATCGATGTCGGTCGTCCCGTCGGGCTTTCGCTCGAGGGTGTAGGTGTGGCTTGGGCCGTCCGCCCACGTGTTGGAGTCGGTGGTCGTGAGGACGATGTGATTGGGGTCGGACCAGTCGTAGCGCAGGCGTTCCCAGATACCGCTCGAACCCTCCGTGACGTCGGCCTCGGTGGCGCCCTTGTCATGGACCTTGAGGTCGTCGTCGGCGCTGTTCTCAAAGAGCTTCGAGCGCCCCGGCCCGAAGTCGGTGAGCGCGGCGAGGAACTGCTCAGGCGTTGCGGTGGTCGTCTGATGGAAGTCGAAGGTGGGCATGAGTCCTCCTTGTCAGTCGAGGGTCAGCTTGCGCTCGGGCCGAGTCTCTGGTCAATCTAACGCCGAAGGTAGTGTTGAAGCGTTGATCGCGAACGCCTCGCCTACGCCCAAGGCCGTCACGCTCGTGTTGCTCCCGGCGCTGGTGCTGACGCTCGTCTTCGCCTTCTCATACGTCGGCGCCTTCCACGATCCCAGGCGACACCAGGTGCCGGTGGCCGTGGTCGGCCCGCCGGCGCTCGCGTCGCAGCTCAACGGCCTGCCGGGCGACCCTCTCGACGCGCGCCAGGCCTCGTCCCGCGCCGACGCGCTCTCACAGATCGACGATCGCGACGTCTACGGCGCCTACGAGGCCGACAAAAACCGCCTGTTCGTCGCCTCGGCCGCTAACCGGGCGACCGCCGTTGCGCTGGAAGAGACGTTTAACCGAGCCGCCGCTGCGCAGGGAGGGCCGGCCGTGCACGTCACGGACGTCAAGCCGCTGCCGGCAAACGACCCCAACGGCACCACGCCGTTCTATGCGGTGATCGCCTGGATGTTCGGCGGCTACATCGCCTCGACGTTGATCGGGTTGATCGGGAGCCCGCGGAGCCGCAGCACGCAGCGTGCGGCAGCCCGGATCGGGGCGCTCGCGGGGTTCAGCATCGTGGCGGGCATTCTCAGCGTGGTCCTCCTCCGCGAGAGCTTCGACGTGTTCGCGGGCCACGTCGTCGCGCTGTCCGCGATCGCGGCGCTGACCATCTTCGCCAGCGGCGCCGCCACGGCAGGGATCCAGGCCGCGATCGGCCCGGCAGGGACGGGACTGGTGATCATCGTCTTCGTGATCGTCGGCAACGCCGCGGCTGGTGGGCCGTTCGCGCGGCCACTCCTTCCGGGCTTTTGGAGGACGATCGGCGGCGTGTTACCCCCAGGCGCCAGCGTCGACCTGGCGCGGTCGGCGCTGTTCTTCGACGGCGCACGGATTGCGGGTCCGATTCTCGTCCTTGTCGGATGGGCCGCCCTGGGTACCGTGCTTGCGCTCGCGCTCGGCGGCCGCATCACTGATCCGGTCGACACCGAGGCGAGAGCCGCCGCGGGAGCAGCGGTGTGAGAGCTACGGCACGCACCGGCACGACGCATCGCTCGAGCCGAGGGACTCTCCTCCGTCGCTGTTAGGCCGAGCGGCATCAGCGCCCGCCCGGAGCGGGGGAGAGGCCGGCCAGCCGCGCGGGAGACTGAGCCACGAGCTGGAAGGCTGGCTTTCCGGCGACGGCGACAAGACCGTCGGGAGCCTGGTGAGCCTGTTCGGGCAGCGGAGCTTCGCGGTTCTGTTCGTGCTGCTCCTCGGCGTGCCCGCGCTTCCTCTGCCGACTGGCGGCGCGACGCACGTGTTCGAGCTGATCGCGATGCTCCTCGCGCTCCAGTTGATCGTCGGTCGCGATCGGATCTGGCTGCCACAGCGCTGGTGCCGCCTGAGCCTGGCCGGATCCAAGCAGCAGCGCTTCATCGCAGCGCTGATGCGGATGATTCGCCGCTTGGAGCGCATCTCACGCCGGCGCTTCGGCTTTCTGTTCGGGCATCGGCTGAGCCAAATCGCTTTCGGGGTGCTCGCGCTGGCGGGCTCGCTCGGCGCGTTCCTGGCGCCGCCGTTCACCGGACTCGACACCTTGCCGGCGCTGGGCGTCGTGCTGATGTCGCTCGGCGTGCTGCTGGAGGACATCGCGATCGTCGTGGTCGGGATCACTGTCGGCGCCGGCGGAGTTTTCCTCGAGATCGTGCTCGGCAAGGCCGCCGTCCATTGGGTCAGCAAGCTCTTCTGATTCCGCGACACGCGTGCCCAACCGTCGCGGCCGGATGCGCGGCTTCGTCACCGATCGGATCTTCCCTCGTTTCGGCCTGCCCTTGGAACTTGCGGCCTAAGGACAAAGAGCCTGTTATTTGACCGTCAGCGTTCCCTGCATCCCGGCCTGGCGATGGCCCGGCACGGAGCAGTAGTAGGTGTAGGTACCGGGCGAGAGCTTCGCGGTGAAGCTCTTCGTCCCGCCCTGGAAGACCGGCGTCTGACCGATCTTCTTGTTTTGTGAATCGACCAGCACCACGTCGTGGTCCAGGGCGGAGTTGTTGGTGAAATCCATCGTCACCTTGCCGGCATTCGCCGTCGCGTTGTCAGTGTTGAATGCCAGCTGGTCGTCGACAGCGTTGAGCTTCACGGCGCCGGCTGTGCTTCCGCCAGAGCCCGAGCTGGGGGCGGTCATAGTGGTGGTGGATGTGGTCGTGGTAGGCGCCGGTGCTGAGCTCGACCCGGAGGCCGCGAGCGTGCCCGTCGCGCCGAGGCGATAGGCGATGATCTGCGCCTTCTCGCTCTTGCCGCTCGGGATGGTGCCGGCTGTGACGACCGTGTCCCCGAACACCCCCACCGGCGCGTTCGTCCCGGCGTGGAGCGACGTATGCCAGAGCTCACGGCCAGTGTCGGAGTCGAAGGCGTAGAGCGTCCCGTCGAACGTCGTCGTGAAGACGACGCCGTTGACGAGGGTCGCCCCCCCGTATGGCGAGGACGGGAGCTTTTTGTCCCACTTCACCTTGCCCGTGGCCTCGTCGACCGCGACCAGGTCACCCGTGCCGGTGTTCGGCGGCGCAAACTGGACAGCGGCCAGCCCGCCATCGTCGGACGAGTAGTGGGAGGGCAGGTTGTTGACCGCGGCGTAAACGGTCGAGCCGTCCGACGCGAGCTGCGACTCGATCCCGCCCAGGTCCCCCGGCTCGATCGTTACGGGGGCGTGCAGTTTCGAGAAGTCGCCGTGGAGTGCGGCGATGTTGTCCTTGCTATGGCCGTTGTGGACACCGACCGGTCGCTTCCAAATGGGCTTGCCGGTCTGCGCGTCCACCGCGACCAGGATGCCGGCCTTGCCGCCGTCGATCACGATCTGCCTGCCGCCCGCGTTCGAGAGGATCGGCGAGTTCTCCAGGTCGTAGTCGTAGATGTCGTGAGGCGTGAGCTGGTAGTGCCAGATGACCTTGCCGGTCTGCTCGTCGAGCTTGACGATCGAGTCGGTGAAGAGATCCGGCCCAGGCCTGCTGGAGCCCCACGGCAGGCCCTTTGCTCCCGGGAACGGAGCCGGGTTCGCCACTCCGACGTAAAGGTGGCCCTGGCCGTCGAAGGTCGGTGGGTACCACTGGCCGCCGCCGGAGTTGATGTGCTTGTGCTTGGCGGACCAGAGGTTCGCGGGAACCTCGGGCCACTTCCACTCGGTCGATCCCGTCGACGCGTTCATCGCCCACAGGACGGCCTGCCCGCTGCCGGCATAGAACTTCTTGGAGTTGCCGGGAACGGTCGACACGTAGACCGTGCCGTCGTGCACGCCCGGCGGCATGTCGACGCCCTCGTTGGCGTTTCGGGTCAGCTTCTTGATCCAGAGCTGCTTGCCCGACGAGGCATTCAGCGCAAAGGCCGAGTCCCCGGTGGCCCCGTACACGGTTCCATCGACGACGCTAAGGCCGTTCGGCCCGACGCTCGTCGAGTTGTACTTGTGCGTCCAGTTGACCTTGCCGCTGGCGAGGTCAATCGCCTGGACGTTGGAGTCGATGTCCTGCGAGTACATAACACCGTCCGCGACGACCGGCGTGCTCGAGTATCCGCCGAATGCGCCACCTGCGGTGATCGGGACCGTCCACGCGACGCCGAGTGTGGAGACGTTGGAGCGGTTGATCGGCCCACCGACGCTGCGCGTGTTCTGGATATTCGCGTTCGGCAGGCTCCAGGCCGTGGCCGCGGTCGAGTTGCTGCTCGAGTTGTTGCTGCTGCCACCGCAAGCGGCGACGAAAAGACTCGTCACGATGAGCAACCCAACAGCGGCGGCCCACCTGTGGAGGCGCATTGTCTGGGGCGGTTGGGAGTTTTTCATCGTCTCTACCTTTCGACTCGAGCTTTGGACTGCGAATCAAGCGATCTCCCGGCGATGTTGGAGGTGCCGGGGCAATCTGTCGTCGGCCGAGAGGCGTCTCTTTTCCGTACCGCCCAGGGCGTAGTGCGGCTACGTCGACTTGGCGGTCGCGAGGTCCCTATCGGGAGCTCGGGCCGGGGTGCCCGCCACCCGCGCCAGCACCAGGCTGGCCTCGAAGAGCACGATGAGGGGGACCATCTCCAGCAGCATGCTGACCGGGTCCGTACCCGGGAGGAGCATCGCGACGACTGCGATCACCAGGTAGGCATAGCGACGGTTCCTGGCGAGCTGCTTGGGAGTGACGATTCCAAGCCTCGTGACCGCCAGGATTCCGACCGGAAGCTGGAAGACCAGCCCCATCACCCCTAGCGTGGTGGTGAAGAAGCTGTAGTAGTCCTTGGCTCGGATCTGGATGTTGAACTGGCTCTGGTTGAAGCTCAAGAGGAACTTGGTGGCGGCTGGCAGGACGACGAAGTAGCCGAAGACGGCTCCCGCGCAGAACAGCAACGGCACCATGGTCAAGAACGGGACGATCGTCCGGCGCTGGCGGTCGCTCAGCGCTGGCAACAAGTAGGCGTACGCCTGGTAGAGGATCACCGGAAGCGAGATCACGATCGCCGCGTAGGCGCTCACGGCCACCGTGGTGGTGAACGGCTCCGCGACCCCGAGCGTGATCGGCGTCTTGTCGCCCGGAAGGGGCGCATTGGCGATTTCCAGCAGCCGGTTGTTCTGCCAGAAGCAGAGCGCGAACGCGACGCCAAAAGCCGAGATCGAGACGACGATCCGCGTGCGAAGCTCGTCGAGGTGCTCGACGATGGTGAGCCGGTCCTCGAAGCTGACCGGCCGCAACCGGGCCACTGACTAGGCCTTGTGGTCGGCGACGACCTCGCCCTCGATCGCCTCGGCCGGCTTGGTCGTGTCTTGGGCCGGAATCTCGCCCCGGTCCTCCGTGGCGAGGGATCCCTTGAACTCGCGGATTCCCTTCCCCATCGACTTGCCGAGCTCGGGCAGGCGCTTCGGCCCGAAGACGATCAGGGCGATCACCAGGACGACTGCGATCTCGAGTGGTCCGACGTTTGGCATTGGAACGTTCCTTTCGCTCGTTGTCCGACTGCGGGCGAGCCGCCCAAGGGCGGCTCGCCGCGGTCTGGCTTTTTGTGGCCCTAGTGCGCGGGTCGGGCCGCGTCGGCGGCATTCGCCAGCTTCTTCAGCTTGGTGAAGAACTCCGGCGGCTGCCCGATGAACAGCCCGTCCTTGGTGAGTGCCTTGGCCGCGCCCATCGCCGCACGCTTGGTCTCGGTCGGGCGGATGATCGACACGTCCGGGAACTTCCGCTTGAGGAACGGGGTCGGTTCGGGGAGGATCAGGTTCGTCTGGGTCGACTGGCCGTCGGAATTGAGGTCCGGGAAGACCAGCCGGCCGTCTTTGAGCGGGGGCGCGTTGCCGGCCTTGTCATGCCAGGTCTGGAAGTGCATGATCTCGCTGCCGCCGATGCTCAGGAGGATGCGCAGCACCTCCTTGCTGGTCACCCGCTGCGCGAGAGCGGCGTAGAGGCTCGTACCACCCTGCTCGATGAAGGCGAAGTGGAACCCCGCTGTGTTCGCAATCGCCTGTAGGTGGTTCGCATTCTTGAGGTCACTGTTGTCGCGGGGAATCGCCGGATGCTGGCCGACGGCCAGCGTCGGGACTGCCTGCGGCAGGGTGTCGCCGAGGTCGGGATTGCGGCTGTCGCTGCGATACCGCGTCCAGAAGCTGGTATCGACACTCAGCTGCATCAGGTTGGTCAGCCGCCCGACGTGCTTCTGAGCGCCGTCCGCTTGGCTGCTCGGCAGCGTCCGGAACTTGTCGAGGTTGACCGTCCTCTCGCCGTGAGCCCGGAGGTACGCGTTGATGAAGGCGACGTGGCTGAACTCGTCATCGGTGTTGTCGTGGATGTACTGGTTCATGTCCTCGTCCAGGACCTCGACGGCCTCGGTGTAGGCGTCGTTGCCGCTCCCGCCCGGGACCTCACTGTCTTGGATACCGGCGAGCTCGTTGTACTGCTGCCAGAGATCGGACTCGATGATCTCGGCTGCACAGAGGAATCGGAGGATCGCGGCGTCTCCGCTGGTGAGGCGGCCGCCCCTGGCCCTGGTATGGCCAAAGACATCCGGCGGGTCGACCAGCACTCGTCCCACCGCCGTGGCTCCGACTCCCATGACCGCTCCCTTGAGCATCAGCGAGCGACGGTTGATCAAGTCCTGCGGCTGATGAGTGGTCTCTTCCATTGGTGTCCTCCTTTGCGGATGGCTTGTCTTGCGGTCTCAAGGCTGCACCGCAGACGCGTTCCTGTCGTCGGCCTGGGGAGGACTCTTTGGCCTACCACCGGCGGCGTACGAGGGGGGCCGCGGCCAGAGCCTTGGGGTCTAGGCTGCGGCGAGCGTCACGGACGCGAGGACGGAGTCGACGGGTCCGGGCTGTTTCGGGTGCACCAGCCCCGTCTCGTACGCGAGCGTGACGAGCTGGGCGCGACTCCTGGCCTGCAGCTTGTAAAGCGTCCTGCTGACGTGGGTCTTCGCCGTCGCCCTGCTGATGACGAGGTGCTCGGCAATCTCGTCGTTGCTCAAGCCGGCGGCGACCAGGCCCATCACCTCGCGCTCGCGCGGGGTGAGCTCTTCGAGCTGCTCGGGACCGGGAAGTCCGGGATCCGGCCAGGAGACAAGCTCCGAGATCACCCGGCGAACCACGCTCGGGAAAAGCGCCGCCTCGCCGGCGGCGACCGCGCGAATGGCACGCAGCAGAGCTGCCGGCTCGGTGTCCCGCGGGAGGAAGCCGGTCGCACCCGCGCGAAGCGCGGAAAGGACCTCGTGATCCCGGTCGGAATCGCCGAGCATTACGACCCCGACTCCGGACAGACCGGGAATCGCAACGATCTGCCGCGTCGCCTCGACACCATCCGTGCCGGGCAACGCGGCGTCCACCAAGAGCACGTCGGGACGGATCTCTCGCGCTTGTGCGAGTGCATCCTCCCCGTCACCGGCGGATCCGGCGACCATGATGTCCGGCTCGTCGTCGAGCAGGGCTTCGAGGCCCGCCCTCGAGAGGTGGTCGCCATGGGCGATCAGGAGGCGGATCATTTCCGGCCCGGGGGAGAGGAGGCCGGGGTCGTCCGGGTCCACCAGTGACAGGTTGGGTGCTTCCATGCGCCCAACTATTCCCCCGGCGCGTGCCCCGTGCCATACCCATCGACCCTAGAAGCCGCTCGGGAAGACCCGAGGTGTTGCTGTGGAAAGCCCTACCGCCGCGCAGTGGCGGGGAGTGCGATCACACCTGGTTCGCGGATGCGCCGTTCGCGGTCAGCTTGACGTCGACGTTGTTGCGGGTCGCGTTCGAGTAGGGGCAAACCTGGTGTGCGGCCCGGACGAGGTCAACCGCGATCTCGTCGTCCTCGATCGAAGGCAGCGTGACGTCGAGCTCGACTCCGAGCCGGAATCCGCGCTCCTCGGTCGGGTACAGCGTCACCTTGGAATCGATCTCAACGTCCCCGCCCTCCAGCTTCCGGCGACGCGCCACGGCGCCCAGTGCGCTCTCGAAACAGGCCGCGAAGCCGACGGCGAGGAGCTCCTCGGGGTTGGTGCCCCCTCCGTCTCCGCCCAACTCGGCCGGTACACGCAGATCGACCTCCAGCATCCCGTCCGACGTACGCCCGTGTCCCTCGGCTCGGCCACCGGTGACGTGCGCTTCAGCCGTGTAGAGGGGTTTCCTGGCGCCGTCATTCATGTCTTCCTCCGCGTTAGGGGTTTGGCCAAAGGTTCCCTTCCGCCGCCGCGCTTGTCGTCGGCCGGCGGGAGACACATTCTGGTGCAACCAGCGCGGTAGCCTTGCCCTGTGTCGGGATCTAGGGGTGCCCGGGTGGCTTTGGGCGCCGAGGTAGCGCTCGCGTTCGGCTGCGGGCTGGCGTTCTTCGCCCTCCTGTCCGTCCTTCTCGTCGTCGCCGATTCGCGGCTCCTCCCGGTCATCGCTTTGGGCCTCGCGGGCATCGGCGCGGTGATTGCGATCCTCCGCATTCTCGGAATCGCCTATGCGGTCACGGCGGTCACGGCGGGACTGCTCGCCTTCGACTGGTTCTACGTCCCGCCGATCCACGCGCACGTCTTCCCGGACGCCGAGAGCCTGGCCGACCTCCTTCTCTTCCTCTCCGCCGGCGCCCTGATCGGCGTGCTTACCGCCAGGGCGGCGCGGCGCGCCGACACCTCGGAGCTGGCACGCAGCGAGCTCGCGAGCGAGCAGGCGGCTCTTCGCCGGGTCGCGACGCTGGTGGCGGAGGGCGTCCCGGCGAGCGAGCTCTTCGCCGCAGTGGCCGAGGAGGCCGGGAGGCTCCTCGGGGTCGACGGCGCCTGGATCGAGTTCTACGAGGGAGAGGACGTCGTCAAAGCTGGCGAGTGGAGCCGGCCCGGCATGGATCCGCCGACGTTCGATCGGGCGAAGGTGGAGGACGCCCCGGTGGCCGCTGCCGTGCGTCGCAGTGGCGAAGTGGTCCGCGTTGACGACTTCGAGAGCGTCCAGCCCACAACCCGCTTCGCCGGTCAGCCCAAGATGATGTCTCTCGTCGGCGCGCCGATCACCGTCGAGCGGGATCAATGGGGAGTGATGCTCGCCTGGTCACACGATCGGCCGCTTCCGAGTGACGCGGAGTCTCACCTGACGCAGTTCACGGATCTCGTCGCGACGGCGATCGCAAACAGTGATGCGCGAGCCAAGGTGAGCAGGTTGGCGGAACAGCAGGCCGCTCTGAGACGGGTCGCAACGCTCGTGGCCGAGGGTGTGGCCGCCCGCAGTTTGTTCGAGGCCGTGGCGGAGGAGGCGGGAAGGCTGCTGGAGGTCGACGGTGCCCGCATCGCGACCTACGACGGCGAGGATGTCGTCAGTACCGCCGAATGGAGCAAGTCCGGGCACCATCCTCCGACATTCGACCGGGTCCGGGTCGACGAGGCGCCGGTGGCCGGCGAGGTGCGCCGGACCGGGCGCGCGGTCCGTTTCGACGACTTCGAGCGGATCCAGGGCGGGACGGTGTTCGCCGACCAGCCGAGAGTGATGTCTTTAGTGGGAGCGCCGATCATCGTGGAGGGCGGCCAATGGGGAGTGATGATCGCCTGGTCGCAGGACTCGCCGCTCCCCCCCGACGCCGAGGCGCACCTGACAGCCTTCACCGAGCTCATTGCGACGGCGATCGCGAACGCCGAGGCTCGTCGCGAGGTGGCAACGCTGGCCGACGAGCAAGCCGCCCTGAGACGCGTTGCGACACTTGTGGCGGAAGGCGTCCCACCGCCTGAGGTGTTCGCAGCGGTGGCGCGAGAGCTGGGGCAACTCCTGGGCGTCGACAGCACGCACCTGGCGCGCTACGAACCGGATGGCATGGTGACCGCCGTGGGCGGTTGGAGCGACACTCGTGGAGCCAATGCCCCGGTGGGAACCCGCGTCCCTCTCGACAACACCACCGTCACGGGCTTGGTCCACGAGAGCGGACTCCCGGCCCGTCTCGACGGATATGAGCACACCACTGGCGAAATCGCCGAATTAGTCAAAGGCATGGGGATCCGATCGTCAGTAGGGGCGCCGATAACCGTCGACGGCCGACCGTGGGGCGTGATGATCGCCGCCTCGAACCGCCCCGAGCCCCTCGCCGTGGGCACCGAGACCAGGATCGCGGCGTTCACCGACCTGGTCGCCACGGCTATCTCCAACACTGAAGCGCGGACCGAAACACACCGGCTGGCTGAGGATCAGGCGGCACTGCGCAGGGTCGCCACCCTGGTGGCGAGGGGAGTGCCTCCCGGCGAGCTGTTCGATGCCGTCGCCGCCGAGGTGGGAAGCCTGCTCGACACCGACCTGGCGACGCTGTTTCGCTATGAGGATGACGACATGGTGAAGATGCTGTCGATCTGGACGTCCGACGGCGTGAGCCTGGAGGCGCCGGAAACCTGGGGTGTGGAGGAGCTAGGCCTATCCAGGTCGACCGCCCAGGAAAATTGGCCCGGTCGCGTCGACGACTGGACGCAATTCTCCGGCCCGCTGGCTCATTTCGTACGGGACGACGCCGGGGTGACCTCATCCGTGAGTTCCCCGATCCTGGTCGAGGGGCGACTCTGGGGCGCGCTCGCCGTCCACGCAACACACGACGAGCCGCTCCCGGCGGACACCGAGGTTCGCGTCAGCGAGTTCACCGGACTGGTCGCGACGGCGATCTCCAACGTCCAGGCCCGCGAGGATCTGGCCGCCTCGCGAGCCCGTATCGTCGTGGCGACCGACGAAGAGCGACGGCGTGTGGTCCGGGACCTGCACGATGGCGCCCAGCAGCGACTGGTCCACACCGTTGTCACGCTGACGATGGCGAGCCGGGCCCTGGAGCAGGGATCCGACAAAGAGGTATCTCCCCTTGTCACAGAGGCACTCCAGCACGCGCAGGGGGCCACCGACGAGCTCAGGGAGCTGGCCCACGGCATCCTCCCGTCGGTCCTGACCCGGGGCGGACTTCGTGCGGGAGTGGGCGCGCTGGCTTCGCGGACGCCGGTGCCCGTTGAGGCTGCCATCTCGGTCGGTCGCCTTCCCCCCGCAATCGAGGCGACCGCCTATTTCATCGTCGCCGAGGCGCTGACGAACGTTGCGAAACACGCACGAGCAAATCAGGCGCTGGTCACGGCGCAGATCGGGAAGGGCGTGCTGCAGATCCGGGTGCGAGACGACGGAGTTGGAGGCGCCGATGCGGCAGGGACCGGGCTCGTTGGGCTCGCCGACCGAGTCTCGGCGCTCGACGGAACCATTCGGCTCGAGACCCCGGCCGGTGGCGGGACGCTCCTCACGGCCGATATCCCGGTACCCCACAGGGAGTACGAGGAAGAGTCAACCGGAGGATGACGACAGCGAGACCGCCCGGGCGTAACATCGGTCGTCCGGTTCACCGAGCAGAGAGAGGGTGCCCTGATGGCGTTCATCACCGTTGGCAAGGAGAACTCGACTCCGATCAACCTCTACTACGAGGACCTCGGCTCCGGTAAGCCAGTGGTGCTTATCCACGGCTATCCGCTGAACGGCCACTCCTGGGAGCGGCAGACGATGGCGCTGCTCGACGCGGGTTATCGGGTGGTCGCTTATGACCGCCGCGGTTGGGGCCAGTCAAGCCAGCCGACGACCGGGCACGACTACGACACCTACGCGGCGGACCTGAAGGAGCTCTTGGAGCAGCTCGAGCTCACGGAAATCGTCCTCTGCGGCTTCTCGATGGGGACCGGAGAGGTGACTCGCTACCTGGGCGCCTATGGCTCGGACCGCGTCGAGAAGGCGGTTTTGTTCGGTGCGATCCCACCGTTTCTGCTGAAGACCGACGACAATCCGGAAGGGGTCGACGGCGCGGTGTTCGAGGGCATCAAGGAGACGGTCTTGAAGGACCGCTACGCCTGGTTCAAGCAGTTCTTCGACGACTTCTACAACGTCGACAAGCTGGCGCCGGAGCGCATCGGCGAGCAGGCGTGGCAGGCGAGCTTCAACGTCGCCTGCATGGGGTCGGCGTACTCGAGCTACGCCTGCGTCGACACCTGGCTGACCGACTTCCGCGACGACCTGCCGAAGATCGACGTCCCGACGCTGGTCCTGCATGGAACCGAGGACCGGATCCTGCCGTACGAGGCCACCGCGGCACGGCTTCCCGAGCTGATCGACGAGGTCAAGGTGATCCCGGTCGAGGAGGGACCCCACAACATCGGCTGGACCCACCCCGAAGTCGTGAACCCACTCCTGCTGGCGTTCGTCGAGAACGGACTCGGTGCCGTTGAGAAGGCCCAGGTCCAAGGCGCCTCGGCCTAGCCGCCGTGGGAGCTTGAGCTCCCATTGCACTGGACTAGCCGCCGAGCGGCCGCGTGTCGCTGAATTCGAGGTACAGGTTGCGCTCAGCGAACAACCAGGTACCGCCCTGCTTCACGAAGGTGTCCAGGTAGCGAAGGTAGGCCACCATGATCTTCCGCTCGCCCTCCTCCGAGAACACGTGGTGGGCGATGCAGTAGGCCTCGCCGGTGCCACGGTCGCCCTGGAGCGTCGCGGTGTTCTGCCCGTTGAAGTGCATTGTGACCTCGTACTGGTTGAGAGCGTCGAACACCGCGGTTAGCGATTCGCGGCCGCGGAGGTCCTGCGTCGGATCGGTGTCCTCGCCGTCCATGTAGACGACGAAGTGCGTGTCGTCGGTGAAGAGGGCCTTCTGCCCTTCCGCGTCGCGCCGGTCTGCGCAGTGGGCGTATGCGTCGATCAGTTCGCGGATCGCGAGCCGGTCGGCGGCCTCCTGGGGTGAGATCGAGGTGTGTTCCATGGCGTCCTTTCAGCAGAAACTGTTATCAGGTTGCCGAAGGGCGCTGACCCACCACTGGTGACGAGGAGACGATCGACGGCTTAGCAGCATGAGTACGGCCGTCTCATCGTCGATTGGGTCACCGGCGGATTCCAGCGCTCGTAAGCTCTTCATTGTCGGACCGAGACGCGGATCTCGCTTCCCCAAGAGCACCCATGACCACAAACGGCACAAGCAGACGCGGCAGCACGGTGTCTGTCCCGGACAGCCCATCGCTCACCGGCAGTGCTATCGGCCGCGAGGACCTGCTCGAGACCAGCTCGCCGGGGGTCTACGCGGCGGGCGACGTCCGAGCGGGCTCAGCGAAGCGATGCGCTGCCGCCGTGGGTGAGGGAGCGATGGTCGTGCAGTCCGTGCATGCCCACCTCCGCGGACAGCGCGTCTGAGGGGTCGCGGCGATGAGGATCGCCGTCTCGCGCGCGCCCGACGCCGAGCGCGGCGTCAGCCCGCTCGAGCTCTTCTTCGACCTCGTCTACGTCTTCGCTATCGGGCAGCTCTCGCACCACTTGGTCGAGCACGTCGATCTGCGGACGGGTGCCGAGACGGCGATCCTGGCGCTCGCGATCTACTACGCCTGGTACATGACCGCGTGGGGGGCGAACTGGCTCGACCCCGACCGTCTGCCAGTGCGGATCCTGCTCATCGGGCTGATGTTCGCCAGCCTGCTCATGTCCGTCGCGATCGGCGACGCGTTCGATGGGCGTGCGTGGCTGTTCGTCACGGGCTATCTGCTGCTTCAGGTGGGTCGCGCGACATTTCTCATCTGGGCCCTTCGCGGTCGGGCGCAGGGCGAGCACTTCGTCAACAACCTGGTCTGGGAGGTGCTCGCCGGCGTCCTTTGGGTGGCCGGCGCGATCCCGGACAGCGACGCGCGCCTGGTGCTTTGGGGGCTTGCGGTGCTGGTGACCTACGGCGGCGCCTTCTCCCAGCACTGGCTGCCCGGCCGAGGTCGGCGTGTCGACCTCGGCCACACCGAGATTGCGGGTCAGCATCTTGTCGAGCGCTTCCGGCTGTTCTTCATCATCGTGCTGGGAGAGACCGTGCTGACAACGGGCAACGCCTTTGCCGGCGAGCCGTTCGAGCTCGAGCGCCTGCTCACGCTCACGATCGCTTTCACGGGGACCGTCGCGCTCTGGTGGTGCTACTTCCAGCGCGCGGAGGGGATCGGCGTCGATGCGGCCGAGGGCGCCGAGGACGCGGGCGCCGTCGGGGTGTTGGGGACGTGGACGCTTACGTTGATCGTGTTGGGGCTGATCGCGATCGCCGTGGGCGACGAGCTCGCGATCGCCCATCCCAGCGACGACGCGACGGTTGGCTTCACGATCCTCACGTTCGGCGGGGCGGGGCTGTTTCTGCTCGCCCAATTCCTCTTCCTGCGCGAGACTCTTGGGAACGCGCCGCGTTCGCGGCCGCTTGGCCTGGTGGCGCTCGTGATCCTCGCGGTCGCCACCACGCCGCTCACGCTGGTCGCTGGGATCGCCGCGTCGAGCGCGGTCCTCGTCGCCGTGGCGATCTCCGACACGGTGCACGAGGGGGAGGAGGCGGCTGCGGCGAGAGGTCGGCCGGGACCTCCCGCCGCGCCGGGGCCGCCGGGCTAGTAGCTGAAACCGCCACCGCCGCCCGAGCTCGAGGAGCCCGAGGCCTGGCCGACGATTTGATTGCCGGCAGCCGAGACGGCGTACCAGAGGCCGCCGAAGGCGTTGACGCCCTCGCCGCTGGTGTCGCCGGGGCTCTGGTCGCCCGAGTAGGTGTAGAGCGGGTGCCCGTTGTAGGTGACCTGTGGCTTGCCGTCGGAGCGAGGCGTGGTTCCAAGCATCGAGGCGTTGGCCCCGCTGCCCGCCGTCGGCTTGCCGCTTGCGCGAAGCGGAGGCCAGGCGCTGGCGCAGGCGCCGGCGCAGGTGCTCTTCGTTCCGGTGTCCTTCTGGAACAGGTAGAGGGTGTCGCCCTTGGAGTCGACCAGGACGGTGCCGAGGCTGCCCGCGCTGGCGGTGCCGAGCGTCGCGGCCTGTCCTGAGGCGGTCGTGGGCGGCGCCGTCGCTGCGGTGGCGTTGTTGTCGTTGCTGCCGCCGCCACACGCGGCGATGCCCAGTGAGATGAGCGGCACCGCTACCGCGCTGGCGATGAAGGCGATGGGTCTGCTGCGAGTCATTCAGGCTCCTTCGATTGAGGGGAGTTGGAGCATCGCTCGCGCAGGGCGGTCGCGCCATACCCCTGAGCCGTAGACATTCCTCGGGAGGACCCGATTCGGACGGGTAGGGCAAGCCCTACACGGAGCTCGTCCAGCCCCGTCCGGCGCCCGTAGTTCGGACACGCGAGCATCTCCACCTGAGCCGTTGCGTGCGCGTTTGATCGGGTCATGGCAGAAAGGTCGAAACGGCTCGTTCCAATGTGGTGGCCTGTTGCACCCAGAGCCCTCTTGGCGCTGCGGCAACGACCACGCCGGTCGATCGTGAGCTGGACACGATGCATGCGATCTCGCGATACCTGGCCTTCGATGTCATGTAGTCGTCGATGACGCATGAGCCGCGCCCGGAGCGAAAGCTCAAATCCTGGGCCGAAGCGATCAGGCGCACGTCGCGGTCGTCTTCGTCACGGTTGTGTTGCAGCCGAAAATGGGTCCAGTTCGCGAGCGTCTCTGGTCCCTGCTGGGGTGTCGCGTTGAGGTAGGCGGCAATCTGGTCGGGAATCCGATTGCCACCGCGTAGAAGGGCCACGGACGCCGTGCCCGCATCGCTTTCGATCCGTTTCCACCCTGGCGGGTACGCGAGCGCGGCTCCGCCCGAGGTGTGCGCGACGTTCCAGCCGATCGGCGGCGAAGCCGGGTGCAGCCAGGCGAAATGCCCCGGCCGAGGGCGGCTCGATTGGCTCCCGCCGGCCAGTGCGACGATCAGCGCCACCGCCAGCAAGGTGACGGCGATAACGCCGATCGCCACGCGGGCGCGGGTCGTCATCCTAGATGTCGCCGTCACCGTCGGACGGCCCGCCGTTGTTGTCGGCGTCGCCATCGCCGCCGTTGTTTTGAGGGATGCCGCTGGCCGCCGGCGGCGGGGCAGCTTGCGTGGTCGTCGTTGGCGGAGGCGCCGGAGCTTGCGTAGTCGCCGGTTGCGGCGACGGCTTCGGAGCGGGCTTGGCGACCTTTGCCACGTGTGTGGACGTGGTTTGCGATGGCGGGCTTGCCGCGGTCGCGCCGCCGCTGCCGCCGCCACAGCCGGCGACGACCAGCGCGACGATCGGTACCGCTGCCGCACCCGCGAGGAACTGGATGGATCTAGTGCGAATCATGGTCCTCCTTTGGTTGCTTTCACCATGACCGCACCTTCGCGCGCCGAGGGCGTCAGCGGAATGGGTATCCCCCCGAGATCGAGCCTCCCCTAGGCCTTGGGCGCCTGTCGGGTTTTCCCTACCCGAGCGCGAGCGTTCGGGTGAGATGATCGCTGGGATGGAGCGATCAATACTCGTTGTGGATGACGACCCGGCGTTTCGCGAGCTTGTGCAGCGCATTCTGGCCGAAGCCGGGTTGAAGGTGGTCGCCGAAGCCGACAGCGCCGCGGCGGCGATCAGCGCCGCCAAGGCAATCAAGCCCGAGGCGGCCCTTGTCGACGTGGACCTGCCGGACCGGGGCGGAATTGCGCTTGCGCAGGAGCTCGCGGCCTTGCCTTGGCGACCGCGCGTTGTCCTGACCTCGGTCGATCCAGATGCCGCCGGGCCGGATGACGTGCGTCGCAGCGGCGCGCTCGCTTTCTTCCCCAAGGCCGAGCTGGCAAACGGAACGCTTCGCAGCCTGCTGGCCTCCGATTAGAGGCTGCCGCGGGAGCGGGTTAGTGTTGTTCCATGTCTGAGGGGGTGCGCGTGGTGATCGGCGAGGACGACGTGCTCTTGCGCGAAGGCATCAGCAATCTGCTCACGGAGGCGGGCTTCGAGGTGTTGGCGCAGACCGGTGACGCAGAGGACTTTCTCCGCCGCTCACTGGGTCACCGCCCTGACGTAGCGGTCGTTGACATCCAGATGCCGCCGGGCAACGAGGACGATGGGCTGCGCGCCGCGCTCGAGCTCCGTCGCCAGCGGCCCGACACCGGCATCCTGGTGCTCTCCGCGTTCTACGAGGAGAATTACGCGGTCGATCTCATCGGCGAGCATCCAGAGGGGGTCGGATACCTGCTCAAGGAGCGGGTGGGGGACGTGGATGCGTTCATCGATGCGGTAACTCGCGTCGCCGCGGGCGGAAGCGCGCTGGACCCCGAGATCGTCGCCCGGATGCTGGGACGTCGCCGCAGCGAGGGCCCGCTTGACCGCCTCAGCCCGCGAGAGAGCGACGTGCTTGCGGCGATGGCCGAGGGGAAGTCCAACAGAGGCATCGCCGAGACACTGGTCGTGACCCAGGCCGCGGTCGAAAAGCACGTGACCAGCATCTTCCACAAGCTCGAACTGGACCCGGGCGACACCGGGCACAGACGGGTGCTCGCGGTGCTGACATACCTTCGCGACCCGCGCGGCTAACCCGGCAAAGGGCGGGGAGGTAGGGCTTCCCCGACCGGCTGCCTCGGGTTCATTGAGGCGCAAGCTCGGGCCGGTAGGTATGGCGATCCCGGCTCGAGAGAGTGAGAGTTGCGGCCATGGGTCTAGGTCGACTCACGCGCAGGAACCGGGTGCCGATTCGCCCACGGATCGCGCCAGACGTGATCGATCGGCTAATGGAGGTGTATCTCGAGTGGCGTGAGGAGTGCGCCTCGCTCGGGGCCGCCTACGAGCGCTGGTTGAGCGTCCCGATCGAGGAACGTAACCTGGCGTTCGCGGCCTACCGCGCCGCCCTCGACCGCGAGGAGCAGGCAAGCGCCGTCTATGCGAAACACCTCAACGAGGTGGCTCACCCGGCGCCATGACCGATCGCCCCCGCACGAAACCGCTGGAGCGTGAGGTCAAGATCGTCGCGGCGGTGGTGATCATCGGGATGTTCATGGCGGTCCTCGACACGACGATCGTCAACGTCGCCCTCGAGACGCTGGCCCGCGATCTGGGATCGCCCCTGAGCACGATCCAATGGGTCTCGTCCGGATATCTGCTTTCCCTGGCCGTGGTCGTTCCCTTGGCGGGCTGGATGACCGAGCGCTTTGGCTCAAAGCGGATCTGGATGATCTCCCTAACGATCTTCGGCCTCAGCTCCGCGCTCTGTGGGATCGCCTGGTCGGATAGCTCGCTGATCTTCTTCCGGGTTCTGCAGGGGTTCGGAGGCGGAATGATCATGCCGGTGGGGATCAGCCTGCTGGCGCAGACGGCCGGCCCGCAGCACGTGGGGCGGGTGATGTCGGTGGTAGGGATACCGATCCTCCTTGCTCCGATCCTCGGGCCGGTCGTCGGAGGGGCCATCGTCGGTGGCGCGTCGTGGCAGTGGATCTTCTACGTGAACGTGCCGATCGCGGTGATCGCGCTCGTGCTCGCGGCCCGCCTGCTCGGCCCAGATTCGGGCCGGGCCGACGCCGGGCGTCTCGACTGGCGCGGCTTCGTGCTGCTCGCTCCGGGCCTGACCGGAATCGTTTTCGGCCTATCGGAGACCGAGACCCAGGGGGGAATCAGCCATCCGCTCGCCCTTGGCCCGATCGTCGTGGGGCTGGCGCTGGTTTGCGCGTTCGCTCTCTACAGCTACCGGGCACCCAGACCGCTGATCGACGTTCGACTGTTCCGCTCGCGAAGCTTCAGCGCCGCGACGATGACGACGTTCCTTGCGGCCGCCGCCCTCTTCGCGTCGTTCTTCGTTCTGCCGCTCTACTACCAGGTGGCGCGCGGGTCGAGCCCGCTCGAAGCCGGCCTCATGATGGCGCCGCAAGGCCTGGGAGCTGCGCTTGCCCTGCCGTTCTCGGGGCGACTCACCGATCGCATTGGCGCAGGCCCGGTGGTCCTGTTCGGGACGGTGGTCATGACCATGGGGACGCTGCCGTTTGCCTTCGTGGGGACCCATACGTCCGACCCGCTCCTGGTGGCGGCGCTGGTCGTTCGCGGGATCGGCCTGGGCTCGACGATTCAGCCCGCGATCGCGGGGGCGCTTGCGGTGCTCAGCTCGGCTGAGGTTCCACGCGCAACCGCCGCGCTCAACGCGATCCAGAGAACCGGTGGCGCGTTGGGAGCCGCCCTGCTGGCCGTCGTCCTCGAGCACCAGCTCGCTATGGCTTCATCCGGATCCTCCGCGGGCGGCAGCGCCGCGCTCGACAGCATCTCGGGCGCGGCCAACTCGAATGTCGCAACCGCCTTCGGCAACAGCTTCTGGTGGGCGGTCGGCCTCGCGGTCCTCGCGATCGTGCCGGCCGCAATCCTGGTTCGGACTCAGCGGCATGATCGGCGGCGAGCCCCAGGTACTGCGTCAGGAGCCGCGAACCCGGTTGAAGCGACCACCTGAATTCATTCGACGCGGCACGATTACGACGTCGAGATCAGCGGGGGTACGAGTGCGGCTCATTACGTGTACGCCTACGACGAGGTCGGTGGGATCAAGCTCCCCACGAGGCATAGGATCTTCCCGCGAAATTCCTTCGGACAATCGCTCCCGGAGCCCCTCATCGTCTCGATCGATCTCAGCGAGGTTCCATTCACCTGAGCTCCCATGGCGGATAAGCCGCGAACACTCGAGGTCGGGATCTCCATCATCCCCGACGCGGATTCGCTCGACCGTAACCGCGAGCTGGTTCGGGTCGCCGACGAGGGCGGCCTCGCGCTCGTGGGAGTCCAGGACCATCCCTACCAGCACCATTTCTTCGACACGTGGTCCCTGATACCGACCCTGCTCGCCGAGACGAAGCGCATCTCGTTCTTCACCGACGTCGCGAACCTGCCGCTGCGGCCCCCTGCGGTGATGGCGAAGGCGGCGGCATCGCTCGACGTGCTTAGCGGCGGCCGCTTCGAGCTGGGCCTCGGCGCCGGCGGGATCCCCGATGTGATTGCGAACTTCGGGGGTCCCCGACGAACGCCCGGCGAGTCCGTGGAGGCGCTCGACGAGGCGATCGACGTGATCCGGCTCCTGTGGTCCGAGGAGCGCTCGGTCTCGTTCCAGGGGAGCTACTACCGCCTCGAGGACGCCCGGCCCGGCCCGCGGCCCGCTCACCCAATCGGGATCTGGGTCGGAGCGTTCAAGCAGCGGATGCTGCGGCTCGTGGGTCGCAAGGCCGATGGCTGGCTGCCCTCGCTCGGGGTGCTGAGCCGCGAGGAGCTGCGCGACGGCAACCGGCGGATCGACGCGGCAGCCGACAAAACGGGACGCGATCCGGGATCGATTCGGCGCATCATCAACGTCCAGGGCATGATCGGGGACCAGGCCCCGCCGCGCCGGTCCGATCTCCCGGTCGGGTATCTCGCCGGGGAACCGCTTGCGGGACCGGAGGACTGGTGGGTGGAGACGCTGGCGGGGTTCGTGGACGACGGGTTCGACACGCTCGTGTTCTGGCCGGTAGACCCCTCGCCGGACCAGGTGGAGCTCCTTGCGAGCGAGGTAGTGCCCCTCCTCTCCGACATCGTGCGCCCTTGAGATGTCTTCAAGCGTCTGCTTGAATAGCTGCGATGGAAGCGGCGAGCACGGACCGGCGTCGCGCAGCCGGTCAGCGGACGCGGGCCCAGCTCATGAATGCCGCGTTGGACCTGATCGCCGAGTGCGGCGAGGAAGGTGTGACGCTCCGAGAGCTGACCGACGCCGCGGGGGCCAACGTGGCGGCCGTGAGCTACCACTTCGGCTCGCTGAAGTCGCTCCGTGATGCGGCGATCGAGCAGGCCTTGGAGGGCTACTTGGACGCGCAGCAGGAGGCGGTGAGCGCGCTCGACCCCGAGTCCACGCTTGAGGAATTGGCGGCGGCCTTCGCTCGACCGATGATGCATGCGCTGGCCTCGGGAGGTCGCGACCTCGCCGTGATGCGCATCGTGGCGCGGGCTGGAATCGATCCCCCAAGAGGATGGGGTCGGCTCGACGCGAGGTTCGATCGGATTCGTGCCGACGTCCTTCGGGTCCTGAAGGCGAACGTTCCCGACGTCAAGGACCGAGAGTTGATCCTGCGCACGCGCTTCGCTGCCGGAATGTTGAACTGGTTGGCCCTCGCGCCGGTCGGGGCAGAGCTCAGAAGCAAGTCCGAGAAGCAGATCGAGCGCCTGCTGGTCCCGCCACTCGCGGGGGCGTTCCGCGGCACGAGCACCGGCTGACCGGAGGGCAGGCATCTGCTCGACAATGTTTCGCGCGTCCCTGATAAATTCAAGCAAGTGCTTGAACGCATTCCTAAGGAGGAAGGCCCATGAAGGTCGCACTCACCGGCGGAACCGGCTTTATCGGATCCCACGTACTCGCGGAATTGCAGGCTCACGGCCACGAGGTGACGGCGCTCGTCCGCAACGAGGCTGACGCCGAGACCATCGCCGGCCGCGGTGCCACGCCGGCCGTGGTCGACCTGTCCGACCGGCCCGCCGTCGTGGACCTGCTGAGGGGCGCGGACGGCGCCATCCACACCGCCAGCCCCGGCGACGAGACCAGTGCGGATCTTGACTCTGGGGTGGTCGATGCGGCGATCGAGGCATTCGACGGCACGGGCAAGCCCTACCTCCACATCACGGGTGGGTGGGTCTATGGGGCCAACCCCTCGATCACCGAGGAGTCCCCGATCGACGCGCCGGCGATGGTCGCCTGGAAGGAACCGATCGCTCAGCGTGCTCTCGATGCGGGCGGCATGCGGGGAGTCGTCATCTCCCCAGGCGTGGCATACGGCGACGGCGGCGGCGGCGTTCCCGGGCTGCTGCTCGGCTCACCCCGTGACGACGCCGGCAACCTGATCATGCTCGGCAGCGGACGTCAGCACTGGGCCACGGTCCACGTCGCCGACCTCGCGGATGCCTTCCGGCGCGCTCTAGAGGACGACTCGGCCCGTGGTCACTACGTCATCGGCGACGGACTGAACCCGACCGTTGCCGAACTGACCGAGGCGGCCGCCGTCGCGGCCGGGGCCACGGGCGCGGTCCCGGGTTCCGACGAGGAGGCGCGAGCGCGTCTAGGTGACTACTTCGCTGAAGTCCTGCTGCTCGATCAGGGCACCCAAGCGGCTAAGGCCCGCGCCGAACTCGGTTGGTCCCCGTCGCACCCCGGCCTCGTCGACGAGTTCCGCGATGGGAGCTATCGCAAGCAGGCGACAGATGCCTGACCAATAGGCAGCTCCAAGAGGCTCGCGAGTTACACTGCGACCAGCCGCGAGAAGGGGGAGTCGGGGAATCGAATTGACCGCCCTACGAGCCGGTCGCCGAGGAAGGAAGCCATGGTGGCTGCCCTCGCTTGGACTCCTTGTCCCGGTCCTGTTGGCGTCGTTCCCGATGTCGGCATCAGCATCGGAGTCGGGCGACGCTGCGGTGGTCGATTCCGAGTCTGAGTTCCGCAACGCCTGGGCCAATCCCAGGAGGACGGCGATCGAGCTCGCCGACGACATCTTCCTGCGCCACTGCAGGACCGGCGACCCGATCCGGGAGTCGGCCCGGCCAATGGTGCTCGACGGGAACGGTCACACCATCAGACAGGTGTGCTTCGAGAAACGAGTCCTTCGCCAGGACGGGACCGGCTACGTGCTGCTCAAGAACGTGGCGCTCACCCGCGGCGGAAGCGATGGCCCGGGCGCCGCCTTCACGAGCAGGGGAGAGATCGAGATTCGCGACTCGCGCATCAGCGAGAACCTCGCCGAGGAGCCTGGTGGGGGTGTGTTCTCGATGCGCCGGATAACGGTCGAGCGATCGGTGCTGACCGGAAACCTGGCCAACGACGATGGCGGAGCTCTCTACGCGCGCCGGGGTGGGGTGGAGGTTCGCGACTCGATCGTAAGCGGCAATCTCGTCGACGGGTCCGGCGGCGCCATCGGCTCGACCGGAGACATCCTGGTCGTCAACTCACACGTCGATGGCAACACGACCGACGGCGACGGCGGGGCGCTCTATACGGACGAGGACGGCGACGTGACCGTGATCAACTCGACGGTGGACGGAAGCGACGCCGACGGGCCGGGCGGTGCCATCTTCACCCTCGACGGCGACGTCACGATCGTCGACTCGACACTGAACGGCAACCGCGCCGATGACCGGGGAGGTGCCATCGCCGGCGAAGCGGACGTCTCAGTCATCGGCTCGACGATTGCGAGAAACGCAGCCGTCGCACACGTGGGCGGCGGAGTCTGGGCCCGCAGCGACCTCTTCGTGAGTAACTCGACGATCTCCAACAATTACGCCGAGGGCGAGGGCGGGGGTCTGTTCGCGGCCGGCGAGTTGGGCCTCGTGAACTCGACCGTGGTCGACAACGTCGCGCCGGTGGCGGCGAGCATCGGTGGGGGGGAGGACCTCCGGTCATTCGGGTCGATCATCGGGCCGCCCAACATCGAGCCGTTCGGCGGCCAGGTGCAGCCGACGAAGACCAACTGTCGCGTGTCATCGACGCTCTCCCGCGGCTACAACCTCGCCAGCGACGCATCCTGTGGCCTCGATCGGCCGAGTGACGTGATGGACGGTCCTGATCCGATGCTGGGCGATCTCAGCGACAACGGGGGCATCGGCGAGACTCGAATGCCGGGACCGGGAAGTCCGGTCCTCGATCGAGTTCCGCGTCAGCTGTGTCACCCGCGGCCCTGGGGCTACTCACTCGAGGGAGAGCAGCATCTCGCACAATTCGGAATCGATCCACTCGCGCCGATAACGACGGACCAGCGCTCCACCGCCCGTCCGCAGGGCGAAGCCTGCGACGCGGGTTCCGTCGAGCGTGGCGCAGCGGGCACAGCTCAGCCGGGCCCGACGGTAAAGCTCTCGGTGCCAAGAGTTGCCGACCTTCCGGTCTCTCGTGCACGCTCATCGAGCGTCCGGCAGCGCGGTCGAAGGCGTGAGTCCCGCGATTCGGGTCAGTCGACGAACGGCAGATTGGAAGGCAAGCTCGCGTCGATCGCTCGGGCGCTGAAGCCGATGACGAAGTCGACGCACCGATTCCACCGGTGGATGAAATGCGTTTCCCGCGTGCCCATAAGCGAGTTCGGCGACCCGGATCATCGCTCCGGCTACGCCTATGACGAGAAGAACGGGACCGGGCTCGACCAGCGCCCCGCGCTTGCCGTCGATAAGGGCCGAGGGCGCCCCGGCTACCTCTTCCTCCGGTTCTCTCGCCGCAAGGGATGCGACAGCGCTCCAACCGTCCCAGGGGGCACCGCTGACGAGGCGAAGGCGGGGAGCACGGGATCTACGGCGCGTCGTGGCCTGGGGGCGCTCGAGGACGAGCTCGCGACACTCGAGCGCAAGGCCGACGACGTCGAGCACGCAGCCGAGCGCTTCGACCAGTGGGAGTCCTGCCTCTCCTGGGTCCCGGTAACGGAGTACGGGGACCCGGATCGCCGCTACGGCTACCGCTTTGGCGGCGAGGACGCCAAGCTCGGGTATCGGCCGGCGCTCGCGATCGACATCAGCCCGTGGGACGACCCGGACTACGAATTCCTCGCCTTCATCGGCCGCGACCGCCCGTTCACGCATCGGGAATGCGGGCATGAGCCGGGAGAGGGCACGGACCGGCCCGAGATCCGGCCCGTGCCCGATGCTCGATCGAAGCTACGAGCCTCGTCGCCGCGCGGCGAGCGTCAGCGAGATCTGGAGCAGGAGATCCACTCGTTCCGGGAGGATGTCGAGGACCTCGCCGAACCGATCGAGGAATTCGCGCTCTTCGACCAGTGCA
>Ga0105245_10000351_pt1 | contig 42903 bp, 31 predicted proteins | sample KBSM54metaG_FD_81523 | JGI IMG/M metagenome (GOLD analysis project Ga0105245, IMG submission 81523) | Miscanthus rhizosphere microbial communities from Kellogg Biological Station, Michigan, USA - KBS M5-4 metaG | ecosystem: Host-associated > Plants > Roots > Rhizosphere > Soil | place...
CTCGGCGAACTGGGCCCGGTCCTTCTCCGACTCCTCGATGAACCGGCGGAAGCCCTGCACCCGGCGCAGGGTGCCGGTGCCCTTGGCCGTGCGCCGGGGCATGTCCTTGGCCCCCCGCAGCAGGACCACGCTGCCGACGACGAGGGGGATCCCGACGAGCCCGGCGTGGGTGGTCGCCGCCACCACCGCCGCCACCAGGCCCGACCCGGCCAGGGCGAGGACGCCCAGCACCGTCCAGAGGGTGCGGGTGCGGTCGGGGCGCCGGGCGAACCATCCCTGGGCCACGGCGTCGTCGTAGAGGAGGTCCTCCACCTTCTTCAGGTCGGTGGCGAAGGTGTTCTTCAGGGCCGAGAGCTTGACCTCGTTCCGTCCCTTGAAGATGGCGCCGAGCAGGGTGGACTCGTACTGGCGCAGGCCGGTGGCCTCCTTGAGCTCGACCAGGTTCCAGTCCTTCTTGCCGAACCACCCCTCCTTGGGGATCTCGTCGATGCGCAGGTAGCCCCGCACGGCCAGGTCGACGATGGTGGCGGTGACGTCGAGCGTGTTGGCGGTCTCGTCGACGAGGGTGCCCACCTGGCCCGGGCGGAGGTCGTCGGGGGGGACGAACTCCACCGGCGTGAGCGGCCGCTCGAGGAGGGGCACCTTCTGCTCGGCGCCGGTGTCGCTGCCGAAGGCCACGTCGACCGGCGACCCGGCGAAGCGCCGGTCGCGCCCCGTGCGCCACAGCATGGTCGACACACCCCCGACGATCAGGGCGAAGAGGGCGGCGGTGGCGCCGACGGTGGCCGGCGTGAGGGCGAAGGCCCGGTCGAACGCCCACCGCTCGTCGAGGATGGGGGTGGGCTCGGGCACGAAACCCTTCTCGAAGCCGACCACGACGGTGAGGGCCTGGAACGGTTGGAGGGCGTCGGTGCCGAATGTGGCCTCGCGGTCACCCGGCTCCGACCGGGGGCAGGGGAGCAGGGAGCCGACCGGCCCGCTGAAGCAGGCCACGTCGGTGAGGGGCCCGGGCGTGACGACGTGGGCGGTGGCCTTCTCGACGGGGACGTCCCACTCCGCCCCGATGGCGTTCCAGTACAGCTCGTCGTGCTCGGCGAAGCCGTTGAGCCCGCCCTTGACCACGTAGTCGATCGTGTAGCGGTGCTCGCCGCTGACGGTCTTGTCGGGATCGCCGATCCTGATCCGCTTGTCGCCGCCGGCGTCCTCCACCTTGAACTGGGCGGGCGTCCCGGGGGAGCCCTGCACCGACCGCACGGTGAGGGGGTAGACCCGGTCGTAGCGGTCGTCGTAGTGGAGGCGGACGGGGATGTTGCGGAAGATGCCGTGGCGCTGGGCGGTGCCGAAGTCGTAGTCGATGACCTCGGTGACGGCGAGGTCGCCCGACGACTCCACCCCGATGGTGACGTCGTAGCTGATGATCCGCTCGTTCCCGAACTGCGCCGCCCCCGCGGACCCGCCGCCGAGTCCGGCCGCCAGCGCCACCAGGACCGCGGCCAGCAGCGTCCTGGGTACGAAAAGGGGCGCCAGGCGCACCTTTTCACACCCCGGAGCGGCGCCCGCGGTCCTCACTGCAGCTCCCGGGCCAGCTCGTCGTGGTCGGCCCGGAGCCGGGCCAGCTCCTCCCGCAGGGCGCCCAGGGCTTCCTCCAGGGCGGCCAGACGTTCCGCCGTGGGCACCCCGACCGACGACGGTGGGGCGGCGACCGGCCCCGCGTTCGCGGCCACCGCCAGCGACGGCGCCTCCGCCCCCGGCAGCTCGCCCCCCAACAGCTGGGCCCATCGATTCTCCTTCTGCCCCGGCTGGCGCTCGAGCTTGGCCACCAGGGGCTCCTCCCGGCGGGCCAGCCGGCGCAGGGCGTCGTCGACCTCCTCCTGGTCGGCGAAGGGGTGCAGGCGTTCGCTCCGGGCCCGCAGCTCGCTCGCCGTCTGCGGGCCCCGCAGCATGAGGAGGCAGACCACCGCCGCCTCCGCGCCGTCGAGCCCGAGCGCCTCGTCGAGGACCTGGCGGAAGCGGTCGGCCCGGTTCGACCGGCTGTAGACGATCCGCACCAGGTTGAGGCCCCGCAGGTTGAGCAGGGCGTTGCCCACGGTGGGCTCCTCGAGCTTGCTCACCGGGTGGCGGTTGGTGGTCTGGTTGCAGGCCGACATGAGGGCGTTGAGGGTGAGCGGGTAGTTGTCGGGGGTGGTGCGCTCCTTCTCCATGAGGCATCCGAGGATGCGCACCTGCACCGGCGTCAGCGCCATGACGCCCAGGTTAGAAGGTGCGGCGACCCCGACCCGAGGGGTCGCCGTACCTTCCCCGACGGATCTACCGGCGACCGGCGGTGAGCTCCTCGCTGGCCAGCAGGGTGGCCAGCTCGGCCTGGACCGCCGCTTCGCCCTCGATGTGGACCTCGGGCAGGATCCGGTCGAGCCACCGTGGCATCCACCAGTTGGCATTGCCCAGCAGCTCCATGGTGGCGGGCACCAGCACCATCCGGACGATGGTGGCGTCCACCAGCACCGCCGTCGTCAGGCCGAGGCCGATCTGCTTGATGAAGACGTTGGGGTCGAAGATGAACACCCCGAACACCGACACCATGATCGCGGCCGCGGCGGTGATGACCCGGGCCGTGACCGCCAGCCCGTCGGCGACGGCCAGCCCGTTGTCGCCCGTGCGGAGGTACTCCTCCCGGATGCGGCTGAGGAGGAACACCTCGTAGTCCATCGAGAGCCCGAAGAGGATGGCGAACATGATCATCGGGACGAAGGCCGGGATCGGCGTCTCCGGGATGTCGAGGGCGTGGCCCAACCACGTGCCTTGCACCGCGTAGGACATCACCCCGTAGGCGGCCGCGATCGACAGCAGGTTCATGATCCCCGCCTTCAGCGCCACCAGCGGCGACCGGAACACGGTGGTGAGCAGGATGAAGGAGAGGAGGACGACCGAGCCGATGAAGATCGGCAGGCGCTTGGTGATGTAGTCGGTCTGGTCGATCGAGATGGCGGTGAATCCGCCGACGAACACCTTGGCGCCGGTGGCGTCGACCGCGGTCGGGATCACCGTGTCCCGCAGGCGGTGGACGAGCTTCGACGTGGCCGCGTCCTGGGGCTTGCCCTTGGGGAACACGTTGATGATGGCGGTGTCACCGGCCGGGCTGGGCACGGCGGGGGCGACGAAGGCCACGCCCTCGGTGGCCCGGGCGGCGTCGGCGAGCCTGGCCACAGTGGCCTTCGGATCGGCTGCGCCCTGGAGGTCGGCGACCATCAGGAGGGGGCCGTTGAAGCCGGGGCCGAACCCGGTGCTGAGCAGGTCGTAGGCCTGCCGGGACGTCTCCCCCTTGAGGTTGTTGCCCTCGTCGGGGAAGCCGAAGCGCAGGGAGAGCAGCGGCAGGGTGATGATCACGAGCACCAGGGCGGCGCCGCCGAAGGCGAACCACGGCCGGCGCTGGACGACCCGGCTCCACCGGTACCAGAAGCTGTGGGTGCCCTGGTGCGACGCCCGGCCGGTGAATGGCACCCGCAGACGGTCGATGTTCGTGCCGACGAACCCGAGCACCGCCGGCAGCAGGGTGAGGGACGCCGTCAGCATCGTCAGCACGGCGAACACAGCCGACATGGCCACGCCGTTCAGGTAGCTGAGCCCCATGGTGAGCATGCCCAGCAGGGAGATCACGACGGTGCCGCCGGCGAACAGGACGGCCCGGCCGGCCGTTCCCATGGCCGTGAGGTTGGCCTCGCGCGGTGACATACCACCGGCCAGCCCCTGGCGGTAGCGGGTGATGATGAACAGGGCGTAGTCGATGCCGACGCCCAGGCCGATCATGGTGGCGACGGTGGCCGCCCACTCCGGGGTCTCGACGAAGCGGGAGCCGATGCCGCCGAGGGTGGCGCCGATGCCGAGGCCGAACAGGGCGGTGAGGATCGGCAGGCCCATGGCCAGGGCCGACCCGAAGGCGAGCAGGAGGATGAAGGCGGCGGCGATGAGCCCGATGAACTCGGAGCCGACGGTCTGCTCGGCCACGAACGTGCTCACCTCGACGTCGAGCGTCGGTGTCTTGCCGTGGTCGACCGCGGCCAGGAAGTTCTTCTGGAACTTGGGGTCGGCGTTGGCCAGCTTGTCGAAGGTCAGGTCGAAGAACACGTCGGCGTAGGCGACGCTGTGGTCGGCCGAGATCTGGGCCGAGGCCTCGGGCGCGTAGGGGCTGCTCACGCCGGTGACGTGGGGCCGGGCGGACGCCTGGGCGATGACGGCCTCGATCTTCGACCGGACCGCGGGGTCGTCGATCTTCCCGGAGAAGACGAGCTTGATGGAGTCGCCCTGGCGGGCCGGGAACCGTTGGTTGAGGAGGGCGTAGGCCTTGCCCGACTCCGCCCCCGGCGTCTGGTAGTTGGCCCGGTGCTCGGCCGGGAGTGCGCCGCCGGCCACGATCACGCCGACGAACACGAGGATCCAGGCGAGCAGCACGTAGCGCCGCCGTCGGTAACAGAAGTCAGCCAGTCGGATCACTGCACGCCTCCGGGTCTCGGGATGCTGGTCGCGGTTGGACACACCCGGGCGACCTGCGTCGCCCCGCCCCCCGGCCGTGATGCCCTGATGTCGGAACAGTGTTAACCGGAAACACTGGTAGTTGTCAACCACTTTCCCGCTGGACTATCGTCGTTCTCATGGTGTTCACCGAACCGGCGCCCGAGGTGGGGACGCGCTCCGATCCACCGTCGGTGGAGGAGCTGGTGAGCGCGTTCGTGGCCGTGATGGGCCGGCTGGGCCAGCACTTCTTCCAGCGCTCAGCCGAGTTCGACCTGTCCGCCCAGCAGGCCAAGGCCTTCCACGAGCTGCGCCAGCCGCTGTCGATGGGCGAGCTGGCCGACCGCCTGTTCTGCGACGCGTCCAACGTCACCGGCATCGTCGACCGTCTCGAAGGGCGGGGCCTGGTCGAGCGCCAGGCCGACCCCGACGACCGCCGGGTCCGCCGGCTGGTGCTCACCGAGGCCGGCCGGGAGCTGTGGCAGGCCCACCACGACCGCGTCTTCGAGAGCGTCCCCTGCGTCGCCGGGCTCGACGACGACGACCGCCGGGCTCTCTACGACCTCCTCCGGCGGATGTGCTGACCGGGAATCTCCCGAGGGGAATTTCGCAGCGCCGACCGCCGCTGTCGTCGAAGATGGCGAGCGAGGTGATGGTGATGGACGCCTACAGCGACGTGATGATGCGGTTGTCGAACGCCCGGCTGGCCGATTTGTGCCGGCAGGCCGAGCGCGACCGAGTGGCCCTTGCGCTCCGGCGGGCCGGTCGCCGCCGGGCGCCCGTGATGGCCGACGTCGCCGCCCTGCCCCCGCCCGTCCCGGCCGCGGCCGAGGCCGGGACGGCCCTGCGCCGCACCGCCTGAGCGGCCGCTACTCGTCGGCGGCGAAGAACGCGGTCACGTCGGCCCGGTCGCGGGTGCGGCGCATCGGTGGGAGCGCCGACAGGATGACGGGGCGGTACGAGGACTCCGCCAGCCGGCAGTCGAGCACGGCCACCACGCCCCGGTCGGTGGTGCTGCGGATGAGGCGGCCCGCCCCCTGGGCCAGGCGGGTGGCCACGTGGGGCAGGTCGACGGCGGCGAAGGCGTCGGCCCCGGCCCGTTCCCGCCGGGCCTGGGCCACCGGGTCGTCCGGCCGGGGGAACGGCAGCCGGTCGATCACGACCAGCGAGCACGCCGATCCGGGCACGTCGACGCCCTGCCAGAAGCCCATGGTGGCGAACAGGCACGACGTCTCGTCCGACCGGAAGACGTCGAGCAGGGCCGGCTTGGGCAGGTCGTCCTGGGCCAGGATCCGGTAGGGAAGGCGGCCGGCCAATGCTCCGTGGGCGGCCCGCATGGCCCGCCACGACGTGAACAGGGCCAGGGTGCGGCCGCCGGCCGCGGTGACGAGGAACTTGAGCTCGGCGTGGGCCGCCGCCTCGTGGCCGGGGTGGCGGGGATCGGGCAGCCGGGGGACGTAGAGCAGCGCCCGCCGGCGGTAGTCGAAGGGGCTGCCGACGTCGAGCTCGACGGTGGCGGGGCCGAGCCCGAGCTGGGAACCGAGGCCGACGGGGATGGTGGCCGAGGTGAGGATCGGCGTCGTCGCGGCCCACGCCACCCGGGCCAGCTCCCCGCCTACGTCGATGGGGGCCACCCGCAGCGCCCGTTGGGAACCGGCCTGCTCGACCCACGTGACGTCGTCGTCGCCCGCCTCCAGCACCGTGCCCACGTCGGCCGCGAGAGAGTCGAGGGCCTTGGTGGCCCGGTCCCGGCGGGGCTTGCCGGCGGCGTCGGCCGGGAGGGCCCGGAGGGTCGCCCGCTCCCGGCGGAGGGCCTCGGCCAGGTCGGTCAGGGTCTCGCCCACGGTGGCGTCGCCCGTGGCGCCAGCGGCCAGCCTCGTGCCCACGAGCGGCTCCAGGACTTGGTCGAGGCGGTCGCGATGGCGGCTCAGGCCCGTCGCCGACGCCAGCCGGGCCACCGCGGTCACCCGCCCCGGGGTGAGGCTGACGCCGAGCGCGCCGGCCATCACCTCGGGCGCCTCGTGGGCCTCGTCGAGGACGAGGACGTCGTGCTCGGGCAGGACGTGGCCGCCGGAGGCGACGTGGGCGCCCAGCAGGTGGAGGTTGACGACGACCACGTCGGCCTCCCGGGCCCGCCGGTGGGCGTCCTCGGCGAAGCACGTCTCCCCGCTCGGGCACTCCTTGGCCCCCGGGCACTGGTCGGCCCCGACGCTCACCGACGTCCACGCCGCCGGGCTGGGCTCGAAGTCGAGCTCGGCCCGATCGCCGGTCGGGCTGGTCTCGGCCCACGCCAGGAGCCGGGCCACCTCCCGCCCGACCGCCCGCCCGGCGGTGGTTCCGACGTCGAGGGCGGGCTGGTCGGCGTCGCGGTCGGCCTCGGCCGCGGCCTGGCGGCACAGGTAGTTGCTCCGACCCTTGAGGACGGCCCACGTCATCCCCGGCCTGACCCCGGCCGCGGCGATGGCGGGCAGGTCCTTGCCCGACAGCTGGTCCTGGAGGGCCTTGGTGGCGGTGGCGACGACGACCGCGTCCGCCCCGCCGAGCAGCGCCCCGACCAGGTAGGCCCACGTCTTGCCCGTTCCCGTCCCCGCCCGCACGACCAGGGGCCGCCCGTCCCGCACCGCCCGGGCCACCGCCTCCGCCATCGCCATCTGCCCGGCCCGGGCCTCACCCCCACCGTCGAGGGCGCCGGCCAGGACCTCGAGCGCGGCCCTGGCATCCACCCCGCCACTACACCACGCCCCGCCGGGAGCGGCGGTCAGCGGTTCTTGCCCAACCGCCTCCACCAGGGCATGCGCTCGTCGCGGGGGCCCTTGGCCTTCAGCTCCCGCATGATCGTCGGTCCGGCGGCGTTGACGATGTCCTCGGCCTCGTCGAGGAGGCGGACCGCGTTCTCGTCGAGCCCGGGGGGCTCGGGGGGCGTCGGCGGGGCGAGGAGGTCGCCGTGGGCCCAGTTGACGTCGGCCAGGCGGGGGGCGAAGGCGGAGCAGTTGGCCGGGCAGCGCCACGGCGCCTCGGGGGCGAGGTCGAGGTTGCACTTGCGGACGGTCTCGCCCCCCGCGTAGGTGCGGCTCTCGTAGTTCTTGCAGTCGGTCCGCATTGGCATGAGGCGATTGTCCCAGGAAATCCGATAAATCGGTTGACGCGGCCCCCGAGACCCGAGAACCATGTTGCCGTGCTCGTGACCCCCACCCTCTCCGCCAAGCGGCTCGATTGCGGCCTCACCGCGACGCGTCCGTTTGCGGTCGAGGCCATGGGCTCGCGCATCACGTGGCCGAACGCCGACGGACACATCGTGCGGCCGAGGGGCTTCGGAGGTCCGCCGGGATAGCAACCGGTCACAACCTCCACGCAGGGCCCCTCGAGCCGCCGGCACCAGCCGGCGGCTCTTGGTTTTCCCAGGAGGACACACACAGAGAGGAGCGGCGCGATGTTCGCCGAGCTGCAGGAGAACGACGAGGAGCTGTGGGCCGAGGCCCGGTGCAAGAGCGGCACCGGCAACCTGGTCGCGCTCTTCTACTCGGAGCAGCTCGACGACATCGGCCGGGCCAAGGCCATCTGCGGCGCGTGCCCGGTGCGCGAGCTGTGCTTCGAGACGGCCCTCGCCCGGCGGGAGCCCTACGGCGTGTGGGGTGGCCGGCTGTTCTTCAAGGGCAAGGTCCTGGCCGTCAAGCGGCCCCGGGGCCGTCCGCCCAAGGTCCGTCCCGCGACCGAGGAGGTCGCCTGACCCCCGACTGTGAGTGATCCGCGCAAGTACACCTGTGAGGGGGCAACTGCGCGGATCAATCGGTTTGCGCAGGCGCCGGTGGTGGTCAGATGAGCCGGCGCTCGGTGGCCCAGCGGGTCAGCTGGTGTCGGTTCGACAGCTGGAGCTTGCGCAGCACCGACGACACGTGGGTCTCCACCGTCCGGGTCCCGATGTTGAGCTCCCGGGCCGCGGCCTTGTAGGCGTAGCCCCGGGCGATGAGGCGCAGCACCTCCTGCTCCCGGGACGTGAGCTGGTCGACCTCGGGATCGCCGCCGTCGGGGAGGCCGGCGGCGGTGCCGAAGGCGTCCAGCACGAAGCCGGCCAGCCGGGGGGAGAACACGGCGTCGCCCTCCGCCACCCGGCGGATGGCCGAGGTCAGCTCGGGCCCGGAGATGGTCTTGGTGACGTAGCCCCGGGCGCCGGCCCGGATGACGTCGATCACGTCGTCGGCCGCGTCGGACACCGACAGGGCGAGAAAGCGCACCTCGGGGGCGGTGGGCGCGACCCGGGCGACGACGGCGCGGCCCCCGCCGCCGGGCAGGTGGACGTCGAGCAGCACCACCTCGGGCCGGCGCTCGAGGATCATCTCCACCGCCGCCTCGACCTCCGACGCCTCGCCCACCACCTCGACCGCGTCGCCCAGCTCGGCCCGCACCCCCGACCGGAACAGGTGGTGGTCGTCGACCAGGAACACCCGCGGCCGCGCCCCGGGCTCGGTCACCGGCCGTCCCGGGGCATGCGCAGCTGGATCTCGGTGCCCTCGCCGGCGCCGGTGCGGACGTCGGCGTGGCCGCCGTGGCGGACCATGCGGCCGGTGATCGACTCCCGCAGGCCGTGGCGGTCGTCGGCCACGGCGGACGGGTCGAAGCCGCACCCCCAGTCCCGCACGAACACCTTGACCTCGGCCTCGGCGACCTCCACGTAGACCGAGACGTTGGCCGCCCCCGACCACTTGGCCGCGTTCACCATCGCCTCCCGGGCCGCGGCCACCACTGCCTCCAGCCGGTCGTCGAGGGCGACGTCGCCCACGGTCACCACGTCGATGCTGACGCCGTGGTCGATCTCGACCTCCTCCGCCACCCGGGTGACGGCGGCCGCGACCGACGCCGCGGGCTCGCTCGGGGCCGGATCGGACGCGGCCGCTCCCGGTCGGTCGCCCTGGTAGAGCCAGCTGCGCAGCTCGCGCTCCTGGCGGCGGGCCATGGTGACGACGGTGCGGGGATCGTCGGCGTTGCGCTGGATGAGCGCGAGCGTCTGGAGGACGGAGTCGTGCAGGTGGGCCGCGACCTCGGCCCGCTCCTCCGAGCGGATGCGCTCCCGCCGCTCCCGGGCCAGGTCGCGACCCATGCGCAGCCACCACGGACCGGTGATCACGGCCAGCCCGGCCACGATGCCGCTGGTGGCGAGGAAGCCCTGGCGCACGGCGGAGAAGGCGTCGCTGGCGGCCAGGAACGCGCCCACTCCTCCCACTACCAGGGCGACACCGATCACCACCCGGGCCAACGCCGCCCGCCGTGATCGCACGTCGACGGAGGCCGGGATGCGGCCCACGACGCGCTGGAGGGAGGCCCGGTCGTCGTCGCCCGCCTGCCGCCAGATCACGGCCAGGCCGACGCCCGACAGCAGGACCGGCCACACCACCGCGTCGCCGAACCACAGCCCCGTCCCCCGCAGGAGGAGCAGCACCCCGAGCACCACCGCGCCCACGGCCACGAGCTCGGCCGGGTCGTAGCGCCGATCGCGCACCGCGGACTGGGCCAGGGACTCGTCGGCGCCCTCCTCGGGCAGGAGCAACCAGCCCACGACGTAGAGCACGGCGCCGGCGCCGCCCGCCGCCACCAGGGCCAGGGCCAGGATGCGCACGAGGATCGGGTCGAGGCCGAAGCCACGGGCGACCCCGGCGCAGACGCCGCCGAGCACCCGCCCGTCGCGGACGCGGGTCACCCTGGTCCAGGGCCCCGTGCGCGGGGTGCGCCCCGGGTGGGCGTCGCTGCTCGCCATCTGGTCGGTCACCGGACCCGATGATCCCATGACGCCTCCTCGGGCGGCGACGGGCACCGTCCCGGGCCGGCCCCGGGGACGGCTCCGGGTCGGCTCCGGGTCGTCACGGATGGTCGCCGGCCGGGGCCGGGCGCATGCTGCACCCATGGACACGGAACCCCAAACCCGACCCCCCGGAGGCCCGCCTCCGCCGGGGTACCGACCCCCGCTGGGGGGACTCACCCGGGCCACCGACGACACGGTGATCTCCGGCCTCTGCGGCGGCCTCGGCCGCCAGTTCGGCATCGACCCCCTCGTCTTCCGGATCGCCTTCGTGGTGATGGCGCTGGCCGGGGGGACGGGGATCATCCTCTACCTGGTGGGATGGGCCCTCGTCCCCGACGACCAGGGCCGTTCGTTCGGGGCCGACTGGCTGCCGGGGAAGGACCGCAGCCACAAGCTCCTCGCCGCCGCCCTCGCCGGCGGGGGCGTCCTCCTCCTGCTCGATCGCATCACCAACGGCGACGGGGACAACTTCCCCCTCGGCCTGGTGCTCATCGGGGTGGGGGCGGCCGTGCTGTGGTCCCGCCGGGGAGGGCAGGCGGTCACGCCCGCCCCGCCCCCCCCGCCGCCGCCCGGGGCCGCCGCCGATGCGCCGGCCGATGCGCCGGCCGAGACGGCCGCCGAGACGGCGGCCGACGTGGGCGACGACACGACCGACCAGGTGACGAGCGACGAGACGACCCCGCTGCCGGCGGGGTCGTCGGCGTCGTCGTCGGAGGCCACTGTGCGCGTCACGCCGCCGGTGTACCGCCCGCGGGAGCCGGCGCCGCCCCGCCCGCCGAGGCCACCGAAGGCGCCCAGGCCCCGCTCGGCGCTGGTGGCGGTCACCCTGAGCCTGCTCGCGATCCTCGCCGGCGTGATGGCCCTGGCCGGGGCCGACGTGGTCACCGGCCTGGCCCTGGCCCTGTTCCTGGTGGCGGGGGCGATGATCGTCGGCGCCTGGCTGGGACGGGCCCGGGGGCTCATCCCGATCGCCATCCTGCTCGGCTTCGCCCTCTTCGTGGCCAACCTGATCGACGTCCCGCTCCAGGGCGGGGCCGGCGACCGGCTGTTCGTGCCGGCCAGCGTGGCCGAGCTGCGGTCGCCCTACCGATTGTCGGCCGGTGAGCTGCGGATCGACCTCCGCCACGTCGACTTCGCCGGGCGCACCGTCCCGGTGGTGGCCAGCCTGGCCGCCGGTGACATCGTGGTGACGGTGCCGGCGGGCGTGGCCGTCGCGGTGGACGCGCACGTGGGGGCGGGCGACCTCCTCGTCTTCGGACGGGACTGGTCGGGGATCGGTATCGACGAGCGGGTGGAGCGGGCAGGGGCGGAAGGCGTCGGCCGGCTGGAGCTCGACGTCAAGGTCGGACTTGGTCAACTGGAGGTGCGACGTGCCGCGGCATGACCTCGACGTGCTCTCGCTGATGGCGGGGGTGTTCTTCGCCGGCGTGGCCCTCCTCGGGCTCCTCGACCAGGGCGCAGGCGACGCCGCCGGCTGGGTGTGGCCGACGTTGCTCATCGTGGTCGGCGTGGTCGGGCTGCTGTCCACCCGCGCCCGCCACGCGGGGCACGACCGGGATGGCTCGCATCCTCCTGGGTAGTGACCCGTCCATGACGACCGACACGACGGACGACCACGCCGAGGACAGCGAGACCCCATCGGGCCCCGACCCCCGGCTCCTGGAGGAGCTGGACGAGCACATCCGGGGGGCCCGGGCCGCGGCCGCGGAGGCGCTCGGCGAGGCCGGGTCGGAGGCCCACGACGACCAGACCATCGCCCCCGGTTGACCGATCCGGCCCGACCGGCTACAGCCTGAGCTCCATCTGCTGGCCGACCGGCCCGGCCGGCGGGCGAGACCGGGGTTTGGACGAGGACCGGGCGCCGCTCGGGCGGGCAGGGCGGCCGCCGTGGCGCTCGACCAGCTCCGACACCGTGCGGGCGACCCGGTCCTGCGCCGACTTGGGCGCGTACGACCGGGGATAGAGAGCCTCGTAGGCGGGCACCAGGTCGGGCCGGGCGCCGGCCAGCCACCCGAGGTAGTGCTCCCGTACGCCCGGCCGAAGGTGGAGCAGGATCGAGGCGATGGGCCGGGCCCCGGCCTCGACGCACGCCTGCACCACCGCCTCCAGCTGTTCCGGTGCGTCGGACAGGCCCGGGAGCACCGGCGCCACCAGCACCCCGCAGGGCACCCCGGCCCCGTTGAGCCTGGCCACCGCCTCCACCCGTCGCATCGGATGGGGCGTGCCGGGCTCGGTGAGCTTCCACACCTCCTCGTCGAGGGTGCCGATGGAGAAGTTGGCCCGCACGTCGGCGTGGGCCGCGGCCTCGGCCAGCAGGTCGAGGTCGCGCAGGATGAGCGTCGACTTGGTGAGGATGGAGAACGGGTTGCGGGCCTCGGCCAGCACCTCGACGATGCCCCGGGTGAGGTGGTACTTGCCCTCGCACCGCTGGTAGGGGTCGGTGTTGGTGCCCATGGCGATGTGGTCGCCCGCCCACCGGCCCGGCGCCAGCTCCGCCCGCAGCCGCTCGACGGCGTTGACCTTGACCACGATCCTGCGCTCGAAATCCTCGCCCGCGCTCAGCCCGAGGTACTCGTGCGTCGGACGGGCGAAGCAGTAGGTGCAGGCGTGGGAGCAGCCCCGATAGGCGTTGATCGTGAAGCGGAAGGGGAGGTGGGACGCGGCCGGCACCTCGTTGATGATCGTGCGGGCGTTGACGTGGAGGAACTCGAGCCCCCGGAACTCGCCCCGGCCGACGTGGCGCTCGACCTCCTCCTCGAAGAGGGCGGCCTGCCCCCCGTCGTCGTCGGCGACCCGCCACCGGATCCTGCTCATCCGACCAGTATAGGCGAACAGGTGTTCGGGGATGGGGCTTCGTGGCGGGGAGCGCGGCGACCGACGCGGGTTGTCACCTGGCCGGGCCGGCTGCGCCCGCCGCCTGGTCGAGGCCATCGGGCGGGCCCCCCGGATCGCCCCGACGGATGGGCGGGCGTGGGCCGGGAGAACTAGGTTCCGGGCATGAACGTCGGACAACTGAAGCAGCTGCTCAAATCGACCGGCCTGGAGGACGAAGCCCTCGTCCTCATGGAATCCGACCGCGGCGGGGGCAAGGTGTCCCTCGACGAGGTGACCCGGGCGACGGCCAGCATCGACTTCGGCGGCTCGTCCGCCCTCATCATCCGCCAGCCCGAGTCCGACTAGCGCCCCCGCGCCGGCGCGTCAGTAGTCGTAGTAGTACCGGCGGCGGCGACTCACCAGCGCCACCACGACCACCGCGCCCAGGATCGAGGCGATCCAGCCGGGCGTGTAGAGGGGGCCCCAGATCAGCCGTCCCACGAGGCCGGCCCCGAGGGCGCCGACGATGCCCGCGGCCGCCGTTCCCAGCAGGCCCATGGGGGTCGGGCCGGGGACGAGCAGGCGGGCGATGGCGCCCACGACGAGGCCGATGAAGAGGGCGGTGAGGATGAACCACAGCAGGTTGGAGGTGTCTGTCGTCATGGTGGAAGGGTCCCCACTGGGGCGAAATCCCATTCCCGTCCCGGTTCGTACCATCTCCCCATGGACACCTACCACCAGACGTATCTGGCCGAGGAGGTGGCCGAGGACCATGCCCTCGGCCTGATGACCCGGCGGGAGGCGCTCCGCCGGCTGGGGATGATGGGCTTCACCGCCTTCGGGGCGTCGGCCCTGCTCGCCGCCTGTGGGGGCGGCGACGACACGGCGGCGCCGACGTCGGTCGTACCGACGACGGCCGGGTCCACCCCGACCACCACGGCCGCCGGGACCCGCACCGAGGCCATCAGCTACCCGAGCTCCCGGGGCACCCAGGTGGCGGGGGCGTGGGCGGCCGCCACCAATCCCAAGGGGGCGGTGGTCGTGATCCACGAGAACCGGGGCCTCACCGACCACATCCGGTCGGTGGCGGCCCGGCTGGCGGGCGACGGGTACGCGGCCATCGCCGTCGACCTGCTGTCGGAGGAGGGTGGGAGCGCCAAGGTGGGGGAGGCCGACGCCGGCGCCGCCCTCAACCAGGCCGGCGGCGAGCGGCTCGTCGCCGACGTGAAGTCGACCCTCGATGAACTGGCCCGCCGCCAGCCGGGGGCGAAGCTCGGGGTGATCGGCTTCTGCTTCGGCGGCACGACCACCTGGGCCCTGCTCGGCCGGGGCGAGCCCCGGGTGGCGGCGGCGGCGCCGTTCTACGGCACGGTCGAGCCCGACGTCGACTTCTCCGGCAGCAAAGCCGCCGTCCTGGGCGTGTACGCCGAGCTCGACACCCGGGTCAACGCCACCCGGGACACGGCCCGGGTGGCGCTGGAGAAGGCGGGGCTGACCCACGACCTGCGCACGTTCCCGGGGGTCAACCACGCCTTCTTCAACGACACCGGCGCCCGCTACGACGCCACCCAGGCGGCCGCCGCCTACCAGGCCGTCCTCGACTGGTTCGGGCGCCACCTGGCCTGATCGGGCACCGGCGCCGCGCCGCGCTGCGCTGGTGGCCGACCGGTGACGGTTCTCGGTGTCCGGGCGCCGGTTCGTGGCACCGGTTCGATCGGAGGGCCGCCAACCGGGGTTGGTCCGGCGAGGGAAGTTCTCCCTCAAGGGGAGGGGCGGGGCTGCCGATACCTCCGGCAATCGGGCCCCGACGCGAGGAGAGATCCCCGCGGCCCCGACGCGAGTCGGTTGAACGTCCCTTTGACCGCACAACAGAAGAGGATCGATGGCTTCCCACCCTTTCGGTCGCTGTCTCGTCGTCGGCGTGACGCCCCTGGGCGAGCCCAACGCGGCGTTGGTGGCGGCGGTCGAGCGGGCCGGTGGGTTGGGCGTGCTCGACCTGGGACGTGACCGACACCGGGCCATCGCCGCCCTGGCCGACGCCGCCCGGTGGGTCCCCTCGGCCTTCGGCGTGCGGGTCGCTCCCGGGTGCCCCCTCACCGTGGCCGACCTGCCGGCGGCGGTCGACACCGTCGTCCTCGCCTTCGGGTCGCCGTGGACGGTCGCCGACGCCGGCGGGCGGACCGTGCTGGTGGAGGTGTGCTCGGCCGCCGAGGCCCGGGCCGCGCTGGCGGCGGGCGCCGACGGGCTGATCGCCCGGGGGGCGGAGGCGGGCGGACGGGTGGGGGAGCTGACCACGTTCGTCCTGCTCCAGACCCTCTTGGCCGACGTCGGGCCCGACGTGCCCGTGTTCGCCGCCGGCGGCATCGGCCTGCACACCGCGGCCGCGGCGGTGGCGGGCGGGGCCGCGGGGGTCGTCCTCGACGCCCAGCTGGCCCTGGTGCGGGAGGCCGGGCTGCCCCGGGAGACGGCCGCCGCCATCGCGGCCATGGACGGCAGCGAGACGATCGTGGTCGGCGGCCACCGGGTGTTCACCCGGCCCGACCTGGGGATCGACGCCGCCGACCCCTCCGACGTCGCCCTCCGCCTGGGCGCCGACCTGCACACGCAGCTCGTTCCCGTGGGCCAGGACGGCGGCCTCGCCCGTCCCCTCGCCGAGCGCTTCGTCACCGCCGGCGGGGTGGTGCAGGCGGTGCGGGAGTCGATCCGATCGCACCTCATCGCCGCGTCCACCGGCGCCGGCCTGCGGCACCGGGTGGTGCAGGGGCCGATGACCCGGGTCAGCGACCGGGCCCAGTTCGCCCGGGCCGTGGCCGACGAGGGCGGGCTGCCGTTCCTCGCCCTGGCCCTGATGACGGGCGACGAGGTCCGCCGCCTGCTGACGGAGACGGCGGACCTCCTCGGCGACCTGCCCTGGGGGGTCGGGATCCTCGGCTTCACCCCGCCCGAGGTGCGGGAGGCGCAGCTGGCGGTGGTGCACGACGTCCGCCCCCCGTACGCCCTCATCGCCGGCGGCCGGCCGTCGCAGGCGGCGCCCCTGGAGGCGGCCGGCATCGCCACCTACCTGCACGTTCCTTCCCCCGGCCTCCTCGACCGCTTCCTGCGGGAGGGCGCCCGCCGGTTCGTCTTCGAGGGCTTCGAGTGCGGTGGCCACGTCGGCCCCCGGGCCAGCTTCCCCCTGTGGGACACCCAGATCGAGCGGCTCCTGGCTGTCCCCGAGGCGGTGCCCGACCTCCACGTCCTGTTCGCGGGCGGGATCGGCGACGAGCGGTCGGCGGCCATGGTCGCGGCCGCGGCCGCACCGCTCTCGGCGGCCGGCGCCTCGGTGGGCGTCCTGATGGGGACGGCCTACCTGTTCACCGAGGAGGCGGTGGCCGCGGGCGCCATCCTCCCCGGCTTCCAGCAGGCGGCGGTCGACTGCCGGGCGACCGTGCTCCTCGAGACGTCCCCCGGCCACGCCACCCGGTGCGCCCCGACGCCCTACGTGGAGGCGTTCGACGAGGCCCGCCGGCGGCTGGCGGCGGCGGGCGCGTCGCCGCAGGAGATGTGGGCCGAGCTGGAGCAGCTCAACCTCGGACGGCTGCGGATCGCGTCCAAGGGCCTCAGGCGGGAGGGGGCCCGGTTGGCGACGGTCGCCGAGGCCGACCAGCAGCGGGACGGCATGTACATGATCGGACAGGTGGCGGCCCTGCGGGACGGCGTCACCACCATCGCCCGCCTCCACGACCAGGTGACCGGGGGGGCGGCCTCCTTCCTCGCCGACCGGGTGCAGGCGCTCGGCCTGTCCGACGCCGCCGACGAGCCCGCCGCCCGTCCCCTCGACGTCGCCATCGTGGGGATGGCCTGCATCTACCCGGGCGCGCCCGACGCGGCCGCCTTCTGGGCCAACGTGGTGGCCGGCGTCGACTCGGTCACCGAGGTGCCCGCCACCCGGTGGGACCCCGACGTCTACTACGACGAGGACTCGTTCAAGGACCCCCAGGGCCGCACCCCGTCGAAGTGGGGCGGCTTCATCCCGGAGGTGCCGTTCGACGCCCTCGCCTACGGCATCCCGCCGTCGTCGCTGGTCGGCATCGAGCCGGTGCAGCTGCTCGCCCTGGAGGTGGCGGCCCGGGCTCTGGCCGACGCCGGCTACGGGGGCGGCCGCCCCTTCCGCCGTGACCGCACGTCGGTGATCTTCGGGGCCGAGGCCGGCACCGACCTCGCCTCCGCCTACAACCTGCGCTCCGCCTTCCCCGCCTACTTCGGCGAGCTGCCGGCCGCCCTCGACGAGCACCTGCCCAGGCTCACCGAGGACTCCTTCCCCGGCATCCTGGGCAACGTCATCGCCGGGCGCATCGCCAACCGCCTCGACCTGGGCGGGGTCAACTACACCGTCGACGCCGCCTGCGCCGCCTCCCTGGCCGCCCTCGACATCGCCTGCAAGGAGCTGCGCACCGGCACCAGCGACATGGTCCTGTGCGGCGCCGGCGACCTGCACAACGGCATCCACGACTACCTCATGTTCGCCTCCGTCCACGCCCTGTCGCCCACCGGGCGGTGCGCCACGTTCGACGGCGAGGCCGACGGGATCGCCCTGGGCGAGGGCGTGGCCTGCATCGTCCTCAAGCGGCTGGAGGACGCCGAGCGCGACGGCGACCGGGTCTACGCCGTGGTCAAGGCGGTGGCGGGGTCGAGCGACGGGAAGTCGCTGGGGCTCACCGCCCCCCGCCGGGAGGGCCAGCAGGCGGCGCTGGAGCGGGCCTACCGGATGGCGGGGGTGTCGCCGGCCGACGTCGGGCTGGTGGAGGCCCACGGCACGGGCACGGTCGTCGGCGACCGCACCGAGCTGGCGGCCCTCACCGAGATGTTCCTCGAGGCCGGCGCCGGGCCCGGGTCGGCCGTCCTGGGATCGGTGAAGTCGCAGGTGGGGCACACCAAGTGCGCGGCCGGGCTGGCCGGGCTGATCAAGACGGCCCTGGCCCTGCACACCGGGGTCCGCCCGGGGACGCTGCACCTCACCGAGCCCAACCCCTACTGGGACCCGTCGTCGAGCCCCTTCGCCTTCTCGCCCGGCGCCCGTCCGTGGCCGACCCCGCCCGGCGCCCGGATCGCCGGGGTGAGCGCCTTCGGGTTCGGGGGGACGAACTTCCACGCCGTCCTCGCCGGCTACGACGGGGCGGCCGAGCCGGCCCACGGGCTGGACGAGTGGCCGGCCGAGCTGCTCCTCCTCCGCGGCCCCGACGACGTCGACCGGCTGGCCGGCCTCCTGGCCGCCAACGACGGGGCGGGACGGCCGTGGGCCCTGCGGGACCTGGCCGCCACCGTCGCCGTCGCCTCGCGGGCGCCGGTCTCCTCCGCCATCGTGGCCGACGACCTCGACGACCTGGCGGCCAAGCTCGACCGGCTGCGGGCCGGCACCCCCGGGGACGGGGTCTTCACGACGACCACGGCCGCGACGGCCCCGACGGCCGCGACCGAACCGGGCCGGGTGGCGTTCCTGTTCCCCGGGCAGGGGAGCCAGCGGCCGGGGATGCTGGCCGACCTGTTCGTGGCCTTCCCCCGCCTGCAGGGGCTGCTGCGGCTGGCCGGCGGCCGGTACGCACCGGTGATGTTCCCGCCCCTGGCCTTCACCCGGGAGGAGAAGGCGGCCCAGCAGGCGGCCATCACCGACACCCGGTCGGCCCAGCCCACCCTCGGCATCGCCGGCCTGGCCGTGCACCAGGTGCTGGCGTCGGTGGGCGTCCGCCCCGACCTGGCCGCCGGCCACAGCTACGGCGAGCTGGTGGCCCTGGCCGCGGCCGGCGTCCTCGCGGTGGACGACCTCCTCCCGCTCAGTGCGGCCCGGGCCGCGGCGGTGCTGGCGGCGGCGGGCGACGACCCCGGCGGGATGGCGGCCGTCGCCGCCCCGGCCGACGAGGTGGCCCGGGTGGTGGCGGGTGTCGACGGCCTGGTGGTGGCCAACCACAACTCCCCCGTGCAGACGGTGGTGTCGGGGTCGGAGCCGGCCCTGGCCGAGGCCCTCGCCCGGCTGGCCGCGGCCGGCCTGCAGTCGAAGCGCCTCCCGGTGGCCTGCGCCTTCCACAGCCCGGTGGTGGCGGGGGCGGCGGCGACGTTCGCCACGGCCCTGGCCGACGTCGACGTGGCCGAGTCCGCCTTCCCGGTGTGGTCGAACACCACCGCCGGGCCCCACGAGGGCGACCCGCGGGCGGCCCTGGCCCGTCACCTGGCCGAGCCGGTGCGCTTCGTCGACGAGATCGAGGCCATGTACGCGGGCGGCGCCCGGGTCTTCGTGGAGGCCGGTCCCGGCGGCGTGCTGACCAGGTTGGTCGGCGCCATCCTCGGCGACCGGCCCCACACCGCGGTGGCCTGCGACCTCCCCGGCGACCACGGCCTGCGCCGCCTGCTGCTGGCCCTGGCCGAGCTGGCGGTGGCGGGCGTGGCGGTCGACGTCGAGCCCCTGTTCGACGGCCGGGTTCGGCCGGTGGACGGGGCCGCGGTCCCGGCCCGGCCCGGTTGGCTGGTCGACGGCCACCTCGTCCGCCGGTCGGACGGCCAGCCCCTCGAGGGCGGGCTCCGCCCGGCCCGGCGCTTGCCGCGGGAGGCTCTGCCGGGCGGGGTCCCGGCGGCGGCCGCGGCCGAGCGCGACGCCACCGTGCTCCAGTTCCTCCAGTCCACCCGGGAGCTGGTGGCCGCCCAGCGCGACGTGATGCTCTCCTACCTGGGCTCCGGGCCGGCCGCGTCGGCCCCCATCCTCGTCCCGGCCGTGGCGACGGTTGCCGCCGTGCCGTTGGCCGCGCCCACGCCGGCCGTCCCCACCGACCTGACGGCGGTGGTCCTCGACATCGTCAGCGCCCGCACCGGCTACCCCCGCGACATGCTCGACCCCGACCTCGACCTGGAGGCCGACCTGTCGATCGGATCGATCAAGCGCACCGAGATGATCGGCGAGCTGGCCGACCGCCTGGGGCTGGGCGCGGCGGGCGCCGCGCTCGACGAGAGCCTGGTCGAGGACCTGGCCCGCATCAAGACCATCGCCGGCATCGTGGCCTGGCTGGAGGAGCACACCGGCGGCCTGGCCGGCGGCGGCGACGGCGACGGCGGATCGGCCCCCGCCCGCGGCGCGGCCACCGCCAGCGCCACTCCCGACCGGTCGCCGTTGCGCCGGTACCTGGTCGAGGTGGGCGAGCTCGACCATCCCGCACCCGCCCCCCTGTCGTTCCACGGCCGCCGCTTCGTCGTCGTCGACGACGGGCGAGGCATCGCCCTGGAGCTGGCCGACCTCCTCGAGCTGCGGGGCGCCACCGTCCGCACGACCCATGGCCTCGACGAGACCGCCGGCGACGAGGAGCTCGTCCACCTGGGCGCCCTCCGGCAGGGGGGCGAGCCGGTCCTGCCGGCCGCCTTCGCCGGCATCCGGGCCGCCATCCTGGCGGGCGCGCCGACGGTGCTGCTCGCCACCGGCTCGGCGGGCACGTTCGGCGTCGGCTGGGCGGGCGAGGAGGCCACCGACCCCAGCTCCGGCGCCGGGCTGCGGGGCCTGGCCCGCACCATCGCCCGCGAGCACCCCGACGTCCTCGTGCGGGCGGTTGACGTCGACACCAAGGAGGCGCCCCTGAAGGTGGCCTCCCACCTGCTCGACGAGCTGGTCGACGGCGGCGGTCCGGTGGTCGTCGGGTACACCAACGGCACCCGCTCGACGCTGAGCCTGGTCGAGGCCCCGATGCCTCCCGGGGGCGACCTCGGCCTCGGCCGCGACGCGGTCGTGCTCCTCACCGGCGGGGCCCGGGGGATCACCGCCCGGGCCGCCGTCGCCATCGCCGCCGCCACCGGCTGCCACGTCGAGCTGGTGGGCCGCACGCCCGCGCCGGCGGGTGCCGAGAGCCCCGCCACCGCCGACGCCGACGACGAGATCGGGCTGCGCCACGCGGTCATCGAGCAGGGCGTGCGCACGCCGGCCGAGGTGGAGGCCACCGTGCGCCGCATCCTGGCCGAACGGGAGATCCGGGCCACGCTCCGGGAGCTGCGCACGACGGCCGCCTCCGTGCGCTACCACGTGGCCGACGTCCGCGACCCGGTCGCGGTCCGGGCCGTGGTGGAGAGCGTCTACGCCGACCACGGCCGGCTCGACGGGATCGTCCACGGCGCCGGCGTCAACGAGGACGGCCTGCTGGCGGCCAAGTCCCCCGAGTCCTTCGCCCGGGTGTTCGAGACCAAGGTGGCGGGGGCCCACGCCCTGGGCGCGGCGGCGCGCCCCGGCCTACGCTTCCTCGCCCTCTTCGGGAGCGTCTCGGGCGTGGCCGGCAACCGGGGCCAGGCCGACTACGCGGCGGCCAACGACGCCCTCGACACGCTGGCCGGCGTCTGGCGCCACCGCCTCGGCACCCGGGTGGTGACGGTCGACTGGGGACCGTGGTCCTCCGCCGGCGGGGGCATGGTGACGCCGGCCCTGGAGGCGGAGTACGCCCGCCGCGGGCTGACCACCCTCGACCCCGACGAGGGCGTGGCCGCCCTGTTGGCGGAGTTGGCCGAGTTGGCGGAGTCGGCGGCCGACGGCGGCCCCACCCAGGTCGTCTACACGACCGTCCTCGGCCTCGATGGCTGACACCCCCGGGGTCGCCATCGTGGGGATGGGCGTCGTCTTCCCCGGCGCGCCCGACGTCGCCACGTACTGGCGCAACCTGTCCGACGGCGTCGACGCCATCACCGACGTCCCCCCCTCCCGGTGGGAGCAGGACCTGTACTTCGACCCCGCCGCCGCTGGGCGGCCGCCGGTCAGCGACCGCTTCTACTGCCGGCGGGGCGGGTTCGTCGACTCGCTGGCCGACTTCGACCCCGCCGCCTTCGGGGTCATGCCCAACACCGTCGACGGCACCGAGCCCGACCAGCTCCTGGCCCTGCGCACCGCGGCCGAGGCGATCGCCGACGCGGGCGGGATGGACCGGATGCCGGATCCCACCCGGGTGGGCGTGATCATCGGCCGGGGCGGCTACATCACCGCCGCCCACGCCCGCCTCGACCAGCGGGTGCGCACCGTCCACCAGGTCCTCTCCCTGCTGAAGGAGCTGGTGCCGGGCATCGGGGCCGAGCAGCTCGACGCGGTGCACGCCGCCTTCGACGGCCAGCTGGGGCCGTCGAGCCCGGAGGACTCGATCGGGACGGTGCCGAACTTCGCCGCCTCCCGGCTGGCCAACCGGTTCGACTTCCGGGGCCCCGCCTACACGGTCGACGCCGCCTGCGCCTCGTCACTGCTGGCGGTCGACCACGCGGTGCGGGAGCTGGCCAGCGGCCGGTGCGACGCGGTGCTGGCCGGCGCCGTCCACCACTGCCACGTCGCCACGCTCTGGAGCGTCTTCACCCAGCTCCGGGCCCTGAGCCCCAGCCAGCAGATCCGCCCCTTCGACCGCCGGGCCGACGGCACGCTCATCTCCGAGGGCACCGGCGTGGTCATCCTCAAGCGCCTGGCCGACGCCGAGCGCGACGGCGACCGGGTCTACGCCGTGATCCGGGGGACGGGCGTGGCCAGCGACGGCCGGGCGTCCAGCATGATGAGCCCGTCGGCCGACGGCCAGGTGCGGGCGATCGAGCAGGCGTGGCGGGACGCGGGCCTCGACCCGACCGCCCGGGGGGCGCTGGGGCTGGTCGAGGCGCACGGCACGGCCACCCCCGTCGGCGACGAGGTGGAGCTGGCGTCGATGGCGCGGGCGTTCGGTCCCGGCGGCCGGGCCGAGGAGCAGATCGGGTTGGGGACCGTCAAGTCCATGATCGGCCACACCATGCCCGCGGCCGGCATCGCCGGGCTGGTCAAGGCCGCCCTGGCCGTCCACTACGGCGTGCGGCCGCCGACGCTGCACGTCGAGGAGCCACACCCTGCCCTGGCCGGATCGAGGTTCCGGCCGGTGACCGCGCTCGAGCCCTGGGCGCGGGGCCCCGAGCCGAGGCGGGCCGCGGTCAACGCCTTCGGCTTCGGCGGCATCAACGCCCACGTGGTGCTGGAGGAGGCGCCCGGGTGGCGGGCGCCGGTCCGGCGGAGGACGGCCGCCGTCGCCGCCACGCCGACCGTCGCCGCCGAGCGGGTGCTGCTCCTCACCGGGTCCACCGCCGCCGACCTCGCCCGCCAGCTGGACGTCGCCGACCACGACCTGCTGGCCCGGGCGACGGTCGCGCCGGCCGCCCCCGCCGGTGCCTCGGGTCCCGCAGGTCCCGCCCGCCTCGCCCTCGTGGCCCCGACGTCCCGGACGCTGGCCCTCGCCCGCAAGGTGGTGGCACGGGGGACGCCGTGGCGGGGCCGCAGCGACGTGTGGTTCTCGGCCGACCCGCTGCTCGTCGGCGGCGCCCGCATCGCGTTCGTGTTCCCCGGCTTCGAGCCCGACTTCGAACCCGACGTCGACGACGTGGCCGACCACTTCCGCCTGGCCCGGCCCGTCCTGGGGGGCGGCGAGGAGCTCATCGAGCGGTCGGTCGACATCATGGCCGTGGGCCGGCTGCTGGCCGCCGCCCTCGTCCGCATCGGCGTCGCCCCCGACCTGCTGGCCGGTCACAGCCTGGGGGAGTGGACGGCGATGATCGTCGCCGGCCTGTACGACAAGGACACGGTCGACGGCTTCGTGGCCGCCCTCCGCCAGGAGACGCTCGAGGTGCCCGACCTGGTCTACGCCGCCCTCGGCTGCGGGGCCGACGTCGCCGCCCGTGCTCTGGAGGGCCTGCCCGACGTGGCCGTCTCCCACGACAATTGCCCCCACCAGTCGGTGATCTGCGGCGCCCCGGCGTCGGTCGACACGGCCGTGGAGCGCCTGCGGGCGGACCGGGTCCTGGCCCAACCGATGACGTTCCGGTCGGGGTTCCACTCGCCCATGCTCGCCCCCTACCTCGACCCGGTCCGGGCCGGTTTCGAGCGCCTGCCCGTGCGCCGGCCCGAGACACCGGTGTGGTCGGCGACGTCACTGGCCCCCTTCCCCGACGACCCGGCCGCCGTCCGCGACCTGACCCTCCGCCACCTGCTCGAGCCGGTGCGCTTCGGCCCCCTCACCCGACGCCTCCATGAGGAAGGCGTGCGGGCGTTCGTGCAGGTGGGGCCGGGCAGCCTCACCGGCTTCGTCGACGACACCCTCAGGGACGAGCGCTACGTGGCCGTGGCCGCCAACGTCGCCGGGCGCCCGGGGATGGCGCAGCTGCGGCGGACGGCGGCCGCCCTGTGGGCCGAGGGGCTCGACGTGCGCTGGGACCGGCTGGCCGGCGCCGACACAACCGGCGCGGCCCCGTCACGGACCACCGTCCGCCTGCAGCTGGGGACCCCGCTCGTCCGCCTCAACGGCTCGGCCCCCACGCTGACCCTGAACGGCGCCGGGCCTGCGTCCGCGCTCGGGGCCACCGGCCACCCGGTCGTGGCCGAGCTGGGAGCGGCCCTGGCCGAGGCCACCGAGTCGGCCCGCCGGATCGTGGCGGTGTGGCAGGAGGCGTCGGCCGTGCCCCCGCCCCCGCCCCCGGCCGCCACGCGGCGGCGCTCGTCGGCCGAGCGGGTGTTCTCCCTCGAGACCCTGCCCTACGTCGCCGACCACTGCCTGATGCCGCAGCCGGCGGGCTGGCCCGACGACACCGACCGCTTCGCCGTCGTCGCCCTGACCTCCCTGCTCGAGATCATGGCCGACGCCGCCCGCGACCTGGTGCCGGGCCGCACCGTCGTCGGCTTCGACCAGGTCAGGGCCCTGCGCTGGCTGGTCTGCTCCCCGCCGACGACCACCACCGTCACCACCGAGGAGGAGGGGCCCGACCGGGTGCGGGTCACCATCGAGGGCTACGCCGACGGCGTCGTCCTCCTGGCCGACCGCTTCCCCTCGCCGCCGGAGGAGGAGGACGAACAGCCCCTGTCCGGCGAGCGGACCCCTCCGGTGCCGGCCGACCGGCTGTACGAGGACGGGTGGATGTTCCACGGCCCCCGCTACCAGGGCGTGGTCGAGATCACCACCGTCGCCGACGACGGCGTCCGCGGCGTGCTCCGGCCGCTGCCCACGCCCGGCGCCCTGCTCGACAGCGCCGGCCAGCTGATCGGGCACTGGATCCAGGTCGGCGTCGAGGTCAACAAGATGGTCCTGCCGACCGGGGTCGAATCGATCCGCCTGTACGGGCCCCAGCCCCCCGCCGGCCACCGGGTGGCGTGCGTGGCCCGGATCCGCAGCGTCACCGAGACGGCGATGCGGGCCGACGCGTCCCTCGCCACCGAGGACGGCCGCCCGTGGTGCCGGATCACGGGCTGGGCGACCCACCGTTTCGCCACCGACGAGGCGTTCTGGCAGATGAAGCTGACGCCCGAGGTCGCTGGGGTGGGCGAGGCCCAGCGGGGCGGTTGGTGCCTGGCCCGTGAGCGCTGGCCAGGCACCGCCGCCCGAGAGTTCGTGATGCGGCGCTACCTCAACGCTTCCGAGCGGGCCGAGTTCGAGGCCCTCGCCCTCCGCCGCCAGCGCCTGTGGCTGGCCGGCCGCATCGCGGCCAAGGACGCCGTCCGCCGCTGGCTGTGGGACCGCGGCCACGGCCCGATCTTCCCCGTCGAGGTCACCGTCACCAACGACGCCGTGGGCCGGCCCTTGGTGCGGGGGCCGTTCGGGGCGCCGCTGTCGGTCTCCATCGCCCACAGCGGCGAGGTCGGGGTGGCCATGGTCTCGCCCGACGGGCCCGTCGGCATCGACGTGGAGATGATCGACGAGCGGGCGCTCGTCACCGAGCGGGTGGCGTTCACCGACCGTGAGCTGCGCCTTCTCGGCGGAGAGGACCGGACGACGGCGCTCGTCCGGGGATGGGCCGCCAAGGAGGCGGTGGCCAAGGCCAGGGGGACGGGCTTGCAGGGCCGTCCCCGCGACTTCGAGGTCACCGCCACACACGGCGACCTCCTGCACATCGGCGTCGGCGGCGAAACGTATCCCGTACACACCCAACTCGTCGTCGGTCCCGGACCCCGCTACCTGGTCGCCTGGACCGCCCCATCCCGACCGGAGCCCGTCGCATGACCACCCATCAGACAGCAACCGGCGACCTCGTCCTGGACGAGGTCGTCGCCATCATCGCCGACGTGATCGGCGACGACTTCCTCCTCGACGTGGAGGTGACCGCCGGCACCAGCTTCAACGAGGACCTGGCGATGGAGTCGATCGAGTTCGTCGCCCTCGCCGAGCGCCTCCAGGACCGCTACGGCGGCAACGTGGATTTCGTCGCCTTCGTGGGCGGCATGAACCTCGAGCAGATCATGGCCCTGACGGTGGGCCAGCTGGTCGACTACATCCGCCGGTGCGCAACGGAGGCGTCCGGTGCCTGAGGTCCACGCCAACGGGGTGAAGCTGCACGTCCAGCGGCTGCGGCCGCGCCGGCCGGTGCCCGTCGCCACCGTGGTCTTCGTCCACGGACTCGTCATCGACAACCTGTCGAGCTTCTACTACACGCTGGCCGCGCCGGTGGTCGACGCGGGGGCGGAGGCCATCCTGTACGACCTGCGGGGCCACGGGCGATCGGAGCGGCCGCCGACCGGTTACGGGCTCGACGACGGCGTGGCCGACCTCGACGGGCTGCTCGACGCCATCGGCGTCCGCCACCCCGTCTACCTGCTGGGCAACAGCTTCGGCGCCATCCTGGCCACCCGCATGGCGATCGTCCACCCCGAACGGGTCGCCGGTCTGATCCTGGTCGAGGGCCAGTGCGTCACCGAGGGCGACGCGGCGTGGGTCGAGGACATGGCCAACTCCCTCACCGTCGGCGCCCTCGGGCTCGAACGCCAGCCCCTGCCCCGCGTCGGCCGGGCGTCGCACCGCAAGTTCGCCAAGTTCGTCCACCACTGCGACGCCCTCCTCAACGGCACCACGCTCATCGACGACCTCGCCCTCACACCCGCCATCCCCGCCCGGATGCTGGAGTCGTTGGAGTGCCCGGTGCTGGCCGCCTACGGGGAGCGGTCGGAGCTCATCGGGGCGGTCGACGTGCTGCGCCGGCACGTCTCCAACCTCACGGTCGAGATCTTCCCCGGGCTGGCCCACACCATCCTGGCGGACGGCACCGATGACCTCCGTGACCTGGTCCTGGGCTGGATCGACCAGGTGGCGGCGCCCGAACTGGCCCATGCCGCGGTCGGCTGACGCCGGTGAGCCGCTTCCTGTTCGTCGTGCCCCCGCTGGTGGGGCACATCAACCCCACCCTGGCCGTGGGCCAGGAGCTGGTCGCCCGGGGCCACACGGTCGCCTGGGCCGGCCACCAAGGGGCGCTGGCCGCCCTCCTCGGGCCCGAGGCCCGGGTGTTCGCCGCCCCCGACGCGGCCCACGACGGCGACTTCGTCGGGTTGCGGTCGCGCTGGCAGGAGATCCAGGGCGTCGCCGCCCTCAAGTTCTTCTGGGAGGACTTCGTCGTGCCCCTCGGCCGGGCCATGCTGCCGGGCGTCGAACGGGCCGTCGCCGAGTTCGGTCCCGACGTGGTCGTCGCCGACCAGCAGGCGATCGCGGGCCCGGTGGTCGCCCGCCGCCACCGCCTGCCGTGGGCGACGTCGGCCACGACGTCGGCCGAGCTGGCCCGACCGCTGCGCACGATGCCCAAAGTGGAGGAGTGGGTCGTCGGGCTCCAGGCCGACTTCCAGCGGGACGCCGACGTCGCCGACCCGGTCGACCTGCGCTTCTCCGACCGGCTGGTGCTCTGCTTCACCACGACCGCCCTCGTCTGCCCCGACCAGCCCTTTCCCGGCCACTTCGTGTTCACCGGCCCGGCCCTGGGCGTCCGGCCGCCGACCGGTGTGTTCCCGTGGGACCGCCTCGACGCCGCCCGGCGCCGGGTCCTGGTTTCGCTGGGCAGCCTCAACGCGGAGGCGGGGAGGCGGTTCTTCGGCGTCGTCGTGGACGCCCTCGCCGACCAGGTCCAGCTGGTGCTGGTGGCCCCGGCGGGGACGATCGAGGCGCCGCCCCGGGGATCGATCGTGGCCGAATGGGTGCCGCAACTGCTGCTGTTGCCCCACATGGACGCGGTCGTCAACCACGCCGGCCACAACACGGTGGTGGAGGCGCTGGCGTTCGGGCTGCCGCAGGTGGTGGCGCCGATCCGAGACGGCCAGCCGGTGGTGGCGTCGCAGCTGGAGGCCTCCGGCGCCGGCATCCGGGTCCGCTTCTCCCGGGTGCGGGTGGACGAGCTCCGGCAGGCGGTGCGGGCGGTGCTGGACGAGCCGTCGTACCGCCAGGCGGCGGAGCGCATCCGGCGGTCGTTCGAGGTCGCCGGCGGGGCGCCCACCGCGGCCGACCACCTGGAGGAGCTGGTCGCGTGATCGCCGGCCCCGACATCGCCCGCCAGCCCGACGGCGCGCCCGACCTGCGGCTGGCGGCCGCCGGCTTCGAGGCCGTCTTCGGGCGGCTGCCGGCGTGCGTGGCGTCGAGCCCGGGCGGCCTCACCCTGTTCGGTGGCAGCGGGCAGCGCTTCGCCCTGGCCGTGCCCGTCCGGTGGGGGGCGGTCGTCGCCGTCGACAACCGCCCCGACGACCTGGTGGAGCTGCGCTCGAACAACCGCCCGGGGGTCGAGCTCGACGTGCGTCTCGACTCGTTGGCGGACGCGCCGGCATGGGCCGGGCCCGCGCTGGCGCCGCTGGTGGGGCTCGCCGGTGGCGGCGTCTCCGTCCTGGTCGGCACCGCCCTGCCCGAGGGGTGCGGCGTGCCGACGGCCTCGGCCGTCGTGATGGCGGTGGACGAGGCCGTCGGGGCCCTGCGCGGGCGCCAGTCGGCGGTGGCCGCCTGGCCGTCGGTCGGCGACGTGCCCGGCCAGTTGGCGGCGGCCTGGTGCCCGGACGGCGCCGCCCTGCTGGTCGACGAGTGGGGGCACAGCGCCGAGGCCCTGCCCTTCGACCTGGTCGCCGAAGGGCTGCGGCTGATGATCGTGGAATGCGGCCCGACGAGCGACGGCGACATCGAAGTCGACGCCGATGTCGATGACGAGGACGCGGCCGCCGCCGGCCCCGCCGCCGACCTCCGGCGGGGCGACGTGCGGGCCGTCGGGCGCTGGCTCGACCGCGCCCGGGCCGGCGTTCCCGACGAGATCCTCCGGGTGGCCGCCGCCGCTCGGGGCGCGGGCGCGCTCGGCGCCGGCGTGGTGCCCGGCGGCGGACTGGTCACCCTGGTCCCCGAGGCGTCCCTGGGCCCGGTGCGGACCGCGGTCGTCGCCGCCTGGCCGGGCGAGCGCCGGCCCCGGTTCCTCACCGCCACCGCCACCCGCGCCGGCCGGGACCTGATCGGCGCCGCCTCCAGCATGCACTGGTGACCCAGGGCGTCACTCCACCGCGCCCGCGTCGATGAGGGCGCGCAGGCGACCGTCGGCCCGGGCCGCGAGATCGGCCCAGGTCCCGCTCTCGACGACGCGCCCGTGGTCGAGCACGACGATGGTGTCGGCGTGGCTGACGGTCGACAGCCGGTGGGCGATCACGAGCATGGTGGTGCGGCCGTGGAGGCGGGCGAGGGCCTCCCGGATGGCGCGCTCGTTGGCCGTGTCGAGCGAGCTGGTGGCCTCGTCGAGCACGAGCAGGTCGGGCCGGCGGAGCAGGGCCCGGGCCAGGGCGACCCGTTGGCGCTCGCCGCCCGACAGCCGGGTGCCCCGATCGCCGACCACCGTGTCCAGACCCTCGGCCAGACCGCCGACGAAGTCCGTGGCCGCCGCCGTCGCCAGGGCTTCCCACAGCTCCTCGTCGGTGGCGTCGGGGCGGGCCCACAGCAGGTTGGCCCGCAGGGTGTCGTGGAAGAGGAACGGGTCCTGGGGGACCAGGCCGAGGCCCGCCCGCCACGCCGCCCGGTCACCGGCGGTCAGCGGCTGGTCGTCGACGAGCACCCGGCCGGCGGTCGGCGTCACCAGCCCGACGACGATGTCGGCGAGGGTCGTCTTGCCCGCGCCCGAGGCGCCGACGAGAGCCGTCGTCCGGTGGGCGGGCACCTCGAGGGTCACGTCGTGGAGGACGGCCGGCTCGCCCGCCGCGGCCCCATAGGAGAAGCTCACCCCTTCGAGCCGGATGCCCCGGGTGAGCCCCCGTCGCCCGGCGCCGTCCGCCCCCACCGGGGCCGGTTCGGCCGCCGCCTCGCAGGACTCGATGACGTCGAGGAGGTCGCCGAAGGCGGGGAGGGACTGGGCCACCTGGTGGATGTTCCTCTGGGCCGTCGTGATCTGCGGCACCACCCGGCTGAAGATGAAGGCGATCACCAGCAGGCTGGCCAGCTTCAGGTGCAGACGCTCGACCGCGATGTCGACCACCAGCGCCAGCACCGCGGCCGTGACCACCAGTTGGACGGCGGTCGCCGCCGACTGCGCGGTGGCGAACGCGACCTGCGAGGCACGGGACCGCCGGATCGCCCGGCTGAAGGTGGTCACGTGCGTCGCCTCCAGCCCGTGGGCCTTGGCCAGCTTGAGTCCTTCGAGGAAACCGGTGACCGCCGCCAGCACGCCGTGGTTGTCGTCGACCAGCTCGCGCCCGAGCCGACGACTCCGGCTGATGAGCGGGGCCATGGACACGATCAGGGCCGCCCCGGTCCCCGCGGCCAGCGCCGTGACCCACGGTGAGATGCGCACCGCGACGGCCAACTGGACGGCGACGAGGATCGTGGCCACGCCGAGTTGGAGGAGGGCGAGGACGCCCATGGCGACCCAGCCGACGTTCACCGTGATCGTGCTCAGGATCTCGGAGCGGCGCAGGGCAGCCAGGTGCTTCCAGTCGGCGACGGCGACCGCTTCGTAGAGCCGCTGGCGGAGCCCGTCGACGAAGTCCAGGCGGTACCGAACCAGTCCGATCGACGCGTAGGCGTTGAGCGACGAGGCCAGGGCCACGATGACGACATAGGCGACGAGCAGCGAGCGCAACGTGGGCGACACGCCCACCGTGCCCAGCAACCATCGGCCGACGTCGGCGAGCCCACCCGTCGCCCGTCCGCCTCCGACGCCGGCCACCTCGAGCAGCGGCACCAGCAGCAACAGGCCCAGGCCCTGGCTGGCGGTGCTCGCCAGCTGGACCAGCGTCACCCACGCCAGCGAGCGCCGATCCTGGTGGGTCAGCGCCCGGACGAAGGCTCGCAGCTCTCCCGACCGCGGCGTCCCGGTCACCGGCGGGGAAGGTCGTCGGGCCCGCGGACCGGTCGGGACGGCCGCGACCCAGAGCGGTCCCGCCCGACGTCGCTCGTCGGCGTCATCGGCCGAACCGGCCGGCGATGACCTCGGCCACCTCGTCGGGTCCGGGCATCGACCGGATGTCGGCGCCCACCCTCGCCGCGGCGGCGGCGAACGTGGCGTCGGCCAGGAGCTCCTCCATCTCCCGGCGCACGCGTTCGACGGTGACGGTGCCCGGTGGCAGGGCCTTGCCCGCCCCCGCGCCCACGCAGGCGGCGGCGTTGCCGAACTGGTCGGCGGCCTGGGGGAGGCAGAGCTGGGGCAGGCCCCGGGACAGGGAGGCGAGCAGGGTGCCCGAGCCGGCGTGGGAGACGACGGCCGTGCAGTAGGGGAGGAGCTGGGTCTGGGGGATGTAGCGGGCCACGTGGACGTTCGCCGGCTGCGGTCCGAGCCGGCCCGGATCGGCCGCCGGCCCCACCGTCACGACGACCCGCACGAGCAGATCGCGCAGGGCCTCGACCACGGTGGCGATCAGGGCCGGGTTCTCGTTGAACACGGTCCCGAAGGTCACGTAGACGAGGGGCGCCGAGGAGTCCTCCGTCACCCACGGAGGCAGGGGCTGTTCGTCCCCGGTGGCGAAGGCGACCGGGCGGAGGGGCTGCACGTGGGGCACGTGGGCGGCGTCGGCCGCCCGCAGGCTGGCCGGGTAGATGTCGAGGTAGAGGTGGTCGTAGGTGCCGGCGAACGGACGGGGCGCCAGCCGGTGCGCCGCCCACAGCGGGGCGGTGGCCTGGCCGGCGGCCTCGACCCGCCACGAGGGCAGCAGCCCGCCGAAGGAGTGGGTGACGTTCGGCACGCCCAGGACGGCCGCCGCGATCGGTCCCGCCAGCTCGGCCTGGTCGCAGACGACGAGGGTCGGCTGCACCTCGCGGGCGATGGGCAGGAGGTCGGCCAGCATCGGGGGAGTGCGGACCGCTCCGAACAGCCGGGGGAAGAGGAAATCGGGGCGCTCGGCCGGGGGGAGCGAGTCGAGCCCGGGAAAGCGGCGATCGACCTCCTGGAAGCTCCCGGCCAGGCCGGGGCCGGCGGCGTGGACCGGGAAACCCTCCCGCTCGAGCCGGGGTGCGACCTCGGCGGCCGCGGCCCACTGCACGTCGTCCCCCCGGTCGACGAACGCCCGGGCCAGGGGGACCATCGGGTGGACGTGGCCCCAGCCGGGGGTGGTGGTGAAGAGGACCCGCACGGGCGTCAGGTGTAGCGCACCCTGCGCCGGCCCGCCTCCGTCTCCTTCAGGAGCACCCGACGGTGGCGATGGCGGTACGAAGCTCCTGGTCGTCGAGGGCGGTCAGGAGGCGTTCGAGGCCGGCGCAGTTGACGACGGGACCGTCGGCCTCCCCGTCTGCCTCGGGCTGGCCAACGGCGACGTCGGCCGGCGCCGGCGTCGGTGTCGACCGGACCACCGGCGCGGGCGCCGCCTCCGCCTCCGACTCCGACTCCGAGTCTGGCTCGGGTGCGGGTGAGGAGGCCACGGGTTCGGGCGCCGGGGCGGGAGCAGGCGGGGTCGTCGTCGAAGTGCTCGCGGCGGCGGGCGGGGCCGGCCATCCGGGGACGGAGGCGGGGGTGGCGGTGAAGGCCTCGGCCACGACCGGCCTCGAACGGACGGGCGTCAGCCCCGCCATCCGCAGCTCCGTCCGGGGAGGGGTGTAGCCGAGCAGGCCGGCCACGCCCGCGGCCGAGGCGACGACGAACACGGCCCGCCCGACGGTGGGTCCCCGGCTCACCCGGTCACTGACTGAGGCCGTCGGCCGACACGACCGGCCGGAGGAGCCACTGGTGGGCGGCGCCGTCGGGATCGAGGTCGCGCCACGTGTCGGCGACGCCCGGCAGCCGGGTCAGCAGCAGCAGGCGGAGGGTGTCGTGTAGCTCGACCAGCGACCGGCGCAGCAGCGTCCCGTCGACGAAGGCGGTCCGGCCCGGGTGGCCGAGCGTGGCCCGCACCGATTCCCAGGCGTACATGGCGCCGCTGCCGTCCTCCCGGATGCGGCGGGAGCGCCCGGGGTCGCGGGCGTCGGCGGTCTTGGGCCGCGGCGCCACGCCGGCAGCCACCACGCTCTCCTTGAACGAGGCGTCGTCGCCCAGGCGGTAGACCCGGGCCAGGGGCTCGTCGCCGGGGGAGCAGGCGACGGCGGCGTAGCGCTCGACCGCCGCCCACAGCAGCAGGTAGGCCGACTGGAGCCCGTAGAAGCGCTCCCACAGCGCGGGGTTGTCGCCGGGCAGCGACGGGAAGGCGGCGGTGGCGTGGTCGAGGGCGGCCCGGCGGACGGCGTGGAGGCCGAAGCGGAACAGGGGGTCGGCGTCGGCCGACCACGACGTGAACCACTCGTCGGCCACGCCCCGCTCGGGGTGCCGGCCCTGGAGGACGTTGACCCGCACCGACTCGCCCTCGTCCACCCGGGCGTCGGTGATGTGCCACCGGTAGTGGTGGCGGGGCTCGAACCCGCAGACGGCGTCGTAGGCGGCCCGCTCCTGGCCGTGGGCGAAGCGGAGCACCGTGCCCGCCACCCCGGCCGTGCCCTCGGGATCGAGGATGGGCAGGCCGTCGCGGTAGCGCAGCCCGCCGTCGGGCAGGCGGGCGGGGGCGGTGTCGGCCACGAGGGGCGCGACCACGCCGCCGTAGGCGGGCTGGTCGGGCTGGAGCAGCCCGTAGGCGAAGAGGGGAAGGTCGAGCCGGGGCGGAAGCTCGAGGATGTCGGGCATTTCCCGGCGATCCTACGGGCTACGTGCTTGTAATTCGCGCCACGATGGGCGCATGCAGATGCCGAAGCCGAGCGAGGACGACAAGGAGTTCTTCCGCTCGATCGTCCCCGACGACCCCCGGGTCGAGGTCAAGCCCATGTTCGGGAACCTGGGCGCGTTCGTGAACGGGAACATGTTCATGGGCCTGTTCGGCGCCGACGTGGGCGTCAAGCTGGGCGAGGCCGACCGGGAGCGGTTGACGGCCGTGGGCGGGGGACCGTTCGGCCCCGAGGACCGGCCCATGGGCGGGTACGTGACCCTGCCCGCGGCCTGGCGTTCGGCGCCGGCCCAGGCCGAGCCGTGGGTCGCGGCCTCGTTGGCCCTGATCGCGGCCCTGCCGCCCAAGAAGAAGAAGTAGCGACGGCAGGCCCCCCCGTCCCGCCCGGTGCGCCAACCGGTGACGGTTTCCGGCGCCGGGACGCCCGGATCCGCCACCGGTTCGCCACCGTTGGATGGTGGCCCGGACTTACAAGCTTGTAACTGTCGCACCGACTTGGCAGGCTGGTCGCTCATGGCTACTGCGTCACTGGCGGTCGCCGCCGAACGCCTGGCGGTGCTGCTCACGGGCGGCGGGCGCGCGCTGAGCGATCCCACCAACACCGACCTCGTCTTCGAGGCTGCCATCGCGCCCCGGCCCCTGGCCCGGGCGGCGGCGCCCGACGAGGTGTGGGCCGTCGACGGCGGGCAGGCCCTGGTGGCCGACGCCCGCTGCCTGCAACTGGTGGTCACCCGGGCCGCCCGGGTGCGTTTCCGCGACGGCGAGTGCGTCGAGTACGAGGGCGAGCTCCAGGCCCGGCTGGTGGGGTGCGGCGAGGAGCGGGCCGTCGCCGCCGACCTCGGCCTCGACATCCGCCCCGACGCGGCCGTCGACCTCAACCTCCTGCGCGACCGGGAGGAGTGGGTGGCGGTCGAGCAGTGCGTGGCCGAGGCCGAGCGGGGGGCGGTCGTCCTGGTCGACGGCGACCTGGTGCCCGACTGGCGCATCCCGTCCCGCTGGCTGAAGGGGTTGCTGGAGCGGGCCGCCGCCGCCGGCGTCACCCTGGTCGGCGTCACCAAGCGCTCGTCGCTGGCCCGGGGCGGCGCCCCCCTCCTCGGCCAGCTCGAGCTGGAGGCGGAGGCCGCCCTCGGCCCCCGCTCGATGTGGTGGACGCCGGTGGCCCGCACCCGGCCCGACGTCGACGTGCCGGGAGGTGGGGCCGGCATCCAGGTGGTGGCCGCCCGCCTCGACCCCGACGCCCGCTTCGCCTTCCGGGTCGACCTGCCGGGCGACGCCGACGCCGAGCAGGTGCTGTCCGCCCTCGCTGGCCTGTCCGACGACGCCGCCTTCCCCGGCTACCCCTACCCGCTCACGGTGGCCGACCGCCTGGCCGCCTGCCCCGGGTGGCTGCGCGACGAGGCGTGGCTGGAGGTCGAGGGCCACTTCGACCGGGTGGGCGTGCCCTACGACGTCCGGGAGCGGGCCTTCGCCGACCGCCACGGGCTCATGGAGCGGTTTTGATGGAGAGCCGGGGCCGGCTCTTCGGCAAGAACGTCCTGGAAGGGGTGTTCCGGGCCGGGCCCGACGAGGACCTGTTCCTCGGCGAGCTTCTGGTGGCGGTCGACGAGGCCACGGGGCGGCGCTACCTGTTCCGCATCGTCGACGTCACCTACGGCAGCGAGCACCGGGAGCCGGGGTGGGCGGAGCGGGTGGCGGGCACCCTCCTGGCCGACGACGACCGGGGCGACGACGGCGCCCACCGCCTCTACGAGCAGGCCCGCCGCACGTACCGGGTGGCCACCTGCCGGTGCCTGGGCTACCTCACCCCGGACGGGCTCGAGTTTCGCAAGCCCAAGAGCCTGCCCACCCAGTTCTCGCGGGTGGTCGCCCCCGAGCCGGCCGACTTCGCCTTCCTCCGCACCCGCATGGGCGACCTGCCGATCGGCAACCTGCGCAGCGGCGAGACGGTGGTCGACTTCGAGGTCGGCATCCCGGGCGACAGCCTGGCCACCCACGTCGGCATCTTCGCCACCACCGGCATGGGCAAGTCCAACCTGATGATGGTGCTGGCCGGCGGGGTCATGCGGGCCCAGGGCCGCTACGGGCTGCTCCTGGTCGACCCCCACGGCGAGTACCGCACCCAGCTGGCCCGCCACCCGTGGGCCGCGGGCCGGTTGCGCACCTACTCCGCCCGCGCCCTGCCCAACACGTCCACCCTGCGGGTGGGGCTGGGCGAGCTCACCGTCGACGACCTGCGCACCGCCTACGACTGGAGCCGGCCCCAGGAGGAGGCGCTGTTCGAGCTCGAGCGCCACTACTCCCGGGGTGGCGGTGAGGGCCTGTCGTGGCTGCTCGAGTTCTCCACGGTGGAGGACCTGCCCGGGTTCCGCGACGTCGAGCTCTCCTCCCGGGTGGCGCTCAACACCCTGCAGGTGGTGCACCGGCGGGCCCGGCGCATCGTCGAGCTGCCGTGCGTGGCGGCCGACGCCCACGTGTCGGTGGGATCGGCGGTGCTGCGCGACCTGCGGGAGGGCAAGGTCGTCCTGATCGACGTGAGCGGGCTGGGGTCCACCGAGGAGGTCCTGGTGGCCTCGTTCCTCACCCGCAAGGTGCTCGACGAGTGGTCGGCCGCCTACCTCGACCAGCCCGAGGTCCACGAGCGGCTGCCGGTGGTGGCCATCGTGCTGGAGGAGGCCCAGCGGGTGCTGTCGGCCAACAAGGACAAGGAGTCCAACGTCTTCCCCCGGGTGGCGAGGGAGGGGCGGAAGTTCAAGGTCGGGCTGTGCGCCGTCACCCAGCAGCCCAAGCTCCTCGACGGCGAGCTGCTCAGCCAGTTCAACACCTTCTTCATCCTGGGCCTGGCCGACGAGAAGGACCGCACCATCCTGCGCTCGTCGTCGAAGCAGGACATCTCCGCCCTCGGCCCCGAGATCCAGACCCTCATGCCGGGCGAGTGCCTGGTGGCCAACCTCCACGCCCCGTTCGCGGTGCCGGCCAAGGTCCACCTGTGGTCGCAGGTGGTGCGCGACTGCCCGCCCCCGCCCGCTCCCCGCCCGGTGGTGCCGCCCAACGTGGCCGCCCTGGTCGACTGATGGCCGCCCGATGCGAACCGGTGACGGATCTCGGGGCCCGGGCCCCGGAAACCGTCACCGGTTGGCGGCTCCAGCCATGAAGGTCGCGGCCCTGGGCGACGCCCACCTCGGGCGGTCGTACTACTCGTTCACCACACCCGAGGGCGTCAACCAGCGCGAGCGCGACTTCGAGCAGTCGTTCGAGGCGGCCGTGGCGCTGGCCCTGGCCCAGTCGCCCGACCTGGTGGTGTGGCTGGGCGACATCTTCGACCACCCCCGCCCCACGTACCGCTCGTTCCGCATCGCCCAACGGGCCATGGCCAGGGTGCGCGACCACGGCATCCCCCTGGTGGTCATCACCGGCAACCACGACACGCCCCGCCTGCCGGGAACGGGCAGTCCCTACTCGGCCCTGGCCGACACGTTCGCCCGGTCCGACGTCCACTTCGCCCACCGCCTCCAGTACGAGCGGTTCGACTTCCCCGGCCTGGCCGTCCACGCCGTGCCCCAGATGCTCACCGTGGCCGACACCCTCGACGCCCTCCACCGGGCCGATCGCAACCGCAGCGGCGACCGCACCAACCTGCTGCTCACCCACCCCCGGGTGCCCCAGGTCGAGCCCCGCCACGCCGACATCAACGAGATCGAGGTCGACGCGTCCGAGCTGAAGGCCGACCTCGTCCTGCTCGGCCACTACCACTTCCACACCAAGGTCGGCCCCGGGGTCTGGTACGCGGGGTCCACCGACACGTTCTCCTTCGCCGACAGCCCCGACGACCCCAAGGGGGTGGTCGTGCTCGACACCGACTCCGGCGAGTGCCGCCACGTCGCCCTCACCGGCCAGCGGCCCCTCGTCACCCTGCCCACGGTGCACGCCCTCGGGTTGTCGCCGGCGGAGGTGCAGGCGGCGGTGCTGGAGCGAGCGGCGGCCGTCCCCGACGGGGCGGTGGCCCGACTCTACATCGAGCAGGTCGAGCCGGAGGCGTTCCACCTGCTCGACCGGGAGGCGGTGCGGGAGGCGTCGGCCCGGGCCCTGCTGGTGAAGCTCGAGCCCCAGTTCCGGGAGTCGGAGGGGCGGGTCGAGCTGCCCGAGCTCCAATCGCTACCGGCCCAGTGGGGACAGTATGTCGAGGGCCAGGACCTGGTCGGATTCGACCGCGACCGCATCCGCACCATGGGCGACGAGTACCTGGCCCGGGCCGTCGAGTCGGCCGCGGACTGACGCCGCCATGCGCATCACCCGGCTCCACCTGCAGAACTACCGGGTCTACGAGGAGCCGCTCGACCTCGAGCTGCCGCCGGGGCTGGTCGGCATCTACGGGCCCAACGGCGGGGGCAAGAGCACCATCGTCGAGTCCATCCGGTGGACCCTCTTCGGACGGTCGCGCACCGCCAACGACGAGATCCGCACCGCGGGGCTGAAGTCCGACTGCGTGAGCGAGGTCGAGTTCGAGCACGAGGGCCACCTCTACCTGGTGCGGCGCACGATCGCGGGGGCGGGCTCGGCGGTGAAGGCCCAGGCCCACGCCGACGGCATGCAGGTGGCCGAGGGCGTCCGCGACACCGCCCGCTACGTGCAGTCCATCCTGGGGATGGACGACGCCGCCTTCCGGGCGTCGGTGTTCGCCGAGCAGAAGCAGCTGGCCGCGTTCAGCGACCAGCCCCCGGCCGAGCGCCGACGACTCGTCCTCCAGCTGCTCGGGATCACGCCCCTCGACGGCGCCCGCGACCTGGCCCGCAGGGACTCCCGGGCCGCGGCCGCCACCTTCGAGCGCCTGCGCGGCATGCTCCCCGACCTCAACCGGGTCAAGGCCGAGCTGCAGGAGGCGGTGTCGATGGCCACCGCCCTGGAGTGGAAGGCGTCCGAGCTCGACACCGCCCTGGAGACGGCCCGGGTCCACTTCGAGGCCGCCCTGCGCACCGCCGATCGGCTGGAGGGCGTCCGCCAGGAGTACGACCGGCTGGTGGCCGAGGGGCGGGCGGTGCGCGACGAGCACAACCGGGCGGTGGCGGCGGCGGCCAAGCTCGACGAGGAGCTCCATGGGCTGGCGGCGGCCGCCGGCCGGCTGGCGTCGCTCCAGGCCGAGGCCGAGGGGTGGCGCGACGCCGAGGCCCGCCTGCGCCGGGTGGAGGCGGTGGTGGCGGCCCGCACCGCGGTGGCTGCTCTGCCGCCGGTGGACGACCCTCCCGTCCCCGACGAGGAGGGCTACGAAGCGGCCCGGGCCGAGCTCGACGGGGCCCGGGCGGAGGTGGCGCGGGTGCAGGCGGTCCTCGACGCAGCCCGCGCCGAGCGGGAGCGGGCGGCGGCCGCCGCCTCCCGGTCGGGCCACCTCACGGGGGAGGCCGACTGCCCCCTGTGCGGCCAGTCGCTGGGCGACGCCTTCGAAGCGGTGCAGGCCCACCGGGCGGCGGAGCTGGCCGCGGCCGAGGGGGCGCTGGTGGAGGCCGAGCTCGACCGGCGCCGGGCCGGGTTCGCGGCCAGCGTGGCGTCGGAGGCGGCGGCCGCCCTGCTCATCGACCTCAAGCTGGCCCGCGACGCACGGACGGCCTACGAGACCGTCCGGGCCCGGCGGGCGGAGGCGGAGGCCGCTCTCGCCCGGGCCGAGGCGGCCTCCGGCGAGGAGGCGAGCGACGGTGTCGTGGCCGCCCTGGCGGCCGAGGTCGACCGCCGGCGGCAGGCAGCCGACGAGTGCCAGCGCATCGCCGGGCGCCTCGAACGGCGGGTGCCGGCCAAGGCCGAGCTCGACGTGGCCCGGGCCGAGGCCGACGAGAGCAAGGGCCGCCTCGACGCCCTCCGGGCCAAGGCCGAGGGCCTCGACTACCGCCCCGACGACGTGGCCAAGGCAGTGGCGGTGCGCGACCGGCTGCGGGCGGTGGCCGACGAGGCCGCGCTGGTGGCGGGCCAGGCCCGGGTGGCGGCGGTGCAGGCGAGGGCGAGGGCCGACGCCGAGGCCCGGCGCCTGGCCGAGGCCCTCGACCAGCACGACAAGCTGGCCGTCCTGGGCGACGACGCCCGCCACCTGAGCCGCCTGGCCGACCTGCTCAACAACTTCCGCAACGAGCTGGTGGCGTCGGTGGGGCCGCGCCTGTCGGAGAAGGCGGGCGCCCTGTTCGCCGAGCTCACCGACCACGAGTACGACGAGCTCATCGTCAACCCGGAGACGTACGAGATCCAGTTGCGTGACGCCGGGCTCCTCTACGGGATGACGAGGTTCTCGGGCTCGGAGACCGACCTGGCCAACCTCGCCCTGCGGGTGGCGGTGAGCGAGCAGGTGCAGTTCCAGGCGGGCGGGGCCGTCGGCCTGCTCGTCCTCGACGAGGTCTTCGGTCCCCTCGACGACGACCGCAAGGAGCGCATGCTCCTCGCCCTCGAGCGGCTGAAGAACCGCTTCCGCCAGGTCCTCGTCGTCACCCACGACAACGCCATCAAGGAGCAGCTCCCCAACGCCATCGAGGTGGTGAAGCTCCCCGGTCGCCGGGCGACGGCCCACCTGCTCAACAGCTGACCTCAAGTCGCCCCCGCCGCCGGTCGACAGGAGGACATGCGGCGGATTGCAGGTCCTCGGGTCGCGCTCGTCGCAGGTCTGTTGGCGGTGGCGTCGGTCCTCGTGGGTACCGAGCCGGCGCCGGCAGTCGCCCCGGTCGTCACCCTCGTCCCCGTGGCCGACGTCGCCCTCGGCTCGATCGTCACCGACCGGGCCGACCACGCCTACATCCTCGCCGCCGGCCGGATCGAGGTGCTCAGGCTCAGCACGAGGACGCTCGAGGCGCCCATCCCGGTGTCGGGCGGGCCGGTGGCGCTCGACCTGAGCCCGGACGGCACCATCCTCTACGTCGCCAACGGCGCGTCGATGGACGTGGTCGCGATCGACCTCCCCACCCGCACCGAGGTGCTCCGGGTCGCCCTTCCCCTCGCTCCCATCGGCCTGGCGGTGGCGGCCAACGGCACCGCGCTCGTCAGCGGGTACGACGCGGACGCCCATGAGACGAGGATCCGGCAGATCGATCTCGTCACCGGCGCCGTTCGCGATCGGGGCCCGATCGGTCCCGGGGGACCTCTCGGCCTCCACGCCAGTCGCCTCGAGGCCAGTCGGGACCGTAGCCACATCGTCCTCTTCGGAGGAGCGACGGCCATGTACTCGGCGGCCACCGACACCTTCACCGAGCCCAAGACCTTCGGTCAGGTCGGCATCCGGACGGCCGGCATCGACGCCACCGGGTCCAAGGTCGCCCTCAACCCCGGCACCCTCGTCGCCGACGGTCGGATCCAGGTCACGGCCACGATCCCGGCCACCGCGTCCGGTGGCACGAATCAGGCGATCGCGCTCGACGCCGCCGGCAGCCGGGCCTACCGGGTGAACGATGCCGAGGTCGACGTCCTCGACCTGGTCGTGAACCGGGTCACCGCCACCATCGCCCTGCCCGACGTGGTCGACTACTGGACCGACATCGCCGTGAGCGGTGACGGGACGGCCCTGGTGGTCCTCACCCGCCGTGGCATCGCCGTTGCCCCCGTGGGCGCGGCCGTGCCGGTGCCCCCGTGCCCGCCGACCTCACCGGCCCCGGGTGTCGTGGGGGTGTGCTGCCGGCTGGCCGACGTCGTCGTCGACGCCGCCGGCCACGCCTACGCCTCCAACCCGGCGCTGAACCAGGTCGAGGTCGTCTCGTTGGCCACGGGAGCCCTCCAGGCGCCCATCCCGGTCGGTTCCCGGCCCCTCGGGCTCGACCTGAGTCCGGACGGCCGCACCCTCTACGTCGCCGATTCCGGGGCGTACGAGGTGTCCGTCGTCGACACCGCCTCCCGCCGGGAGCTGCGCCGCATCCCGATCCCGCCCCACCCCGGCCCCGACCGCGACCGGCCGTTCACCATCGCGGTGGCGAACAACGGAACCGCGTTGCTCACCACCGGCTTCAACGAGGAGGTCGGAGGGGCCCGGATCCTGCAGCTCGATCTCGCCACCGAGACGGTACGCCCGCGGCCCGACTTCGACGAAGCGTTCAGGAACACGGGTCCGCCCTCGGTGGTGCGGTCCGGGGCCGACCATGCGCTCGTCACGGGCGTCGCCGAGCGCGACCAGTTCACCGGGCTGGTGGCCCTCTACACGTCCACCACCGACACCTTCAGCCGCTGGGACGCGGTGCCCGGGAGGAGGCCGTACCTCGCGGCCGTGGGCAACGCCAGGACGAAGATGCTCTTCCTCCAGGGTTCGTCGGTGTTCGACGCCGACATGGTGTTGCGGGCGACGATCCCCGGGGACGGGCGGGCCGTCGCGGTCGACCCGGCCGGCTCGAGGGGCTACCGCGTCCGGGACGACTCGGTCGAGGTCCTCGACCTCGTGAGTGGGCTCCCGACGTCGTCGATCGGGCTGCCCGACTGGATCGGCGGGGCCCGAGGCACGATCGCGGTGACACCGGACGGCGCCAAGGTCGTCGTGCTGACCGAGCGGGGGATCAGCATCGCGGCCGTCGCCTCGGCCCGTCCCCTGCCGGCATGTGTGCCGCCGAGCGCTCCCGCGGGCGTGGTCGCAGTCTGCGGGGGGCCACGAGCGCTGACGGACGTCGCCTTCGGAGGCTCCGACCTCGTGTACGCCACCAACTCGGCCCGCAACCAGGTCGAGGTCCTCTCCCTCGCCACCGGTGCCCTCCAGGCCCCCATCGCCGTCGGCTCCCAGCCCCGGAGCCTCGACCTGAGCGCCGACGGCAAGACCCTCTACGTCGCCAACGGCGGGGCCGACGACATCTCGGTCGTCGACCTCGGCCTCCGCCGGGAGGTCCGTCGCATCACTGTGCCGGTGTCCCAGTCGCAGGAGCGACCTCGCTCGATCGCGGTGGCGGCCGACGGGACCGCGTTGCTGACGACGACGTCGCCGCCGGACGCC
>Ga0105245_10000357_pt1 | contig 42661 bp, 47 predicted proteins | sample KBSM54metaG_FD_81523 | JGI IMG/M metagenome (GOLD analysis project Ga0105245, IMG submission 81523) | Miscanthus rhizosphere microbial communities from Kellogg Biological Station, Michigan, USA - KBS M5-4 metaG | ecosystem: Host-associated > Plants > Roots > Rhizosphere > Soil | place...
GGCGCTGACGGCGACGGCGACGATCTACGCGACTGGCCGTCTCGCGGATGACACTTTCGTCGGAGCGCGCGCAGCCGCCGTTTTCCCAGCCGCGCAGGCCGCGACTGTCAGCGGCACCTCCTTTACGCTTCCCACCAGCGGCGCCAGCATCCCTGTAACCCTTACAGGCGACCAGCTCGGCGATACGACCTCGACATTCACCGCGACGCTGCAGATCGTCTCAGGAAGCCCAGGCACGTCCTTCTCTGTAGCGCTTGGTCGGTGGTATAATAGTGTGGGCGCGCAGATCGGAGCGGACGTGCCGCTCACCAAGACGGCGACCGCGATAATGCTCACCGGCACCCAGCCAGCCGGCGCGCGTCAGTTGACCTTCGCGGTTATCCCACCAGCCACGACGGTCTGTCGTTTCCTCACCTATCAATTCGGAAGCCCCGCCCGTCCGACAACTGATGCTTGGTATCTGTCGCTATTGGGCGCGGGCGTGGGGCATAACGATCCCACGCCGATCGCGTTCATAGCCGACGACAGCACTTGGAACCCGCTTACCGGGCGGGTGACTGTCCCAGCCGCTGCCGGCGGTAACTTCTCAGTCTCGGTGCCGAACGGCGTGAACGATGGAGACGTGCTGTGGGCATTCTTTGATAGCCCGTTGGAGCCAACGACGTGGCTGCAATATGTCGGCGCCACCTTTGGAAACTCGGGGGGCGGTAGCGGGAACAACTCTCCATCGCAAATCCTCCATGTAAGCGGTAACCGGTTCGCGGTCGCGTTGTTCATCCAGTCGGCTGCTGATGGCGCGTTTTACGGTCCGCGCTGGACCTGGAACAACACGGGGGCTGCTACCTATTTTGAGAATATCAAACTCTATGTCGGGCCGAAGCCTCCCTTTGTCGAGAACGTGTCAGCCGTCATCCTGAAGGGTGTCCGCGACGAGATCGACAGTGCGCGGATCAAGCCGCTCATCACACTCGCCGACGATAGCTGCGGGATCAGTAGCAACCAGTTTCAGCCCTCGCCGGGCAAATCGCTTCTCAAATTCTTCGGATCTGGCATAAAATTTCAGAACTTCGCGACCCCCGGAAATACCCTGGCGCAATCGTGTTCAACCGTCGGCTTGCTGCCGATCCATGTCAGCGTTTCCGGCGGCGCTATCCCCGCGTCGACCAGCCCTGTTTCGATAACCGCATGGGATTATGACCCGATTACAAGCCTATCCTCGTCCAATCCGGAATATGACGGCTATGCCTATCTCTGTGGCGTACTCGGGCGCATTACCGCTGGCAGCTATTCAGGCAATACGCCCACCAGTCTGTTCTTCACGCCCGTCGTCGCGCCTGCATGGCCGATCAAGGTTCCTGGCGGATCGAAGCTGATCCTGCGCGCATCGCGTAAGCGCAAGGGCGGGCTAACCCTTTTTCCGCTGTCTTCCGTCAATGGCACGGGCGGCGGTTTTGCCAGCGCCGTGGCGCTCGCGGATGCGGTGTTCGCCGCGAACGACCCCGCCACGATCGCTGGCTTCATCGGCCTGACGCCTACGCCATATTCTTCCGGCGCGAGCTTACTTTCCCCGTTCGTCGGCAAGTCCTATTACAATCGGCTATACAACCCCAACATCATGTCCGCTGCGACGGTAGCGGAAGCGCAGTCCTTATTCGGATGGAACTGGACGGGGAGCGAAAACACCGACTGGCTCGCTGGCAACATCGGCATCCCGGGCTCGATGCGCTTGTCGGCGGACGGCTTCCACCCTTACACCGACGTGGCCTCCTATGTCGTGGCGAAGAACCACTTCATCAGCGCGCCGGTGACGGCGTACCTTGAGGCGTGGGCGTGATCCGGCAAGCTATTCCGTTCGCGCACCTCGCCTCGCGAGCTCGGCTTTCAATATCGCCGCCATCTCTGGGTCCGACGCGCTTTCCATCTCGCGCAGGCGAGCATCCGAGTACGCGTGGCGATCAGCAAAGCGCAAAGCCCATGTCGCTCGCTCGCTGTCGGTCATTGGGCTCTGGAGTAGGACCAAGGCCGCAAACATGCACAGCATGCCGATTGCCGCAGTCAGCCACAGCAAGCTGTGTCGCGCACTGGAAAATCTCGCCATGCCCAGCCTCCTTTTAGAAAAGTTCATCGAACACGCGCTTCTCGCACTTGCGGTGCCGTCTTCAGCGTCTTTTCGGTCAACCCAGTTCGCTTGCGGTCATCACCACGACCTAGCGATTCGTCTAGGGGCCTGCAAGAAACCGCAGCTCGCGCTCGGCAAGATCGGTGCGCACGGCGATGAAGTTCGCCTGCACGAAATTATCGAGCGCCGGCGTATAATCGAAATATTCGACCCTATTCCGGAGCAGTCGTCCGATGCGCATCTGAGGCGACAGTTCGGCGAAGAAATCCTTCAGGAATGTTCGAGAGTAAATTGCCATGAAATTATACTCGAACTGAATGACGTCTATCGCGCCGCGATCCAGCATGCCGCGAAAGCCCTGGATGGTCTTCAGATCGTGCCCCTCGGTATCGACCTTCAGCAAGCGAATACGGTCGACGCCGTATTCGGCGCAGACATCATCGCCGGTGCGCAGCTCGATCTCGACTGGCTTATCGTCCCTCTCGAGCTCCTCGCCAAATGTTTCGAGGGAAGAGAAATGGGGGTTGTCGGGCGTGTAGTTGATCTGGGCGTGCCCGCGCTGGTTGGAAAGTGCGAATTCGAGCACCTCTGCCCTGGTTCCGGCCAGGGCCAGCTTGAGCTGATCGAGCACGGCAGGGACCGGCTCGAAGGCGAGCAGCCGGGCATTGGGTGCGTTTGCGAGAACGACCTTGCTCCACTCGCCCTTATTTGCACCGACGTCGAAGAACACGGAATTCTCCAAGGGTGCTTTCCGGGCGATAGTCTCGATTATCCATCGTTCGCCGTTGATGTTGATGTCAGCCTCGACATTGCTCCACGCCATCACATAGCGCCGGCTGAATTTGTAAAGCGGGCCGCTCAATACGGCCCGGTTGCCGGCGTGCCATGACAGCAAACGGCGAAACCCTTCAGCGAACAACGCAATTTCTCCCTGCGGCTGACGCAGGGCGTAGGCGACCAACGCCCTCCATTCAAGTCACCACCCTTTGCGGAGCGGCACGATGAACGCGCCCCGCAAAGCCGAAGCAACAGGAGCAAGCCGACCCATGCCTCAGCGCACATCCGAACCGCCGGCGCTTGAAAATCTCGATACCGGAATTGTCCTGCTCCTCGGTGAAATCCGCGGGCAGATGCGCGAGCTTATCCATTCGACCAACACTACGGGCGCCAAGATCGATGCGCTGGCCGCGCGGGTTTCAGCGCTCGAGGCCGAGCATAACCGCCGTGAGGGGGCCAGCAACGTCGTGCAGGTGCTGCTCAGGAGCCCGGCGCTTGGCTGGCTGGTCGGCGTATCCGTCTCGGCCTGGGCGATCCTGACCGGGAAGGTCCACCCATGACCCACAGCGATGCAGCGCGCGATCTGATCGCCGCTTTCGAAGGCCGTCGTCACCAGGCTTATCCCGATCCGGCGACGGGCGGTGCGCCCTGGACGATCGGCATCGGCCATACCGGGCCCGAAGTCCACAAGGGCCTGACATGGGACGATGCCCGGATCGACGCAGCGCTCGATGCGGATCTGAAGCGTTTCGATGACGGCGTCGCGATGCTGATCGGTGCCGCGCCTACCGCGCAGAACGAGTTCGATGCGCTTGTTTCGTTCGCGTTCAACCTCGGCCTTGGCAATCTCGGCAAGTCCACCTTGTTGTCGTCCCACAAGGCCGGCGACAAGGCGGGCGCCGCAATCGAATTCGCGAGATGGAACCGGGCAGGGGGCAGGCCGATGACGGGCCTGACCAGGCGTCGCGCGGCTGAGGCAGCTCTGTATCGGGGGCGGCCATGACGCTCAATTTCCTGAAAGGCCCGACGGACCAGCATCTCGAGCTGTCGCGGATGTTATGGGCCGTGTCGGTCGTCTCCGGCATCGGGTTCGCCGGCGCGCATCTCGTCATCGATCACGCCTTCAGCATTATCGAGTTCGGCACCGGCATGGGCCTGCTGATGGCGGGCGGAGGCGGGGCCATAGCGATAAAGGACACAGCGGTCGCCAGGGCCGCGGCGCCACAGGAACCGGCGCCATGACCAGGCTGAAACAGGCCGTGATCAACACCGTCTGGCTGCTCCTGGCCGGGTTCGCCCTGATCCTCTGTATGGAACGGGAGGCGGGATATGGGGTGGATTGAAAAGAACCTCGCAAAGGTCAGCCTTGTCACGGCAGTGGCGTTGATCCTGCTCGCGCTGTTCGGCTGGCATGAATGGCGGGTGATGCGAACGGCCAAAGTCGAGACAAGGCTCGCGACCGGCCAGGCCGGCGCAGCACTCGCCAGCGGCCGGGATGCCGCCAACACTATCGGCAAACGCGCGGAAGCGGATGCCGGAACTGACACAGTCACCAGGGAAAACGACCATGCGATACGGACTGCCCCGGGCGCGGATGCGCCTGTCGATCCCGCTCTGCGCGATGCTGCTTTGCGCGGCTTGTGTCGGCGCACCGCCTATCGTCATGACCCCAAATGCGTGCAGCACGCTGATACCCGATAGCTGGCGTGCCCCCGTCGCCGGCGCCGATCTGCCGGACGGCGACACTGTCGCTGACTGGGTCGCTTTCGGCGATGCCCAGACCGCCCAGCTCGACAAGGCCAATGGACGCACGGCCGATGCGCTGGCGATCATCGGGCGGTGCGAGGCGCGTGACCTGGCCGCGGTGAAAAAGGCGAAGCCGAAATTTTTCGGCGGCTTCTAGGATATCGTCGACGATGGTAAGGCGGCGGATATGAACAAACCCGCTGATTATCAGTGGAGTGCCGAGCCGCTCCATACCGCTGCATATCTACACTCAGCCGTCGTTGAGGAGGCGCTGAAAATTGGGGCTAAAACCATCCTCGATGCTGGCTGCGGGAATGGCCAGATGGCTGGCCTGTTGCAAAGCCTAGGCTATGACGTGACAGGGGTCGACGGGGACGACGGCGGCGTCCAGATCGCCCGGGCCATGTTCCCGAATGTCCGTTTTGAGGTGGGGCTATTCAGTGACCCGCCGCCCGGGCACTTCGACATGGTGTGCTCAACGGAAGTGATCGAGCACCTCTACGCGCCGCACGAGCTGGTCCGTTATTGCTACGATGCCTTGAAGCCCGGTGGTACGCTGATCATCAGCACGCCGTATCATGGCTATTTGAAGAACCTCGTGCTGTCGCTGACGGGGAAATGGGACAGCCATTTCACCGCCCACTGGCATGGTGGCCATATCAAATTCTGGAGCCGGAAAACGCTGTCGGCGCTCCTCATCGAAGCCGGGTTTCGAATCGAGGCGTTCAAGGGAGCTGGGCGCTTCCCGTTCCTCTGGAAAAGCATGATCCTGATCGCTAGGCGCCCTTAAGCAGAGCCTGTCAAAACGCCTCGCCGTCTCCCGATCAGATCTCCGCGAACCACGCCTCCATCGCGGCGATCGCCGCCCCTGTCGGGATCAGGTACCAGCGGCGGCGATCATCCGGGTCGGGCTGCCGTTCCACCAGGCCGTGGCGCTGCAGCGCCTCGATATAGCGCAGCGCGGTGGTCGGCGGGACCGCTGCGGCGATGGTGGCGCTGCTGATCGAGATCAGCTGGCCCCTCACATGCGCTGCGTAGAGGTCGAGTAGGATGTCCCAGGCGGGGTCGCCGAACAACTCGGCCGCGGCCCCGAACGCCCGGCCACGAAGCGCTCGCGCCCGGGAGATATGCGCCGCCTGGTCGGCATTGGCGGCGGGGCCGGTGATCAGCGCGGCGAGATTGCTGACCTCGCGCGACAGCCGCTCGATGACCGGCGTCAGCTTTCGATGATGCCAAGCCGCAGCCGCGCGCGATGGCGCCAGGTGGCGATCCCCACCATCGTCACGATCGGATAGCTCACCAGCGCGCTGTTGATCATGTAGATCGGAAACACCGTTCCCGGATTTGCCAGCGCGCCGAGATGGGCGACCACCGTGTAGGCATGGAGTGAGGTCATCCATATCGGCCAATACCTGTCCGTGTTGAGCGCAAGGGCGGTCAGCCCGAGCAGCAGCGCGACATCGACCCAGAAAACATCGACTTCGAAGCCGCGAAAATGGCCGAGCACGTCGAGCGCGAAGAGCTTCGACAGGATGGTGGCGGCGAGTAGCATCGCCGCCGCCAGCCGTTCGGGCTTTCCCCCGGAGACTAGCGCGTAGCCGCAATTAGCGAGAAGCAGGGCGTAGAAGAGCATGATATGAAGCGGCATGCCGCGATCGGTTCACCGACCACGGCTCCACGTCAAGCCCGGCGTCGGTCAGCCACCAGCGAGAGATTGGGGCCGGGCGTCGCCGTGGCGAGCATGCCGCAATCCCATTGGTCGCCGAACAATGTCGGCAGGTCGAGCCTGCGCCCGAAGGCAGCGCATCCGGCGTGGAGCTTGACTGCCTGGGCGCGGGCATCCGCCAGCACCATGCCGATCTCCATATTCTTGTAGATCAGCGCGTGTCCGTCGCGGATCGGCAAGCCGGCCGCCTTGCGCGCCTCGATCATCGCAATGGTCAGTTTCGCGCTGCCGGCAATGGCCGCGTCGATTTCGTCTTCCATCGCACGTAGCGGGAGCCGCGCCTCGATCGCGGCGGTGAAATCTGCCTTGGACATGGGAACTCCTTTCCGCCTGACGCAATCGCCCGGCGGTGCTGCTGGAAATGATGGTCGGAAAAATCCGGTGCTCCGGCGATGGACCTGCTAGTGGATGAGCCTGCCCATCTGCTCGGCACTGAAGGAATACAGGGCAACGCTGATCCAGATCGCGAGGATCAGGAGCATCAGCCCGGAGAAAATCGCTGTCAGCCGCTGTCGCCAAGATAAATCATTGGGCCCTCCCCGATTGGATCGCGTCGGGAAGAAAGCCGTCCAGCCTGGTGCGGCTGAAATCGGTTGCTCCCCCCGGTGCACCTCCGGGATTGGAGCGGAAATGGACTGATCGTCGCCCACCGAAAACCGACCCCTCGATTCCGGGTGGGTCGTCTCATACTGGGCCAGCATCTCGGCCGCGTCGATGCGGCCGGCGGCATTGAGCAGGTGCACGGCCTCTGTAAGATAGCCGCTTACGGTGTTTTCCGAGATACCCAGCATCCGTGCCATCGGCTTTAGCCGATAGCGCTGGTGATAAAGCCGCAGGCATTCCCGGTGTCGCGTCGAGAGCCGCTTGTGGAGATCCGCTTCCATCCGCAACGAGTATTGAGAAGATTGAGCCATTTTGGAAGGACTAATGCCGCGTTCATGCGTTGAGCGTTAAGCCGGGGGGCAAAAGAAGGGACGGCGATGGGCGGTAAGTCGATAAATGATCTGGCGGAGCTGGTGGGCCAGGCGCTTGCAATGGCGGATGAGCTTGACCTGGCCGAGGTCGGCCTGCGCCTGGATCAGGCCCTGATCGCGCTGACCGGCGCGGGGGTCGCGCCGCGCGATACGGGGCGCCATCACAGAATCAGCGAATTGTCCTGAACGTCGCCGGTCAGGGGCGGGCCGTCTGAAGTCCGATCAGCGCGGCCGCTAATGCGGCGTCATCCTCGGTGGCGATCTGCGCATGATAGGTGCCGCGCATCTTGTCGATCTCGGCTTTCCATTTGTCGGCACCGAGCAGCGGCTGGTTGAGGATCATCTCGGCCGAGTGGCAGGCAGTGCAGTTGCTGGTGATCAACTCGCCAGCGGCGCCTGAGGGGAACGCCGCCTTTTCCTCGGGCAAGCTGAGTGTCGGGGAGGTGAGGGTGATGCCGCCGCCTGAGACCGATCTGGTGGCAGGCCCGCGTTGCGCGGCGATCGCCGCCCCGCCCAGTGCGAAAGCCGCGATCGCCAGCATCGCCGGGCCAAGGCGGTGCGCCCCGCTCATGCCGCCCGCACCGTGATTGTCTCGATGCTGTTGCGCATGAAGCCGCCCGGGTTCCAGATCGGCTCGAAGCCCTGCGCCTCGCCGCTGTCGCTGGTGCAGCGCACGGCGAGGCTGTGCTCGCCGGATGGCAAAGCGGGGGCAACCGCCTTCCAGGCGCGGAAGCCATATTTGCCCTGGTCCGGCCCGGTCGTCGCGGCCAGCCATGTCTGACCGCCATCAGTCGAGAGATCGACGCGGGTGACGCCCGCCGCGCCGCCCATCGCCAGCCCACGCAGTTTCAGCGGCGCATTCGCCGCCACCCGCGCGCCATCGGTCAGGTTGGTGATGAAGGAGCGCGGGCTCATCTTGTTGATCGGCACGGTCGGATAACCCTTTGCATCGGGCGCCACGTTCGCGCGGGGCGTATCCGGGATGCGATAGGCCTTTTCCATCCAATATCCGGTATCGGGCTTGTCGAGCAGCTCGATCCGGTCGAGCGCCTTCACCCAATAGGTCGAATACCAGCCCGGCACGACCAGCCTGAGCGGAAAGCCGTTGAGCATCGGCAATTGCGCGCCGTTCATCTGGAAGGCGATCATCACTTCGCCGTCCATCGCATGGGCGAGATCGAGCGACTTGGCGAAGAGCGGCGCGTCTGGCGGCGGGGTGTCGAGCCCGGAGAACCGCACCTGCACCGCATTCGCCGAGACGCCGGCGCGGTCGAGCACGTCCTTCAGCCGAACCCCCGTCCATTTCGCATTGCCGATCGCGCCATTCCCCCATTGCGCACCCGGCACGCGGGGTTCGAAAAGCCCTCGCGAATTGCCCGAGCACTGGTTGATCGCCGCGATCTCGAAGCGCGGCATCTTCAGCAGCTCGGCAAGCGACAGCGCCACCGGCCGCTTCACCGCGCCGAGGATGTTGAGGCGGAAGCTGTGCACATCCACGTCGAGCGGGATATCCGAATAATGCCAGCGCACGAAGAAGCGGTCATTGGGGGTGAAGACATGGCCGTCCATCGCCGCCATCGGCGTCTCGAGCAGAGGCGCGCGGCTGCGCTGCAGGATCATCGGCCCCTTGCCGGGGAAGGCGGTGGTCATCGGCCGCTCGCTTGGGCCGCCCGGCAGACGGAGATCGACGAGGGATTGCGCCCAGAGCGGCGATGTCACCAGCCCCGCGCCGCCTGCCGCGATCAGCGACAGTGCGCGGCGGCGCTCGATCAGAGTCGGTCCGTCAGCCATCCAGGCTTTGTCGCTTAATGCGGCCCATGCCGCAACATCCGGGCGTCGGCCTCTATGGTCCTTTCATCGCAACCGGATAAAAGGCCCTCATGGCGACCCGAATGACGAAACTCCCGCTGCCGATGGCGGCTGATCTCTATGGTGATATCGAGCCCTCGCCCAAGGCGACGTGGCGCGGCTATTGGCCGGGCCTCTCGATCGTCGCGGCGGGCACCCTCGCAGCCGGTTTCCTGTCGGATCATTATGGCGTGCCGCTCACCCTGATGGCGCTGCTGATCGGCCTCGCGCTCAACTTCCTCAGCGCCGATGCGCGACTGACGCCCGGCCTCGCCTTCGCCTCGCGCTCGCTGCTGCGCTGGGGGATCGTGCTGGTCGGGGTGCGGATCACTATCGGCCAGATCATCGCGCTTGGCCCCATGGCTTTCTTCTGCGTGCTGGTGATCGTCGCGGTGGCGATCGGTGCCGGCGTGCTCGCCGCGCGCCGGCTCGGCTTCGACACCGCGTTCGGCGTGCTGGCGGGCGGCGCGGTGGCGATCTGCGGTGCCTCTGCGGCGATGGCGCTCGCGACCACGCTCGGCGAGAAGCGCGCGAGCCAGGCGCAGTTGACGCTGGTGTTGGTCGGCATTTCGGCGATGAGCGCCACCGCGATGATGGTCTATCCGCTGATCGCCCATGCGCTTCATCTGAGCGATCTCAAGGCCGGATTCCTGATGGGCGCCGCGATCCACGATGTCGCCCAGGCGCTGGGCGCGGGCTATTCCTATTCGGAAGGCGCGGGCCAGATCGCAGCGATCGTCAAGCTCACCCGCGTCGCGCTGCTCGCGCCGGTGCTGGCGATCGTGGCGATGTTCCTGCGCGAAGATGGCGCCCGGACGAAGGGACCGGGTTTGCCCTGGTTCGTGGTCGGCTTCTTCGTGCTGGCGGGGATCAACAGCTTCGGCGTGATCCCGGCTGTGGTCGCGGGCGCGGCCGAGAAGCTTGCCGCCGGCCTGCTCGCCGCCGCGGTCACGGCGACCGCGATCCGCTCACCGCTCTCGCAACTGCTCGAGGCCGGGCCGCGACCGCTGCTGGTGATCCTCGCGGCGACCTTGGTTGCGTTCGGGCTGGCGCTGGGGGCAGGGTGGTTCCTGATCGGCTAGTGTGTGTGTGGCGGCAGGTGGCCGCGAATACTTGCCGGAGTTTTGCGCGATTGGCGCCGGAAATGTGCGATCAGAAAGTGCCGGTTTCGGTCAACGCGATCCGGGCATGATCGCGGTCAATTTTCCTCGCGGTCATAATAGTCGACCGTATTCTCTGCCCGGAACATTTTCCGCAGGCCGCGATCGCCTCTTTTGCCCGATACGACGAGCACCTTGCCGGAATCGGGATATTCGCACGCCTCGACCTCGACCAGCGTCGAAAGCGCGAGGTAGCGCATCGTCGTCGTGCCGGTGTTGATGATCTGGTGCGCCACCTCCGCGCCGCCGGGTGGGCAGGCGATCACGTCGTGCGGGCGGATCGGATAGCGCTCGTCGCCGAAGCGAAGCTCGCCTTCGCCCTCCAGGATGAAGAACATCTCCTCCTCGCCGTGATGGCAATGGAACGGGCACTGGGCCTTGCCGGGCGGCAGGACGGTCAGGTTGTAGCCGAGGTTCCTGGCGCCGATATGGTCGCTGATCGTGGCCCGGCTCGATGTGTAGAGGCCATTCTCCTCGACATCGTCGAATGCGACTGAATCAAGATTGATGATCGGCTTCACCATGCTGCTCTCCCAATGCCCGCCGGGCGACAATGGCCGCCACTGGACGGCACGGTGCGTTCACGTTGTGCGACAATGCACGCTTGTTGTTCACTGAACCCGGTCGAATTCTCTATCTGTCCCGCAGCGCCGTGCAAGATCGTTTCAACCGGCTTTGCCGCGACGGAGTCATCATGGGCTTCACCATCCGCACCAAACGGCGCGGCGAAGACGCGGCGCGCTGCCAGCGTTCACGCGGCAAACCGCGAGCACCCAAGATTACGAAGGACCGGGCGCGACCGCCTTTCTCACCATCCGAGACTGGCTTTCGAGCGACGCAAGCGCTTGTGCAAGCGCCTCCACGGCCATCACCAGCGCAGCTTCGTCGGCCGAAGCATAGCTGAGTACGAAGCCTGATCGGGCCACCGTCCCGAGATAATAGCGGTCCAGTGCATGAACATGAATTCCCTGCTCCGCGAGAATGGCGCTGACCGCTTCGCAATCGACCGTGTCGTCCGCCAGGGCGGTAATGTGCATCCCGTAGGAGGAAGGTATCGGCTGCAGTGTCTCGCCAATCACTGCGTCGAGGATCGTGAGCAAATGGTCGCGGCGGTTTCCGTAGATGCGCCGGAGGCGCCGCACATGCCGGCTGAGATGACCCTCTGCGATGAAGGCGGCGACTGCCAGTTGCAGAGGAACGGAGCAGTTCCAATCAAGTGCATTCTTGGCCGCGACGAGCGTGTCCCTCGCCCATCGCGGCGGGATGATGAACCCGAGCCTGAGGGACGGGAGCATGCACTTGGAGAATGAGCCGACATAGAAGACCTCGTCGCGCGAGGTGGTCGTTCGGAGCGCTTCGAGTGGTTTGCCGTCGAAGCGAAATTCGCCATCATAATCGTCTTCGACGATCACCGCGCCGGTTCGAGCGGCGAACTGAACAAGCGCCCGACGACGGGCCGGCGACATCGACATGCCAAGCGGGAATTGATGCGACGGACAGACGCAAACGATGTTCGCGTCCGGCGGTATCTCGCCCACGACGAGGCCCTCCGCATCCACCCTGACGGGTACCAACCGCGCACCAGCGGCGGCAAACGGCACCCGCATCGGCGGATAGCCGGGGTCTTCGACCGCGACGACCGTTTCGCCGGGTTTCACAAGCGCGCGTGCGATAAGGTCGAATGCCTGTTGGGCGCCGGAAGTTACCAATATTTCTTCGGGGTGGCATGCGACCGCGCGCGTCAACGCGATATGATCAGCGATCGCGCGCCTGAGGTGGAAATTGCCCTGGTTGCCTTGCGGACTCTTGAAAGAGGCAGGGCGCGTTTCGAGCCTGCGAAGCTGCTTCACCATGATGCGACGAAATGCCGCAAACGGAAACGTTCTCGGATCAATCAGGGCTGGGCGCAGATCGACAGCCGAAGTGACGGGTTGAGTGGTCCGTGGAGGTTCCTGCCAAAACCCGATCGCCGCTGAGACATCCTGACGCAGCCAGAACCCGTTCAAGCGCATGTCGGGCGCGCCAGGGAATTCGCGTTGCTCGGCCAGACCCGGCTCGGAAGGAGGGCATGAGACAAATGTCCCCGATCCATGCCTGGCTGTGGCGAGGCCCGCATGGATGAGCCGCTCATAGACCTCATGCGCCGTATTGCGGGACACGCCGAAAGCCGTTTGGGCACTTCTCGTCGACGGTAGACGGGCGCCCGGCTTCAGGCGGCCGTCGCGGATTGCCCCTTCAAGCTGGCGATAAAGCGTGTCCGCAATTTCGCGCGACCCTTTGGGTGCTTTCGCCAGGTCGAGTTCGAACAGCAGATTCATGTCCTCACCCTGCCACTTCCGGGCGGCGGGCCAAATGTTTTTCCGCCAAGTGGCCCTCCACAGCCGCAGGCTGAACGGGGATATTTCCGGTCGATATCTCACGGGGAGCCGGATTATGCGGTCGAAGATTTATTTCCTGCTGTTGGTCGTCGGCGCGTTGGCAGTGCCGATCCAGACCCAGTCCGCCGCCGCTTCGACGGCAGTGCGGGACGGCTCGCACGACATGGATTTCAACATCGGCACCTGGCACACCGACATCACCCGCTTTCCCGATCCGTTCGGCGATCCGAACAGTAGCGCCAAGCTTGCCGGGACGGTTACCGTTCGTCCGGTCTGGAACGGTAAGGCTCAGATCGAGGAGATCGAAGCCGACGGCCCGAACGGCCATTGGGAGGGCGGCACGCTTTTCCTGTACGATCCGCAAGGACACCAGTGGAGGCAGAATTTCGTCAGCGCTTCGGCCGGTCGTTTCGACCCGCCCACCGTTGGCGAATATCGCGACGGCACTGTCGAATATTATGCAACGGACGAATTCCGCGGCCGCATCGTCCTCATCCGCGGCACCTGGTCGGACATCAAGCCTGACTCGCACAGCTACGAGGAAGATCTGTCAAATGACGGCGGGCGGACCTGGCATCCGGCGTTCGTGGCGCATCTGACGCGCATCGGCCGGTGAAGAGCGCCGGCGCAGCGTTTCAAACTTTTCCCTCCGGAGACCTATATGTCCATCTTCAAATGCCTCACGCTCGCGATCTTTGTTGCGGCGTTGGCCGGGGCGTTGCCGCCGGCCGCGGCGCGCGCGGCCGATGCGCCCGCCGCAACGCGCGACGGGGCCAGGGACTTCGATTTCGATGCGGGTGTCTGGAAGACGCACATCGTCCGGCGGTTGCATCCGCTGACGGAGTCGGACGAAAGCGTCGAATTGACGGGAACAGTCACTGTCCGCAAGCTTTGGGGTGGCCGCGGTCAGCTGGAGGAGATCGAGGCCGACGGTCCGAACGGCCATTGGGAGGGGATGACCGTTTTCCTCTACGATCCCCAGGCCCGTCAGTGGAGCATGAACTTTGCCAACGGCTCGCAAGGGAGGTTGAATGCGCCCTTGGTTGGACGGTTTGAAAACGGGCGGGCTGAGCTCATTGAGCAGGATATATTGGACGGACGTTCGATTCTGGTCCGGGCGGTGTGGTCGGATATCCAACCCACGTCACACACGTACCAGGAATTCTATTCCGACGACGGCGGCCGAACCTGGAAGCTATCTTTCACCGCGACCAAGACAAAGGCGTGATCATCACATATCGGCGCGCTGCCGCGCTGCTCGCGTGGCACGCCAATTTTCGGCGATCTGCAGCCAACAAGCCTGACCTCGATACGGGAGGCTTGATACCGAAGGGCACTCACAAAACTTGCGCCCGCGAGAACCAGCCCCTAGGGGGAGCGCGCGTCGGGGAGTGGCGCAGTCCGGTAGCGCGCCTGCTTTGGGAGCAGGATGTCGCAGGTTCGAATCCTGTCTCCCCGACCATTCCATCCTCGCGTGCCTGCCAAAGCCTTTTTTCGGCTATCGGCTGGTGTGCAGCAGCAGCCTGCTGTTCGACAGGATCGCGATGGCCTGCGGTTGATAGCTGCCCTCCGGCGCAGAGGCGATATCGTTCACGAAGGTCTGCGGGTTACGGTCATAGAGTGGAAACCAGCTCGACTGAACGGTGACCATCAATCGGTGCCCGGGCAGGAAAACATGGTCGATGTCGTGCAGGCTCCAGCGATATTCCTCGACCTTGCCCGGAGTGATCGGCCTCGGCGTCGCAGGGTCGAGGCGATAACGGGCCCGCAGAATCTCCGCCGCGAGCATCATCTGACGACCATCGGGGAAGATATCGACCAGCTTCACGATCCAGTCGGCATCGTTGCCGGTTGTGGTCGCGAAGACATCCGCCGTTACCTCGCCCGTAACGGTCAGCGCGCGCTCCAATTTGGGCCCACGGAATCGCGCCATGTCCGAGCGTCCGTCGAGGAACCGCTGGTCCTGCATCAGCCAGGTTTTCCAGCTCTCGTCTTCGGAGATCGGCCGGATCGGTCGGGGTTGATAGGGTATCGGATGCGCAGGGTCGGCGAGATAGGTCGCGACCACGGCGCGCCCGCGAGGACTCTGGAAGGAGAGGGTGGAACCGGAGCCCAGATAGAGGCTCGACCGCCGTGATGCAGACATCGGGGGCCATCGATCGTGGAACTGCCACGCATTCGCGCCGGTGCGGAAGCTCGCGGTGCCGCTCAGATTGAAGCCGGGCCTGTCCTTCAGTGCCTTTTCGAAAAAGGGTGCCTCGATCGTCTTGCGATAGGTTTCGCCCGGCTCGGCGCCGAAGGCGCTCAGGCCGCGATTGCGCTCCGTTGCCGCCCATCCGCCATGGTTCCACGGCCCCAGTACCAGAAAGACGGGGCGATGGGGCTGGTGAGCCCTGATTGCCGCATAGGCGGCCTGCGGCCCCCACATGTCCTCCTGATCGAACCATCCGCCGAGCAGCAAGGTCGGAACATTGGAGCGCCCGAGATGCTTCTGGAGCGCCCTGTCTCGCCAGAATGGGTCATAGTTCGGGTGCCTGAGGATGCTCTTCACTGTGGGCAAATTGCCCATATTGGCGGCCGCGACCGCACCCTGGAAGTTTCGCTTCGCCAGAAAGAAGTCATAGGCGTCGGTCGCGCCGCGCATTGCCACGTCCGGACGGTCCGACTCCATTTTCTGGACGTAGTCGAAGACGAAAGACTGGCGCAGTGCGCCGTTGTGGAAGAAATCGTCGCCCGTCCAGACATCGACCATCGGCGCCTGCGCCGCGATGGCCTTGATGGCCGGATGGCCCGCCAGCGCGGCGTTCAGCGCCAGCGCGCCACCATATGACATGCCGGTTACGCCAAGCCTGCCATTGTTGCCGTGCACGTTTCTCAGCAGCCAGTCGACCGTATCTGCGGTGTCGCTGCCTTCGTCGGAAGGCGCGGGGCGGGCGCCCGCTTTCACGGCCGGGCGCATCATCTCGAATGTCCCGCCCGATCTGCCTCGTCCCCGGATGTCCTGATAGACGAAGATATAACCGCTCAAGGCCAGCTCGGGCTTTGTCGCATTCACCGCGCGCGACGATATTCCGTCCGTGCCATAAGGCGTGCGCTCCAACAGAAGGGGAAGGGCCGGCTCCCCCGATGCCTGGGTTTCGGGTCGCATGATCACGGTGTGCAGCCTGACCCCGTCGTGCATCGTGATATCGACGTCTTTGCGCAGATAAGTCCGGTTGGACGCAGTGAAGAGGCGTTCGGGCCTGTCGCCGCTCCGCATCAGCCGGGTGCCGGCAAAGGACAAGGCGATCACCTTGCCCGCCGGGTCGCGTTCGAAGTGCAGCGATAGCGGCGGCTCGCGGAGGCTGAAATCGTCGGCCTGTTTCGCGTCCAGCGCGGTGGGGGGATTGCGATCGCTCTCTATCGTCAGCCGGCCCTCCCCGACGGATACGGAGACGCGGTCGATCGGGCTGTCAGGGGGCGCCGTGTAGACGCCGGTGTAATCCTCGAGCCTGGATTGGCTGACGACGGAAACCGAAGGAACATCGTGGTCGGCCTCTGCGACGCCGCCCGGCAATGTCGCGGCGCAAAGCAGGAGGATCGGCGTCAGGCAGCGCATGGTCTCGGCTCCCGGGGTCTGGAATTCGGACATGTCGCCGCGATCGGCGCCGGCACGCCGCCTTCGCTTAAAAAGCTTCAGCTGATCCTTGCCGCGCGCAACGCGGCGAAGAGGCTGCGATGGCCCGCCCAGACCGCGAAGAAGAGCAAGCCGCCCATGAGCAGGATGAACCAGGGCCCGAGGATCTCGGTCGCCGTCGTCCCATGATAAGGAAGGCCGAATACGACATGATCATGCCCGACACGGACCGGAAGCAATCCGCTGGAGGCGGATTCGTAGCGATGCGGGGCGTCGAAAGGCAGATCGACCCACAGGCCAACGAGGTTCGGGTGCAACATCTTGCCGACCAACCCGAACATGCTGAGCACGCCCAGCCATCCGCAAAAGAGCGCCGACATGATGTGCCAAAGGGTGCGGGGCGCCGAGGTTCCGATACGGAAGAGCAAGGGGAACTGCCACCGTGTTCGCTCGACGCAGGCGAAAGAAAGGCATCCCATCGACCATCTCAGCGCCGGCAAATCGCCCTCGACGAATTGGACTTCGGCCACCATGGCCGCAGCCAGCTCCGGTCGCACCGGCGCCAGCAACCGGCCCGCGAGATACGAAATCCTGGCGGCGAAGCGCCGCGTCCGACTCATGGTGATCGTCATGCGGGCAACCCCGGGGGATAAGAGGATGTCGACGGATTTGCGGGAGCCGCCTGTTCCAGCGCCAGCTGGCGGCCCTTGGCGGTAAGGCGATAGGCGTGTCGTGGCGGCCGGCCCGGTTTGTCGGGTTCGCACCACCGCGATTCCAGATACGCCTGATCGCTCAGCCGCAGGAGGATGGGATATAAGGAGCCCGACTTCAGCCCGGTCGCCTTTGCGAGATCATAGCCATGCCGCCACTCCCGCGCTTCCTCCAGGAAGCAGGCAAGAAGTGCGATGGTCTGACGGGAGCTGTTGGGTTTGCGCGGCATGTGACAAACATCGCATATGTAGAGTTTCTGCGTCAACGCCTTTTTTCGCCGACCTCTTGCCGACAATCAGGCTGCGGCCAACAATCCCATGGTATATGTTGCGCGCAGCCCGAGGCTCCTCCCCGGATCACCCTAATGATGGCAGGCGCCGCGATGAACACTGAAATCCTCGATCCCTTGTCGTCGGCATCGAGCACATGATCACGCACCCCCGCATCCTGGGCGCAGTCCTCGCAGGTTGCCGGTCGCGGCGCTTCGGCAGCTGGCCGAGCTCGAGGGACGCCTGGCCGAAGCGCGCATGGCCAGGCCTCGAACAGGCCCCGCCATCAGGGTTTTTCGGGCCGCTTGAGACTGAGGATGTACGCAACCACATCCTTGGCGTTGCGATCCGACACGATCGGATTCGGCATTGTCGGATGGGACGAGCGCAGAAACGCCAGAAGGGACATTCTGGTCGTGCTTGGCATCTGGGCGACATCGGCGAAATCGGGTGCATCGCCGATCTGGCGCTGGACCCCCGGTCGCGGCACGACGACATGGCATTCGGCGCAAACAGCCTGTGCCAGTTCCCGGCCGGCGCGGATATTTCCCGGACGATCCCTGGTCTTCGGATCAGCCGCAAGCCCTGCCGCCGCCGTTGCAAGGGCCACACCTGTTATGAAGAAACCCGGTTTCATGCCAATCCTCCTGTCGCGTGACCCTTGCGGCCTGGTGCGGGCTGCGCCCGCGGCTCGATTGCTCCCGGCGGGAACGGCTCCGCCAGCCGTGCTAAAGCGGGATCTTGCGGGCCCGCATCTCGTCCATCACCGCCTTGAGGAGCGATGACGGGCTCTTCCTTTCCTGGTCGGACGCGGTCTCCCAGGTGTCGATCAACTCATCGTCATTCATTTTCGCGGCTTCGGCGACATAGGCCGAAATGTCTTGATCGTGGTCGGACATCGCGGAAACTCCCGGTTCAATCGCCAAGCGTCAGCACCATCCCAGGCTTTGCGTCACTTCGTAAACCTACGGAGAGCGGTGACCGCGACTCTCGGGGTGGAGGCTGGGGGCTGCTCGAGCTCAAGGCGACGGGCCGCGATCCGTAGCGGCGTATGGCGGCACGGGTGTCCTTTTCAATCAGCCTGCCATTCGCCGACCATTTCCTGTAGAACAGGTGTCGAGATGCGCGCCGACAGCCCAGAACCGTCATGACCGAGCCCCGCATCCTGGGTGCCGTGCTCGCCGGCGGCCGGTCGCGGCGCTTCGGCAGCGACAAGGCGGTTGCGGAGCTCGACGGGCAGACGCTGATCGACCGTGCGATCCAGGACCTGGCGGCCTGTGTCGAGACCATCGCTGTCTGCGGCCGCGAGATTCCCGGCATGCTGTCGCTGCCCGACCGGCCACGTGCTGATATCGGCCCGCTCGGTGGCCTCAACGCAGCGCTTCACCATGCAGCGGAACACGGCTTTGCCGGGGTGCTCAGCACCGGCTGCGACATGCCGGTCTTTCCGCAGGCGCTCGGCGCTGCGTTGCCTGGTGACGGGGCTGCGATCGTGGAGGGCCAGCATTTGCTCGGCTATTGGCCAAGCGCGCTGGCGCCTGCACTGGATGCCCATCTCGCCGCGACAGACGATCTCTCGATGGCTGCCTGGTTCGCCATCGCCCGGCCGCGGACGGTTCGCTTTGAAGGGGTGCTGCCCAACATCAACACGCCCGCCGATCTGGATCTTTTCTCCCGGACCTCGGGCCACCGGCGATCAACGCGATCGGGCATCAACGAATAGCAGCCATTCTACCTCCCCGTCGCGGTGATATCGAAGGGCGTGGTTTGATAGATTTCATTGATCCAGTTCGCGAAGAGCAGGTGCGCGTGACCACGCCAGCGATTTTCCGGGGGGCGGTCAGGATCGTCGGCCGGGAAATAGCCCGCCGGAAGCCGGGCGGGGCCATCGCGGTGATACTCGTCGCCAAGCGTGCCGGTGTCATATTCGAGATGATTGAACATGTGCAGCATCCCGCGCGCACGATCGGCGACGAGGCCCGGGCCCGCTTCGGCACTGTCAGCCAGAACATGCAGCCCTTCCGCCCCTGCCAGAGCTGCGGGGCAGACTTCCGTCCACCGCGACACAGGCACATCGAACAGGTCCGGGAAGCCCCGAAGATAGGGCGATGTCGGGGCGAGATTGCGGTGCTGAAACACGCCAAAGGCTTTGCCCGACAGTTCACGCTTGGGCAGGCCATGCAAATGGAAAAGGGCAGCCTGAGCGGCCCAGCAAATCGTGAAGCAGCGATGGACATGGGTCTGTGTCCAGTCGAGGATCGAGCATAGCTCGGGCCAATAGCTGACATCATGATAGGGCAGGCGCTCGACGGGGGCGCCGGTGATGATGAAGCCGTCAAACCGCTCGGTATCGACATCGCTCCATGGCCGATAGAAGGTCGCCATGTGATCGGCCGACATGTTGCGGGAGACGTGATCCGTGATCCGCACCAGCGTCAATTCGATCTGGAGCGGGGTTGCCCCGAGCAGGCGGGCCAATTGGGTCTCGGTGCTGATCTTGTTCGGCATGAGGTTGAGCAACCCGATCCGCAGCGGCCTGATGTCCTGACGGACCGCGTCGGTTTCGTTCATGACGAGGACGCCCTCGGCCTCAAGCGTATGTCGAGCGGGAAGTTGATCGGGTATCTTTATCGGCACGGTGCGTCGGTTCCTCTTTCGGGTCCGACGCTTTGTGGCTTGATCCGCTTGATTGCCGGCTCGGCCACATCCTCCTTGCGGAGTGCCACCTTGCCCGGATCGGCAGGTTGGCGTTGGGCGTCGCCCCAACTCTTGATGCTGGGGTCGTCTTAGGAGACGGCGCTTGACTTCGCAACCGCCGGTTTCGGGGGCGAAAATGTGAAAAGCCCGACATCGGCGCCTGTCTAACGTGGGATGATGGCCCCCGGAACAAGCGGAAGCGACGACCTGCTGGCTTAAGGCCGCGCCTCCAAGTCGACGCGCTCGGCGAGTTGCACCGCGTCAACATTGATCGCGGCAACCGCCTCGCCGATCAGCAGCAATGCCGGATCGCGCTCGCCGATCGTCCGGACCAGGAAGGCCAGCGCCGAGAGTTTGCCGCGGATCAGCCGTTCGTTCGGGAGCGAGACGTTGACCGCGACCATCACCGGCGTCTCCGGCGCACGCCCCGCCGCGATCAGTTCGCGGGCGATATCGCCCGCTGCCGCGCGGCCCATATAGATTGCGAGCGTCGCATCGGCGCTGGCCAGGCCCACCCAGTCTAGGTCGAGCGTCTCGCCGGCGCGGGCATGGGCGGTGACGAGGGTCAGCTTGCGGGCCGATCCGCGCAGGGTGAGCGAGGTGCGGCCGCTTGCGGCGGCCGCGCTTGCCGCCGTGATGCCCGGGCAAATCTCGACCGGGAAGCCGTGGCGGACGAGATGCTCGATCTCCTCGGTCGAGCGCCCGAAGATCGAGGGGTCGCCGCCCTTCAGGCGCACCACGCGCTTGCCCGCGCGAGCCGCCTCGAGCAGCAGGTCGTTGATCGAGGCCTGGTCCTTCGAATGCCGCCCCGATCTCTTGCCGACGCTCACCAGCTCTGCTTTGGGGTTCGCGAGATACAATATGCCCGGCCCGACCAGCGCATCGTAGAAGAGGATCTCGGCGGCCGCGATCAGCCGCGCAGCTTTCAGCGTCAGCAGTTCCGGATCGCCGGGCCCGGCACCGACCAGCCAGACCGGCTGGAGCGCGTCATGATGCGGCATGGACTGCCTCCTTTGTGGACAGGAGCAACTGGGCGAGGGCAGGGCGGCACGATCCGCAATTGGTGCCGGCGCCGAGCGCCCTGCCGATGGACGCGACGTCGGTGAGCCCCTGGCTGCCGATCGCCTTGACGATGGTGCGCATGCCGATATCGAAACAGACGCAGACGATCATGCCGCGATCCTCCTGCGCGCCGGGTGCCCGGCCGGCGAGGATGGTGGGCGCGGCGGCGGCTTCGGCAAGCTGCGCGATCAGCCAGTCGCGGGAGGGCAGAATGCCGCTCTTCGTGACGAACACTACAGCCGCGAGCCGCCCGTCCTTCAGGATCGCCACGCGCCGCGAACCCTGGGCGCGGTCGAACGCCTCGATCCGGTCGCCGCGCGGCAGGCACGCATCGAGCGCGGCCGGATCGCCGATGCCCGCCAGTTCGTGCAGCACGCCGCCGGGCACGGTGATCCGCGTCGACCAGAGGCATTCCGGCTGCACCCCGGTGTCAGCGGCGATCAGGAAGCCCCGCCATTCAGTCGCCACTTTCGCGAGCCGCGCCGGGGTCGCCTTGAAACCGGGCTGGCCCGAATGCGGATCAGTCAGCGGGCGCGGCAACAGGCCGGTGCGGCCGCCGGTCGATTGCCGGTCAGTCCAGTGGATCGGGGTGAAGATCTCGCCGCGCCGCTGATCCTCGCTCAGCCGCGCGCGGAACAGGCTGTCGCCCTGCGGCGTCGCCACCCGGGCGATATCGCCATCGGCGACGCCCAGCGCCTCTGCATCGGCCGGGTGGATCTCGACCAGTGGCTCCTCGCGGTGCCGCGCCAGCTTCGGGCTGAGGCCGGTGCGGGTCATGGTGTGCCACTGGTCGCGGTAGCGCCCGGTGTTGAGCGTCATCGGCCAGTCGGCGAGCGGGCCGGCGAGCGGCGCCTGGGCGACCGGCACGATCCGCGCCTTGCCGTCCGGTGTCGAAAAACGGCCATCGGCAAAGGCGCGACCGCCCCAGACGAACGGCGCCATCGCGTCATAGGCCTGGTTGCCGATCGCAGCGTGCGCGCGCAGATCGAACAGCCGCGTGCCGTCATTCTGATAGGCCGAAAGCCGGGCATGTTCGCGCCAGATATCGGCGGGGCCGGAATAGGCGAAAGGCTGGGCCCAGCCCATCCGGCGCGCGACTTCGCTGATGATCCACCAGTCCGGCTTAGCTTCGCCGGGCAGCGGCAGGAAGGCGCGCTGGCGGCTGATGCGGCGATCCGAATTGGTCACCGTGCCGTCCTTCTCGCCCCAGCCGGCGGCGGGCAGGCGGACATGGGCGAGGCGGCTCGTGTCGGTATCGGCGATCACGTCCGAGACGACGACGAAGGGGCAGGCGGCGAGCGCAGCGCGCACATTGCCGGCATCCGGCATGCTGACGGCGGGGTTGGTCGCCATGATCCAGATCGCCTTGATCCGCCCCTCGCTCACCGCGCGGAACATATCGACTGCCTTGAGGCCGGGCCGCGTCGCCATATTGGGCGCGGCCCAGAAGCGCCCGACCCGCGCGACGTCCTCGGGCGCGAAGTTCATATGCGCGGCGAGTGTCGAGGCGAGGCCGCCGACTTCGCGGCCGCCCATCGCATTGGGCTGGCCGGTGATCGAGAAGGGCGCGGCGCCCGGCTTGCCGATCCGCCCGGTCGCAAGATGGACGTTGACGATCGCATTGACCTGGTCGGTGCCGCGCAGCGACTGGTTGATGCCCTGGCTGAACAGGGTGATGGTGCGCGGCCGCGCCGCGAACAGATCATAGAAGCGCTGCAGATCGGCGGGCGGCACATCACAGGCCTTGGCGACCGACCAGAGATCATTGCCTTCCTCGATCGTCTCCCAAAAGCCTTCGGGCACCGAGACGCTGGCGGCGAGATAGGCCTGGTCGACCAGCCCTTCGCGGGCGCAATGGGCGAGCAGGCCGTTCATCAGCGCGACATCGCTGCCCGGGCGGAGCGCGAGGTGCAGATCGGCATCGGCGCAGGTCTCGGTGCGGCGCGGATCGATCACGACCAGCTTCGCACCCCGGCTCGCCCGCGCCGCCTGGATGCGCTGATAGACGATCGGGTGGCACCAGGCGGTGTTCGATCCGACCAGCACGAACAGATCGGCGATATCGAGATCGTCATAGCTGGCCGGCACCACATCCTCGCCGAACGCGCGGACATGCCCCGCGACCGCGCTCGACATGCAGAGGCGGGAATTGGTGTCGATATTGGAGGTGCCGATAAACCCCTTCATCAGCTTGTTCGCGACGTAATAATCCTCGGTCAGCAACTGGCCCGAGACGTAGAAGGCGACGCTGCCCGGGCCGTGGGTCGCGATGGTATCGGCGAAGCGTTTGGCGACGAGCGAGGTCGCCTTGTCCCAGCTTGCGCGGCGCTTGCCGATCATCGGGTGGAGGAGGCGGCCTTCGAGGCCGACCGTCTCGCCGAGATGCGTGCCCTTGGAGCAGAGCTTGCCGTGATTGGCTGGGTGATCGGGATCGCCCTTGATCTCCACCGCGCGCCCGCCAAGCGGGGTGGCGGAGACACCGCAGCCGACGCCGCAATAAGCGCAGGTGGTGCGGATTGCGGTCATTCTCCCTCTCCCAGCGGGAGAGGGAAGGGGCCCGCGCCGAAGGCGTGGGAAGGGTGAGGGCGATCCTTTCGGCCAACCACAAGGTTCGCCCTCACCCTTCCGCGCTTCGCGCTCCCTCCCTCTCCCGCTGGGAGAGGGATAGTCACGCCGCCGCTCTCAAGGTCGAGGCCCGACACAGCAGCACGCGGCCGGCATCCACCTTCACCGGGATCGTCGGCGTGCAGCCCTTGTCGCCACCTTGCGCCTCGCCTGTCGTCAGCGCGATGTTCCAGTTATGCAGCGGGCAGGCGACGCTGTGTCCGTGCACGATCCCCTGGCTCAAAGGCCCGCCCTTGTGCGGGCAGCGATTGGCGAGCGCGAAGACGCGGTTGTCGCTGGTGCGGAACACAGCGATCTCCTCGCCGCCCTCGACCGGGATGGTGCGCGATCCGCGCAGCGGGATCTGGTGCAGCCAGCCGATATCGAGCCATTCTCCAATCATGCCAGTACCTCCACGGCGAGGGGTTTGAATTCGGCCATATGCGCATGTTGTTCGCGCTCGGCACCGGCGGCGCGGGCCGCCCAGGGATCGTCCTGGCAAAAGCTCTGCGAGAACAGGAAGCGTGACCGGAGCGCCTCACGCCCGACCTCGTCCTCGACCACCTTCGTGATGATATGCTCGAGCCCGACCCGCTCGATCCACGGCGCGGTGCGCTCGAGATAGCGCGCTTCCTCGCGGTAGAGCTGGATGAAGGCGGCGCAATAATCCATCGCCTCCTGCTCGGTAGACACCTTGCAGAGCAGGTCTGTCGCGCGGACCTTGATCCCGCCATTGCCGCCGACATGGAGCTCATAGCCGCTGTCGACGCAGACGATCCCGAAATCCTTGATCGTCGCCTCGGCGCAATTGCGCGGACAGCCCGACACCGCGATCTTGAACTTGTGGGGCATCCACGATCCCCAGGTCATCCGCTCGATCTTGATGCCGAGGCCGGTCGAATCCTGGGTGCCGAAGCGGCACCATTCGGAACCGACACAGGTCTTCACCGTGCGCAGCGCCTTGCCGTACGCGTGGCCTGAGACCATGCCGGCAGCGTTGAGATCGGCCCAGACCGCGGGCAGATCCTCCTTCTTGATCCCGAAAATATCGATCCGCTGCCCGCCCGTGACCTTCACCAGCGGCGCGTCATATTTCTCGACCACATCGGCGATCGCGCGCAGCTCCTTCGGCGAGGTGACGCCACCCCACATCCGCGGCACGACCGAGTAGGTGCCGTCCTTCTGGATATTGGCGTGCATCCGCTCATTGACGAAGCGGCTCTGCTGGTCGTCGACATATTCGCCGGGCAGGGCGCAGAGCAGATAATAATTGAGCGCGGAGCGGCACGAGGCGCAGCCATCGGGCGTCGACCAGTGCATCTTCTGCATCACCTCGGGGATCGAGCGCATGGCCTGCGCGACGATCTCGCGGCGGACATCGTCATGGCCGAAGCTGGTGCATTTGCACATGGTGCGCACGGTGCGCTCACCGGCATAATCGTCGCCGAGCGTGACCGCGAGCAGGCTCTCGACCAGCCCGGTGCACGATCCGCAGGATGCCGAGGCTTTGCACCCGGCGCGGACCGCATCCAGGTTCGTCGCGCCGCCGGCGATACATGCAACCACCTTGCCCTTGGAGACGCCGTTGCAACCACAGATCTCGGCATCGTCCGAGAGCGCCGCAACGGCAGACTTAGGGTCCGCGAGCCCACCTCCCTGGGCGAATGCCTGGCCGAAGATCAGCAGGTCGCGAAGCGGCCCCACATCCTCGCCGCGTTTCATCAGATCGAAATACCAGCCGCCATCGCCGGTATCGCCGTAGAGAACGGCGCCGACGATCCGGCCGTCCTTGATGACGATGCGCTTGTAGACGCCGCGTGCCGCATCGCGGAGCACGATATCCTCGGCATCCTCGCCGGCGGTGAAGTCGCCGGCCGAGAAGACGTCGATGCCGGACACTTTGAGCTTGGTCGAGGTGACCGAGCCCTGATAGCCGCTCGGTTTCTCCGCCAGCCCGTCAGCGAGCGCGCGGCACATTTCCCAGAGCGGCGCGACCAGGCCGTAGACCTGGCCGCGATGCTCGACGCATTCGCCGACCGCCAGGACCGAGGCATCGCTCGTCACCATATGATCGTCGACCTGGATGCCGCGCCCGACCGCGAGACCCGCCTGGCGCGCTAGCGCCACATTGGGGCGGATGCCGACTGCCATGACCACCAGGCTCGCCGGGATCAGCCGGCCGTCCTTGAGGCGTACGCCTTCGACATGGGTATCGCCGACGATCTCGGCAGTGTCCGCCTCGGTGAGGATGGTCTGGCCCCGCGCTTCGAGCGCGGTGCGGAGCAGCCACGCCGCTGCCTCGTCGAGCTGACGCTCCATCAGGGTCGGCATCAGATGGATGACGGTCACCTTCATGCCGCGCAGCGACAGGCCGTGCGCAGCCTCCAGCCCGAGCAGGCCGCCGCCGATCACGACGGCGTCGCCGCCCTTTTCGGCTGCCGCGACCATATGGTCGACATCGGCCATGTCGCGGAAGCTGATCACGCCGGGCAGATCCTTGCCGGGCACCGGGATGATGAAGGGGTCGGAGCCGGTCGCGATCAGCAGCCGGTCATAGCTGGTGGTGCGGCCCGACCGTGCCGTCACCGTCTTCGCGGCGCGATCGATGGCGATAACCGGATCGTCGACGATCAGGTCGATACGGTTCTCGGCATACCAGGCCCGGTCGTTGATCACGATCTCATCGAAGCTCTTTTCGCCGGCGAGGACGGGGGAGAGCATGATGCGATTATAGTTCACATGCGGCTCGGCCCCGAAGATCGTGACCCGGTACCGGTTGGGATCGCGCTCGAGCAGTTCCTCGATCGCCCGGCATCCTGCCATGCCGTTGCCGATCACGACGAGATGCGCACGCGAGCTGGCGCCGAAGTCCTCGTTCGTGACCCCCTCGTCGATCGTCTCGTGCCCCTGAAAATCCATCACAATCACTCCGCAAACACTATGGGAAGCCGGGTCGTCGTCGTCAGATCCGGGCGTCGGCAGCCGCACCCCAGGTCGCGCGCCAGCGGCGCTTGACCATCATCAGGCCGCCCAGAGCGACCAGGCACAGGCCGGCGAAGATCAGGAAGCCCGACTGGTAGCTGCCGGTGAACTGCTTCGCGACGCCGAGCGAGGAGGCGAGGTAGAAGCCGCCAATGCCGCCCGCCATGCCGACCAGGCCGGTCATCACGCCGATCTCGGCGCGGAAGCGCTGCGGCACGAGCTGGAAGACAGCGCCATTGCCGGAGCCGAGCGCCAGCATCGCGAGGACGAACAGGCTGAGCGCCGCCGTCAGCGACGGAGCCGCGCTGACCCCGGCAAGGGCGAGCGCCGCGACGATATAGACAGCGGTCAGTGTCTTCACCCCGCCGATCGCATCGGCGAGCGCGCCGCCCATCGGACGGACCAGCGATCCGGCAAAGACGCAGCCCGCAGTGGAATAGCCCGCCATCACCGTCGTCAGGCCGAACTGGTCATGGAAATAGATGGTCAACGAAGCAGCCAGCCCGACGAACCCGCCAAAGGTGACGCCGTAGAACAGCATGAACCACCAGGCATCGGCCGTCTTCAACGGCTCGAGATAGGCAGTGATGCTCTTCGGCGCGGGCGCGTTCGGGGCGTCCTTGGCCATGATCATATAAGCGACGAACACGATGCTGAGCGGGATGCAGGCGAGCCCGAGCACTGCGTTCCAGCCGAACATCTTGGCGAGCGTCGGCGCGAACAGGGCGGCGAAGACAGTGCCCGAATTGCCCATGCCGGCAATGCCCATCGCCTTGCCCTGGTGCTCGGCCGGATACCAGCGGCTGGCGAGCGGCAGCGCGATGGCGAAGCTCGCGCCTGCAAAACCAAGGATGATGCCGAGCGCCAGCGTGCCGCCAAAGCTGCTCACGCCCATCAGCCAGGCCGAAAGCAGGCCGACGATCACGATTACCTGGCTGATCGCGCCCGAGCGCTTCGGCCCGATACGATCGACCAGCAGGCCGTTGACCACGCGCAGGACAGCGCCGGCGAGGGTGGGCGTCGCCACCATCAGGCCTTTTTCGGCCGGGGTCAGCGCCAGTGCCTTGGCGATATCGGGTGCGAGCGGCCCGAGCAGGACCCACACCATGAAAGCGAGGTCGAAATAGAGGAAAGCCGCGATCAGCGTTGGCCTGTGGCCGACGCTCCAGAAGCTGCTCTTCTGCTCGCTTTCCTCATTCTGCCAAATCATCGTTGCCATGTTTGTCCTCGATCCGATCTGTTCGAAACACGAAAAAAAGCCGCTCTCCGGCCCTCCTCGCGTTCGCGAATGAAGACCGGACAGCGGCTTTGCTGTCTGCTGTGGAACCAGCCCCGCCATTGGGGCCGAATCTCTAGATCGCACGTCTAACGTACGGTGGATGCAATTTCCACCAAATCGATTCTCTTCGCAAGTGCAAAAATGCCGCGACGCGTCATTTTCATCGCAAAGGTGCTCCGGATCGACGGGCGCCACGAGGCAAAACGGCCGGGCCGAGATGCGGAAAACCGCAACAAATCCGCGCTAAGATAAAGAGTTTTCTGCCCTTTTATCTAATCTTCCGCATCGCACAAAAAAAGCTTGCGTCGCTTGCGAATCGGTGACAGCTTTATTGGGTCAGCACGATGACGTGCCGATATTCATAAGCGATCCGGCCCAGCGAGGGGCGGGATCGTCGTGTCGCCCCGAGGGGTGCGCACTGGCAATGACGCCGCCCGAACCGGTCCAGACGACCGCCGTTCGAGGCGGTTTTTTTTCGTCTCAAGCATTCGGGGGAATTTGCGATGGACACGGAAGATCAGGACAAGAATGCCACACTGCAGCGGCGCGGATTTCTGAAGCTCGGCGGCGCGGCGGCGGCCGCCGCGACACTCTCTTCGGTCAGCGCCCTGTTCCCGTCGGGCGCCTTCGCCGCCGGGACGGGACCCGAGGTCAAGGGCGCGAAGCTCGGCTTCATCGCGCTGACTGATGCGGCGCCGCTGATCGTCGCGAAGGAAATGGGCCTGTTCGCCAAATATGGCATGCCCGACGTCACCGTCGCCAAGCAGGCGAGCTGGGGCGCGACCCGCGACAATCTCGTGCTCGGCTCGGGCGGCGGCGGGATCGACGGCGCGCATATCCTCTCGCCGATGCCCTATCTGCTGACGCTCGGCGTCGCCGGCAAGGTGCCGATGAACATCCTGGCGCGGCTGAACGTCAACGGCCAGGCCATCTCGGTCGAAAAGGCCTATCTCGCCGCCAAGGCCGATCTCAACGCGGCGAAGATGAAAGCCATCATCGCTCAGCGCAAGGCGAGCGGCAACAAGATCAACATGGCGATGACCTTCCCGGGCGGCACCCATGACATGTGGATCCGCTACTGGCTGGCGGCCGCCGGCATCGACCCCGACAAGGATGTCGATCTCATCACCATCCCGCCGCCCCAGATGGTCGCCAATATGAAGGCGAACACGATGGAGGCATTCTGCGTCGGCGAGCCGTGGAACGACCAGCTCGTCGCGCAGGGCATCGGTTACACCGCCGTGTCGACCGGCCAGATGTGGATGAACCATCCCGAAAAGGCATTCGGCATGCGCGCCGACTGGGTCGCGGCGCATCCCAATGCGGCGATCGCGCTGACCGCCGCGATCATCGAGGCGCAGCGGATCTGCGACAATCCGGCGAACAACCTGAAGCTCGCCACCATGATCGGCGGCCGCGACTGGCTGAAGGTGCCGGTCACCGACATCCAGGACAGGCTCGCTGGCAATTTCACCATGGGCGATGGCCGGGTGTTCAAGAACGCGCCGTTCAAGATGAAGTTCTGGGCGGCGAACGCCTCCTTCCCGTACAAGAGCCATGATCTCTGGTTCCTCACCGAGGAACAGCGCTGGGGCAAGCTGCCGAAGACGCTCAACAAGGCGGCGGTGATCGGCCAGGTCAACCGTTCGGACATCTGGCGCAAGGCGGCCGCTCTGGCCAAGGTTCCGGCAGGGCAGATTCCGTCAGGCGACAGCCGCGGCCCGGAGAAATTTTTCGACGGCAAGGTATTCAATCCCGCCAATCCGGCGGCTTACCTCGCCAGCCTCGCCATCAAGCGCTGATCAGGAAAGGGCAGGGGTCTTTCGATGAACACGCAACCCATATCGCCGGACCCCTTGCCCCAGCCGGCAAGCGCCGTCGGTACCAGCAACGCCAAAGCCAAGGCGGAAATCATTCCGCATCCCAGGCCGCCTTCCGCGGCGCGGTTGAGCGAGATGGCCGGCCCCGTGCCGCCCATCTCGCGCCTTCTCGCGGCTCTTCCCGATCGACTGCGGTCGGCGGCGGCGACTGTCCTGCCGACCGTGGTGACGCTGGTCGCCCTGCTTGTCGTCTGGCAGGTCATCTGCGGCCCGGAAGGGTCGTCGCTGCCGAGCCCGCTCAAGATCTGGACCGAGAGCCATGATCTGATCGTCCATCCCTTCAAGGGCGTCTCGCTCGATTTCAGCGGGCTGCACATCGCCGAGGGCGGCGATGTCGGCATCGCCGGGCATATCATCGCCAGCCTCAAGCGGGTCGCGATGGGCTATGGCCTCGCTGCGATCGCCGGCATCGCGCTCGGCATCCTGATTGGCCAGAGCGTGATCGCTTACCGCGCGCTCGACCCGCTGTTCCAGGTGCTGCGGACGATCCCGCCGCTCGCCTGGCTTCCGATCAGCCTCGCCATCTTCCAGCAGGCCGCGCCGTCGACTGTCTTCCTGATCTTCATCACCGCGATCTGGCCGGTGATCCTGAACACCGCCGCCGGCGTGCAGGCGATGCCGCCGACCTATCGCAACGTCGCCCGCGTGCTTGCGCTCAGCCCGACGACCTATTTCTTCAGGATCATGCTGCCCGCGACGGTGCCGTACATGTTCACTGGCCTCCGGATCAGCGTCGGCATGAGCTGGCTGGCGATCGTCGCCGCCGAGATGGTCCAGGGCGGCACCGGCATCGGGTTTTTCATCTGGGACAGCTATAACAGCTCGCTCCTCACCGACACGATCGTCGCGCTCGTCTGGATCGGCATGGTCGGCTTCACGCTCGACCGGCTCGTCGCCTGGATCGGCCGCCGCATTGCCCATCAGGCTTAAGGGAGGATCGCTGACATGAAGCATCGCGCCTATCTCGCCCTTGAGGGCATCACCGTTTCCTTCCCGACCCGCCGCGGCACCTTCGTCGCCGTGAAGGACATCGATCTGTCGATCGAGAAGGGCCAGTTCGTCGCGCTGATCGGCCATTCGGGCTGCGGCAAATCGACCCTGCTCAACGCAATCGCCGGGCTGGTGAAGCCGGCGCGCGGCGTCGTCTTCCTCGACGGCGACGTGGTCGATGCGCCGGGGCCTGACCGGGCGATGATCTTCCAGGATCACTCGCTGCTGCCCTGGATGACGGTCGAGGAGAATGTACGCCTCGCGGTCGATCAGACCACGCCCGGCAAGAGCAAGGCCGAGCGCCGCGACTGGGTGCTCCACAATCTCGAGCTGGTCCAGATGGCGCATGCCGCGGGCAAGCGGCCGGGCGAACTGTCGGGCGGCATGAAGCAGCGCGTCGGCATCGCCCGCGCCATCGCGATGAACCCGCGCGTGCTGCTGATGGACGAGCCGTTCGGGGCGCTCGACGCGCTCACCCGCGCCAGCCTTCAGGACGCGGTGATGGCGATCCAGGCGCAGCTCAACAGCACGGTGGTGATGATCACCCATGATGTCGACGAGGCGGTGCTGCTCGCCGACCGGGTGGTGATGATGACCAACGGCCCCGAGGCCGGGATCGGCGAGGATATGGCGATCGACCTGCCGCGTCCGCGCAACCGGATCGAGGCGGCCGACATGCCGGCGTACAACCATGCCCGCCACGAGGTGCTCCATTTCCTGCACCAGCGCTTTTCGAACCCGGTCGACCGGGCGGCCTGAGCCGGGAAGTCGGGATGGGGGCCAGCGGCTGAATCCAGGCTGGCCCCGGGTGATTGCCACAAGCAAGGGAAGGGCCGCGCAGACGCCCGCCCGGGAGAGGGTACTCAACCAGAAAAAAGGGGAATTTTCGATGCGTACCTATCTGTTGATCGCAACCGCTCTGACCGCCGTTGCCGGCGCGACGCCGGCCATGGCGGATGATATCAAGATCAAGCCGCTGATCGATGCGCGATTGCGCTACGAGCATGTCGAGCAGGCGCCGCTCGCCAGGGATGCCGATGCCATCACTGCCCGGATCAGGGCCGGGTTCGAGGCCAAGCTCAGCGATTTCAGTTTTCTCGCCGAGGCCGAGGGTACGCTCGCCATCAACGAGCAATATAATAGCGGCCTGAACGGCAAGACGGCCTATCCGCTCGTCGGCGATCCCGAGAATGTCGAGCTCAACCGGCTTCAGCTGCAATATCGCGGCATTCCCAAGACGGTCGTCACGGTCGGCCGGCAGCTGATCAACCTTGACGACCAGCGCTTTGTCGGCGCCGCAGCCTGGCGCGACAATGAGCAGACCTTCGATGCCGCACGGGTCGAGTGGAGCGGCGTCAAGAACCTCAAGGCGGATATCACCTATGCCTGGTCCGATCGCACGATCTGGGGCGTGGACGGCGGCAACAAGTTCGGTCCGGCGCGGCTGGGCGTGATCAGCGGCGACAATGTCTTCGCCAACCTCGCCTTCACCACCAAGATCGGCACGCTCACCGCCTTCGCTTACCTCGTCGATCAGGACGAGATACCGGTGCTCGGCAACAGCAGCCAGAGCTATGGCGGCCGCTTCGCCGGCGCGCACCCGTTCAGCAAGACGGTGAAGGTGACCTATGCCGCGAGCTTTGCGACCCAGAGCGACTATCACCGCAACCCGAACACTTATTCGTCCAACTATTATGCGGGCGAAGTCGGGCTTGGCGTGAAGGCGTTCACCGTCGCTGCCGGTCTCGAAATTCTGGGGGCCGACAAGGGCGTCGCGCTCACCAGTTTCCAGACGCCGCTGGCGACGCTGCACAAGTTCAACGGCTGGGCCGACAAGTTTCTCGTCACGCCACCCAACGGCCTGCGCGATGCCTATGGCTCGGTCGGCTATGGCTGGAAAAAGGCGCTCGGCTTCGACGCGATCGGTGTGACGGCGATCTATCACCGCTTCGGCAGTGACCGGCTTGGCCAGCGCTACGGCTCGGAGATCGATACGCAGCTGAGCATAAAGAAGGGCAAATACACCGCCCTCCTCAAATATGCCCAATATGATGCGCACAGCTTCGCGACAGACACGAAGAAGCTGTGGGCCTCGCTGGAATGGGTGTTTTAAGGGCTGGTGCCTGATCGGCGACATTCCGGCGCCATGGCCGGATTTTGCCGCGGGTTGAATCGGGGGAGATATGCGACACCCAGATGTTGCATATCTCCCGTGCCGGAATGTCATGAGGGTCGCTGACATTTCCAACGTGCCGGCTTGGTTGGGAATTCAGATTATTCTTTAGAATCAATGTTATAGAGTTCTATTTCGCCGCCATTTGACATGCGGAAGACATCCATCGGCCGCGCATTGTACAAAGAGTTGTACAACTCCGCCCGGAGCTTCGCGGCTTGGTGCGGGCGATTGTATCGATTGCAAACACGTCATGTCGGAGCGGCTGCGACGGCCGCGATGGTGAACTTCTTCGCCCCCCGGCGGGGGAGGACTTGCGAATAACCGACGGCGCCAACAAGCGGATTCCGTGACATCAGGTCATCGCTGAAATAGCGGGACCCGGCCTCGCGCCTTCTGGTTCGCGGAATATACCCGAAACCCCGAAACTCAAGCCTTCCCCCGCCATCAAGCGACTGCCTGTAATCCCTTGCGCTGGATGATGGACAGCAGGCGCAGCGCCGGGCCGCCCGGATGCTTCACGCCGCGCTCCCAATCCGACACGAGGTTGCGGGAGACATTGAGATAGGCGGCGAACACTGGCTGCGAGACATGCTCGCGCTCCCGGATTGCGCGGATTTCGTCGCCTGCCAGCGCGGGAGCCGGCGCTAGGCAGGCCTCATCGAATGTGCGTAGCGTCTCGCGGGATACCACGCCCGCGTCATGCGCGTCACTCATCATCTCGTGGACGGCACCAGCGATCTCGCTGCGATAGCCCTTGTCAGTCTTCATGCTCATGCTCGATCTCCACCAGCGCCCCCGATGCCACCAGCCGGTCCAGTTCCTCGCCGTCCCACCCCAGCGCCTCCGTTGCCGCATCCTTCAACAGCGCCAGTTCCGCCTTCGATATGTTGGCCTGCGCATTCTGGGCGAAACCGAAGGCGAATATCGCGCGGTCACCCTGCCGGAACAGGATCAGCGTGCGATAGCCGCCCGACTTGCCTTTGCCCGGCCGCGCCACCCGCTGCTTGATGACACCGCCGCCAAGGTCGGCATCGATCAGCCCGCTTTCCGCGCGTTGTACCGCATCCTGCAGGGCCGAATCCCCTAGCTTTTCCTTACGCGCGAAGCGCTCGAACCAGCCATTCTTGAAGATGCGCGTGATGGCAGGCCCATTGCTTCGGCGTTCATATATAACACATAGCGTTATAGCTCAACATGCGATGTGAGCTCCTGTGCGACGGCGCGCCATCCAGGAAGCGATAGCGACGACGTCCGAACCTTGGAGAAGGTGGCACGGTGGATCCCGGAACAAGTCCGGGATGACGGCAAGACAATGAAGTGGAGTATATTTCAGCAAACGAGGCTTGCCTTCATCCCTTCCGGAACGCCGCCAGATATCCCTCGACATCATGCGGATCGAATACCCGCTCGTCGAAGAAGCGGTCGGGGCCGAGCGTCAGCGAGCGGCGGTGCGAGCCGACCGGCAGCGGCGATCCGAGCGACCCTTCCAGCTTCATGCTCGCGCCGGGCATCGGCAGCCCGGATCCGGCCAGCGCGCGGCGATAGATGTCGGATCGGAATACGTCCGCCGACAGCCGCTCGGTTTCCGGACTCGCCTTCACCATGCCCCAGCGCACGAGCTGCGAATAAATCCACAGCGCCTGGCTCCGCCACGGAAAGCCCGCCGCCTCGCGGTGGAACATCAGGAAATCGGGCACGTCGATCGCTGGCATGTCACGCCGCAGCACGATTCTGCCGTCAAGCGCTGGCAGGATCACAGCCGCTGGCTGGCCGACATAATTGGGCTGTTCGAGCAGGCCGGCAAGTTCGGCATGATTAGCCGAATCGTCACACCAGGCGGCGGCATGCGCCAGCGCCATCAACAGGCGATCGACCAGTTCCGGGTTCGCCTCGAGCCAGTCAGTGCGGAACCCGAGCACCTTCTCGACGCCGCGCTGCCAGATCCGCGCGCCGATCGCGACGATCTCGCCCAACCCTTCGGCCACCGCCACGCTGCTCCAGGGCTCGCCGGCGATGAACCCGTCAATCTCGCCCGCGCGCAACGCCTCGACCATCAGCGAGGGCGGGAGCACGCGCATCGTCAGGTCGCGGTCGGGATCGACCCCGGCGGAGCCGAGCCAGTAACGCAGCATCAGCGCATGGCTGGAGAAACGATGGACGATGCCGATGATCGGCTTGCGGCGATGCAGGCCGATCGCCGCCGCGAAATCATGTGCCGCAGCAACCGGATCAGCGACGCGCTGCGCCGGATCCGGTTCGAGCGCTGCGACGAAATCGCTCGCCATCGTCAGCGCATTGCCGTTGACGCCGAGCTTGAACGGCGCGGAGATCGCCGCCGGATGCTGGCTGAGCCCGAGCGTCACCGCGATCGCCAGCGGCGCGAGCATATGCGCGGCCTGCACCTGGCCATAGACGAGCCGGTCGCGCAGCGTCGCCCAGGAGGTGGTGCGGAGCAGGGTGAGGTCGATCCCCTCGGCGGCGGCAAAGCCTTTCTCGCGCGCGGCGACGAGCACGGCGCTGTCGGTCAGCGGCAGGAAGGCGATCGAGATCGCGGTCATGATTGGCCCCCCAACAGGCTGCTTGCGGTGATCAACGCCTCGGCGACTTCGACGATGCGGCGGCCCTGGTTCATCGCCGTGGTGCGGAGCAGGGCATAGGCCTCCGCCTCGGGCAGGTTGCGGCTGCTCATCAGGATCGCCTTGGCACGGTCGATGGTCTTGCGCTCGGACAGGGCGGTTCGCGCCTCGTCGAGTTCGGTCTGCATCCGGGCAAAGGCGTTGAAGCGGCGGATCGCGAGATCGAGGATCGGCTTGACCCGTTCCTTGCGCAGCCCGTCGACCACATAGGCTGAAACGCCGGCATCGATCGCGGCGCCGATCATGGCATCATCGGACTGGTCGACGAACATCGCGATCGGCCGGGCGAGCGCGCGGCTGACCGCGAGCATTTCCTCGAGCGTATCGCGGCTCGGGCTGCCCAGGTCCATCAGCACGACATCGGGCGCCATGCGTTCGATCCGCGCGACAAAGCCGCCGCGCGGCGGGACGACCTGGATGTCGTCATAGCCAGCCTCGCGCAGGCCCTCCTCGAGCACGGTTGCGCGCAGGCCGCTATCGTCTACGATCACGATTCGCACTTCGAAGCCCCTGCAGCGGCTTTGCCGAACTCCCCGTTGCGGGCACATGGCGCTCAGGTCAACTGGTGCAGTGCAGCGGACGTAACAATCTTGCGCCCACCCACGGCTGCAACATTACTTTTCCACAATCTTCATTCTGTCACGGTTCGGAAACGCAACTGTCATGAACCCCACCTAGCGCGGCGCCGGGGCTGATTATGGCCAGATGGGGAATAGCGATAATGACGAAATCGACCGGGGCGCGGCTGCGTCTTCTTGGCGTGAGCGCCGCTGCGCTGGCGGTGTCCCTCGCTTCCGGTGCCGCCCTGGCGGAAACCGCGCCCGCCCCAGCGACCGCACCCGCCGAAACCCCCGATCCGAAAGCCGCGGCCACGCCGGCCGATGCCGATGCCCAGAAGATCGCCGAGGGCTCCGACATCGTCGTCACCGCCACCAAGGCGAACGAGATCGCCCCGGTCACCGCCTCGCTCCAGACCACTCAGCCACAATCGATCATCTCGCGCTCGTTCATCGAGGATTCGCTGCCGGCGACCTCCGATTTCAACCAGATCGCGCTGATCTCGCCGAGCGTGTCCGGCTATGGCAACGCCAACGGCCCGGGCCTCTCGGAATCCAAGGCGCAGATCCGCGGCTTCCAGGACGGCGAATATAATGTCACCTATGATGGCGTTCCGTTCGGCGACACCAATGATCCGACGCACCATTCGAACACCTTCTTCCCATCGAACACGATCGAGACGCTGATCGTCGATCGTGGCCCTGGTAACGCCAGCCAACTCGGCCAGGCGACCTTCGGCGGCAACATCAACCTCTTCTCGCGCGCGACGCGCGAGGATGCGAGCGTCGAGGCGAAGGGCTCTTACGGCAGCTACAACACCTGGCTGCTGCGCGGTGTCGCGCAGAGCGGCGCGATCAGGCAGCTCGGCGGCGCTGAAATCATCCTCAGCGCGCAGCACATCGGCTCCGACGGCGCACGCACCTATAGCCCGTTCAAATCCAACAACGTCTTTGGCAAGATCATGATTCCGATCGGGCCGGATGCGAAGCTGACCATCCTCGGCACCTATAATGAGAATGACTTCAACCAGCCCGACAAGGACGGCGCAACGCTCTCGCAGGTTGCACAGTTCGGAAAATATTTCAGCCTCAACAATGATCCGAATTCGCAGAGCTATTTCGGCTATAACCACACCCACAAGACGACGGATTTCGAGATCGTGAAATTCGAGGCGAATATCGCCCCGAATTCGATCTTCGAGAACCGCGCCTATACCTATAGCTATGACAATGAGACGTTGAGCGGCAACGATGTGACGCTGTACGCAACCGCGTCCGCCGCTGATATCGCCGCCGCCAACAAGGTCGTGCTGACGCCCGGCGGCGCCAAGGTGAATGGCGTGCCAGGTTATACCAAGACCAACAAATACCGGGTGTATGGCGATATCGCGAAGGCGCGGATCGATTTCGGGTTCGGCGCGATCACCGCCGGCGCGTGGATCGAATGGTCGGATACCTATCGCCAGCAGCGCGACGTCAATCTGGTGACCGGCGATCCCAATTTCGCCGAGAAACTGGTCAAGGACGCGGTCACCGGCGCAACGCTGCCGACACCGCAGAACATCAAGTTCGACCAGAATTCGCATACCAACCACACCGAGGAGTTCGTCGAACTCGAATTGCGGCCGATCGAAGGGCTGAAGATCACACCCGGCTTCAAGCATGTCGATTTCAACCGCAAGATCGATGCGCTCTACAACCAGACGACGCGCATCCCGCAGCGGCTCAGCAACACCTATGCCGCAAACCTGCCGTTCGCGACGATCAACTATGCGATCAGCGACTCGCTCGCCGTTTACGGACAATATGCCCGCGGCTTCCTCGCACCGCCGCTGAGCGTGCTGTATGTGCTCAACCCCGGCCTCTCATCCGTCGAGCCCGAACGCTCGACCAACTATCAGGCCGGCATCGTCTATCATGGCGGCAATCTCTCGATCGACGCTGATGTCTACAAGATTGATTTCAGTAATAAATTCTCGTCCTTCACCTCGGCCGTGCCGGGTGAGGGCGTGGTGTTCATCAACCTGGGCTCGGTCGAGTATAAAGGCGTTGAAGGGCAGATCACTTACGCTCTGCCGCACGGCTTCGCGGTGTTCGCCAATGGGTCGCGCAACTATGCCAAGACCGGCGATACGCACCAGCAGGTGACCAATGCACCTGAATATACCGCCGCTGCGGGCATTCTCTACAAGCAGGGTCCGATCCGCTTTTCGCTGATCGACAAATATACCGGCCGCCAATGGTTCGTGATGGGCGACGACCGCTACAAGAGCAATGGCTACAACACCGCCATCCTCTCGGCCCGCTACGATATCGGCCCGGTCCGGATCGGCGTCGAGGTCAACAACCTGCTTGATTCGAAGAAGGTGACCAATATCAACCAGGGCAAGACAGCTCCGTTTGACCAGTATTTCTACCAGACGGGGCGATCCTTCACCGGCGACATCACGCTGACCTTCTGATGCTGAAGCTGGGCCTTCTCGTCACCGCGGTGGTGCTTGTCGCCGCGGCTCCGGGCGGGAAGACCCCGCTGCTTGGCCCCGCCGATCTCGATCCCGCGCTGGTGCTGCCACCGCCCCCCGTGGCTGGCAGCGCGCAGGCCAGGGCAGAACTGGTAGAACTCCACGCAGCGGAGGCGGCGCGTTCGCCAGCTGATGAGGCCGATGCGCGTCTCGATGGCGATACCAAGAACGCCACGATCTTCGCCGCTGTGCTGGGGCCGCATTTCGATCTCGCGAAGCTTCCTGCCACCCAGGCGCTGCTGGCCGAAGTCCGCGCGAGCGAGAAGGCCGCGGTTGATCGCGGCAAGGACGAGTTCAAACGGCTGCGGCCTTATGCCGTGGATCCGAGCCTCAAGAGCTGCAAACGCAACGACGATCCGCTGTCGAGCTATCCGAGCGGCCACACCTCGATGGCCTTTTCGATGGGCGAGACGCTGGCGCGCCTGGTGCCGGAAAAGGCCGGGCCCTTGCTCGCGCGCGCCCAGCGCTACGGCCAGAGCCGCATCGTCTGCGGCCAGCATTTTCGCAGCGATGTCAGCGCCGGGCAGATGCTCGGGCTGCTGATCGCGGAACGGCTTATGGCGAAGCCGGCGTTTCGGGTGCGTTTTGCTGCCGCGCGGGTTGAGCTGGTCAGGGCTGGGGTGGCCGCGCGCCAATAGCCGTGTTGGCGGAGGCCCTGTTCCGAAGACCAGCGACCATGTCGCCATGTCATTACCAGAGATCGCGATGGTTCAGCGGGGGGCGTAGATACGAAGCATGGTGCCGTTGTCGTAAGCGGTTGTCACGAGAACGTTCAGCCTGAGCGCGTCCGCCAGGCCGCTGAAAAGGGGTTTGCCGCCACCATAAGCGATCGGCCGGGTGATGATGACATATTCATCGATCAGCCTTGCTTTCGACAGGGCCTGGGCGAATCCAGCGCCGCCCCATGCGATGACTTCGCCGCCGGGTTGTTCTTTCAACCTGGCGATTTCCGCGCGCAGATCCCCGTTCGCAATCGAGGAATCGGGCCAGGTCGCCTCCTTCAGCGTTTTCGAAAACACGACCTTGGGGATGTCGTTCATCGGGGCTGCATAGGCATCTTCGGATTTTTGCCAGAACGGCCCCATTTCCTCATAGCTCACGCGGCCCATGATGTGGGTGCCGGCGCGATGGATGCGATCGAGTTTCCAGCGCTTGAGTTCCGCCGGTTCCGGAGAACCGCCCGTCGGCATGCCTTCCGGCCCCACGACATATCCGTCGACCGACATGGTCATGATCAGGACGATTTTTCGCATGATAGCCTCCGTTCACTTGCTGATGAGCGCGGGCGGGTGCTGAGGATCATGCAGATGTGCCAGATCCTGTCTCAGCCTCTGCGCATTGCGCCTCAGGAAATCCGTGATGATCTCGAGCTGCTCGACATCATATTGTTCGCATAGCTCGGCCAGGGAGGGGTTCGGCTCGCCGAAATGGCTGCGCGTCGCGGTGACTGAGTCTTCGAGCAACGTGACTACGATCCGCCGGCGATCCGTGGGATGCGGGCCCCGGCTGACATAGGCTTTCTTGACGAGGCGATCGATCAGGTCAGTGACCGACGCGGTCGCCAATCCCGTCTCCGTTGCTATCTCTCCGGCACTGAGCGGGCCGAGACGCCTCAGCAGGAAGAGCGTCTTATAGCCAGTCGGGTCCAGGCCCATGCTCTGCGCAATCGCTGAATGGAACAGGACGATCGCCTCGCTGTGCACATTGCCGGCCTGGGCGAGCTCAGTGAGCACCTCTTCGCGCTGTCGGTCGGTTCGGGTTTGCGTTGACATGGCTGGATTCCCATTTATTACGGTAAACCGTACTATACGGCATATCGAGATAAATCAATGGGCGCCTTGCAGATTGAGAACCGTTCGATGAAGTGGTTCGCGCCGCTCCCGCTGGCGCTGTCCTATCCGTTCCTTCTGCAGGCGTTCAGCAGCTGGGCCGGAGCGCCGGGGAGCCATGTGGATATGGTCCGGGCGGCTGCCGGCTGGCTTTGCCTGTTGCTGGCGGTGGCGGTGCCACTGGTGGGCCTCGCCTGGGCCTATTGCCTGCGTTCGGTTGCGGACCCGGTGGATGCGCGGGTGCGGGCCCGATCGCTTGCCTATCTGACGATGATGGCGCCGCCGCTTTTCGTCTGGATCGGCGTCACGCGCGGCCTGATCGGGCGGCCGCTGAGCGATCAAACCATTTGGCTTGGGCTGTGGGTGGCGGCGATCGCCTATCTCGGCCTTCGACCGCCCGCCGCCGCCACGGGCGCCCCGTCCCCAAAGGTGCGGATCGTGCACGGGGTGGCGGCATCGCTCATCCTGCTCTTCATCGGCTTTCACCTGACCAATCATCTGTCCGGATTGATCGGGCCCGATATGCATGCGGCGATCATGAAGGCGGGGCGCTCGGTCTATCGGCGGCCGCTGGTCGAGGGGCTGCTGGTCGGATTGCTCCTTTTCCAGATCGCGACCGGCCTTGCCCTGGCGCGGCGCTGGAGCCGCCTGCCGGGCGATGGCTTTCGGGTGCTGCAGATCGGCAGCGGCCTTTATATCGCGAGCTTCATCGTCACTCATCTCAACTCGGCGCTGATCAGCGCGCGCGCGGTGCGGCATATCGAAACCAACTGGGCCTGGGCATCCGGCGCGCCCGAGGGGCTGATCCATGATGCGTGGAATATCAGGCTGGTCCCGCATTATGGCTGGGGGGTCTTCTTCATACTCGTCCATGTGTCGCTGGGGCTTCGCCAGGTGTTGATCGCCCACGGCTTGGCACCACGGCTCGTGAACCGGCTTTGGATGGGTGGTGTGGTCGGCTGCGGCGCAATCGCGCTGGCCATCATGGCTGGCTTGCTGGGGCTGAGGATCTGATCCGGACGGCGCGTTCAAGCCGCGGACTTGGCCAGGTTGAAACTGCAGGAGATCACAAAATGTCCGCATCGATACTGTATATGTCCATGTCCCTTGACGGCTATATTGCGGGCCCGAACGACAATCCGGGCAACCCGGGCGGCGATGGATTCATGCGACTGCATGATTGGTATGGGTTCGGACCCGACGGAAATCTGGACGAACCGTCGGGGGTGGCCGCACAGTTCCTGGCCGAAGGAAAAGCGACCGGCGCGATCGTCGCTGGCCGCCGCACCGTGGAGCAGGTGGATCATTGGGGCGGCGATGCTCATGGTGCTCCGATTTTCGTGCCGAGCCACAGGCCTGCGGCGCCCCATGTGGCGAACTACCCGCTCGTGACGTACGTTACCGACGGGATCGAGAGCGCAATGGCGCAAGCGAAGGCGGCTGCCGGCGGCCGGAACGTGCTTGTGAAGGGCGGATACACGGCTCGGAGCGCCATCGCGGCAGGTGTGCTCGATGAGCTGCAAATAGATTTGATCCCGGTGCTGTTCGGCGCGGGACGCCGCCTGTTCGACCTGCTGCCGATGCGGATCGAGCTGAAAATCGTCCGGGTGATCGACACGCCGGCGGCAACGCACATCCGCTATCGAGTCCAGGGGTGAGGCGGCATTGCGAGGTTTTAGGCGGTGGTCGCGGCGTGTTCGAGCGAGATTGTGTTCCCCGAACACCATCTTGGCTTTCCGGGGAAAGCCAAAGCTCGAACACCGGAACACGTCCGGCATGACGGGGTGGTTTAGGGCATCATGCGCTAAATCTGACCGAGGCTGGCCCTCGCAAAGCCCCCCTTTTCTTCTCCGGCGAAGGCCGGGGCCCAGTTGGAAAGGCTGATGTAACAACACGCAGCACCTGCCATAATCGTCCCCCAACTGGGCCCCGGCCTCCGCCGGGGAAGCAAGAAAAGGCTATGCGAACCCGGCTAGCGACTCAGATTTAGCGCACGATGCGCTAGTCATCTGGAACTGAAGTAAGTTCCATTATAGAGTGCTCCAGCCTAGGCGACAGGAGCGAACGAGATGGCACGAGGTCGGCCGACAGAGGCCCTGGTTTTGACGACGGATGAGCGCGAC
>Ga0105245_10000358_pt1 | contig 42613 bp, 31 predicted proteins | sample KBSM54metaG_FD_81523 | JGI IMG/M metagenome (GOLD analysis project Ga0105245, IMG submission 81523) | Miscanthus rhizosphere microbial communities from Kellogg Biological Station, Michigan, USA - KBS M5-4 metaG | ecosystem: Host-associated > Plants > Roots > Rhizosphere > Soil | place...
ATTTTCGACGTAATCCATGCATATCCCCAAAGGATGACCAGCAGGACCATGACGATCACCGCCTTGCGAGTCTCTCGCGCCTCGCTCATGGCGTATCGGCAATTTCGGGGTGCAGATTGCCGTCAAGCGCGACGCGCTGATCGAAGACGAAGCAACGGCCCTTGAAGTGGGCGGCGCCGCATTCCTCAAAATATTGCAGGATGCCGCCGTCGAGCTGGAAGACTTCGCGAAAACCTTTGCCGATCAGTACCGGTGCGGCTTTCTCGCAACGGATGCCGCCCGTGCAGAAGGTTACGATGGTCTTCTCCTTCAGTGACGGATCGAGTCGATCCGCTGCATCGGCAAACTGGCCGAAAGAACTCAGCTGCAAATCCACGGCGTTGTCGAATGTTCCGGCATCGACTTCGAAGGCATTCCTGGTATCGAGCAGCACGACGTCGCGACCCTCGTCGAGCCAGCGTTTGAGCTCTTTCGCGGCGACGACGGGAGCCCGCTGTCGCGCCGGATCCACACCAGGCACCCGCATCGTGATAATTTCCTTCTTGATCTTGACCAGCATCCGGTCGAACGGTTGATACGCGGACACGCTGCGCTTGAAGCGCAGGTCGGCAAACCGCGGATCATCGTGAATCAAGCGCTGGAATTTCGTCGCAGCCTGTTCGTCGCCGGCCAAAACGATGTTGATGCCTTCGAAACTCAGCAGAATCGTTCCTTTGAGCTGCAATTCGTTGCAATGCTGCCGCAGGGTTGCCTGCAATTCGTCCAGCGCGTCGAGCGCCACGAATTTATAGCCGGCGAGATTGAGGACAGACATGAATTTAAGGTGTTGCTTCGAGGAGGCGGCCATTCTACCAAGCCCGCGACACGGCAACCCTTTGTCACGGCGCGATTCTTCAACCAGCACTTCGCGCCTGGAAACGCCGGCGTAAAATAACTGCCATGCAACCGAAGTTTGTCCATCTGCGCCTGCACAGCGAATATTCGATCGTGGACGGGATTGTCCGCATTGACGACGCCGTGGCCGCGGCGGCAGCGGACGGCATGCCTGCTCTCGCGCTGACCGATCTTTCCAACCTTTTCGGAATGGTGAAGTTCTACCAGGCTGCGCGCGGCCAGGGTCTCAAGCCATTGATCGGTTGCGATGTATGGCTCAGCAATGAGACTGACCGCGACAAACCGTACCGCGCGCTGTTCCTGTGTGCTTCACGCGATGGATATCTCAAGCTCTGTGATTGGCTGACCCGCGCCTATCGCAGCAACCAGCATCGCGGCCGCGCCGAGCTTCAAAAGAACTGGTTGCGTGAATCCGGAACCGACGGCTTGATTGCCTTGTCTGGCGCCCATCTTGGTGACATCGGACATGCGCTGCTGGCTGACAACGCAGCGCAGGCCAAAAAATGCGCGCAATTCTGGGCGGAAGCGTTTCCGCAACGTTTTTACATCGAGTTACAACGTTCGGGCCAGCCGCACGCTGAACATTATGTAAAGCGTGCGGTGCGTTTGGCTTCGGACCTGCAATTGCCTGTCGTCGCGACGCATCCCGTGCAATTCATCAAGCCCGAAGATTTCGTCGCTCACGAGGCCAGGGTTTGCATCGCGGAAGGTTACGTGCTGTCCGACCAACGCCGGCCGCGCCATTTCAGCGACGAGCAATTTCTCAAGACCCAGGCGCAGATGGCCGAGCTGTTTGCGGACACGCCGCAGGCGCTGGAGAACGCAGTCGAGATCGCGCGGCGCTGCAGCTTCGTGCTCGAACTGGGCAAGTCACGGCTGCCGCTGTTTCCCACCCCGGATGGGATGACGCTGGAAGCATTCCTGCGCGAACGCGCTGCCGCAGGCCTCGAAGAGCGCATGCTCGCGCTGTATCCGGATGCATCGTCCCGCGCCGAACGAATGGCGGGCTATCGCGAGCGTCTGGAATTCGAGATCAACACCATCGTCCAGATGGGGTTTCCGGGCTACTTTCTGATCGTTGCCGACTTCATCAACTGGGCAAAGAGCAACGGCGTGCCGGTCGGGCCCGGACGCGGTTCCGGGGCGGGTTCGCTGGTCGCCTATTCCCTCGGCATTACGGATCTCGATCCTCTGCGCTATGGTTTGTTGTTCGAGCGCTTCCTGAATCCGGAGCGGGTATCCATGCCGGACTTCGACGTGGATTTTTGCCAGGACGGGCGCGACCGAGTGATCGACTATGTGCGCCAGAAGTATGGCGACGACTCGGTCTCGCAGATCGTTACCTTCGGCACCATGGCTGCCAAGGCCGTTGTGCGCGATGTCGGCCGCGTCATGGAATGGAACTACAGCCGCACCGACGAACTCGCAAAACTGATTCCGTTCCAGCCCGGCAAGCAAATCACCTTGCAGATGGCGCGCGAGATGGAACCGCGCCTCAAGGAGCGCGAAGAGTCCGAGGAAGAAACTCGTGAATTGCTGGCGCTCGCGGGACAACTGGAAGGATTGAGCCGCAACGTCGGCATGCATGCTGGCGGCGTGCTCATTGCACCAGGCAAATTGAGCGATTTCTGTCCGCTCTATGTCGCATCCGGCTCCGATAGCGCCGTGTCACAGCTCGACAAGGACGACGTCGAAGCGATCGGACTGGTGAAGTTCGATTTTCTGGGATTGACGACCCTGACGATTCTCGACTGGACTTTGCGTTTCATCAAACGCCTCGATCCGCAGGCGAAGATCATTCTGGAGCAATTGCCGCTGGACGATGCGGCGTCGTACAAGATTTTCGCGAGTGCCAATACCACCGCAGTGTTCCAGTTCGAATCCCGCGGCATGCGCGACTTGCTGAAGCAGGCGCGTCCGGACCGCTTCGAGGACATCATCGCACTGGTCGCCTTGTACCGCCCCGGTCCGATGGAGCTGATACCCGATTTCATCACGCGCAAGCATGGCAAGAAGTTTGGCTATCCCGACCCGCGCGTGGAGACGATTCTTGCCGAAACCTACGGCATCATGGTGTACCAGGAGCAGGTCATGCAGATGGCCCAGATCATCGGCGGCTACAGCCTCGGCGGAGCCGACTTGCTGCGCAGGGCAATGGGCAAGAAAAAAGCCGAGGAGATGGCGCAGCACCGCAGCATATTCCGCGAGGGCGCAGGCAAGAATGGCCTGACGCCGGCCAAGGCCGACGAGATCTTCGACCTGATGGAGAAGTTTGCCGGATACGGTTTCAACAAATCGCACGCGGCGGCTTACGCGCTCGTTGCCTTCCAGACGGCCTACTTCAAGGCGCATCACACCGCGGCCTTCATGGCAGCCAACATGTCGGCGATCATGGACGATACCGACAAGGTGCAGCAGTTCCATGAAGACGCGATCGCCAACAAGCTGGAAATGCTGCCGCCGGACATCCACGCGAGCGAATACCGCTTCGTGCCAGTCGATGAAAAGCGCATCCGCTATGGGCTTGGCGGCGTCAAGGGAACCGGCGAGTCCGCGATCGAGCACATCATCGGGGCGCGGACCGCAGGCCCGTTCAAGGACCTGTTCGATTTCTGTCGGCGGGTAGACCGCCGCATCGTAAACCGCCGCGTTATTGAAGCGCTGGTGCGCGCGGGAGCCTTCGATTCGCTCAACGATCACCGCTCCAGCCTGCTGGCTTCGGTGGGTATAGCGATGGAAGCGGCCGAGCAGGAGAGCCGGTCCGCATCGCAGGTTAGCCTGTTCGGCGAATCATCGACGGGGGCCGACGGGCCGAAGCTGATCGAGGCGGCGCCGTGGGACGAATCTGAACGCCTGCAAAACGAAAAGCTTGCGCTCGGGTTCTATTACAGCGGTCATCCGTTCAAGTTCTACGAGCAAGAATTCTCATGCGTCGTGCGCACACGGCTGGCAAAACTTTCGCCGCCCGCGCCGGACGAGGGGGCGCGCCAGATTAATCTGGCCGGCGTCGTGGAATCGGTCCGGATGCAGAAAACCGCCAACGGCCGCATGATGGTCATGATGGTATCCGACGGCACCGCGCGCGTTGAGGTCGTGGTCTACGACGAAGTTCTCGATCGGCACCGCAGTCTGGTGCGCGAAGACGTGGTCGTGCTGATCGAGGCAAAGGTGCGATCGTTCCGGCGTGGCGGCGAAGACGGGGAAGAAAACGTCGTCATGCGCATCGCCGCCGAAAAAATCCACGACCTTGCCGGTGTGCGGGCCAGGTTTGGCCGCAACCTCAAACTGTCCATGAACGGTGCCGCGGACGCAAAGATATTGAAAAAAGTGCTCGAACCCTATCGCAATGGACCGTTACGGGTGTCGATCGCCTATACCAATGGAAATGCGGAGGCGGAATTCGACTTGGGCGACGACTGGAAAATCAGACCGGACGACAACCTCATGTCGGAACTGGGCAAATGGCTGGAACCAAAAAATGTCCAGGTCGTCTATCCGTGAAGCAGCCAACACTCATTGATTCGCGTTTGATCGACGCCGTTTCGGCTCAAGCGGCGGCCAGCCCGCGCCGGCGGCAGAATTTCAACTTCCATGCGCAGGAATCGGCACCGGCAAATCGCTTGCTCAATGCAATCGAGCCGGATTCCTACGTACAGCCGCACCGGCACCTGGATCCGGCAAAAGACGAAACGCTGATCGTGTTGCGGGGTGCCGTCGGCCTGGTCGTATTCGACGACAAGGGCCGAATTCTTCAGCACACCGTGTTGCGCGCGGGAACCGGGGCGATTGGTGTCGATATCCCGCATTCGACCTGGCATACCTTCGTCGGGCTCGAACCGGGATCGGTCATCTTCGAGGCCAAGGCCGGGCCGTACTTGCCGCTCGGGCGGGAAGAAAAGCCTTTCTGGGCGCCGGCAGAGCGCGATCCGGAAGCAATGGCGTATCTGGAAAAATTGATCAGCATGTTCCGCGTGGAACTGGCCGACTGACAAGAATTGGAAGGGCGTTTTACCTGGAACCGTGAACGTACTCGATACATTTCATCCCGCAGTAGCTGGCTGGTTTCGCCGCACGTACGCTGCGCCGACCGAGCCCCAGACCCAGGCCTGGCCGGCGATCAGTTCCGGCAACAATGCGCTGATCGCGGCGCCCACGGGTTCGGGCAAGACGCTGGCGGCGTTTCTGGCCACGATCGACGCGCTGATCCGGCTGGGAGTGCGCGGAGAGTTGCGTGACGAGATTCATGTCGTCTACGTTTCGCCGCTGAAGGCCTTGTCCAACGACATCCAGAAAAATCTCGATGAGCCCCTGGCCGGCATCCGCAAGGAACTTCTGGAATCGGGTCTGCCGGACGTGGAAATCCGCACGGTGGTACGCACGGGCGACACGCCGCAGGCCGATCGCGAACGCATGCGCCGCAAGCCGCCGCATATCCTGGTGACGACGCCCGAATCGCTATACATCCTGCTCACGAGCGCATCGGGCCGCAAGATGCTGGCCACCACGCGTGCCGTCATCGTGGACGAAATCCACGCGATCGCGCCCAACAAGCGCGGCGTGCATTTGTCGCTTTCCCTCGAGCGTTTGCAGCATCTGACTGGCGGCCAGTTGGCGCGGGTCGGGCTGTCGGCGACGCAGAAACCCATCGAAGAGGTCGCGCGCTTCCTGGTGGGGGGTGGACAGTCCGGCGGGCTGTTCGATTCGAACGCCTGCACCATTGTCGACACCGGACACGTCCGTAAACGCGACCTCGCTCTCGAAGTGCCGGAATCGCCGCTCGAAGCCGTCATGTCGGCGGAAGTCTGGACCCAGGTGTATGACCGGCTCGCGGAATTGGTCCGCGAACACCGCTCGACCCTGATATTCGTCAATACGCGGCGATTGGCGGAGCGCGCTGCGCGTGCACTTTCCGAGCGGCTGGGCGAAGACCAGGTGACTTCGCACCACGGCAGCATGGCGCGGGAGCAACGGCTGAATGCGGAACAAAGGTTGAAGCGTGGCGAACTTAAAGCGCTGATTGCCACGGCCTCCCTTGAGTTGGGCATCGACATCGGACATGTGGACCTCGTGTGTCAGTTGTCAACGCCGCGCAGGATCGCGGCGCTGTTGCAGCGCGTCGGTCGTTCGGGACATGCTGTGGGGGGATTACCGAAAGGGCGTCTATTCCCCGTGTCGCGCGATGATCTCGTGGAATGCACCGCGCTGCTGGATGCGGTTCGGCGCGAGGAACTGGATCGCCTCGTTATTCCTCCCAAACCGCTGGATGTCCTGGCCCAGCAGATCGCCGCAGAGGTGGCTTCAGGCGAATGGGACGAGGAAGAATTGTACAACCTGATGCGGCGGGCTTGGCCCTATCGCGACCTCACCCGTCAGGAATACGGTGACGTCCTGCAGATGCTGGCGGAAGGATACTCGACGCGCCGCGGCCGCAAGCGCGCCCTGATTCATCGCGATCCGGTCAACCGCAAATTGCGCCCGCGCGACGGCCTGCGGCTCACCGCCGTGACCTCCGGCGGTACGATTCCCGATACCGCCGATTACGCCGTCGTGCTTTCGCCTCAGGACATCGTGGTCGGCACGGTCAACGAAGATTTCGCGGTGGAGAGTCTGGCGGGCGACGTGTTCCAGCTTGGCAATACCTCGTATCGCATCCTGCGCGTCGAAGCGGGGCGGGTGCGCGTCGAAGACGCTGAGGGCATGCCGCCATCCATTCCCTTCTGGCTCGGCGAAGCGCCGGCACGCAGCGACGAAGTATCTTTCGCGGTATCGAGGTTGCGCGCGGACATCGATGGACGGCTGCCGGACGCACAGGTTACGCGGGACTACCTGGTCGACGAAGTTGGTATCGCGGCCGATGCCGCTTCGCAACTGGTCGATTATCTGGCCGGCGCGAAGGCGGCACTCGGCGTCCTGCCAACCCAGAAGAAACTGTTATTCGAGCGGTTCTTCGACGAAAGCGGCGGCACGCAACTGGTCATCCATTCCCCCTACGGCAATCGCATCAACCGCGCGTGGGGGCTCGCACTGCGCAAGCGGTTTTGCCGCAAGTTCAATTTCGAATTGCAGGCGGCGGCAACCGAAGACGCGATCATCTTTTCGCTGACTGCCACACACAGTTTTCCCCTTGACGAAGTGGCGCGCTACCTGCATTCAAACAGCGTGCGCCAGGTATTGATTCAGGCGCTGCTCGACGCACCAATGTTCCTGACGCGCTGGCGCTGGGATGCGTCCATCGCATTGGCGCTCCCTCGCTTTCGCGGCGGCAACAAGGTGCCGCCGCAGTTGCAGCGCATGGAAGCCGAGGATCTGGTCGCCGTGGTATTCCCCGATCAACTCGCTTGCCAGGAAAACATCCCCGGTGATCGCGAGATCCCCGATCACCCGCTGGTGAAACAGACCATCGACGATTGTCTGTTCGAGGCCATGGACATTGAAGGGTTCGAAAACCTGCTTCGTGCCATTGAGCGTGGTGAGGTGGAGATCGAGACGCGCGAGCTGGTCGAGCCCTCGCCGCTTGCGCTCGAGATTCTGTCGGCCCGGCCCTACGCGTACCTCGACGACGCTCCGCTGGAAGAGCGGCGCACGCAGGCGGTAGTCAGCCGCCGCTGGCTCGATCCGGAGAGCGCGGCGGATATCGGCCGGCTCGATCCCGATGCAATCGCGCGAGTCCGGGAAGAGGCCTGGCCGCAGGTGGAGTCGGCGGACGAATTACACGATGCCTTGAGTTGGCTCGGCTTGCTTACCGAGCGCGAGATGGCCGAGCAGCCGGCCTGGGCACCGCTGATCGCCGAGCTCGTCCGCGACAAACGCGTTGCTCATGTCGTGCCGCCAGGTCATTCTGAAGGGAACTGCTTCGTGGTTGCCGCCGAGCGCCTTCCCGAGTTCAATGCCGTGCATCCCGAGGCGCGCATTGAACCTGCAATCGTTGTTCCCGGCGAATACGCAAAGATCTGGTCGCGCGAAGGCGCTCTGGTCGAAATCGTGCGTGGGCGCCTCGAAGGCCTGGGCCCGGTAACGGCGCCGGCGCTTGCCGCGTCGATAGCCGTGCCGGTGGCCGACATCGAAATTGCCTTGCTTGCGCTGGAGGCCGAGGGCTTCGTCATGCGCGGCAGTTTCACGCCGGATGCAGGCACCGAGTGGTGCGAGCGCAGGCTGTTGGCGCGCATCACCCGTTACACCGTCAAACGTTTGCGACAGGAGGTTGAACCGGTTAGCGCCGCGGATTTCATGCGTTTCCTGCTCGATTGGCAGCATGTTGGAGAGCGTATGGAAGGTCCGGATGCGGTTGCGGCCGTGGTGTCCCAACTGGAAGGTTTCGAGGCCGCCGCCGGTTCCTGGGAAACCGAACTGATTCCGGCACGGGTTTCGGGATATGAGCCGCACTGGCTCGACGATCTTTGCCGTGCTGGCCGGGTAGTGTGGACGCGATTGGAAGCGCCGAAGATGGACGCTACCCGGACTCAGGGACCGAGTCCGGTACGCAGCACGCCGATTACTCTGCTCACACGGAAAAATCTGGGCGTTTGGACGGCATTGGCGAAGGCAACCGATCCGCAGTCGGTGCGTATCAGCACACGCGCACAGGCCGTCGCCGATTACCTCGCGCGACAAGGCGCTTCCTTCTTCGACGATATCGCCGAAGGCCTGGACCAGCCGCGCACTTTCATCGAGGACGCACTGCGAGAACTCACCGCGGCCGGGCTGGTCAATTCCGACGGTTTCAGCGGATTGCGGGCGCTGTTGCTGCCCGCCGATCGCCGCAAGCCCATCGGCGGCGGACGTCGCCGGCGCACGGCGGTGTTCGGCGTCGAGGATGCGGGACGCTGGGCCCTGATCCGGCGCAAGCCCGCGAGCGCTGGCAACAGCATTGCGCTTGAACGTGAAACAGCCGAACAGATTGCACGCTCGTTGCTAAAACGCTACGGCGTGATCTTCTGGAGAATGCTGGCGCGCGAAGCCGATTGGCTGCCGCCCTGGCGCGAACTGTTGATGGCGTGCCGCCGGCTCGAGACCCGGGGAGAGATACGCGGTGGCCGTTTTGTCGCCGGTTTTTCGGGCGAGCAATTTGCGTTGCCCGAGGCGGTTGGCGTGCTGCGCGGTGTGCGTAACGCGGAAAAATCCGGTTTGATGATGACGGTAAGCGGCGCCGATCCTCTTAACCTTGCAGGCATCGTCCTCCCCGGCGCGCGCGTTCCCGCAATTTACAGCAATAGAGTCTTGTATCGCGATGGCGTTGCCGTCGCGGCGCTGATCGCGGGAGATGTGCAGTACTTCGAGAAGGTCGATCAGGAAACGGCCTGGGCGATGCGCAACATGCTGTTACGGACGCATGCTCCGCAGGAACTCGCTTCGCTGATGTGATTCAGACACGCAAGGTTCACCTCGAAGACACGAAGATCACGAAGAAACCCAGATAGAAAATTTCGCCGTGGTAGCAATGTGTCTGTTATTCCGGCTTTTTGATCTGATGTCGAATTTCTCTTGCACTTCTTCGTGATCTTCGTGTCTACGTGGTGCAAAGAATGGGTTGTCAGAGAGTGGGTTTCTTGTCGAAAGTGCCGTAGCGACCTTCTCCTTCGGCCGACTCGACTTCGACTCTATCCACTTTCGCAGCATCCGGCCCGTGCTGGGCCCACTCGATCAACCGGCCTACCTCGAACTCATCACCCTGCACTACGGCTTCGACCGTTGCATCCGCGCGGTTGCGCACCCAACCAGTTACATTCAGTTGTTCGGCGCGCTGACGCATTGACTCGCGAAAAAAGACGCCCTGGACGCGGCCGTGGATTTTAAGGCGGCGGGTGATTTGCAAAGGGACTACAACAAACTCGCGCACTCACCGCAGAGGACGCGGAGGACGCAGAGGAAAGGCGGAGGGAAAAACATCCTTTTTTGAGGAGTGTTCATTGGCTGATAATCCAATCCGGTAAAATTTGGCGCCAGAAGTCAGTCGCCAGCTACCTCGCGTTTAACTCCACGTTTTCTTTTCCTCGTACTTGTTTTTCCTCTGCGTCCTCCGCGTCCTCTGCGGTGAGAGCGAATCTTCAGTTACTTTACCTTCATGCCCGGCTGGGCGCCGTCATCCGGCGAGAGCAGGAAAATGCCCGGGCCGTCGCCGCTCGCGGCGAGCACCATGCCTTGGGATTCGCCGAAGCGCATCTTGCGCGGCTGCAGGTTGGCGACCATTACCGTAAGACGGCCGACGAGCTTGGAGGGATCGTATGCGGACTTGATACCGGCGAACACCTGGCGGGTTTCGGTGCCGATGTCGAGCTGCAGCTTGAGCAACTTCTCCGCGCCTTCGACATATTCGGCACTGACAATCCGGGCGACGCGCAGATCGACTTTGTTGAAATCGTCGATGGTGATGGTGGAGGGTTGCGTGGTGGCGGCTTCCATTTTCTTCTCCTGATTCTGTGCGGGCTGCGAAGGCGCGCCGCCTGTCGGTTGAAGGGTTTCCTTGTTCGCTTCGACCAGGGCGGCTACCTGCTTGGGATCGACGCGGGTCAACAAATGCTTGTATGAAAGTATGCTTTCCGGAATTTCCTCGAGATCCGACCAAAGGAATTCTCGATCCAGGCCGAACAGTTCCATCGCCACGCGATGGGACGTCCGAGGAAGGATAGGAGTCAGCAGGATCGTCAGAGTCTTGAACGAAAACAACGCGCGTGTGCAAACCTCGTGCAACAGTTCGCGTTTGGAAGGATCCTTTGCGAGCGCCCATGGTTGCATATCGTCTACATAGACATTCACTGCATCAACCGCCTTCATGATTTCGCGGATGGCTTTTCCGTATTCGCGCGCGTCAAACGCTTCCTGCACCAGAAAGGCTATACCCCGGATGGCCTGCAAATTACGATTCAACTCGCCCAAAGTCTTTTCAGACTGGGACAGCTTGCCATCAAATTGTTTGGCAATGAATCCTGCGCAGCGGCTCGCGATGTTCACGTACTTGCCCACGAGGTCGCTGTTCACGCGCGCCACAAAGTCATCGAGGCTCAGATCGATGTCCTCCATCGACGCGTTCAGCTTCGCCGCGTAGTAGTAACGCAGCCATTCGGGATTCAAACCTTGTTGAAGATAGCTCTCGGCGGTAATGAACGTTCCGCGCGATTTGGACATCTTCTGACCGTCAACAGTCAGAAATCCATGCGCAAAAACTTTCGTTGGCACTCGGTAACCGGCGAACTGCAGCATTGCAGGCCAGAACAGTGCATGAAAATAGAGAATGTCCTTGCCGATGAAGTGCACCATCTCGGTGTTGCCATCCGGACGCAGGAATTCGTCGATTTCTTTCTGCGAACGGCCTGTCTTCTCGAAGTAGTTGCGGAAGCTGCCGAAGTAACCCACCGGCGCATCCAGCCAGACGTAGAAGAATTTCTGATTGTTCGTCCCCGGAATCGGAAAGCCGAAATAAGGCGCGTCCCGGGATATATCCCAATCAGCCAGCTTGTTGTCGCCAGGCTCGCCGAGCCATTCCTTCATCTTGTTGGCTGCCTCAGGCTGCAGGCGATCGCCGGTTTGCGTGAATCCGCGCAGGAACTCTTCGCAGCGCTTGTCCGACAGCTTGAAGAAATGGTGCTCCGAAGCCTTGCGCTCCGGCTTCGCTCCCGACACGACGGAGTAGGGATCGATCAGATCGGTCGGGCTGTAGGTCTTGCCGCAGACCTCGCAGGAATCCCCGTACTGGTCCTTGGAGTGGCAATTTGGGCACTCGCCCTTGATGTAGCGATCCGGCAGGAACATCGCCTTCACCGGATCGTAGAACTGCTCGACCGAGCGTTTGGCGATCAGGTCCTTCGCATCGAGCTGGCGGTAGATGTCCTCGCAGAATGCCTGGTTCTCGGGAGAATTCGTGGTGTAGTAGTTGTCGAACTCGACGTGGAATCCCCTGAAGTCGCGGGTGTGCTCGCCGTAGACGCGGGTGACGAGTTGCTCGGGCGTGATGCCTTCCAGGTCGGCGCGCAGCATGATCGGCGTGCCGTGGGTATCGTCCGCGCAGACATAATGCACTTCGTTGCCCTGCATTCTCTGGAAGCGCACCCAGATGTCGGTCTGGATGTACTCCACGAGGTGGCCGAGGTGGATGCTGCCGTTGGCGTACGGCAACGCCGAGGTGACGAGGATCCTGCGCTTCATTTCAAGAGGGCCGAAAAGCACGAATTCTAGCAAATGGACCCCGTAAAAACGCTTTACTGACCGGAGAATCGGCATAAAATTCGGCCCTTCGATTCCAAGACAGCAGGCATGGCGATAAGCGAAGAGCAGGTCAGGACAGCACTCCAGACATTCACCGATCCGGCGACCGGGCAGGATTACGTCACCGGCAAAGAAGCCCGGAATATCCGCATAGACGGCAATAACGTCTCCCTGGAGATCGTGCTGGGGTATCCGGCGAAGAGCGTGATCGACGGCATTCGCAAGGAACTGACCGAGCGCATCGCCAGGATTCCCGGGGTGGGGAAGGTGAATCTCGATGTGCAGGTCAAGATCGTTCCACATGCGGTGCAGCGCGGATTGAAGCTGCTGGCCGGCGTCAAGAACGTGATTGCGGTGGCGTCCGGCAAGGGAGGCGTGGGCAAATCCACGACCGCCGTGAACCTGGCGTTGGCGCTCGCTGCGGAAGGCGCCAAGGTCGGAATTCTGGACGCGGACATCTATGGTCCGTCCCAGCAAATGATGATGGGTCTGTCGGGCAAGCCGATGTCGCCCGACGGCAAGTCGATCGAACCGATGGTGAATTACGGTGTGCAGGCGATGTCCATCGGACTGCTTATCGACGTCGACACGCCGATGGTCTGGCGCGGACCGATGGTGACCCAGGCGCTGGAACAATTGCTGCGCGATACGCAATGGAAGGACCTGGACTACCTCGTGGTGGACCTGCCGCCCGGAACGGGAGATATCCAGCTAACGCTGTCGCAGAAGGTTCCGGTCACCGGTGCGGTCATCGTCACCACACCGCAGGATATCGCGCTGATCGACGCGCGCAAGGGCCTCAAGATGTTCGAAAAGGTAGGTGTGCCAATCCTGGGTCTGGTGGAGAACATGAGTGTGCATATCTGTTCGAACTGCGGCCACGAAGAGCACGTCTTCGGCGAAGGGGGCGCTGCACGGATGAGCAAGGACTACAAGGTGGACGTCGTCGGCAGCCTGCCGCTGGACATCAAGATCCGCGAGCATGCGGATTCCGGCAGGCCCACCGTGGTCGCCGAACCCGACAGCCGTTCGGCACAGATCTACAAAGAAATCGCCCGCAAGGTCGCCGCGCGCATCGCCGAACTGGCAAAAGACCACAGCGGCGCGTTTCCCAAGATTGTTATTCAGAATACGTGATGGAGAAGCAGGGATGAGGGACGCCCACGGGATACCGGCCTTCGGCCATAAGGGACGAGGGACGAGGGACGAAAAGCAAGACTCCAAGTCGAGCTCGGCATTTTGGTTTTCCCCTCGTCCCTTGGCGAAGCCATGAGTATCAAATCCGACAGGTGGATCCGCCGCATGGCGAGCGAGCACCGCATGATCGAGCCGTTCGAGCCCGGCCAGGTGCGGGAGGTCAACGGCAAGAGGATCGTTTCCTACGGCACGTCCAGCTACGGCTACGACATTCGCTGCTCGAGAGACTTCAAGATTTTCACCAACATCAATTCGACGATGGTGGACCCGAAGAATTTCGACGAGAAATCTTTTGTGGATGTGAGCGGCGATGTCTGCATCATTCCGCCGAATTCGTTCGCGCTCGCGCGCACGGTGGAGTATTTCCGCATTCCGCGCAACGTGCTGACCATTTGCCTCGGCAAGTCCACCTACGCGCGTTGCGGCATTATCGTCAACGTCACGCCCTTCGAGCCGGAGTGGGAGGGTTTCGTCACCCTGGAGTTTTCAAATACCACCCCGCTGCCGGCCAAGATCTACGCCAACGAGGGCGTTGCGCAAGTGATTTTCTTCGAATCCGACCCTGATGACGTCTGCGAGACTTCCTACCGCGACCGTGGCGGCAAGTATCAGGGACAACAGGGCGTCACGTTGCCCAAAATCTAGGACGCTTTTTCCGCACGTGGCCAAGCCACATCACGCAGCCATTAGAACCCGCGGGCCTTCAGCGCCGCCGGTCCCTGCAGGGAGACCCGCATGAAGTTTCGCTTCCCAGTGGTCATCATCGACGAAGACTACCGCTCGGAAAATACCAGCGGCCTGGGTGTAAGGGCGCTTGCCAAGGCGCTCGAAGACGAGGGCATGGAGGTTCTCGGCGTCACCAGTTACGGCGATCTGTCCTCCTTCGCGCAACAGCAAAGCCGCGCTTCGGCTTTCATTCTGTCGATCGATGACGAGGAATTCGGCGCCGGGTCGGAAGAAGAGACCAACACGGCATTGAAAACGCTGCGTGCCTTCGTGCAGGAACTGCGCTTCAGGAATGCGGATATTCCCATCTATCTGTATGGCGAGACGCGCACGTCACGCCATATTCCGAACGACATTCTGCGCGAGCTGCACGGCTTCATTCACATGTTCGAGGATACGCCGGAGTTCGTTGCGCGCCACATTATCCGCGAGGCGCGATCTTACCTCGACGGGCTTTCACCGCCATTCTTCCGCGCGTTGGTGCATTACGCCCAGGATGGATCATATTCGTGGCATTGCCCCGGGCATTCCGGCGGCGTGGCCTTTCTCAAGAGTCCAGTCGGGCAAATGTTCCACCAGTTCTTCGGCGAGAACATGTTGCGCGCCGACGTCTGCAACGCGGTGGATGAACTGGGACAGTTGCTCGATCATACCGGGCCGGTGGCGGCTTCCGAGCGCAACGCGGCGCGGATATTCAATGCGGATCACTGCTTCTTCGTCACCAACGGCACGTCGACGTCGAACAAGATGGTCTGGCACGCCAACGTGGCACCGGACGACATTGTCGTGGTAGACCGCAACTGCCACGTTTCCATCCTGCACGCGATTACGATGACGGGCGCGATTCCGGTGTTCCTCACGCCGACGCGCAACCATCTTGGCATCATCGGCCCCATTCCGCTCGAGGAATTCAAGCCGGAGAACATCCAGAAAAAAATCGAAGCCAATCCGTTCGCGCGCGCCGTGAAGCGCAAGAAGCCCCGCATTCTGACCATCACCCAGAGTACCTATGACGGCGTCGTCTACAACGTCGAAATGCTGAAGGACACGCTGAATTCCTCGATAGACACCTTGCACTTCGACGAGGCCTGGCTGCCGCACGCCACGTTTCACGATTTTTACAAGAACATGCACGCGATCGGCAAGGACCGGCCGCGCACCAAGGATTCCGTCATTTACGCGACGCATTCCACGCACAAACTGTTAGCCGGCATTTCCCAGGCATCGCAGATTCTGGTGCAGGAATCCCAGACCAGGAAACTGGACCGCCATGCGTTCAACGAGGCTTACCTGATGCATACGTCGACCTCGCCGCAATACGCGATCATCGCGTCGTGCGATGTCGCCGCGGCCATGATGGAACCACCGGGCGGCACCGCGCTGGTCGAGGAGTCCATCGTCGAAGCGCTCGATTTTCGCCGCGCCATGCGCAAGGTCGACGAGGAATTCGGCAAGGATTGGTGGTTCAAGGTGTGGGGACCGGAGAAGCTGGCCAAGGAAGGCATCGGATCGCGCGAGGACTGGGTTCTCAAGTCGAACGAGAAATGGCACGGCTTTGGCAACCTCGTGCCTGGATTCAACATGCTCGACCCGATCAAGGCCACGGTCATCACGCCCGGTCTGGATGTATCGGGCAAGTTCGCCAAGACCGGGATTCCCGCGGCCATCGTGACGCGGTATCTGGCCGAGCACGGCGTTATCGTGGAGAAGACCGGTCTGTATTCGTTCTTTATCATGTTCACGATCGGCATCACCAAGGGCCGCTGGAATACGCTGGTGACCGCGTTGCAGCAGTTCAAGGACGACTATGACAAGAATCAGCCTTTGTGGCGCATCCTGCCCGAGTTTTGCCAGGCCTTTCCACGCTATGAGCGTCTGGGCATGCGCGATCTGTGCGAACAGATCCACGGGATGTACAAGGCTAACGACGTTGCACGACTGACAACGGAGATGTATCTCTCCGACATGCAGCCCTCGATGAAGCCCTCGGATGCGTTTGCCGCCATGGCGCACCGGGAGATCGACCGCGTCGAAATAGACAGGCTGGAGGGGCGCGTGACCAGCGTGCTGCTGACACCCTATCCTCCCGGCATTCCGCTGCTGGTGCCTGGCGAGCGTTTCAATGAGACGATCGTCCACTATCTCCAGTTCGCGCGCGAATTCAATCGCACCTTCCCCGGATTCGACACCGACATCCATGGCCTCGTCGAGGAGAATTCGGCGGGCGAATTGCGCTATTTTGTGGACTGCGTGCGCCAAAGTTGAGGGTGATATCGACACTGGCAAGGTTTGACGCTGCGCCGCCGCTTGGGTAATGTTCATAGCGTTTGCTTGTCTTATCTCGGGTTTAGATCGTTGCGTTTTGCGCTTATTGTTTTGCGCTAATCAAGGGGAGCCAATGCGATACCTAAGGCAGTCGGCGCTTCTATTGTCGTTGTGGGTGGCGTTTGCAATTTCGAGCTTCGCCGCCGACGATGTCTTGTTGCAGGCAAAACAATTGCTCGATAGCGGCAAGGCACAGGAGGCTTACAGCCTTCTGGTGCCCTTGCAATCCGCGCGCGCAGGTGATCCCGACTACGATTTTTTGCTCGGGTCTTCCGCGCTTGAGCTGGGTAAAAATACGGAAGCGGTCTTTGCTCTGGAACGCGTACTGGCCGTCCAGCCGAACAGCGCGCCGGCAAGAGCCCAGATTGCTCGTGCCTACTACAACTTGAAAGAGATGGAGACGGCCAGGCGCGAATTCGAGAATGTGAAGAAACAGGACGTGACGCCGGAAGTGACCGCCACCATCGACCGCTTTCTGGATGCCATCACGCGGGTCGAAGATTCAGAGCGAACCGTGATTCACGGGTTTGTGGAATTCGGCCTGGGCTACGACAGCAACGTCAATAGTGCCACTGCCGATAGTCAGGTCGCCGTTCCGGGCTTCGGCGGTGCATTGTTCACACTGGCTCCGACGGCCAAGAGAATCGGGGACACGTTTTTCAGTTTCGGCGGAGGACTGAACTTCCAGCACCCCCTTTCGAAGAGACTCGCGTTGTTCGGCGGACTTGCGTACCAAAACAAGTCAAACTTCAGCGAGACCGATTTCTCGACCTATTACTACGATGCCAATCTGGGGCTGAGTTATCGCTTCGATCGCGATACGTTCACCCTGGCCGGGCAATACAATTCTTTCTGGGTCGACAACCCGCAGTTGTACAACGAGGCCTATCGCAATGCCTCGGGAGCGACTGCCCAGTGGCAGCATGATTTTGACTCCCGCAACCAGATCAGCTTGTTCCTCCAGTACAGCGATCTCATTTATCCCGATCAGCAAATTCGCGATGCCAATCGATATATCGGCGGCGCCGGGTATGCGCATGCGTTCGGACGCGGCACAGTGATCACCTATGCCGGCCTTTATGGCGGCACGGAGAAAGAAAAAGCCGACGGCTTTCCCGAGTTTGGGCACGATGTCTATGGCGTGCGTTTGGGCGGGCAATGGAATCTCAACGAAAGGTATTCATTGTTCGCCAGCGCGAGTTTTGAAAAGCGCAACTATGGGGGCCCCGATCCGTCGTTCCTGATCGACAGGAGAGACGATCAATACAGTGCCTCGGGTGGGCTTGTTTTCGTTCCCAAAAAGAATGTGCGAATTACCCCGCAGGTTAGCTGGACCGACAGCAAATCCAATATCTCGATTTACGAATTCGACAGAGTGATTTATCAAGTTACGTTTCGACAGGACATTTGATTCGCGAGTTTTCTGCTGCGAAATGGTTGAAAATCCGGGAAGGAGTCAGCATGCCTCAGCGCTTTAAGCTCACCGACCGCACCGCGTTAATTGTGGCGGTTGCCGCAGCCTATCCCGCGGTCGGTTATTCCGCGCCCGCTGCACAGGTCGACTTCGCCGTCGGCGACGTTACGGCCGTGGGGGCAAACGGACAAAGCCGCACGCTGGGCAAGGGAGCGCAAATAGAGCAGGGCGACACCGTAAACACCAACGGCGGCCGCGCTCAGTTGCGGTTCACCGACGGCGCCTATGTTTCCCTGCAGCCGCAAACGCAGTTTCGCATTGACCAATATCGGTACGAAGGCAAGAGCGATGGCAACGAAAAGGGATTTTTCAGCCTGTTGAAGGGCGGACTGCGGACAATAACCGGCCTCGTCGGGCGCAGCAACAAGCGCAACTACCAGGTCAGCACATCCGTTGCAACCATCGGCATTCGTGGCACCGAATATACGATCCAGTACGGCCAATCGGTCACCGGCACGGTGGGAGAGGGCGAGATCAACGTCTGCAACGGGGCAGGGTGCCTGAGCGTAGTGAACGGCGAATCGTACTACGTGCAGAATCAGGAATTCAAACCAGTATTGACCAACAAGCGGACCGATTTGCCGCCGCCGGCACCGCCCACTCCGCCGACTCATTTTGCATCGAGTGAGAACGTCGATAACAGCGGTCAATTGTGTGACCTGAACAATGATTGCGGTAGCCCGGCGCTGGAGGAGCCGCCGGCTCCCCCGCCACTGCTGACGGGGAAATTCTCTGCAAGCATCGCGGTTGCGCATACCCCATTTACGGGCAATGGGTCGCATGTCGGTGCCACTGTCTATTCCGGCAGCGCTACTTTCGACAATGGCAAACTGGTGTCCATGACGGACAATGGAGGGGCGGGTACCGTTGCACCGGGCACGACCTCGCTGGTGGAAGGCGGTGGAGACCAGTTCATTTCATGGGGCCGGCTGATCAACGGAACCCTCGGTGGCACCGCTGTATCGACAGGAGACCATGCGGGCAACTTGTTCTCCGGCAATGAAAGCTTCCACTTTATCGTGGGACTACCTACGGTCACGCTGCCGACGATGGCGTCGGTGACTTACACGCTCCTGGGCGCAACTGCGCCGACGTTCTCGAGCGGATCCGGACTTGTCGGCTTGGGCAGCTTGGAGACCCTCACCCTGCTGGCGAATCTAAGCAGTGGGCGCTCAACGGGCAGCTTCAGCATGTCATTGAAAGACCCGACACTGAATTTGATTTCATTCAATGGGACATTTAGTGGTGGTGCGGTGTTCAGCGGAAGCGGTACAGGGACGGGCACGATATGTTCGGGCTCGTGCAGTGTTGCCATGAATGGTTTTTTTGCCGGAGCGAATGCCGAAAGGGCGGGCGTTTCTTACCAGGTACAGACTCCTGGCTGCTCAACAGGCTGCACGGGCGTCGGTGTCGCTGCGCTGAAGCGATAGGGCGATAAGGCAGCGCAGGCGACTTCGCGCACATCAGCTTGCGCGTTATGGCCCTCGCTTCGGACGAAGAGCTGCGAAAAGCCGGCGAAGCATTGAGTCTCCGCAGCGCGGATACCGTCGCGATGCTCCGAGCCCTGTGCTCGCGCTATCCGGATGATGTGCGGACGCATTTTCTTCTCGGCGCGATGCTGGAACGTTCAGGGCTTTACGCCGATTCCCTGAAAGCACTTGACCAAACCCTGCAGCTTGACGCGGATCACGTCCAGGCGCTCAGCGCCAAGGCGCTGGTTTTGCAGGCACTAGGCCGTTCCGGGGATGCCTGCTCGCTCCTTGTGAAGGCTGTAAGCCGCCACCCGGCCAACGGCCAGCTATGGACCAATCTCGGCGCAATCCGAGAAGCTACGGGGGATTTTGAGGGCGCACTTCAGGCCTACGACGAAGCGTTGGCGCAATCAGATTTTCCTTGGTCGGCCCGCCTCAATCGTGGTTATGTTCTGACCCGCCTCGGCAGGCTGGAAGAAGCACTGGAGAACAATTCAGGGCTGGCTGAATCGTATCCCGACAACGCGGAAGCCCATTTCAACGTTGCGGAGGTTCTGCTTGCATTGCAACGTCACGAAGAAGCCGCCGATGCGTGCGATCGTGCCCTGGCGATCCGGCCCGATTACCCAAAGGCGCTGATAGACAGAAGTCTGGCACGCGCCGCCCTTGGGCAAGTCACGCAAGCGCAGCAGGATCTCGATCGGGCCCGGGAAATCAGTCCCGAGTCTCTCACCGCGTTCAATCTGGGATTCGCAGCGCGGGCCGGAGGATTGCTCCAGGACTTCGGTGCCTACTCGATCTACTTTCATCTGAACTACGAGCGTCTCGAGCAATGCGACTGGACGCATCGCGAAGAACTCGTGCGTTCGATCGCTGACTTCGTACGGAAAACCGCGGGCACGTCACGAGAGATTGCCGACCCCAATATTCCGTTTCGTACGTTGGGCTTTGATATCGACCAGGGGATTCAGCAGGCGCTGGCGAAAAGTGTTGCTAGCGCGATCGAGGCGCGTGCGCGTAGCAGGATCCCCCCGTCGAACAATCGCCCGCTCCAACCCACATCACGTATCCGGGTGGGTTATGTGTCGCCGGATTTCCGTATTCATCCGGCTTCGTTTCTTACCCGGAGCCTGTATGCGGGACACGATCGGTCCCGCTTCGAGATCCTCGGCTATGCGCTGACGCCGGACGACGGCAGCTGGATACGCAGAGAAGTGCAGTCCGGTTTCGACGTTTTCCGCGACGTCGGTGGGTTCGACGCTGGCACCATTGCGCGCCAGATACAGGATGACGGCATAGACATCCTGGTCGATCTCGCCGGATTGACTAATTTTTCGCGCAGCGAGGTGTTTGCCCTCAAGCCCGCGCCGTTGCAGGTGAACTGGCTGGGTTTCCCGGGTACGCTCGGCGCCGGTTACATGGATTATGCTCTGGTGGATGGTTTTGTGTGCCCGGCGGGAACCGAAGTGCTGTGGACCGAAAACCTGGTCAGATTGCCGAACTGCTACTTCATTACCGATAACAACCCGCGGGTAGATGCCTTCACTCCGAGCCGCGCCGAAATGGGCTTGCCCGACAAGGGTTTCGTTTTTTGTTGTTTCAATAACGCATGGAAGATCGAACCCATCATTTTTTCAGTGTGGATGGATCTGTTGAAACAGGTGCAAGGATCGGTGCTCTGGTTGCTGGCATTCCGCGGCGAAGTCGTTCAGAACCTCAAGCGTGAGGCGGTTACCCGCGGTGTCGATCCCGACCGGCTCGTATTCGGTGGGCGGCTGCCAAATGAAAGTCATCTGCCGCGTTATCGCCTCGCCGATCTGTTCCTGGATACGCTCCAGTACAACGCACATACCACGGCGATTGACGCGTTGCGCGAAGCCACACCTCTGCTTACGGTGCCCGGCAAAACAATGCCATCCCGCGCCGCGGCCAGCCTGGTCAGCGCTGCGGGAGTGCCGGAATTGATCTGCAAGGATCTGGAAGCATACCGGGCCAGGGCGATCGAACTTGCAAATCGTCCGCAGGAACTGGCTCGGCTGCGATCGCTATTGCAGGAGAACCGGGGGAAAGCTCCGCTGTTCGATACGGCGCGCTTCATCAGAAATATGGAATCCGCATTTCAGCTTATGTGGAAACGGCGTCTGCAAGGATTGCCCGCGCAGGCGTTTGATGTCACAGAAAGTCCATTGCGCCCAATCAGCAATCGTTGGTTCTAAAGAGTTCATTCTTCGAGATAGCGATTCAATACCGCGCCCTGCGTTCTAATCAGCAGATCGATTGCCGCTCCAGTTTGCTGTTCGCGGGCCGCTCGTTGCGCACCCGCACGATCGAGCGCCGAGCCGCAGAGATTGGTCGCGCCGCAGGCCTGCCGCATTTCCCTCGAGTAGCGACGCAGCACTGCTGCGTCATGTGTCGCCAACGCAGAAACAAGCGTCGGGCTCAGCGTGGCAACATTTCCCAGGAGGGGCAATGGCGCGATCCGGCCGAGAGAGGACAGGAAATTGGTTCCAATGTCCCAGTCGGTCAAGGACGGGCCCTTGGCCTGTGCAAGGGACTGCATTGCCTCGATATAGAACGGAAGAAAGACGTTGCCGGCGTCGTAAACCGAAACACAGTTGTTGATTCGGCGGTCGAATATCAGTTCTCCCCACTTTTTTTCGCACCATAGCTCAACGCACAACGCGTAGCTGTACTCGGTGGTCACATCGAAACGCCCAGGCATGAATACAAGTACGTCCGCATCCACCCATATTGCGCGATCCCAACCATTGTCGAGGAAATTCCGAGCTGAAATGGCGCGCGCAAGATCGGTCAAAGGCAGCATACGGCCGTGATAGGCATCGCGGAACCAGGCGGGCAGCACGTCGAAAATTTCATCACCGATGAAGCGGTATTCGTAGCCGCGCAACTTGCTCCAACTACGCGCAGAATCCATGCAGCGTTCGATCCAGGCTGGCACATCCGTCCGATAAGACTGGAAAACCAGGGTTTTCACGGGTTGTGCGGACGGCGTTCCAAGGTCCTGTTGCTATAGCTGAGGCCGCTGCCTTCATCTCGCAGGTCTTCACGGGCTGTTTCAAGCCAGTCTCCTTGCGATAACGGCGGGAAAAATATGTCTCCGTCGAAGTCGCGGTCGATTTCTGTCAGCAATATGCGGTCTGCTGCGGGCAGCGCCTCGCGAAAAATCTGTTCTCCGCCGATCACGAATACCTCGCTGTCGTTCGCTGCCAGCTCCAGCGCTTGGCCAAAGCTGTCCGCAACCAGGGCGCTTTCGCAATGAATATCGGGATTACGGCTGATCACGACGCTGGTTCGACCCGGCAGGATCCTGCCGATTGAATCGAACGTCCTGCGACCCATGATGATGTGGTGCCCCATGGTCAGCACCTTGAATCGTTTGAGGTCGGAGGAAAGATGCCACGGCAGTTTATTGTTAGCGCCGATGACCCGGTTCTTCGCCATCGCAACGATGATGGAAACGCGAGGCTTATGCCTTTGCGGGTTGTCGGTCACAAATTAGCAGTTACCCATCACCGTTACACGGCGACAGGTGCCTTGATCGCGGGATGAGGGTCGTAGGCTTCGAGCGTGAAGTCTTCGTATTTGAAGTCGAAGATGTTCCTGACCGCGGGATTGAGCTTCATAACCGGCAACTTGCGCGTTGCACGCGTGAGTTGTTCGCGGGCTTGGTCGAGGTGATTCAGGTAGAGATGCGTATCGCCGAGTGCGTGGACGAATTCTCCAGGCTTCAATCCGCAGACCTGCGCCACCATCAGGGTCAGCAGGGCGTACGAAGCGATGTTGAACGGAACCCCGAGAAACAGGTCGGCGCTGCGCTGATAGAGCTGGCAGGACAGCTTTCCCTCGGCTACGTAAAACTGGAAGAACGCATGGCAGGGCATCAATGCCATCTTGTCGAGATCGGCCACGTTCCACGCAGAGACGAGCAGGCGACGCGAGTTGGGATTGCTTTTGATCTCGTCGATGACCTTGGCGATCTGATCGATGTGGCGGCCATCCGGGGCAGGCCAGGAGCGCCATTGATAACCGTACACCGGACCGAGCTCTCCATTTTCATCGGCCCATTCGTCCCAGATGCTTACGCCGTTTTCCTTGAGATAGCGGGTATTGGTTTCGCCCCTCAGGAACCACAGCAATTCGTGGACGATCGACTTCAGGTGAACTTTCTTTGTCGTCAGCAACGGAAAACCTGCCTGCAGATCGAAACGCAGTTGCGGGCCGAAGACACTCAACGTCCCCGTCCCGGTGCGGTCGTGCTTGCGGTTTCCGTGCTCGAGGATATGCCGCATCAAGTCAAGGTACTGGCGCATCGTTACGGTCGGCACTCGAATCGAGAGTAAAACAGAAGTTTAGATCACCGGCGATAGGCGTGCATCGCGATGTTGCAAATCCCCGGCCCGATCGCCGCAGCGCGGGCTCCAGCGAACGCTATGCTAAACTCCAAGCAAGTTTTTTCCTCGCCAAATCATGTCCGGCAATACCCTCGGAAAGCTCTTCTGCGTCACCTCTTTCGGGGAAAGCCACGGACCCGCGATCGGCTGCGTGGTGGACGGGTGCCCTCCCGGACTGGCGCTCACCGAAGCGGACATTCAGAAAGACCTCGACCGCCGCAAGCCGGGTACGTCGCGCCATGTGACCCAACGGCGCGAGCCCGACACGGTGGAAATCCTTTCCGGCGTGTTCGAAGGCCGGACCACAGGAACGCCGATCGCACTGTTGATCCGCAACGAGGACCAGCGCAGCAAGGACTATGGCAAGATCGCCGAGACTTTCCGCCCCGGTCACGCCGATTACACCTATTGGCAGAAGTACGGCATTCGCGACTTTCGCGGCGGCGGGCGCCAGTCCGCCAGGGAAACCGCTGTGCGAGTGGCGGCAGCAGCGATTGCCCGCAAATGGCTGCGCGAACATGAGAGGGTGGAAATTCGCGGATACATGTCCCAACTCGGCCCGATCCGGATTGCATTCAAGACCTGGGAGTCGGTCGACCAGAACCCGTTTTTTTCTCCCGACCCCGGCATCGTGCCGCAGCTCGAAGAATTCATGGACAAGCTGCGCAAGTCGGGCGATTCCTGCGGAGCGCGAATTACCGTGGTCGCGCATGGCGTCCCGGTGGGCTGGGGAGAACCGGTGTATGACAAGCTCGACGCCGACATCGCCTATGCCATGATGGGAATAAACGCGGTGAAGGGTATCGAGGTCGGTGCTGGTTTCGCGTCGGTGGAGCAAAAGGGCACCGAGCACGGCGATGAAATGACGCCGCAAGGATTCTTGACCAACAACGCCGGCGGCATACTCGGCGGCATTTCCACGGGCCAGGATGTGGTGGTCAACATCGCCGTCAAACCGACTTCCAGCATCCGGCTGCCGCGCCGTTCCATCGACAAAGCCGGTGCGCCGACCATTGTTGAAACAACGGGCCGCCACGATCCGTGCGTGGGTATACGCGCCACGCCGATCGCCGAAGCGATGCTGGCGCTCGTGTTGATGGATCATGCGTTACGCCATCGCGCCCAGAACGCCGACGTGCGGACCACCACGCCAAAAATTCCCGCGCAGGCCCCTGCGAGTGCGGTGAGACGGGACGGCCAGGCCGCCAATGATCCCGATCCCGATGAAGCCTGATCACCACAATCCGTGTCCTGGCTGGAGCGTTTAGTCGAAATCAGCGAGCAGGAATGGAGTCCGGTCGGTACCCCCGCCTTCATCGCCTCTTCGCTGCTGATCGCCGGCGTGGGTTATCTCGCCAACACGGGAGAACGCTGGGTCTATGTTCTGGACAGCGCCAATCTCGTTTTTCATGAGGCCGGCCACCCGTTGTTCGGAATGCTGCTCGGCAATCGCATCACGGTCTATGGGGGCACACTTGGCCAACTCGTCTTCCCGATCGTTGCCACGACAAGTTTCTGGCTGCGGCGCGAAGCGGTTTCGTTTGCCTTGTGCATGGCCTGGATTTTCGAAAACTTCTGGAACATCTCGCGCTACATGGCGGACGCGCGCGTACATATATTGCCTCTGGTGGGTAACGGCGAGCACGACTGGACGGAGATTTTCTCGCGCTGGCATGTGCTGCATCGGGATACCGGAATCGCCGGATTGGTCTCCATCCTTGCCTGGATCGGGGTGGCCATCGCCTGGGGGTGGCTGGCATGGCGCTGGTGGCACGACCGCGAAATCGACTGAAAACCTGACCGACAGCAATCATGTTACGCGGCTCTTTCTATCAAAGGCTGTCCGCCTTTTATTTTTCCTATTTCGCGTTCATCGGTGCGTTCGCGCCTTACTTCGCGCTCTATCTGAAATCCCTGGGTTATTCCGCGGCGCAAATCGGTTTGCTCCTTGCCGTCAACCCGGTGGCGCGGATATTCGGGCCCAATCTGTGGGGCTGGTTATCCGACCATTATCGGGCGCGCGGCTTACTGATCCGGCTTACCGCTGTGGGCACCGCGGTGGTATTCACAGCAGTGTTCTTCAACCACGGCTTCGTCTGGATGTTTACGGCGCTGCTGCTGTTGAATGTGTTCTGGTGCGGCGTATTGCCGCTGGCAGAATCTGCGACACTGAGCCTGGTCGGCTCCCGCGTGGGGGCCTACGGACGCGTGCGGCTATGGGGTTCGGTCGGCTTTGTTGCGGTGGTAATCGCAGCCGGCTACGCGCTCGATTTTTTCGGCACAGCTTCGCTCGCAGCCATCGTACTGAGCCTGCTGGTGCTGATGGCAGCGAGTACTTTTTGGCTGCCCCGCGATCGCGAACCTTCGCATCACGAGGCGCACCCGTCCATCCTGAGCATCATCAAACGGCCCGAGGTCATAGCGTTACTGGGCGGTTTTTTCCTCATGCAAATCGCCCATGGACCATATAACTCTTTTTATTCAATCCACCTGGTCGAGGCCGGCTACACGAAAAAGGCGGTTGGATGGCTGTGGTCGCTGGGGGTCATCGCGGAAATCGGGCTGTTCATATTGCTACCGCGCCTGATGCGTGCGTACAGCCTCAACCAGATCTTGCTGTTCAGCTTCGGTTGCGCCTTCGTGCGCCTGCTGATGATTGCCTGGGGTGTTGCATCCCTGCCGATCCTCCTGGCGGCTCAATTGCTGCACGCCATTACGTTCGGCGCCTTTCATTCCGCGGGGGTCGCGATGATGCATCAGATCTTCCGCGGGCGTAATCAGGCGCGGGGCCAGGCGATCTACACCAGTCTGGGCTACGGGCTGGGCGGTACTTTAGGCACACTGATGGCCGGCTATTCCTGGGAAACCCTGGGTGCCGGATGGACTTTCACTTTCGCCGCCACGTCCGCCCTCCTTGCCCTGATCGTCGTGGCTTCGAAACCCATTTCCCTTCCGGTGCGCGCCAATTCCTAGAGCGTGGGAGTGCCGTGCGAGCGGTGGCTTGTGTCATAATTTCCGTTCGCTTTGACTCATCTCATGAATCCGCAAACACTTTACGACAAGCTTTGGGCAAGCCATCTGGTTCGTCAGGAACCCGACGGCACTGCGTTGATCTACATCGATCGCCATCTGGTGCACGAAGTCACCAGCCCGCAGGCTTTCGAAGGGCTCAAGCTGGCTGGACGCAAGCCCTGGCGCATGGATTCAGTGGTCGCCACCGCCGACCACAACACGCCGACCCAACATTGGGAGCAAGGTATCCAGGACCCGATTTCACGCCTCCAGGTTGAAACCCTGGATGCCAACATCCGTAAATTCGGTGCCAAGGCTTATTTCCCGTTTCTCGACAAACGCCAGGGCATCGTGCATGTGATCGGGCCCGAGCAGGGCGCAACGCTCCCCGGCATGACGGTCGTATGCGGTGATTCGCACACGAGCACACATGGCGCATTCGGTTGCCTGGCGCACGGCATCGGCACATCCGAAGTCGAGCACGTGCTCGCCACGCAATGCCTCGTGCAGAAGAAAATGAAAACCATGCTGATCGGGGTCAATGGTCCGCTGGGCCGTGGCGTAACCGCGAAGGACGTAGCGCTGGCGGTAATAGGCCGCATCGGTACCGCGGGCGGCACAGGCTATGCGGTCGAATTTGGCGGCAGCGCAATTCGCAGTCTGTCGATGGAAGGCCGCATGACTCTGTGCAACATGGCCATCGAAGCGGGTGCGCGCGCGGGCATGATCGCTGTCGATAACACGACGATCGAATATCTGCGCGGCCGCCCTTTCGCACCGAAAGGCGATCTCTGGGACAAGGCGGTCGCATACTGGAAGACGCTGAAGAGCGACGAACAGGCCCGTTTCGATTTCATGGTGCAATTCGATGCGCGCGAGATCAAACCGCAGGTGACATGGGGTACTTCCCCTGAAATGGTCGTGCCGGTGGATGGCCGCGTGCCCGATCCGGACAGGGAAAAGGACGAGACCAAGCGCGAAGGCATGGAACGCGCGCTGACCTACATGGGACTCAAGCCCAATACGCAGATCACGGATATCCGCATCGACAAGGTGTTCATCGGTTCCTGCACGAACTCCCGTATTGAAGACCTGCGCGCTGCCGCCCATGTCGTGCGTGGCCGGCGTGTGGCTGCCAATGTCCGGTTGGCGATGGTCGTGCCGGGTTCGGGCCTGGTCAAGACCCAGGCCGAGAAGGAAGGGCTCGACAAGGTCTTCGTCGCGGCAGGCTTCGAGTGGCGCCAGCCCGGCTGTTCGATGTGCCTCGCGATGAACGATGATCGCCTCGAGCCGGGAGAGCGTTGCGCGTCGACCTCGAACCGGAATTTCGAAGGGCGGCAGGGCGCCGGCGGGCGTACCCACCTTGTCAGCCCGGCGATGGCCGCGGGAGCGGCGATCGCCGGTCACTTCGTCGACGTGCGCTCGGATCAATAGGGTCGCGCGATGCAGAAATTCACCCGCCTGGAAGGACTGGTCGCCCCGCTGGATCGCGCCAATGTCGATACGGACGCGATCATCCCGAAACAGTTTCTGAAGTCGATCAAGCGCTCCGGTTTCGGCGTCAATCTTTTCGACGCCTGGCGTTATCTCGATCACGGCGAGCCAGGCATGGACAACGGCGCGCGCAAACCGAATTCGGATTTCGTGCTTAACCAGCCGCGCTACAAAAACGCGAACATTCTGGTCGCGCGCAAGAATTTCGGTTGCGGCTCTTCGCGCGAGCATGCGCCATGGGCACTCGATGACTACGGATTTCGCGCGCTGATCGCGCCCAGTTACGCCGACATCTTTTACAACAACTGTTTCAAGAACGGTTTGTTGCCGATCGTGCTGGAGGAAAAGCAGGTGGACCGGATATTCCATGATGTCGCGGCATTTTCGGGATTCCGGCTGGTCGTCGATCTTGGCGCGCAGACGGTGTCATACACCGATGGCAGCCAGGTATTCGGCTTCGAGGTGGATTCGTTCCGCAAGCACTGCCTCCTCAACGGGCTGGATGACATCGGCCTCACTCTGCAACATGTCGAAGACATTAAATCCTTCGAGGCCAAACGCCGCATCGAACAACCTTGGCTGTTCAGTTGACGCTAAACCAATTGAAAACACCGGCCGGGGCAGGTTACGAATGCCCCGGTTGTTTTTTGAGAGAACGAAATGAAAATCGCAGTTCTGCCCGGCGACGGGATCGGTCCGGAAATCATCAAGCAGGCGGTCAAGGTGTTGAAGAGCCTGTCGCGCGACGGCCTGACCATCGAAATGCAGGAAGCGCCGATTGGCGGCGCCGGCCATGACGCGGCTCAGGATCCATTGCCGCAGAAAACGCTGGCGCTGGCCAAAGCGTCGGATGCGGTGCTGCTGGGCGCGGTCGGTGGCCCGAAGTACGATACGCTGCCAAGGGCACTGCGCCCTGAGCAGGGATTGCTGCGCATCCGCAAGGAACTCGGCTTGTTCGCCAATTTGAGACCGGCACTGCTGTACGAGGAACTCGCCAATGCCTCTTCACTGAAAAACGAGATCGTCGCGGGCCTCGACATCATGATCCTGCGGGAACTGACGGGCGACATCTATTTCGGAGAGCCGCGCGGCGCCCGCAGGACCGAAAGCGGCGAGCGCGAAGGTTTCGACACGATGAAATACAGCGAATCGGAAATCCGCCGCATCGCCCGGGTGGGTTTCGAAATAGCGCGCAAGCGCGACCGCAGGCTCTGCTCGGTGGACAAGGCCAACGTTCTCGATACCAGCATTCTCTGGCGCGAAGTGGTTGGCGAAGTCGCGAAGGATTATCCCGATGTCCAGTTGTCGCACATGTACGTCGACAACGCCGCCATGCAGCTTGTGCGCGCACCCAAGCAGTTCGACGTGATTCTCACTGGCAACATGTTCGGCGACATCCTTTCCGACGAAGCGTCGATGCTGACCGGCTCAATCGGCATGTTGCCCTCTGCCTCGCTGAACGCGGACAACAAGGGTCTATACGAACCGATCCACGGCTCCGCACCCGACATCGCCGGGCGCAACGTTGCGAATCCGCTGGCCACCATATTGTCGACCGCTATGATGCTGCGTTACAGCTTTGCCGAGGAGGGCGCCGCTGCGCGTATCGAGTCCGCGGTCAAGCGCGTGCTCAAGCAAGGTCTGCGTACGGCCGACATATACGAGGCCGGGACGAAAAAAGTCGGCACTGAAGAAATGGGTGATGCGGTGGTGGCGGCATTGCACGCGTGAATGGTGAACAGGCAATGGTGAATCGGAAATCGGTTCCGGGTGAACGGATCCAGATGAGCATGGAAGGCTCTTCTTATTTCCTATTTCCCCTTTACCATTCACCGGGTTCAGGGGGATTGAAATGAGACGGGTGGGTTTGGTGGGTTGGCGGGGTATGGTCGGCTCCGTGCTGATGCAACGCATGCAGCAAGAGGGGGATTTCGACCATATCGATCCGGTGTTTTTCACGACATCGCAGATTGGCGGCGAAGGCCCTGCAATCGGCAAGAGCGTCTGCGCGCTGAAGGATGCCCGCAACGTCCAGGAACTGAAGGCGATGGAAATCATCATCTCCTGCCAGGGCGCTGACTACACCAATGAGATTTTCCCCAGGCTGCGCGCCGAAGGATGGGCCGGCTATTGGATAGACGCCGCTTCCGCGCTGCGCATGCAGAAAGACGCCGTGATCGTTCTCGATCCGGTCAATCGCGACGTGATCGATTCCGCGCTCAAGGCGGGCGTAAAGAATTTCATCGGCGGCAATTGCACGGTGAGTCTCATGCTGATGGGCATGCACGGGCTGTTCAAGGCCGGCCTCGTGGAGTGGATGACGGCGATGACGTATCAGGCTGCTTCCGGGGCCGGTGCGCAAAACATGCGCGAGCTAGTGTCGCAAATGGGTCAGTTACACGACGCGGCGAAATCGTTGCTGGACGACCCGCTATCCTCGATCCTGGATATCGACCGCACGGTGGCCAAGGTGCAACGCAGTACGGCCCTTGCGAAGGAACATTTTGGCGTGCCGCTGGCGGGGAGTCTTATCCCCTGGATAGACAGGGATCTCGGTAATGGCCAGAGCAAGGAGGAATGGAAAGCCCAGGCAGAAGGCAACAAGATACTTGGACGCGAGAAGAATCCCATACCGATTGATGGTGTATGCGTGCGCATCGGTGCCATGCGCTGTCATAGCCAGGCGCTGACTATCAAGCTCACGCGCGATCTGCCGATTGAAGAAATCGAATCGGTGCTGGCTACCGCCAATCAATGGGTAAAAGTAATTCCGAACCGAAAGGAAGAGTCCATCGCTGAATTGACGCCGGCCTTCGTCACCGGCACCCTCGCCGTGCCGGTGGGGCGCCTGCGCAAACTCCCCATGGGCGGAACATACCTTACGGCCTTCACCGTGGGCGACCAGTTGTTGTGGGGCGCCGCGGAACCCCTGCGGCGGATGCTGGGAATATTGCAAAAGCGCCAGTAAGGGGATCGTTTTTTCGGTGCAAGACGTTAAAAATGCCGGACTTGGAGCGGAATGTGAGGCGAAAGATGAGCTTGCATCTCTAAATCCATGATGTTATTTTAATTACCTCAAACTAAAAACGGTCAGGGTGAGCGCTTTGGGCATCACGTCTGTTCGCGCGTGGATACTTGCCGCTTCGTTGCTTTCGGTCTGCCCAGCTTCGTACGCGGCAGGTCTCGGAAAGCTAAACGTCATGTCGGCACTCGGCGAACCGCTGAAGGCGGAGGTCGAACTCGTCGCAGAGAAAAACGAGGTGGGTTCGCTGGCTGTGCATCTGGCCAGTCGGGAGGCGTTCGAACGCGCCGGATTGGCGTATGCGCCGCTGTTGGCCGACGTGAAGGTCAGCATCGAAAAGCGCGCTGGCGGCGAACCGTATGTGAAGATCGCGTCGAGTAAGCCGGCAACCGAGCCCTTCGTTGATCTGCTCATCGACTTAAGCTGGTCCTCGGGTCGAATAAGCCGCGAATTCACCGCGCTGCTCGACCCACCCTCGCTGATCGCCGAGCGCGAAAAACAAAAAGCTGCCGCGCCTGAAGTGCGGGCAGCCCCGACCGCCCCTCAACCCAAGGTTGAGCCGGTTCCGGCACCGGAAGCCCCCAAACCCGACGAAGCGAAACCCGAGGAACCTGTCGCACAGGCAACGGAGCCTGCTCAAGCGACCGCTACCGAGGCCAAGCCCGCTACCGAGGACAAGCCTTCAACCGAGCCGCCCGTCGAGGCGAAACCGGTGCCGGCCCCTCCGGTGGAAACCATAGGTGGTACCCAGCCGACGCTCCTCAGCGAAGGGAGCGCCTTACCCAGCGCGACGAGTGGGGCAGCCAGACCCGACGCCTATGGGCCCGTCAAAAGCGGCGACACCCTGGGCAAGATTGCAACTGCGACCAAGCCGCCTGAAATCAGCCTGGAACAGATGCTCGTGCTATTGCTGCGAGGTAATCCCGACGCTTTCTCCGGCAAGAACATGAACCGGTTGAAAACCGGAAAGATTCTTCAGCTGCCCACAGCAGATCAATTTGCAAATGTCAGCGACGCCGATGCCCGCAAGGAAGTGAAGCTTCAGGCGCGAGACTGGCGTGCCTACCGGGAGCAGCTGGCCGCCTCTGCCGGTCAAGCGGCTCCGGTGGAGCAACCGGCAACACAATCTGCGTCAGGCAAGGTGGATGCGACGGTTCAGGATAAGGCAGCTCCTGCCAGTGAGCAGCCCAAGGAAGTCCTCAAGCTTTCGAAGAACGAGCCCGCTGCCGGTGGTGCGGTAGCCGATGCAAGATCTGCGGCCCGGGTTCAAGCACTGGAAGAAGAAGTGGTGGCCCGCAACAGGGCTGTCAAAGAATCCAACGATCGCGTAGCCAAGCTGGAAAAGCAGATCAAGGATCTGCAGTCCCTGCTGGAAATGAAGAGCAAGGGCCCGGCGGATCTTCAAAAGCCTGCCGCCACGCCTGCTGCCCCAACGCAAACTCCCGCTCAGAAACCATCGCAGGCCGTGACACCGCCACCGGCTCCTCCCGCTGCAGAAGTAAAGCCGGCTACTCCGGCTCCTGCTGCGCCGACGACGCCTGCGCCCCCTTCGCCGACGACCGAGAATGGCCCCGCGCCGTCACAACCGGCGCCGGTGCAGCCGAAACCGGCACCCGTCAGGCCAGCCGCTGTACCGGCTCCGGCACCCAGTTTGGTTGATCAGGTGCTCGATCAGCCGGCTTATCTCGGCGCGGGAATCGGTTTGCTGATCATCATCGGGGCGCTGGCGGTGCGTGCCGTCAAACGCCGCCGCGAGTCGAAGTCCGACGCCGAAGAAGCTGGCCCTGCGAGGGCTTCTGCCGATAACCCCGAGTTTGCTTACGCCGTCGCCCCTGTAGCCGCGGCCAAAACAACAGATGCGCGATCCGAAGCGGCCAGAGAAAGTTCCGACGAGGTCGATCCGGTAGCCGAAGCGGAAATCTTTCTGGCATACGGACGGGATGCACAGGCCGAAGAATTGCTGAAGGAAGCGCTGGAGCGTTCCCCCAAACGTCACGAAGTCTCCTTGAAACTGTTGCAGATCTACGCCAATCGAAAGGACGTGAAATCTTTCGAAAAAGTGGCCCGCGATCTGCAACAGGCTACGGGCGGTTCCGGAGAGATCTGGGAACAGGCGGTCGTCCTGGGCTACCAGGTCGACCCGGACAATGCGCGTTACGCCGCCGGCAAGTCCGCCGCCGGCTATGTGCCAGCAGCAGTTGCTGCGGCAGGCACCGGCGCGGAAAACGTCGATTTCAACATCGGATCCGAGGATTCGACCGCCGCTACCGCGACCGATATCGATCTGGGCGACCCCGGCGGCAACCTGGAAAGAACCCAGAGTATCGATATTGCGGCCGGACCGGCGCACGACGATACGATCGCGTTCGAGCGCGAGCAAGTGCCAGCGATGGACTTCAACGTTGACGTACCCGCTGCGGAGCTTCCCGCGTCGCAAGCGGCGGCCGCCCGCACGGCCAGTTCGTCGGGCCTTGACTTCGATATCGATCTGAATTCGCTGACTGCGTCCCCGGGAACGAACACAGGCCGCCCGGTTGAACCGTCCGCGGCAGCACTGGATTTCGACATGAGCGGACTGTCGGTGGAAACACCCAGCGAGCCGCGCATGCAAAATTCTCCGGCACCACCGGAAATAGATTTGTCCGGTATCAGCCTGGACCTTGGAACCGATACAGCTCCAACTGGTTTGCCAGGTGGCAAGGACGACCATTGGTACGACGTGCAGACCAAGTTCGATCTGGCCAAGGCGTATCAGGAAATGGGCGACAAGGACGGGGCACGCGAGATCCTCAAGGAAGTTCTCGCGGAAGGCGACGCCGAGCAAAAAACTGCCGCCAAGTCGGTGCTGTCCAGCCTGGATTCCTGACCTCGCGCCGGCAGGGTGTTTTGCCTCTGCTGGCGCTTGCTGCACAATCCCGTTTTTAAGCAACTTGCAGCGGCATGCTGCAAGCTTGCGCCTTTGTGGAGCATGGCTTGAGAATCGTCCTTGGCGTGGAATACGACGGCAGTGCCTTCCGCGGATGGCAAAGCCAACCCCACGCGTGTGGCGTGCAGGATGTTCTTGATAGCGCTCTGACGGAGATCTCGGGGGAGCGTGTGGTTACCTCATGCGCGGGACGCACGGATGCAGGCGTGCATGCTCTGGCCCAGGTAGTGCATTTCGATACCGCAGCGCGGCGTCCCCTGAGCGCCTGGACCCGGGGCGCAAATGCACTGCTGCCCGCAGCGATGGCGGTGAACTGGGCGAAGCAGGTTCCCGAGGAATTTCATGCACGCTTTTCTGCGACCGGCAGGCGCTACATCTACTGGCTGCTCAACCGGTCGCAACGACCGGGGCTTATGCATGATCGCGTAGGCTGGTTCCACCAGACGCTCGATGTCGATGCCATGGGCCAGGCCGCCTCCACCATCATTGGAGAGCACGATTTCAGCGCGTTCCGTGCCGCCGAGTGCCAGGCCAAGACGCCTTTAAAGGTGCTCCGGGAACTGAACATATCCCGTCGCGGCGATATCCTGCGTTTCGAGTTTGCTGCCGATGCTTTCCTGCAGCACATGGTGCGCAACATCGTCGGCAGCCTCGTTTATATAGGTGCTGGGCGCCAATCGTCCGAATGGCTTGGTGAACTCATGCAAGGCAGGGACCGCACCCGTGCCGCGCCAACTTTTTCTCCCGCGGGACTTTACCTTGCGTCGGTGGAGTACGACGGGGTATGGGGGTTGCCGCCGCAGCCCGATGTGAGTGCCTTCGAGGAGGCGGTGCTGGCGGGCGTGCGTGTCGCATGAGACCGAAAATCGCCACCGCCGTCAAAATCTGCGGCATAACACGCGTGGAGGATGCGCTTGCCGCCGCGCATAGCGGCGCCCATGCAATCGGATTGATATTTCATGCCGGCAGTCCGCGTCTGGTGTCGCATGACATGGCGCGCAGCATAGTAGATGCACTTCCCGCGTTCATTACGCCAGTGGCGTTGTTCGTCGATGCCAGGCCAGAGGACATCGAGCGTGTCATCGCCACGGTCAAACCGCAACTACTGCAATTTCATGGCGACGAGAGCCCGGAGTTCTGCAGCAGGTTCGCCCTGCCCTACATCAAGGCGATCAAGGTTCGGCCGGGAGTGGATTTGTTACAATACGCGCGCCATTACAGGACGGCCAAAGGGCTCTTGCTTGACGCATTCGTGGATGGCAGCCATGGCGGTACGGGATCCACGTTCGATTGGGCGCTGATTCCGGATCAACTCCCCCTGCCGCTCATTCTTGCAGGCGGCCTGCATCAGGACAATGTGGCCGAAGCGATTCGTCGCGTTCGCCCCTGGGCGGTCGATGTCAGCAGCGGCGTCGAGGCGGCAAAAGGCATAAAGGATGCGGCCAAGGTAGCCGCTTTCATCCGAGGAGCGAGAAATGCAGATGTATGAGGCGCTGAAGGCGTACAACCTTCCCGACGAACACGGCCATTTTGGCTCCTATGGCGGTGTCTTTGTCGCGGAAACGCTGATGCACGCCCTCGATGAACTGCGCACGCAATACGAACTGATGCGCGCCGATCCAGAGTTTGTAGCGGAATTCGAATCGGAGTTGAAGCACTACGTGGGGCGCCCCAGTCCGGTCTATCACGCCAAGCGTCTTTCGGAGCATTGCGGTGGCGCACAGATCTGGCTCAAGCGCGAAGACCTCAACCATACCGGCGCGCACAAGATCAACAACACCATCGGTCAGGCGCTGCTCGCAAAACGCATGGGCAAGAAACGCATAATCGCGGAAACCGGCGCGGGGCAACATGGCGTCGCATCGGCCACCGTGGCTGCGCGCTTCGGCATGGAATGCGTCGTGTACATGGGTTCGGAAGACGTCAAGCGGCAGTCGATGAATGTGTTCCGCATGAAGCTGCTCGGTGCCACGGTGGTGCCTGTTGAAAGCGGTTCGAAGACATTGAAGGACGCGCTCAACGAAGCCATGCGCGACTGGGTGACCAATGTCGAGAGCACTTTCTACATCATCGGCACCGTAGCCGGTCCGCATCCTTATCCGATGATGGTGCGCGATTTCAACTCCGTCGTGGGTCGCGAGTTGCGAACGCAAATGCCGGAGGCGATCGGGCGTCAACCCGATGCCATTCTCGCCTGCGTGGGTGGAGGGTCGAATGCGATCGGCGCGTTCTATCCCTATATCGAAGACAAGGACGTGCGCCTGATCGGAGTGGAGGCCGGCGGACTCGGGCTTGCCTCGGGCAAACATGCGGCAACGCTATGCGCCGGAAAACCTGGCGTTCTGCACGGTAACCGGACCTATCTGATCCAGGATGAAAATGGACAGATCATCGAGACTCATTCGATTTCGGCGGGACTGGATTATCCCGGCGTGGGCCCTGAGCACGCATGGCTCAAGGATTCAGGCCGGGCGGAGTACGTTGCCATTACCGATGACGAGGCGCTTGACGCCTTTCACGCGCTGACGCGCATGGAAGGCATCATGCCGGCGCTTGAATCGGCGCACGCCGTCGCGTATGCCATGAAGCTTGCGCCGACGCTGTCCCGAACCAAAGTGTTGCTGGTCAATCTTTCCGGCCGCGGCGACAAGGATATGAATACCGTTGCCGAACGCTCCGGCATGAAGTTGTAAAAACGTGAGGGGTGAGGCGTGAGGAGCGAGGCGTTGAAGCGAATCCGCCAGGGAAGCGATTGCTTCCTTTCGCGCCTGAAACCCATGCCCCTCACCCCTCACCCCTCACGCCTCACGCCTCACCCATAGAGCATGTCCCGCATCGCGGCAACGTTCAGCAAGCTGCAGGCCCGGAAAAAAAAGGCGCTGATTCCCTTCATCACGGCGGGCGATCCCACGCCGGCCATGACTGTGCCGATAATGCGCGCGATGGTTGCCTCCGGCGCCGACATTCTGGAACTCGGTGTCCCGTTCTCCGATCCGATGGCCGATGGCCCGACCATCCAGCGCTCGAGCGAACGCGCTTTGAAACACGGCGTCGGTCTGAAGGACGTGCTCGGATTCGTGCACGAATTTCGCACCTCGAACGCGACCACGCCGGTGGTGTTGATGGGATATGCGAATCCCATCGAGGCAATGGGATATGAATCTTTCGCGATATCTTCGCAAGAGGCTGGCGTGGATGGTGTGCTGGTCGTCGACTATCCGCCGGAAGAGAGCGGGCAGCTCGTCGAATTGCTGAAGAAGCGGTCCATCGATTCGATCTTCTTATTGTCGCCGACTTCGCAAGACGGCCGCATCAAGCAAGTCGGCCGCATGGCAAGTGGTTATATATACTACGTATCGCTCAAGGGAGTGACCGGAGCTGCCAACATCGATCTGCAGGAAGTGACCAGTAAGCTCCCCCAGATCCGCTCACACATCAAGTTGCCAATCGGGGTAGGCTTCGGTATTCGCGACGCGCAGACCGCCAAGGCCATCGCCTCGGTGGCGGATGCCGTGGTCATCGGCAGCAGACTGGTGCAGGAGATCGAATCCTCCAGTCCCGATCGCGTGATTGGCAACCTGTCTACTCTGCTCGGCAGCATTCGCCAGGCGATGGACGAAGTCTGATGCTCGAAGACGTCGAAAGCTTTTCAGGTCAACGCAGCCGGATTGAGCTGAATCGGTTGAAGTGTGCTCGTCAGCCCTCGAGGACCACCGGATGAGCTGGTTACAGAAACTCCTGCCGCCAAAAATAAAACGCACCGCGGGCGCGGTCAAGAAGGCTGTGCCCGAAGGCTTGTGGAGCAAGTGCGAAATCTGCGAGACCGTACTCTATCGAGCGGATCTCGACAAGAATCTGAACGTATGTCCCAAATGCGGACATCACAACCGGCTTACCGCACGCGAGCGCATAGACCTGACACTCGATCCCGAAGGCCAGTTCGAAATCGGCGCCGAAGTCGAGGCGATCGATTTCCTGAAATTCGTGGACAGCAAGAGATACACCGAACGCCTCGAGCAGGCGAAGGCGGAAACCGGGGAAGACGATGCGCTGGTGGTCGTGCAGGGGTCGATCAAGAATGTCCCGCTGATGATCGCGGCGTTCGAGTTTCGCTTTCTCGGCGGGTCCATGGGTTCGGTCGTCGGCGAACGCTTCGTGCGCGGTGTGCAGAGTTGTTGTGAGCAGAACCTGCCCTTTGTCTGCTTTACGGCCAGCGGCGGCGCGCGAATGCAGGAAGGCTTGATGTCGCTGATGCAGATGTCAAAGACCACTGCCGCGCTAACGCAGCTGGCGCGCGCCCGCCTTCCTTTCATTTCGGTGCTCACCGATCCGACCATGGGCGGCGTCTCGGCAAGTTTCGCTTTTCTCGGTGACGTGGTGATCGCGGAGCCAAATGCACTGATCGGTTTTGCGGGTCCGCGGGTAATCGAACAGACCGTGCGGCAGACGCTTCCGGAAGGATTTCAGAGGGCCGAGTTCCTGCTCGAGCATGGCGCGATCGATATGATCGTCGATCGCCGGCAAATGCGGGACAAACTGGTCAGTCTGATCACGCTGTTGATGCGAGCTCCGGCCGTCTGAGGTTTTCCTGATCCTCGCCGCTCAGGCGTTGGAGAAAGTATCCATTGTCCGCTGATCGCGTCATCGCGCCTCAGTCGCTCGCAGACTGGCTTGCCTATCTAGAGCGCATCCATCCTTCGGCCATCGACCTTGGCCTGGGCCGCGTGTCTGCAGTGCGCGACCGGCTTGACCTGGCGCCCGCTTTTCCAATCATTACCATTGGCGGAACCAACGGCAAAGGTTCAGTGTGCGCCATGATAGAGGCCGTTCTGTCCAGTGCCGGCTATCACGTCGGCCTCTATACCTCGCCCCATCTTCTGCGCTACAACGAGCGTATACGGGTTGCCCGTCGTGAAGTGGACGACGGCGCGCTTGCGCTGTCATTCGGTCGCGTCGAAAGTGCGCGTGCGCCGGATTCGCTGACGTATTTCGAGTTCGGCACGCTGGCTGCAATGGACATCTTCATGCGCTCAAACGTGGATGTAGCGGTGCTTGAAGTTGGATTGGGCGGGCGGCTCGATGCAGTGAACGTATTCGATGCTGACTGTACGGTGGTGAACACCGTGGATTTCGACCACATGGAGTATCTCGGCCCCGACCGGGAAAGCATCGGACGTGAAAAGGCGGGCATCTTCCGCGCTCATGTGCCGGCTGTGTGCGGCGACGAAGATCCCCCGGCAAGCCTTACCGCGCATGCCGCAGACATCGGTGCGCCGCTGTTTTTAAGAGGACGTGACTACGGATTCAACGCGGGCCACGGCCAGTGGCAATACTGGAGTTTGCAGGGCAAACGATCCGCGCTGCCCTACCCGGCACTGCGCGGCGCGTATCAACTTGCCAATGCCGCGACTGCCTTGGCGGCGCTCGATCAGATCAAGGATCGCTTGCCGGTGGACATGGGCGCGATCCGCCGCGGCCTCGTGGAGGTCGATCTGCCCGGACGATTTCAGGTCATGCCAGGAAGGCCATTGGTGATCCTGGACGTTGGCCACAATCCCCATGCTGCGCGCGGTTTGGCCGAAAGTTTGCGCGCGCTACCGACGGGCGGGCGCGTGATCGCCGTATTTGCAATGCTCAAAGACAAAGATATAGCCGGGGTCGCGCAACCGTTGCAAAACCAGGTCGACGAGTGGCTGGTCGCCGGGTTGCCGGGCCCGCGCGGGGCAGATGCCCGGCGCATGGAGCAGGCGTTAACCTCGATCGGAGTCACGACGCCCATTACTTGTTTCGCGTCTCCCGCTGATGCCTATCATCAGGCGGTAAGGTCGGCCGGACAAAATGATAAGATTTTGGTATTCGGTTCCTTTTACACGGTGGGAGCGGTAGTGCAGTGTCGTTCATGAGACTGCCTGCGGCTTCCGCAATCGACGGCCCCGCGGAATTCATGGCGAAAGCGATCAGCGACGAAGAGCTTCAACTCAAGAAACGAGCACGCCGGAGGTTGGTAGGGGCGATAGCCCTGGTCCTTCTCATCGTCGTCTTCCTGCCCATGGTGCTGGACAACGAGCCCAAGCCGCTGAACCAGGACGTTGCGATAACCATCCCGCCGATTCCCAAGCCGGAATCGATCCCGCAAAATCCTGCGCCCATACAGACTGCCCCCGCGGCGCCACCCCATGTGGCGGGCCTGCCAGAGGGACCGACCGCGGCGGTGTCCGAGCCGAACACCGATGCACCGAAGAGCGATTCGGTCAAGTCCGAAGTCAAGCCGGCAGGCAAGTCCGAAGAGAAGCACGACCTCAAACCTGCGGCCACCGGTCGCGCCGGCAGCGAGGAAAGTTTTGTCGTGCAACTCGGCGCGTTCTCCAACGCGGCAAACGCCAAGTCTTTGCAGAAGAAGTTGCAGGAGAACAAATTCAAAGCCTACACCGATACCGTCAAGAACGCGGGCGGCAACCGCGTGCGCGTGCGTGTGGGTCCCTATCCGTCGCGCGAAGCCGCAGAAAAGGCGCGAGATCGCCTGAAGGCCATGCGGCTCATCATTGGCGAGTCGGCTGTCGTCCGGCGCACCGAAAGCCCCTAGGCATTCGATGCCGAGTCCGTTCTTGAAATCCCCGCCGCCGGCCCCAACCTGTCTTCAAGCTGGGACGCGCCGCAGCGAATGACGGTATTCGACCTCGTCGTGATAGTGGTGGTTGTAATCTCGATTGGGTTCAGCATCTGGCGCGGTTTGGTCAGGGAAGTGCTCTCCCTGCTGTCATGGGTCGCGGCGTTCTGGCTGGCGAAGCTGTTTGCCGCTGTCGTCGCCGGTTGGTTGCCTTCTTCATGGAGCCACCAGGGGTTGCGTATCGCGATCGGATTCGTCGCTGTCATGCTGGTGAGCTGGCTGGTCCTGAGTCTGGTGTCTGCGTTGGTCGTGCATCTGGTGAAGGTGGCCGGCTTGACCGCTTCGGACCGGATGCTGGGTGCCCTATTCGGTTTGGTGCGCGGATTGCTCATTGTCGTGATTCTGGTGCTTCTAGGCGGCATGACTTCGGAGCCCCGTGAGCCTTATTGGCGCAACGCGCTGTTTTCGTCTCCGCTGCAGAAAATGGCTTCCTGGGCGAAACCATGGCTGCCCGAGGACATTTCGCGCCGGGTCAGCTTCGAATGACTTATACTTGCGCCTGCAAATTCCCGGCTGCCGGGCCGGTGCAAATGGGCGTGGAGATCTGAGCCATGTGTGGAATCCTCGGCGTAGTCGCCAAATCACCGGTCAATCAACTGCTCTACGACGGGCTGCTGGTCCTGCAGCACCGGGGTCAGGATGCCGCGGGTATCGTTACCGCCGACGGGAGCAAGTTCCAGATGCACAAGGGCGGTGGCCTGGTGCGAGACGTTTTTCGCACCCGCGACATGCGGCATCTTGTCGGCAACATGGGTATTGCCCACTGCCGGTATCCGACCGCCGGTTCAGCCTCCTCTTTCGCCGAAGCCCAGCCCCTGTATGTCAATTCGCCATTCGGCATTGTGCTCGGGCACAACGGCAACCTTACGAACGCTGACCAGTTGAAACGCGATCTTTTCCTGCAGGATCAGCGTCACGTCAATACCAACTCCGATTCCGAAGTGCTGCTCAATGTTCTGGCTCACGAACTGCAGGAGGCTGCCACCGGCTATCAGCTCGATCCGCCGGCAATCTTCCGAGCGGTTGCGGGCGTCCACAGGCGCTGTCGCGGCGCCTACGCCGTCGTGGCAATGATTGCCGGCTATGGACTGCTTGCGTTCCGCGATGCGCACGGCATCCGTCCGCTTGTTGTAGGGGAGTCTAAAACAGACAAAGGCGCCGAGTACCTGGTGGCTTCGGAGAGCGTCGCGCTCGACACGCTTGGCTTCGATCTGGTGCGCGATGTCGAGCCGGGCGAAGCCATATTCATCGACCAGGAAGGCAATTTCTACAGTCGCCAGTGCGCGGCCAATCCGCAGCACAATCCCTGCATATTCGAGTTCGTCTATCTGGCACGACCCGACTCCGTCATCGATGGAATCTCCGTCTACGAAACCCGCATGCGCATGGGCAAAAGCCTGGCAGACAAGATCAAGCGCGATTACAGCGATCTCGCGATCGACGTGGTGATTCCGATTCCTGATTCCAGCCGGCCCTCCGCCATGGAGCTGGCCGACAAACTTGGCTTGCCCTATCGCGAAGGCTTCATCAAAAACCGCTACATAGGGCGCACCTTCATCATGCCGGGGCATGAGGTGCGGCGCAAATCGGTAAGGCAAAAGCTCAATGCGATCGGCATGGAGTTCAAAGGCAAGAACGTCCTGCTGGTGGACGACTCGATCGTGCGCGGAACGACGAGCCGCGAGATCGTGCAAATGGCGCGCGATGCGGGTGCCCGCAAGGTTTACTTTGCTTCAGCCGCTCCCCCGGTACGCTATCCCAACGTATATGGCATAGACATGCCGACATCGCGC